>TARA_R110002012_G_scaffold6531_1_pt1 | contig 175846 bp, 182 predicted proteins | sample TARA_R110002012 | Tara Oceans TARA_R110002012 (sample SAMEA4396515) | marine metagenome | biome: Westerlies Biome; feature: [DCM] deep chlorophyll maximum layer (ENVO:01000326); material: water (ENVO:00002006), including particulate matter (ENVO:01000060) such as... | depth 40 m
ACTATTTTTGCATAATCCTAAAATCCCACAAGTTTTGGACTTGATCCAGGAAGATTCACTTCTAGTCTAAGCACCTAAGATTGCTCTAAAACAAAAAAAGCCTTTCCTACAGGAAAAGCTCTTCATCGGATTCAACTACAAATCCTACCACATGTGATGTGGCCAACACAACATCGTTAAAAGTAATCAATTACTTCTATAAACCAAAAAAAGCCCACGGACTGTGAGCTTTTTGTTGCGGTCTGGACGGGACTCGAACCCGCGACCCCCTGCGTGACAGGCAGATATTCTAACCAGCTGAACTACCAGACCGTTACTCCACTTTTTGAGACTTTGAGTATGTCTTAAATTTTTCAGTTTTTCAACCTCTAACTTTTTAATTAGAGAAGCAACATTGCTTTTGCTTCGTTGCGGGTGCAAATATACACTCGTTTTTTGATTACACAAACAAAAAATTAAAATTTTTAAATAAATTTTTGACGCTCCACTAAAAACGTGGTGAGTATAGGTGCAAAACCTTTTTCAATTACTGCTGGAATATACTTGATACGATACTGAGCACAACGTAGTTGCAAGTTTTTAAAGTACGTTTCTACCGCGCTTGTATAAATATCTCTAATATTATCTGCATATAAATTAATTGATGATCCACTCTCTACATCTACAAATTTACGCGGGCTATTATCAAATTTAAAGTCATATTCCTTCTCTTGACTATACGTATGAAAAAGAATCACCTCGTGTTTATTGTATTTAAGATGCTGCAACGCTTCAAATAATTGTTCTTGCTCTACATCATCTTGTAACATGTCAGAAAATAAAAACACCAAAGATCTACGCTTTAACTTTTCGGCAATGAGATGGAGGTGCTTGTAGGTCGCTGTTTTCTTTTCTGCTTTTGCAAGAGCAGGATCTAGCACACCATTTAATTGATCTAATAACATGTGGTGGTGTCTATCACTTCCCTTCTCTCCCGTGTAGAATTCATAGTCGTCACTATAAATACTCATTCCTACAGCATCACGCTGCTTTTTCATGAGATTCATAATAGCGGCACTCGCAAGTGCAGAGAAGCTTATCTTATTAAGATCTGAAACGCTGTGCTCCTTTACAGCGGGATAATGCATAGAACTACTATTATCTAATATAAGGTGGCAGCGTAGATTAGTTTCTTCCTCATAGCGCTTTGTATACAGTCTATCTGTTTTTGCATAGAGTTTCCAGTCTATATGCTTTGTACTCTCTCCAGGGTTATAGATTTTATGCTCTGCAAACTCTGCCGAAAATCCATGAAACGGACTTTTATGCATCCCAGAAATAAAACCTTCTACCACTTGACGTGCCAGCAACTCTAAGTTACCGAAGCCTGAAGTTTTGTTAAGTTCTGATTTGATATCCATTATGGGTACAATTTAAGTAGGTAAGATATATCTTTTGATACATTAAACACAAAGTGCGGAATAAATTCCGCACTTTGTGTTACTCATAAAATTATAAAGGAAATTATCCTTCATAAACCCCATCTGCAATCCCGTAAGCTACAGACTCCTCTGCACCCATCCAGTGATCACGCTGGAAGTCTTTCATTATTTTTTCAAATGATTGACCACAGTTATCAGCAAGGATTTGTGCGCTCAATTCTTTTGTTTTTACAATTTCTTGTGCTGTAATTTCGATATCTGAAGCTTGACCACGTGCTCCACCAGATGGCTGGTGTATCATTACGCGTGCGTGTGGCTGTATAAAACGACGCCCTTTCTCTCCTACAGATAAAAGTAGTGAACCCATACTTGCCGCTAGACCTGTACAGATAGTAGAAACTGGACTTTTAATCATTTTAATAGTGTCATACATTGCAAAACCAGATGTTACATAACCACCCGGGCTATTAATAAACAGTTGGATCTCACCATGACCTTGTGCATCTAGGTACAAAAGACGATCTATCACGTGCTTTGCACTTTTATCATCTACCATCCCCCAGAGGAATATCTTTCTATCATCAAGCAACTGACTGTCAATTGCGTCTTGTACTTTCATTTTCTTTTCCATAAACATATGCCGCGATTACGGCTATTTATCATTCCTGCCTAGACAGAAACCTCATCATTATTTTCTTTTAGTAATCAAAACTGCTACGTGTTGTATTGTTTTGCTTTCGCGAAAGCGTACTCTAGTAACAGCGCTCTAAAAATACAAAAAGGCTTGGCACAGTGCCAAACCTTTCTGATAATCTTATAAAAAGCTTGGATCTATAAAAGTCCGTCGATAGCTTCTGTGTAAGTTGCCTTAGGAGCAACGCCTACTTGACGTCCTACTACCTCACCGTTCTTAAACATAAGAACTGTAGGTATATTACGTACTCCGTATTTTGCTGCAAATTCTTGGTTTGCATCTACGTCTACTTTACCTACGATGGCTTTACCTTCGTATTCTCCTGCGATCTCCTCGATAACTGGTCCTACCATACGGCAAGGTCCACACCAAGCAGCCCAAAAGTCTACTAATACAGGCTTATCGCTGTTTAATACTTGCTCTTCAAATGTCGCATCTGTGATTTCTAATGCCATAACTATATATTTTAATTGTAATTCTATTTAATTCTACTATGCAAACTTAGTCAATAATTAATCCAAACCTTACAACGCTTATATCAGCTTTGATTATAGCGTCATTGTGACAGTTTATCATGAGTTATTTGACAGTATAACACTCCCTATCGTCTGCTGCCAAAAACTTGTAACGCAAAGTACAATAAGGTAGCTAGTGACCCTATAGCGGCAACAAGATACGTTCTTGCAGCCCATTTTAGTGCATCTTCTGCTCCATCATACTCTTGTGGAGTTACCATATTTTCTGCCTTAAGCCATGCTAATGCACGGTTACTAGCATCATACTCCACTGGCAAAGTGATAAGGCTAAATATAGTCCCCATTGCATATAGCGCGAGACCTATAATTGCCACAGTACCTCCTATTGCAGTAGAAGCCATTAATGCGACACCACCCATAATAACCCACATACTCATTTTTGAAGCGATGTTTACCACAGGCACAAGCTTAGATCGCATTTGTAACCAACTGTAAGCTGTAGCGTGTTGTACAGCATGACCTACCTCGTGTGCAGCAACCGCCGCTGCCGAAGCATTGCGCTGCCCATAAACCACGTCACTAAGATTTACTGTCTTATCTCTAGGGTTATAATGATCTGTAAGCTGTCCAGCTACAGAAATTACTTTTACATCTGTAATTCCATTATCGGCTAGCATTTTTTCGGCAATCTCTGCTCCAGACATCCCGTTGCGCAATTGCACTTCTGAATAATATTTAAATTTACTTTTGAGCTTGTTGCTTACTAGCATACTCACAAGCCCGATAGCTCCTACAATAATATAGTAGCCCATATATCCTCCTAACATAGTCGTTTATTTTAAAGTTGTTTTAGATTTCTAAAGTTACAAAAGTATTATGCACAAATTAAGCCAAGATTACAATTCATCTTTTTACTATCAAGAGCCTTAAATACTCGTTGTAATGACAACTACATAAGATTATGGAATACATATGTTGTTTTTAAAAGTTCGCTTTCGCGAAAGCGTAACCCACAACCTATATTGCTAGCGGAACATATGGCACATCAAAAACCTCCGAAATCTCTTGATACACAACATCACCTCCTAAGATATTCACTCCTTTTTTAAGAGTAGCATCTTTAAGACATGCAGCTTTCCAACCTTGGTCTGCAATTTTTAACACATAAGGCAGGGTTACATTAGTAAGCGCAACCGTGGAAGTATAAGGCACTGCACCAGGCATATTTGCCACGCAATAATGCACCACATCATCAATAATAAAGACTGGATCTTCGTGCGTAGTAGGTTTTGAGGTTTCCACGCAGCCACCTTGATCTACAGCAACATCTACAATTACGGTACCTGGGCGCATCTCCTTGAGCATGTCTCGGGTAATAAGCTTTGGCGCTTTTGCACCAGGAATAAGAACACCACCTATAATAAGATCGTGCGTTTTTATGTGCTTCCGGATATTAAATTCATTTGAAAATTCTGTCACCACGTGTGGCGGCATGATGTCATTTACATGACGTAGTCGCTTCATGCTAATATCTAGGATGGTTACATGGGCACCTAATCCCGCAGCCATTTTTGCGGCTTGAATTCCCACTACTCCTGCTCCTAAGACTAACACCTTACCAGGACTCACTCCAGGAACTCCACCTAGAAGTACACCTCGCCCTTTTACAGGCTTCTCTAGATATCGCGCTCCTTGCTGTATAGACATACGACCTGCCACTTCGCTCATAGGCGTAAGCAACGGGAGCGAACGGTCTTCCTCTTCAACCGTTTCATAGGCTATACAAATAGATTTACTCGCAATCATCGCTCTGGTGAGCGGCTCACTAGAGGCAAAGTGAAAATAAGTGAATACGATTTGATCTTTCTTAATGAGCTTATATTCTGGCTCGATAGGCTCTTTCACCTTCACAATCATCTCTGCGCTTGCATAGACCTCCTCAATCGTATCAAGGATTGTTGCACCCGCATCTATATAATGTAGATCTGTAAAACCACTATTAAAGCCAGCTCCTTTTTGAAGATGTACGCTATGACCTCTCTTTACGAGTTCATAGACTCCGCCGGGTGTGATGCCCACCCTGTTTTCATTGTTTTTAATCTCTGTAGGAACACCTATTACCATTGCTAAAATTTTGGCATCAAGGTAACTGTAACTTAAAAAAATGCAGATTATAAAATGCTAAAAATCAAAGGCTCTCATAATGATATTATTAAAAATAGCTATGAATTTCTAGTAATCTGAAAATGCTATTTTTTATCATATTTGATTTTAAAATAGAGCAACAAGAAAGAAGAAATCACTGTAATTGCATTTGCTAGGATGATAGCGAGACTTTCTTTAAGAACTCCATAAACGAGCCAGAATACAATCCCTACAAAAAACATAGTAAACATAGGAAGACTCAAACCAGAGACATCCTTAGTTTTCCAGGTTTGATAGACCTGAGGCAAGAAAGCCGCCGTAGTAAGTGTGGCTGCAACCAGACCTATAATTTCTATGTTATCAATTCCTGCCATAGCTACTACCTATTATTAATGTAATTACAAAACAAAAGCCTGCTCGTGAGTTATCTGAACACAAGCAAGCTATATATTAAAATCAGGTTATTACCCTACTATATTTACAATCTTACCAGGCACAATAATCACCTTTTTAGGTGTACGACCATCTAGATACATTTGTGTTTTCTCGTTTGCCATAACTATTTTTTCTATCTCATCTTTAGATAGATCAAGTGGTAATTCTAGCGTAAACTTCATCTTCCCATTAAAAGAGATAGGATAGTTCTTTGCACTCTCTACTAGATGACTTGCATCAAATATTGGGAAAGCAGCCTCAGAGATACTTTCTGAGTGACCCAGCTTGCTATATAATTCCTCTGCGATATGCGGAGCATAAGGAGCGATGAGTATTACCAGAGACTCCAGCACTTCACGAGAAGTACACTTTTGTGCTCCTAACTCATTTACAGCAATCATAAATGTAGATACTGAAGTATTAAAACTAAAGTTCTCTATATCTTCTTCTACCTTTTTTATTGTCTTATGTAATGTTTTGAGGCTCTCTTTACTTGGCGCCTCATCAGCTATATTAAAAGCTTCGTCTGCTCCATTGTGGTAGAGCTTCCAGAATTTCTTTAAGAAATTATGTACTCCTGTAATTCCTGCCGTGTTCCAAGGTTTTGCTTGCTCAAGTGGCCCTAGAAACATCTCATACATACGTAGCGTATCTGCTCCGTATTGCTCACAGATTTGATCTGGATTTACCACGTTGTACTTAGACTTAGACATTTTTTCAACCTCACGGCCTACTTTGTAAACGCCATCTTCTAAGATAAACTCAGCATTTTTAAATTCTTCACGCCAGTTCTTGAAAGCTTCTACATCTAGTTCATCTGATGCGTTGACTAAGGAAACGTCTACGTGGATTGCTTGATAAGATTTTCCTTCTAACAACCCAGCAGAAAGAAATTTACTCGTTCCTTCTTCTCTATACACAAAAGCACTCGTCCCCAAAATCATCCCTTGGTTGATCATCTTTTGGAAAGGTTCATCTACACCTACGTGACCTCTATCTTTTAAGAACTTCACCCAGAAACGTGAGTACAATAAGTGCCCAGTTCCGTGCTCAGATCCTCCTATGTATAAATCTACATTACCCCAGTAATCCATTGCTTCTTTTGAAGCAAAGACTTCATCACGCTGTGCCTTCTCCATATATCTAAAGAAGTACCAGCTACTTCCTGCCCATCCTGGCATGGTGTTAAGTTCTAGCGGGTAAATTCCGTTTTGAGACTTCTCGACTGCGCTCGAAGTGACAAGATCGTTAGATACTACTTTGTTATTCTTAGTATCCCACGCCCATACATCTGCACGACCTAATGGTGGCTCGCCTTCTTCTGTAGGCAGGTATTTTTCAACTTCTGGAAGTTTAATAGGTAAATGAGCAACGTCAATCATCTTTGGGATTCCGTTCTCATAATACACTGGGAATGGTTCTCCCCAATAACGCTGGCGGCTAAACACTGCATCACGCAATCTATAGTTTGTTTTACCGGCTCCTGCACCTATTTTTTCTAACTCGTAAATCGCAAGTTTTACGGCTTTCTTATATTTTAATCCGTTTAAGAAATCTGAGTTTGTGATAACCGTAGTTGCCTTGTCTGAAAAAGCTTCTTCTGAGATATCTACGCCTTCAAAAACGTTAGGAATTGCAATATCAAATTTCTTTGCGAAGTCATAATCACGTTGATCACCACAAGGAACTGCCATCACGGCTCCTGTTCCATAACCAGCAAGCACATAATCACCTATCCATACTGGAATAGGTTTCTTTGTAAAAGGATGCTCTGCATAGGCTCCAGTAAATACACCAGATATTGTTTTTACATCTGCCATACGCTCACGCTCAGAACGCTTTGCAGTTTTTTCAATGTATGCTGCTACTGCTTCTTTTTGTTCTGGAGTAGTGATTTGAGCCACTAACTCATGCTCTGGCGCTAATGTCATGAATGACACTCCAAAAATAGTATCAGGGCGAGTTGTAAATACATCGATCCCCCTAGCCCCCGAAGGGGGAACAATTTTATTATTCAATTCGGCTGTAATCGTCTCTAGAACCTCTTCTAAATTCGCTAAAACTTCCTCATTTCTAAATCTCAATACGGTATACCCTAAGTCTTCTAAAATAGCCGTTCTTTCTTCATCTTGATCTACTTGTGTATCATGAATACCTCCATCAACCTCAATGATCAACTTTTTCGAAAGACACACAAAATCAGGGATAAATGCATCAATAGGATGCTGTCTTCTAAATTTATCACCAAGATTCTTACTTTTTAATGATTCCCATAAGGCTGCTTCTGCAGGAGTGGGATTCTCTCTCATCTCCTTTGCTCTCTCTAAGAGTAACGCCGCATTATTACCTCCGGTCAAGTATCCCGCTCGAGTTCCCCCTTTGGGGGCTAGGGGGAACGTAACCATCGCTCCTACAGATTTTCCTATCCAGTTGCGCTGTGTTTCTTTTATTGATTCGCTCCAGTCTATTCCTTCAAGTCCTTGGATTAAACGCTCTGCATAAGCAGAAATACGCATAGACCATTGTGTCATTTTCTTGCGTATTACTGTATGACCACCACGCTCAGAAACCCCGTTTACAATCTCATCATTTGCTAGTACGGTTCCAAGTGCTGGACACCAGTTTACTTCCGTTTCGGCGAGATAGGTAAGACGGTATTGTAATAGTATATCTTGTTGTTCTTTTTCTGTAAATGCATTCCACTGCTCAGCAGTAAATGGCGTGATATTATCATCACAGGCAGCGTTTACCTCGGCATTTCCAGTTTTCGCGAAAGCGGAAACCAGCGTTTCTATCGCTTCTGCTTTATCTGTATCCTTATTATACCAAGAATTAAAAAGCTCTGTAAAAATCCACTGCGTCCATTTATAGTACTCAGGATTTGAGGTACGCACCTCACGACTCCAATCAAAAGAAAAGCCAATTTTATCCAGCTGTTTTCTATAACCGGCAATCACATTTCCTTGATTATCTACACCACCCTCAATATTCACCTTTGTAGTCACTGCAGGATGCTGCCCGGTCTGGATTGCATATTGCTCTGCAGGCAATCCAAAAGAATCATATCCCTGTGGATGCAACACATTAAACCCCTTTAAACGCTTGTAACGTGAGTACACATCACTTGCAATATACCCAAGCGGGTGTCCCACGTGAAGCCCTGCTCCAGAAGGATAAGGAAACATATCAAGCACATAATATTTAGGTTTATCACTGTTATTTGACGCGTGAAAAGTGCCTTTATCTGCCCAGTATTGTTGCCATCTGGCTTCTATCTCGTTAAAGTGGTATTTCATGGTATATGTATTATTTATACGCTTTTGCGAAAGCGTGCTCTTCCTCATTTAAGGGGGCAAATTTACAATTAATTATGGGGAATTAGATAGTAGCCAATGACATGCTTTGGTTATCATTATAACACTCACTTTTGTATACTCACTGTAATGTGATTTCTCGTCGCTGCGCGCTGTCGAAATGACTATTGTCTTGCCTCTTTCTCTTGCGGCAATAACAACTCATAAATCATCTCGTTTACTGGCGTAGGCACTCCAAGTCGTTTACCTTCCCTCATGATATAACCATTAAAGTTTTCTAGTTCGCTAGGTTTTCCAGCCATGATATCGCGTTGTGTTGAAGCTGTGGTCTCATGAGCTTGTTTACTAATGGCTCCAAACATATTTTCAATTGTTTTCTCTGGAAGTACAATTTCTTTTGCTTTTGCCACCTCAAATACTTCTTGCGCGGTCTTGCGCATCAGTTCTTTTATATACGGCTGCTCTCTCATCACTCCTATAGATACTCTTGTTAGTCCGCCTATGGCGCTTATAGTTGTGATAAAAAGAAACTTTTGCCAGATGGCTACTTGAATATTATCTGGCACAGCAGCATTAATTCCTGCATTTGTAAATACAGATACTATTTTTTCTAGGCGCTCTGTCTTACTATTATCCTGCTCTCCAAAGAGGATTGCAGGCGCTATATCTGGATTAGAGATTACTCCTGGCGCTTCAATAAAACTAATCATACGGCAAAGTCCTGCCAGTACTTGTGACTTAGGCACCACCGAATTAAGGACCTCTACATTACTTGCTCCGTTTTGTAAAGGCAAATACAATGTATTTTCATCACAATATTGCAATATATCTTTTACAGCGCTATCTATCTGATATGACTTCACTCCAAAGATGACTAAATCTGGTATTTCAATCTTACTAAGATCATCTGTTGCCAGATACGGAGTCGCTTTAAAATCTCCTGTTATGCTTTTTACCTCAATACCGTTTTCTTGTATGGCCTTAAGGTGTTCTCCTCTAGCAATCATGGTTACTTTATTTCCAGCAAGCGCGAGTTTCCCTCCAAAGAATCCTCCCACGCCACCGGCTCCATAAATTAAAATATGCATCGTATTATTGTTTTCTTAGGACTAGAGAATTCTAGTCAGTTTAAAAATACAGTAAGCGGATTTATTTTTTCTTTATAATATCTTAATTAAAAACTCTAGTATATCTTTGCAAAATCTCAAAGGGGTGCTTTTCACGAAGCTGAGATTATACCCATTGAACCTAGAACAGGTAATGCTGTTTAGGAATGAGGAACATGTCTTTCCAGATAACGCTATACAAATTAGCTTTTCTAGTGTTACCATATTTCTCTTGAGAAGCACTATGGTGCACCCTCTTCAATATGTGCTCACGGCACAGGTATGTAAATGCTAACTTATTTAGAATATTTGCCCTTTGTATTCGTAACTAAACCATATACGGATGAAAAAGATCCTATTGAGTATGATTGCGCTTGCAGGAATTACAGCTAGTGCACAAGAGAAAACAGTGGTAGACACTACAAAAGTAGAGTCACTTGATGAAGTTTTAGTTCGTTCTGTACGAGTAAAAGCCGACTCACCAATTACGCATTCCAACCTTACAAAAAAACAAATTGCAGAGCGCAACTTAGGACAAGACATCGCTACGCAGCTTAACTTTTTACCTAGTGTTGTCACCACATCAGATGCTGGAGCGGGAATAGGGTATACAGGTTTTAGAGTGCGCGGTACGGGTAATCAAGGCATCAATGTTACTATAAACGGAATCCCATATAATGATGCAGAGAGTGCAACTACGTTCTTTGTAAACCTTCAAGATTTTAGCTCTTCTGTAGAGAGTTTACAGTTACAACGTGGTGTAGGATCTTCTACTAATGGACCTGGAGCCTTTGGAGCAAGTCTTAATATTCTTACAGATGCAATTTCTAACGAGGCATATGGTGAGATTTCTAACTCTTTTGGGTCTTTTGGGACACGCCGTCATAATGTGAAATTTAGCACAGGCTTGCTTAACGATCACATAGAGATATCTGGTCGTTTGTCACAGATCAAATCTGACGGTTATATCGACCGTGCATCGTCTGATCTTAAATCTTACTTTTTGCAAGCAGCCTATAAGGATGATAATACGCTTATCAAGCTTATCAACTTTGCAGGATCTGAGGTCACATACCAATCTTGGTTTGGGATAGATGCAGAGACGCTAGCCGAGGATAGAACCTTTAACCCTGCAGGACAGTTTACAGATGAGAATGGTGAGACACGCTTTCACGAGAATCAAGTAGATGATTATAAGCAAGACCATTACCAACTGCACTGGAACCAGCGTTATGACAATAACTGGAGCACACAGCTCAGTTTAAACTACACCTATGGTAGAGGCTTTTTTGAAGAATATAAAGAGGATGAAGATCTTGCTTTTTACAGTATTTCCCCTGTAGTTATAGGTAGTGAAACCATAGAAACTTCTGACATTATACGTCGTCGCTGGTTAGATAACGACTTCTATGTGGCAAGTGCAACGGCAAATTACAAGGACAACATGGTTGACTTTGTAGGTGGTGCTTTGGGTAGCATTTATAGAGGAGACCATTTTGGCGAAGTGATATGGGCACGATTTGCTGGTGATTCTGAGCTAGGAGATAATTACTATTTTGGAACGGGAAGTAAGAATGAGTTTTCTGCTTTCGCGAAAGCGAACTTTAAATTAAATGATCAATGGCAATTTTATGCAGACATTCAAGGTCGATTTATCACTTATAAAACTGACGGAATCAATTCTGACCTTGATGAATTTTTGGTAGATGAAAACTATGAGTTCTTTAATCCAAAATTAGGTTTGAGCTATAAGATTAATGCAGAAAATCAGTTATATGCCTCTTATGCGCGTGCAAACCGTGAGCCCAACCGTGGAGATTTTGAAGACGGCAATCCACGCGCAGAAAAACTAGACGACTTTGAGCTAGGATGGAGATTAAATACAGAGACCGTCACCTTAAATGTGAATGGTTATTTTATGGATTATGACGGGCAGTTAGTCCCTACTGGTGAACTTGATAATGTAGGAGCGCCTATCCGAATTAATAGTAATAGCTATAGAGCAGGTATAGAAATAGATGCTGCGATAAAGCTAAGTTCTAAGTTTACTTTACAACCTAATATTGCATTAAGCACAAATAAGAATAGAGATTTTCTTTTTAATCTAGATGGTGCGATTACAAACCTAGGTAATACAAATATTTCATACTCGCCTAATCTCGTAGCTAGTAATATGCTTACCTATAAGCCTAATGCAGATTTTAGTATAGGTTTCTTATCAAAATATGTAGGAGAACAATATATGGGTAATATAGATAGCGAACTTTCTAAACTTGATTCTTATTTCTTAAATGATTTGAGTATTCAATACGAGATTAAGGAGGTTCCGGTATTTAAGTCTATTCTCCTCAATGGACTTGTGAATAATATCTTTAATAAGAAATATATCTCAAATGGATATTTCTTCACCTATGATGATGATTTCTCAGTGCCTAATGAGATCACTACCATTGAAGGAGCGGGCTATTATCCGCAGGCGGGAATTAACTTCTTAGTAGGAGCTACACTTAAATTTTAAGGGATAAAAGGTCTTATTATTTAATTTTCGCTATATTTAATACACTAAAATTAAACAATATGTAATCAGTTGGGGGACTGAACTACAAATTGTAAGTGAGAAGCCGCCTCTTTTGAGTCGGCTTCTTTTTTTACTTTTAGTTAAATACGGTGATGCTATTACCAGAAGCATTTACTCGGTAATTAAGCATTGTATATTCTAGCACTTCATTATTAGACTGCCCAGTAAAGAGATTGTAACTATTGTCATCATCACACTGGCATCTTACATTAATACCATCTATGACCATAAGTGAGCAATCGTTAGGTGCATGGTTAGGATCTGATGCTTCCCATGCAACAATACTGCTGCCTGTATTAATAACAAAAAGACCACGTATCCCTCCGTTTTGAACATAGATAGGGTTACTTGGGATTTCTAAATCTAGTACCTGTATAGCACTCAATTGTGTAGAAAAATTCACATCTAGTAAGAAAGGATTACGCTGGTTTCCATCATCACTATTTGTGCATGAAAGACAAAGAGTAGTAAGAAGGACAAAGGTCAATATCTGACGCATAGAAGTATTTTTTTTACGCTTTCGCGAAAGCGTGATTTCAACAATTTAGGCTTGCAAGGTACCATAAAACGGTAAAGGATTTAAAATATTTTGTATATTCGTGAGACACGTCCCGAAGAGGGACTTTTTTTATGTGTATGCATAAAATGACAACATTTTTAAACTAATTATACTTAAACCGGATCTATTATGAGTAAGGTAAATTATTATACACCAGAGGGCTTAAAGAAGCTTAAGGATGAACTAAATCAACTACGCGATGTAGAGCGCCCAAAGGCTTCGCAAGACATTGCAGATGCTCGTGATAAAGGAGATTTAAGTGAGAATGCCGAATATGATGCCGCAAAGGAAGCGCAAGGTATGCTAGAAATGCGTATTGCTAAACTAGAAAATCTAGCCTCAAATGCACGTATCATTGACGAGTCACAGCTGGACACTTCTAAAGTACTAGTACACTCTAGCGTCAAGATTAAAAATCAAATAAATGGCGCTATGATGACCTACAAACTAGTCGCTCAAAATGAAGCCGACATTAAAAAAGGCCTCATCTCTGTAGACTCACCTATAGGTAGAGGTCTGCTAGGTAAGGAAGTAGGTGAAGTAGCCGAAATTCAAGTGCCAAGTGGCGTGATGAAATTTGACATTGTTTCTATCTCAAGGGACTAAGTAGAAATTGAAGTTGAAGTTGAAATTGAACGAGAAGTTGAAAAATGAAGTTGGCTAAATAATTATAACATGAGCGATAAACCTTTCGATTTGAGTGAACGACTGGAAGATTTTGCTGCTGCGGTTATTATACTTTACAATAAAAAACCATCTTCATTTGCTGCAGAATATCTCGCAAAACAATTGATAAGATCATCTTGCTCATCTGCTTTAAACTATGGAGAAGCCTTAGGGGCGGGAACCACTAACGATAAAGTTCATAAACTCAGAATTTGTTTAAAAGAACTAAGGGAAAGCATGCGCAATCTCAACATTCAAGTTAAAGCAAATATATTATCAGAAAACAATCTCGCATCGCTCAGGAATGAAAACGATCAACTCATAAGAATAATCGTCACCAGAATTAAAAATAGTAAATAAGGAGCTTGTTCGAATTCAATTTCAGTTTCAATTTCAATTTCAAATTATGCCAAGCATTTTCACAAAAATCATAAACCGAGAAATCCCGGGACACATCGTTGCCGAAGATGATGAACACATTGCCATTCTAGATGTAAATCCTAATGCAAAAGGACACACACTTTGTATTCCTAAAAAAGAGGTAAATAAAATATTTGATCTTGAGGAACAAGAATATCTTGACCTCATGCTATTCTCTCGTAAGGTTGCAATTGCTCTAGAAAAAGCAGTGCCTTGTAAACGCGTAGGCGTTTCTGTAATAGGTCTTGAAGTTCCTCACGTGCACGTACACCTTGTACCACTACAAACTATGGAGGATATCCAGTTTAAGAAAAAAGTGACGCTTAGCGATGGTGAGTTTAAAGAGCTTGTAGAGATTATAAAAAGGGAATTTTAAGACGTTTTACAAACTACTAACCAACGCAAAAATCACAATAGCGATAACTGCTACAGCTATTGCCCCTATCACATAGGTTTGTGATTTTACTTTAAAGAAGGTTTCCTTTTCGGCGCGTTTTAGGTTGTACTCATAGAGGCGCTCAATATCTGCGGTCCATTTTACGGGATAAATAGGAAACTCACAGTGCTTGCAGTATATCTCTTCACGCGCAAAATCTGTCGCTTTTTGTACCCAGAAAGTATCTTTCCACTCTTGTTTGAAACTTAATTCAAGGCCACTATTACTGTAGCATTCTGGGCAGTTGCACTGTAAAATAGTCGTTTGTATGGTCTTTAATTCGGTTGTCATAAAAGAAGTACGATGTATTTGGCTAGTTAGATCTTTCCATGATTCCAGAAAGCGCCAAATTTTGCAGCAAGATTACGGTTTTTGCATCTCTTATCTCACCATTTTTTAATGCTTTTAACGCTTTCGCGAAAGCATACTCAACCACAGTGATATCTTCATGTTCTGTTACCAAACCTCCGCCATTACTTACTTTTTGTTGCTCCTCGTATGACGCAAGAAACATATGAATGCGCTCTGTACTTGCGCCAGGAGTCATAAAAAAGTCACCCGCCTTCGTAATGCTATCAATGCGGTAACCCATCTCCTCTTCTATCTCCCTAATAATTGTTTGCTTTGGGGTCTCATCTTCTATCATGCCCGCACAAGCTTCTATAAGGAAACCACTATCCTCATTAAGATATGCTGGCAGTCTAAATTGCTTTATGAGCAATACCGTTTGCCTTTCCACATTATATAGCAGTGCGCAAGCTCCATCACCACGGTCATAGACCTCGCGTCGCACCTGATCCCAAGAGCCATCTTCATTCTGATAATCAAAATGAACTTTTTTAAGCGTTGCCCACTGGTCACTTATAATCTCTTCTTTTATATTTTTTATACGTGTATTCATTCGGCTAGTCGTAGGGAGATTTGCATAGTGGTTCCTTTGTTTAATTCTGATTCCAGTACTCTTATGCGTCCGTCATGATACTCCTCAACAATGCGTCTTGCGAGCGAAAGTCCAAGACCCCAGCCCCGTCTTTTTGTAGTAAAACCTGGTTCAAAAATATTATTAAACTTAGATTTTGGGATTCCTTTACCTGTATCTGTAATTAGAATTTTGGCAAATCTAGTGTCACGTGAGATTGCAATGGTTAACGCTCCCTTACCCTTCATGGCATCAATAGCATTTTTAATGAGGTTCTCAAAAGTCCATCCATACAGCTCTTTATTGAGCATTACAGGCAACTCCCCTTGAGGAACATCTAGTGTGAAGTTTATGAGTTTTGAGCTTCTCTTGCTCAAATAATCATAGGCTTCTTGCGTCTCTGCAATGATATCTACTTCTTCTAGATCTGGAACAGAGCCTATCTTACTAAAACGATTTGTAATGGTCTCTAGCCTATTGATATCCTTAGTCATCTCTGCAATATAATCTGCGTCTACATTTTCTGTTTTGAGAATTTCTGTCCAGCCTACAAGAGATGAAAGCGGCGTACCTATCTGGTGTGCAGTTTCCTTTGCCATACCTGCCCAAAGCAGATTTTGAGCTCCAGCTTTTGAGGTTAAGTAATAGAAGTAAATCAATGCCACAAAGAGAATAACAATCACAATAAGCGCAATAGGAAAATACTTAAGCTGATTAATAACAGATGAGTTTCCATAATATAAAATCTGACTATCAACACCATCATACCCTATCACAATAGGCTCATTAATGAGTGCATACTCCTCTGCAAGTCGTTTAAAATCTTCTTGAGAGAGTTTATCTTCTTTATTGATGTTTCTAGGGGTGTAATGGTTTTCTTCTATGCTGTATAAAAGTATAGGGATGGTTCTATTATCACCTATTATAAATTGCTGTAAGGATATAAGCTCGTCAGAAACAATGCGTGTATCCCTGTTTCTAGTTTCTAGATTAACATCACTTGTATTTGCAAATGCTCTGTAAGCAGCGGCATAAATCTCCACTTTAGAACGCTCTGCATCTTTAAGCTGATCAAAAAACAGCGACACATTCCACAAGATGAGTGTGGTAATGATAAGCGAAGCGATGATAATAAACCATCTCGCAATGTGCGGCTGGGCGCTAAAGTTCATAAAGTATTCTTTGTGTTAAAGATACGGGAGAAATTAAAAACGTCGGACCTCCTTATTAATTGCTTCTTGCAATGCAAACTCTTAGTTTCTACCTATTTCATCTGGGTATAATGATGGAAGTGCATCACTTTGCCAAAACTCCTTTGTATCCACATCCATTACCGTAAGTGACCCCTTAAAAGCTGCTCCAGTGTCAAGATTCCAGATGTTTGCTTTATTTACAGGAACAAAGGAATTAATGCGCGTAGTGGGTGTATGACCTATATAAATCTCTTCAAATAGTTGTAAACGTTTAGGATATAATGGGTCTTCCTTTTTGAGATCTTCTCTCATTGCACAAGCCATTTCCCAGAGTGTACGATCCCAGTAAAATGCAGTACTATGCCACTCGTATTCTGGACCGTTTAAATTTTGAAAACCTGCATGACAAAAAAACCGATTTTTATCATCTAGATAGTAATCCTCAAAAGTCTTATAAAATTCAATATGCTCTTTAATTTCTTGAGCAGATCTCTTTTCATAGCAATCTATTGTACTTTGCCCGCCATGCTGCAACCACTTAGGAGACATTGTTTTTCCTTCTAGCCATTGCTGCACAAGGTCGTCATGGTTACCACGTATTAAAGTAACTTTTTTATATTCTTTCTTGAGGCGCATTAACTCATCTATAACTGCATCACTCTCACTCCAGCCGTCCACATAATCTCCTAAAAAAATGAGATGGTCATCTTGTGTGACATTCGCCCTCTCCATTGCCTGCACTAAGGCTCTGTAACCTCCGTGTATATCCCCGAAAATTAATGTTCTCATACTCTTATTCTTCTTTTTTAATTTTTTATTCATAACGCACCTTTCTCAGAATACGCATGGCTTCCTTATATCTTCCGTAGACAGCACCATCTAAAACTTTCAAAAAAGGTTTTAAATCTACCAACTTCTGTATTGCGGTTTCAAAACCATTAAAATAACAAATCAAGTAGGTGTTAGCTAGATTATATAAATCATTCCACTCCCCTTGATTAAGGTTTATACCTCGCTTTAGCTTATAAAAAATGACATTGTTGTTATTAAAAATGTGATACAATGTCTTTTTATCAATCACTGGTGGCTCAAAAACAAGCTTGGTTTCAATGGTATAAGTTCCGCTTTCGCGAAAGCGTATCACCACCTCCTCTAGTGGATAATATTTAAATTGTTCTTGTACTCCCAAGTGTACAAATTCTTGAATTTTGAAGCAATCCTCATCATAAGTAATAGTTACCTCATCTAGTGTTGAGTAAAATAGTTTTACTTGTTCATTAATGAGCTCTATATCTACCCGAGAGTAGTACGTCTGACCTTTGACCACTTTTTTATTTCCAGCCCAGCACAACACAAACTGCTCTTTAAACACCTTATAAGTGCTCTCCATGTCTTTATGACGATGATTTACAAAGTCCATTACACCATCTAGCGTGAGACCTATGCTGTTTTTTGCGTGATTTTCTATTGCCGCAACAATCTCACTATTTACATCTATAATATCAGACTTGAACGTCTTAGGCATAGACATACTACCATCTCTAAAAAACACCGTACCACCCCAATATTTCCAGATATTACGCCGCAATGCCGTAAGCTTATCTTGTGCTCGTATGGTAACAAGTCCCACTACTTTATCCTGCGGCAAATTAGGAAAAGGAATATTCTCATAAGATATTATAGGAGGATTATCTAGGTATGCATTTATGAGATTCTGCAGTTTGCTGTCATCAAAAAATGGCACACCTATAATAGCATTTTCGCCATCATCTACTCCTATTACTATAAAAGAATTGTTCTTTGGGTTACTGTTAGAAAGCGCACAAATATGCTTTAAAAACTTTGCTTTCCCTTCTTTGTTACTGATGTCAATCTTACGTTTTTTGTCGTAGAAACTGTTCTCGTCATTATGAGCGAGTAAGTTCTTGACAAGAAGCCGTTTATTGATCATCGCATTATTTTATTAGTCAGCTTGCAATCAACTTTTATTTACAATAGTAGAAGATGCTTGTGCCGTACTAAGCACCACGAGATCAGCAATATTTACATGATAAGGTCTTGATACTACAAAATGAATAATATCTGCAATATCTTCTGGTTGTAGGCAATCAAAACCTTGATACACCTTATCTGCTCGCTCATCATCATTTTTAAAGCGAACTTTACTAAAGTCTGTTTCTACCATTCCAGGATGCACTGCTCCTACTCTGATGTTAAATTTATTTAGATCAATGCGCATCCCTTGGTTAATAGCATCTACGGCATGCTTACTTGCACAGTATACATTTCCGTTAGGATACACTTCTTTGGCAGCAGTAGACCCAATGTTGATTATATGTCCGCTTTTACGTGCGGTCATTTGTGGAATAATCGCCTTACTCACATAAAGCAATCCTTTTACGTTAATGTCAAGCATAGCGTCCCAATCCTCTATAGATCCGCTTTGTATAGGGTCTAGTCCGTGAGCATTACCTGCATTATTAATAAGGATGTCTATTTGTTTGAAATCTTCTGGTAGGTCTAAAATAGCTTTTTGCACATCCTCATTATTTCTCACATCAAAATTGAGTGTCTGTACTTGCACGAGCTTACTTAATTCATTTTTGAGCGTATCCAGTTCTTCTTGACGTCTCCCACATAGAATAAGATTTATAGATTCATTTGCAAAGCGTATTGCCGTGGCTCTACCTATCCCGCTGGTTGCGCCTGTTATAAGTGCTGTCATTAAAATTACGTTTTTTTAAAAGTACCTTTTTATCATTGAATTTGAAAGTTAAGATATTCTTATAACCCCAGTTAATAAGTGTTAAGTCTAAATGTAGGTTTTAAAACGTATAATAGTTTTACACAACATATTATTAAACTATCAAATTATGAAGACTTATTTAAAATATGCGCTTATGAGCGTACTTGCTTTTGGAATTGTTTCTTGTGACGATGATGACAACAATTCAGAAAGAGGTGAAGCTCGTATGGCTGTGCGTCTTACAGATGCTCCTGGAGATTATGATGCTGTATTTATTGACGTACAGGATGTAGTTATTAAATACAACGGAAACAACGATGATGATGACGATATAACAATAAGCAACGACGTAAATGCTGGAGTATACGATCTTCTCGAGCTTACTGCAGGAACTAACGTATTGCTCGTAGATGATCAAGTAGAAACTGGAAACCTAAGCCAGATTAGATTAATACTAGGTTCTGACAACACTATCGTTGTAGATGGAGAAACATTCCCTTTACAAACGCCAAGTGCACAACAAAGCGGTCTTAAGGTTCAAGTTAATGAGACTTTAGAAGACGGTATTTTTTATGAGTTTTTATTAGATTTTGATGTAGATGAATCTATCGTACAGCAAGGAAATGGTGGTTACTTACTAAAGCCAGTGATTAGAGCTAGTGTTGAAGCAGAATCTGGAGCTATCTCTGGTACTGTTCTTCCTTTAGACTTTATCACTGAGGTAACTGCTACAAACGGAACAACAGAAATTTCTGCCTTTACAAATGAGACTGGACAATTTTTACTTGCAGGAGTGCCATCTGGAACTTACACACTGACTTACCAAATCGATGCAGCAGCTGGATTTGAAACTATTACTGTTACAGACGTAAATGTAGAAGTAGGCGCTATTACAACTGTAGACGCCGTAACTTTTCAATAATAAAAAATAATCATATTATTAAAATAGAGGGCTGCATATTATGCAGCCCTCTATTTATTTTTAAACAACGCTGTACTAGGCTACTTCTTCTCCTGTACTAGCTTCCAGCAATTCAAACCAATCTTTTCTTTTAAGGTTGATCGCTACTGATGCTACAGCATTTGTGATGCGATCTTTACTTGTAGTCCCTATAACTGGATGAATATTTGCTGGATGTTTGAGCAACCATGCTAGTAGTAGTTGGTCTTCAGTTGCGTTATACTTATCACCCAGTTCTTTCAATTTATTCTTGATACGCATATTCTGCGGGGTGTCTTCTCTAAAAACAGATCCCAGCGGACTCCAACTCATAGGAGTTATATTGTGAGTCATCATGTAATCAAGCGTTCCATCTGTAAGTGAAGACCGTTCTGTGATAGAAATTTCAATCTGATTTGCAGTTACCTTACTTTTTGTAGCCAGTAAATCTACAGTTCGCGGTGTAAAATTAGATACTCCGAAGTCTCTAATCTTCCCTTGCTGTTGCAATTGGCTCACGGCCTCTTGCACTTCATCTGGATCTATAAGTGGGCTCGGTCTGTGTAATAAAAATAAATCTAGGTATTCAGTACGCAGCTCCTTTAATGATCTTTCGGCGCTTGAGATGATGTACTCTTTATCGTATTGATAATGCTTGATGGTATTTTCTTTGCGAGCATCTCCTTTCATCTGGATACCGCATTTGCTTATGATCTGTATGGTGTCTCTGGAGATATCCGCTTTCGCGAAAGCGTTACCCCATTCACCCTCAGTCGTGTAATCCCCATAAATATCTGCATGATCAAAAGTGGTGATACCTTTCTCCAAACAATGATTCATAGTCTCAATCATTTGCTGCTCGTTGAATTGCTTACCCCAAACGCCCCACGTCATACAACCTTGAATAATTCTTGAAAATTTCATTATCGTTTTTTAATTTGCATTCTGAATAAAATTACTACTTCTAAAACTACCTAAATGTGTGCGAAGCCCTTTATTTTCCTTTATTTTTAACCAAATGTTAACAAGCTTTATAGGAATAAAATGTGATTTTGCGACGTTAGAAGTATCTGCTTAATAGAATTTGAAATTATGGAAGAAAATACTACTGCTATTGATATACAGGCTATCAATGAGAAGATAGAAAGAGAGAGTGCCTTTGTAGACATTCTCGCAATGGAAATGAACAAAGTAATCGTAGGTCAAAAACACATGATCGAGCGTTTACTTATAGGTCTTTTAGGTCGTGGTCATATTCTCTTAGAAGGAGTTCCAGGACTTGCAAAAACGCTTGCGATTAATACGCTTGCACAAGCGGTAGACGGGTCTTTCTCTCGTATACAGTTTACTCCAGATTTACTTCCAGCAGATGTAGTGGGAACACTTATCTATAACATGAAGCTTGCAGACTTTAGCATCAAGAAGGGTCCTATTTTTGCAAACTTTGTTCTTGCAGATGAGATTAACCGTGCTCCAGCCAAAGTGCAATCTGCACTGCTAGAGGCGATGCAAGAAAAGCAGGTAACCATAGGTGACGAAACTTTTATTCTTGACAAACCATTCTTAGTAATGGCAACTCAAAACCCTGTAGAACAAGAAGGTACTTACCCACTTCCAGAAGCACAAATAGACCGTTTTATGCTTAAAACGGTAATTGATTATCCAACAATAGCAGACGAGCAACTCATTATACGCCAAAACTTAAAGGGTTCTTACGAGAAAGTAAATCCTGTAGTTACAGTAGCGCAAATTTTACGTGCACAAGAAGCCGTAAAAGAAGTATACATGGATGAAAAGATTGAGAAGTACATCCTCGATATCATCTTTGCAACTCGCTATCCAGAAAATTATGGACTAGCAGATCTTAAGCCTCTCATTAATTTTGGAGCATCTCCTCGTGGTAGTATTAACCTTGCAACTGCTGCAAAGTGTTATGCTTTTATAAAGCGTAGAGGATATGTAATTCCAGAAGATGTAAGAGCCGTAGTACACGATATCTTACGTCACCGTATAGGAATTACCTACGAGGCAGAAGCAGAAAATATCACCTCTGTAGATATCATTAACAAGATTGTTAATCAGATTGAAGTACCATAGTCTTTAGATTAAAAGATTATTTGTAACCCTCATATTTATTACACAAAAGGCAACAAGAACCATTGGATACTAAGGAGCTCTTAAAGAAAGTACGCAAGATTGAGATAAAGACACGTAGACTGTCTGATCATATCTTTGGTGGTGAGTACCACTCTACGTTTAAAGGACGTGGCATGACTTTTTCTGAGGTGCGCCAGTATCAATTTGGCGATGATGTGCGTAACATCGATTGGAATGTAACCGCTCGCTATAGTGAGCCTTACATTAAAGTCTTTGAAGAAGAACGCGAACTCACAATGATGCTCGTAGCAGATGTTTCTGGGTCAGAATTTTTTGGTACAGATAAGCAATTTAAAAGCGAGATTGTGACAGAAATTGCTGCGACGCTAGCCTTTAGCGCCATGCAGAATAATGATAAAATAGGTCTCATCCTTTTTACAGATGAGATAGAATTATTTATACCTCCTAAAAAAGGAAAGTCCCACGTACTCCGCATCATACGCGAACTACTAGAGTTTAAGCCAAAATCTAAGAAAACAGACCTTTCTCAAGCTATTAAGTACTTGAGTAATGTAATGAAGAAGAAGGCAATTGTTTTTGTGCTTTCAGACTTTATTACAGATGGTTACGAGCAAACGATGAAAATCGCTGCAAATAAACATGATATCACAGGTATACGCATTTACGATCAGCGTGAAGAAAGCATACCGAGTTTAGGTATTGTACAGATGGAAGATGAAGAAACTGGCGAACTCATGCTTGTAAATACAAGTTCAAAAAAGGTGCGTAATGATTACACTACTTATTACCGAGAACGTGTAGATTATTTTAAAGAAACCTTTAAACGTAGTGGTGCAGGAGTGATAGACGTAAGGACAGATGAGAGCTATGTAAAGAAGTTACTAGGCTATTTCAAGAGAAGAGGATAAGGTTAAAAAAAGCAAGATTAAAAATGATCTCGCATTAGATGACAACGATTAATGAATAACAACATAACATACATAACAACTCCTAAGAATGCGATTCTTCGTGCGTTATCGTTATTCTTATTGCTATTTATTTTTTCACCTCAGGTTCAAGCGCAAGATGATGTACGTGCAAAAATAGATTCTACAAATATTCTCATAGGCCAGCAAATCAATTACACCATTGAGGCGCTAGCAAATGATGGTGAAGCTGTTATTTTTCCAGAAGGACAGACTTTTAGTCCGCTGGAGGTTATTGAGAGTTACGCAATTGATACAGCAAGTTCTACCTCTGCTAGGATGAAGCTTATAAAGAAATATGGCTTGACACAGTTTGACAGTGGTCGCTATGTAATCCCAAAACAAAAAGTCATTATAGGCACAAGAACGGTTGAGACAGACACCTTTCTTGTTGAAGTAAACAATGTGATTCTTGACACCGTAAATCAAGGATTATATGACATTAAACCTATCATAGAACTACCAAGAGACTACAGCAACTGGTGGAAATATCTGTTATGGATTATACCAGTAGTGGTAGCGATTTCATTATTCTTATGGTGGTTATTACGTCGTAACAAGAAACAAAAAGAAGCAGAGCAATACATTCCTCCTTTTGAGCAGGCGATGGCTACGCTTACAGAGCTAGATAGTAAAAACCTCATTGCCGAAGCTAAATACAAAGAATACTACTCTGTACTCACAGACGCTATACGCCGCTATTATGAAGAAAAGGTGTATGACCGCTCTATGGAAAGCACCACAGACGAGCTTATTGCCCGTCTTGAGATGGAACGCGATAGTGGTCACATAGACTTCAGCAAGCATACTATTGCTAGTATAAAAGATATTTTTAAACGTGCAGACCTTGTAAAATTTGCGCGTGTGAATCCGCCAGAAGGAAAGGCACAAGCAGATAGAATTGCTGTAGAAGATATTGTAAAACAAACGAGAGAAGCATTACCTCCTCCTACTGTTGAGGAATTAATGATGCAGGAGGATTATAGAGAGGCGCTTTCGCGAAAGCGTAAAAGGAAACTTTGGCTTTCTGGAATAGGCGGTATCCTCGCAATTTTACTACTAGCTACAGGAATAGGAATCGCTGTTAAAGGATATAATGAAGTGAAGGATTTTGTTTTTGGAAACATGACAAGAGAGCTCGCCGAAGGTAACTGGATCACGAGTGAATATGGTATCCCTTCTATGGTAGTAAGTACTCCAAAAGTTCTTACACGTCAAGAAGTTCCATTACCACCAGAGGCTCAAGGAAAGATTGAAGCAACGGCATTTGGATGGCAAACGTTTCCTGCAAATGTGACAATTGGTGTGTACCAATTTAAGTTCCCAAAAGGAGCCGACGTAAAAGTGGAACAACTAATATCTAGCCAGCTTGCTATGTTTGAAGCAAACGGATTCTCGGCAGATATTCTTAAGAGTGAGAAGTTTGCAACGCCTAATGGTGCAGAAGGCATCAAAACTTTTGGTAGTGGATCTCAAGTAATTGATCAAGAAAAAGGAACTATAGATGCTGGAGAGTATGCGTTTATAACGTTTCAAGCAGAAAATGTGATTCAGCAACTATTTATTAGTTGGCACGATGAAGATCCATACGGAAAAGAAATCGCAGAGCGCGTGATGCAAAGTATCGAACTCCAAGCCAAAGAAAAAGAAGAGAACTAATGCTAAGCAATTTTGAATTTACTAATCCTGAGTTTTTCTGGCTGTTTCTAGCACTGCCAGTTGCCATTGCTTGGTATATATGGAAACGCAAGAAGCAAACTCCTGCGGTAAAGCTTTCAAGCATCAAAGGTTTTAAAACTGGAAGCAGCTTACTATCAAAACTTAGACCGTTATTATTCATATTACGCCTTGCTGCATTAAGCTTAATTATCATCGCACTAGCAAGACCTCGTAATGTGGAGGTTTCTACTAAGACAAAGACTACAAAGGGTATTGATATTGTAATTGCAATAGACGTATCTGCCAGTATGCTAGCAAAAGATTTACGCCCTAATAGACTAGAAGCTCTTAAAAAAGTAGCTGCCAGCTTTATAAATGGACGCCCTAATGACCGTATAGGTCTTATAGAATATGCAGGGGAGAGTTTTACAAAAACACCTATCACCAGTGATAAGAGTATTGTACTTAGTGCACTTAAAAGTATTCAATACAATAACATTATAGAAGGAGGAACTGCTATAGGCATGGGACTCGCCACTGGTGTAAACCGTCTTAAAGACAGTAAGGCACTAAGTAAGGTGATTATTTTAATGACAGACGGTGAGAATAACGCGGGGCAAATAGACCCTCGTATTGCTGCAGAGCTTGCTCAAGAGTTTGGAATTAAAGTGTACACCATCGGAATGGGAACAAACGGGATGGCATTATCACCGTACGCTCGTAATGCAAATGGAACTTTTGTGTATGAGAATATCCAAGTTACTATTGATGAGGAGCTACTAGAAGAAATTGCTGCCACCACCGGTGGGCAATATTTTAGAGCAACTAACAATGAGAAGCTACAAGAAATCTATAATGAGATAGATAAGCTTGAACGTACGGATGTAGAGGAGTTCAAATACACGAACTACGAAGAAAAATATCGCCCGCTGGTTTTACTCGCTGGGTTACTACTACTCATAGAATTACTGTTGAAATATACAGTCTTCAAGAGTTTTGTTTAAAAATAAATAGCGCTTCAAGAAAGCAACTATGTATCTATTAGAAGAAAAAATATGGTTTTGGTTACTGCTGGCTATTCCGGCGGTGGTACTCTTGTATCTGGGTGTAATAATCTGGCAACGCAGTGCACAGAAGAAATTTGCCAATGCTAAATTACTTAAGAAACTGAGTCCAAACAGGTCTTACTTTAAGCCTGGCCTTAAAGTCATAGTAATATGTTTTGCCATATTCTTTTTAGTCGTAGGGCTTGTAAATCCTAAAATAGGAACTAAACTAGAGACAGTAAAAAGAGAAGGTGTTGATGTTGTTTTTGCCATAGATGTCTCAAAATCTATGCTTGCAGAGGATATCGCTCCTAATCGTATAGAAAAATCCAAACAACTCGTTACTCAGATTATTAATAATCTAGGCAGTGATCGCATAGGTATCATCGCATATGCAGGCAGTGCCTACCCGCAGCTCCCTATTACTACAGATTATAGTAGTGCAAAACTCTTCTTGAGCCAGATGAACACGGATATGCTATCTAGTCAAGGAACAGCTATCGGTGAAGCCATAGAACTTGCAAAAACCTACTATAACGACGAGGAACAAACAAATAGAGTATTGTTTATCATTTCTGACGGCGAAGACCACGTAGGTGAATCTTCTAATATAGCAGAGCAAGCAAATGATGAAGGTATCCGCATTTTTACTATTGGCGTAGGAAAATCAGAAGGAGGACCCATTCCATTAAAACGAAATGGTATCGTACAGGCTTATAAAAAAGATCAAAATGGCGAGACTGTAATTACTCGACTAGATGACACCACATTAAAAGAGATTGCCTCGGGAGCAAATGGAGAATATATTGATGGGAGCAATACTGCCACGGTAGTAGAAACGGTACAGAATTTGCTTAACGGAATGGATAAGAAAGAGTTTGAGGCAAAGCAATTTGCAGACTTTGAAGATCAGTTTCAATGGTTTTTAGGAGCTGGATTATTACTATTGTTTTTAGACATCTTTTTACTAGACCGTAAGACTAGTTGGCTTAAAAAACTAAACCTATTCAACGATAATTAAACATCCTCACCAATCCGCTCCATAACAAGAGTGAAGTAATAGTGAAATGTACAATGAAACAGTTTATAACTAACATATCACACATAACGATGGCTCCTTTACAAGGTGCTAAGGACACATTATTCATAGTTGCCTTGCTCCTTTCGTTTACCATATCAGCCCAAGATAAAAAAGCAGCACCTCCAGAAAATCCTTATGCAGATCAAGCTCGAGAGCTCATTGTAGAAGGAACAGAAGCTATGGTTAATCAAGAAGGTGGCGTGGTTGATTTTAACGCTTTCGCGAAAGCGGAATCAAATTTAAGAGCAGCAATCTCATTGACACCAGAGAGTGTTCCAGCAAAGTATAATGCAGGTAACAATTACTACAAGAACAAAAGATGGGAAGAAAGTACAGATGCGCTGGTTAAAGCCACTGCAGTTGCTCAAACTAAGAAAGAGAAACATAAAGCGTTTCACAATCTTGGGAATGCTTTATTCCAACAAAAGCAATGGGATGGCGCAGTAGAGGCTTATAAAAATGCGTTGCGTGCAGATCCTACAGATGAAGAAACTCGTTATAATTTACAACTAGCCAAGAAGGAGAAAGAAAACGACGGTGGCGGCGGTAGTGATAACGACGACAAGGAAGATCAAGACGAGGATAAAAAAGAAGACGAGAAGAAGGAAAACGAAGAAGGCGACGGAGATAAGAAAGAAGGAGAAGACGGTGACAAAGATGAAACCGATGATAAAGGCGAGGAAAAAGAGGATGATGGAGAAAAGAAAGAAGATGATAATGGAAAGCCTGAAGACAAGGATAAAAAACAAGATGGTGGCGAGGGTGAAGAAGATAAAAAACAACCTCCACCACAGCCTAAACAGGGACAGTTATCTCCTCAACAAGTGCAAAGCTTACTAAAAGCTATGCAAGATCAAGAGAAGAAAACCCAAGAAAAGATGAATGCACAGAAGGTAAAAGGTGCTAAAGTCAAAACGGAGAAAGACTGGTAATGAAGATGAAATTAAACATACTAATTCTATTCTTACTCGCAACAATAACAACCGTTGCACAAGATGTACAGTTTAACGCAAAACTGAGTAAAAACAGACTAGGCGTAAATGAACGTTTACGTGTAGATTTTACCATGAATCAAGATGGTGACAACTTTAAGTCTCCAGATTTTGATGGTTTTACTGTGGTGGGTGGTCCTAGTCAAACTACAAGCAGACAGTGGATTAATGGGAAAGGTAGTTTTTCAAAAACATTTTCTTATTTCTTAACCCCTACAAGACAAGGTAAGTTAGAAATAGGACAAGCAGAAATAACTGTAGATGGTCAGGTTTATAAGTCACCTGCAGTACCTGTAGTAGTCACTGCCGCTGTAGAAATACCTAAAGACCCAAATGACCCTACCTACCTAGCCAAAGAAAATGTACATCTGGTAGCCGAAGTTTCAAAAACAAGCCCTTACCTCAATGAGGCCTTTACGGTGGTATATAAACTTTACGTCTCTGAAACTACATCTGTAAATAATTGGCGCGAAATTGAATCACCAAAATTTGCCGATTTCTGGAATCAAAGTGCAGATGAGAAACAGTTTAAAATATACGATGGCACCTACCAAGGGAAGCCATATAGATATGTCATCTTAAGACGCACCGTACTTTATCCTCAAAAAACTGGTAAGCTAGAGATAGAACCCCTTAGCCTCAGCGTGGCTGTGAGTGTGCCTACTAATCGAAGAGATATCTTTGGGAGACCACTTAGTAAAAGTGCAAATATTACAGTAAGCGCTGCAAAGCGAACTGTAAACGTAAAGCCGCTACCAGAAGCGGGTAAACCCGAGTATTTTGGTGGAGCCGTAGGCGATTTTGAATTTGCCGTTACTACAGATAAAGACTCACTTGATGCTGGCGAAGCATTACAGATGAGTGTTGAAGTAAAAGGAAAAGGAAACTTAAAACTTTTTGAGCTACCAGAACCTAAATTACCAAGCTCCCTAGAAGTATACGAACCAGAAAATGGCGACCGAATACGCACTAATCTGGCAGGGATGAGTGGTATGAAAAAAAATACGTACACGGTAGTTCCTCAATTTAAGGGTACCTATCCAATACCACCACTCTCTTTCTCCTATTTTAACCCTAAGACTAAAACATACGAGCGTCTCACATCTGATGATATTGTTGTTACTGTAAATAATGGACCTTTAGAAAATTCGGCAGCTACAGATAGCAGTGTTCCAAGTGGTGAAGAAGCAGTTGCTGCTCAAAATCAGTTTCAATATATTAAAACAAAAGCCAATTTAACTCCTGTCTTAAAGGAACAGTTTTTTAAAAGTAATACGTTCTGGACCTTAGTGATTGTCCCTTTTCTTTTGATTCCGCTTGCGATGATTGTTCGTAAAAAGCGAGATGCTTATGCCAGTGATGTCACAGGTAATAGAATTAGAAAAGCAGATAAACTAGCTCGCAAATTTTTAAGTACAGCAAAGAAAAATCTAGGCAACCAGAAAGAGTTTTATATCGCGATGGAAAGAGCACTGCATAACTATCTCAAAGCAAAGCTAAACATTACTACTAGTGAGATGTCTAAAGATCGCATCACAAGACTCCTAGAGGAGAGAAATGTAGAAAAAGCTACGACTATAGAGTTCATAAGCTTATTAGAAAGCTGTGAGTTTGCAAGATACACTCCAACTGGTGATGTAGCCATGCAGCAAGATTATGATAAAGCTGTACGAGTAATAAGCACTTTAGATAAACAACTGTAACATGAGAAACTTAAATAATTATCTCGTAGTGACCGTTTTTATGCTAACGGCCATTTTTACCACTGCACAAACACCAGAACAACTTTTTGAGCAAGGCAATAGTCATTATGCAAATGGGCAGTTTCAAGAAGCGATTGATGCTTACAGAAAGGTACTAGACGCAAATCAAGAAAGCGCTGCTATTTATTATAATCTAGCAAACGCACATTTTAAACTTAACAATGTTGCTCCAAGCATCTATTATTATGAGAAAGCAAAGCAACTAGCTCCTGCCGATCAAGAGATAAAAAATAACGCATCTTTTGCTGAGAAGATGACCATAGATGCCATCACACCGTTACCAGAAAACACGTTTAAAAAGTGGTATAATAGTGTGCTTACATTACTCACTACAGACGGATGGGCATATGCAACGGTAATATTTGTTGCGCTGTGTACATTGCTGTTTTTAGGGTACTACTTTACCGCTAGTTCTACTAAGAAACGTGCGTTATTTGTGTCATCATTAGTTAGTCTAGTGCTTGCTGTATGTTCTTTATTATTTGCTTATTCCGCTTTCGCGAAAATATCCAAGGACAACCCAGCCATCGTATTTGCAAAAGAATCTCAAGTAAAAGGAGAGCCTACTTTATCAAGTCAAGAAGCATTCTTATTACACGAAGGCACAAAAGTAATGGTGCTGGAAACTGTCGACAATTGGAAAAAAATACTTATTGTGGATGGAAGAACGGGCTGGATTCCCACTACAGATATTAGAGAGTTGTAAAAACAACTCTTGCTCCTTTAACTCCACAACAAGAACAAATAATACACCTTCTCTAGCCAATAGAGTAATACTATCAATCCCACAACTACGTTTTGCTCAAGCTTATTAAGATTAATAGCCCTTATAGGTATGTAATTAACTTAAGTATTCCCTAATCAAAGCCATAGTTATAAAAGCCTGAGGCAATCATAAAAACTATTTTATGCCTTTTAAGAGGTATTAAATTTATTTATCTTTATCATTAATTATATTAAACAATGCTCAAGGCTTTTATCTTGTATTCACTAGCGTTAATGCTGTCCTTCTCTATTTTGGGCCCAGCATTTCTTGCGTTACTTGATAACGAAGCAGATATAGAGGTTGTACAAGATATTGAAGAGGAGAACAACGAGACCAAAAAAGAACTTGAAGAGTATGAAAAATTCTTCAGCGACCTTGCTTTTTTCCCGATTGAAGTAGACGAAACTGCTGAGCTTTCTAGCTATTCCTACTTTATGAGTACTTATGATTATACTCAGGATATTAATATCCCACCGCCAGACTATAGATTATCTTAACCCTGACTCTTTTATCAGGTATATGTAGAGGCGTAAACTTACGTTTCGTTTTCGCGTAAGCAAATCCACAATTTTTATTTAAAAACTGCACCTCTACTTTAATAGAAGTGTTCAAATCACGAATTATGTTCAAATATTTAAAAAACGACTTACCCGCAAGTGTCGTTGTATTTTTCGTAGCATTACCACTATGTCTTGGTATTGCTCTCGCCAGTGGTGCTCCGCTATTTTCTGGTCTTATTGCAGGTATTATAGGAGGTATTGTAGTAGGAGCTTTAAGTGGCTCTAAAATAGGAGTAAGTGGTCCAGCTGCAGGACTTGCAGCGATTGTTCTTACTGCGATTGGTGCTTTAGGTGGTTATGAAAACTTCCTTGTAGCAGTAGTATTAGGAGGAGTTATACAGTTAGTGTTTGGATTTTTAAAAGCTGGTGTGATAGGATATTACTTTCCTTCATCAGTAATTAAAGGAATGCTTACGGGTATAGGTATCATTATTATTTTCAAGCAAATCCCACACTTTTTTGGCTATGATGCAGATCCAGAGGGAGATTTTGCTTTTTTTCAAATGGATGGCGAAAACACCTTATCAGAACTAGGAAATATCGTCGGATCTATAAGTATAGGAGCAACATTAGCAGGAGTACTTGCCTTAGGAATACTCATATTATGGAGTAATGTTCTATCTAAAAAGGGAAAGATATTCCAACTTGTGCAAGGACCACTTGTCGCAGTTGCTGTAGGTATCATTTATTTTATAAGCACTCAAGGATCTGAATATGGAATAAGTACAGAGCACTTAGTAAGTGTACCAGTACCTGATAGTGTAGACAGTTTTATAGGTCAATTTGCTTTTCCAAACTTTGCAGCAATAACAAACCCAGCGATATGGGTAACAGCATTTACCATAGCACTTGTAGCAAGTTTAGAAACCTTATTATGTGTTGAGGCTACAGATAAACTAGATCCAGATAAAAATGTAACTCCTACTAACAGAGAGCTGCTAGCCCAAGGAACAGGAAACATCTTATCTGGTATGATAGGAGGACTTCCTGTAACACAAGTAATCGTAAGATCATCTGCAAACATACAGTCTGGAGGAAAGACTAAAATGGCAGCAATCATTCACGGTTTCTTATTATTAATCTCTGTAATTCTAATACCTACACTACTTAACAAAATACCATTATCAGTACTAGCAGCAATTTTACTAGTTGTGGGATACAAACTAGCAAAACCGTCTACTTTTAAAGCAATGTGGAGTGCTGGTTGGAAACAATTTGTACCATTTATAGTGACTGTAGTAGGTATCTTCTTTATAGATCTATTATGGGGTATAGGCCTTGGCCTTGCCGTAGGAATTGTTGTGGTCTTATTTAAGAGTTACAAAAACTCACACTTCTTACATAAAGAAGATATAAGTAATGGAGCTTCAAAAATGAAAATGACACTTGCCGAAGAGGTTACTTTCTTCAACAAAGGTGCTATTCTAAAAGAACTAGACAATTTACCTGAAAACTCGTATCTTGAGTTAGATGTGCGTAAAACGCGCTTTTTAGACAATGATATTATAGAAATTCTAGAAGACTTTGCTGGCAAAGCACAAAGTAGAAATATAAATATCAAACTTATCTCAGAACGTGGTATTGTAGAGAACCCACCTAGTTATATTGAATTCTTTAAACTAAGACCAAAAACAGCATAAATTATGAAAGCACATACTAAAATTTCACAAGCAAAAATGACTCCTGATACTGCATTAGAATTCTTGCAAGAAGGGAATCAGCGTTTTTTGCAAAATTTAAAAGCTAATCGTAATCTACTTGAACAGGTAAATGACACCTCTGACGGGCAGTATCCTTTCGCAACAATCTTAAGTTGTATAGATTCTAGAGTATCTGCAGAGCTTGTGTTTGATCAAGGGCTAGGAGATGTTTTTAGCGTGCGTATCGCAGGAAACTTTATTAATGAAGATATCTTAGGAAGTATGGAATTTGCTTGTAAAGTAGCAGGAACTAAACTTCTTGTAGTATTAGGTCACACTAGTTGTGGCGCTATTAAAGGAGCTTGTGATCACGTGAGATTAGGTAATCTTACTGCTCTTATCAATAAAATAGAGCCAGCCGTAGCAGCTGTAAAAGAGCCTAAAGATGAGGCTTTAAGAACTTCGGCAAATTTAGATTTTGTTGATGAAGTATCTCGTGAGAATGTAAAAATCGCCATCGACAATATTAGATCAAGAAGTGTTGTTTTAAATGACATGGAGAAAGATGGTGAAATCAAAATTGTAGGCGCTATGTATGACATTACTGATGGAAGAGTAACTTTCATGTAGTAAAAACGCTTTCGCGAAAGCATACGCTTGATACAAACTAAAATGTTAAATTAGTAGGGTGGTTCCGTTAAGAAGCCACCCTATTTTTATGCAATGAATTAACTTTCTATTTTGACACCAACCTAACCATTATGAAAAACTTCTTTAAACACCTTAAAGGCGATGCCTTTGGAGGAATTACAGCAGGTATTGTAGCCTTACCACTAGCACTAGCCTTTGGTGTATCTTCTGGTCTAGGTCCAAGTGCCGGATTATACGGTGCTATTTTTATTGCCTTTTTTGCTGCGTTATTTGGAGGTACTCCTACTCAAATCTCTGGACCTACAGCTCCTATGACGGCAGTAAGCATGGTAGTTATTGCAGGTATTATTGCCACTTTTGATGGTGATGTTGAGAAGGCATTACCCGCTATACTTACGGTCTTTTTACTAGCGGGACTATTTCAGATAGTACTAGGAGTAATGGGTATAGGTAAATACATCAAGTACATTCCCTACCCTGTAGTATCTGGTTTTATGACCGCCATAGGTATTATGATTCTTATCACACAGCTTTTACCTGCAGTAGGTTATTACCCTAATCAAGATAAGAGTTATGTAGATAGTTTTAAGCCAGAAGCGCAAGAGATTGTGCTTAATAAGATTTTAGAGAATGAAGCAGGAAAAGGTCTCTTAGTTCTCGAAAATTTTGAAGAAACTATACGCAAAGCAAAACTCACAGACGATACAGATGTATACAAAGAAGCGATTACGCTTGCAAAGGCATCCTCTTCTGGAGTGGTGGGCACCTTTAAAGTAATGGGACGTGCCTTGCAAAACATAAACTGGATAGAGCTTGCCCTCGCACTTGCTACTATCTTTATTATTTATGGCTTTAAACGTATCACAACCGTCGTGCCTAGTACACTTGTTGCACTGCTTGTAGTGTCTGGAGTTGCATACGTCGCGCCCTTTGAATACAGAGCAATTCAAGAAATCCCGAGCGGATTTCCAGTGCCTAAGCTTTCTATTATTACAGACTTTAAGTTTAGCATCATATCACCATATATACTCACGGCATTATCGCTTTCGTTTTTGGGAGCAATAGATTCGCTGCTTACATCTGTTGTGGCAGACAATATGACGAAGACTAGACATAAACCTAATAAGGAACTTATAGGTCAAGGTATAGGTAATACGATTGCTTCCTTCTTTGGCGGGATTCCTGGAGCGGGAGCCACAATAAGAACAGTAGTCAATATCAACTCGGGTGGTAAGACTAAACTATCAGGTATGATTGCTGGCGTCTTGTTACTATTTATTTTACTTGCTTTAGGCCCTATAGCTTCACAAATACCCGCAGCTGTACTTGCTGGAATCTTAATTACAGTTGGTCTCGGCGTTATGGATTACAAAGGGTTAAAAGCAATCCCTAATCTTCCTAAAGACATAAAACTTGGTCCTATTAAACTAAGTTCTGAAGTTATTATAATGCTTGTGGTACTCGTGCTATCTGTAGTGTGGGACCTAGTGGCAGCAGTAGGAATTGGGCTTGTGCTATCGTGCCTTATGTTTATGAAAAAAATGGGTGACTTTACCGCTAGACAGTCTAAAGTTTTTGACCTACGCGCCGCAGAGAAGAATAAAGTTTTATGGAGTGATGAACTTATTTTTCCAGATCACCTTAAAGAGGAAGTATTTATAAAGCACCTTCGTGGTCCGTTATTTTTTGGGTATACGAGTGACTTCTCTGCACTAACTAAGCAGATACCTGCTACTGCGTCAGACGTTATCTTGCGTATGGGTCGTGTACCTTATGTAGATCAGTCTGGTGTATATGCTATAGAAGACACGATTCTCCAACTTAACCAAGGCGGAATTAATGTGCACATTGTAGGCTTAAGGAAGCAGCCTAAGTATATGCTAGAACGCATTAAAATTATCCCTGAGTTAATACCAGAAACTGAGGTTTACGATACTTTTGAAGAGTGCATCAATTCTCTTAACACTCAGGTAAAAGACAGATATTAAATAGATGATGTGGGGTGTAATTACGCTTTCGCGAAAGCGTAACTAAACACATTCCTTTAAATATTAGAAGAGTCGCCTGTTTCAGTCGGCTCTTCTTCTTTATTGGGGTTGTAGATATCTTCATCCTTTGCTTTTTTGAGAATAGAAGGAAGAAGTGCAGGTGCCAAAGGTTGAATCATGGGATACAACACCGATTGCTCTTTTTTATCATCACCTATAAATGATATCTGACGGTCTGCAGCATCTATAAACATGAGTACTACACTAATTAAGAAAGCAAATTTAAGTACTGCAAAGGCTGCTCCTACTATCTTGTTTACAATACCAAGCATTGCAAAATTTGCCACTTTGGTAAGTAATTTTCCTGCAAGAGAGACCACAAGTACAATAATGATAAAGGTAGCCGCAAAGGCTGTGAGGTTAATGATTTGCTCGCTCCATGCTGTTTTTTCTACAAGCCAATCCCCTACGTAATGAGAAAAGTGGATTGCTCCGTAAATTCCAGCAACAAGCCCTACTAGAGATGCTAGCTCTACAAATAATCCCTTGCGCAATCCTTGAATAGCGCCTAGTATTAAAATAATACCAAAAATGATGTCAATAGTGTTCATGCGCTAAAGATAGTAATTTCAGTTAATGGTGGTATTTTTGCAGCTTAAAATTGGTATAGATGCCATTTTATGGCATTACTCAAAAGCTTTCATCTAAGGAAGCTTAACCGCGTGAATAAATTCACGTACAGAAGAGAAATATATGGCTAGAGACGAACAACTCAAAGAACGATATGCGGCGGTAGTTGATAAACTATCTACCCGTTTTGCAGATGGTGATAAAGGCGCTATGGATTTAGATAGCATTATCTACCTCATAGGTATACAAGAATTAGGACAGCTGGATAAAACTTTTAAAAAAGACGAGAAAATGAACTTGATGCATATTGCCATCTGTCGTTTACTTGAACCTTTTGGGTATTATCAGTATGATTATGATGATCCTGAAGGATGGCCTCACTATAAAGTGCTAGAAGCACTGCCACCACTTAAGGCTGGCGAGCAACAAATACTCATGAAAGATGCGATTGTGCAATACTTTCTTGAAAAAGGCTTAATCTCTTAAAAACTAAACACGGTAGCGACTATATAATCTTACTGCTTTTACGGCTTTGTTATACTGCTACACCCCAATTTTATTCTTAAATTTGCCATTTCCTTTTAGAGGGTTAAAAGACGTATTATGTTAGATAAAATCAAAGAACACATTGAAAAAGTAAAGGCCTTTAAAGCCGAAACTTTAGAAGAGGTTGAAGCATTCAGAATCAAGTATTCTGGAAAGAAAGGACTTGTGAATGATTTTATGGCAGACTTCCGTAATGTGCCTAATGAGATGAAGCGCGAGTATGGACAAGTAATTAATACCCTTAAAGCAAGTGCCCTTGAAAAGGTAAACGAGCTTAAAGAAAAACTAGAAGGAGCAGAAGAAGCCACCGCTACTGGTGATTTATCACGTCCAGGTGAACCTATTGAAATAGGAGCACGCCACCCTATCTCTATTGTAAAAAATCAAATTATTGATATTTTCTCTCGCATAGGTTTCAACGTTTCTGAAGGTCCAGAAATAGAAGATGACTGGCATAACTTTACTGCCTTAAACCTTCCGGAATATCACCCAGCTCGTGATATGCAGGATACCTTCTTTATACAAACAAATCCAGACGTATTACTACGTACTCACACCTCATCTGTACAAGTGAGATATATGGAAAATAACAAGCCACCTATACGTACGATCTCTCCAGGTCGTGTATATCGTAATGAGGCTATAAGCGGTCGTTCACACTGTTTCTTTCACCAAGTAGAAGGATTGTACATAGACAAAGACGTCTCTTTTGCAGATCTTAAACAGACGCTGCAACACTTTACTACAGAAATGTTTGGTAAGAGTAAGATACGCTTACGTCCATCATACTTTCCATTTACAGAACCTAGTGCCGAAGTGGATGTGTACTGGGGTCTTGAGACGGAGACAGATTATAAAATGACCAAAGGAACTGGATGGCTCGAGATTATGGGCTGTGGTATGGTAGATCCTAATGTCCTTGAAAATTGCGGTATTGACTCAAAAGAGTACAGTGGTTTTGCATTTGGGATGGGAATAGATCGTATTGCATTATTATTACACCAAATCTCAGACATTAGAATGCTTAGCGAGAACGATGCTCGTTTCTTAGAGCAATTTAAATCTGCTTTTTAGAGTCACACTGTCCCCTCGAGCGCAGTCGAGAGGTAAATTATTTCTTAATTAAATAAGTCATTACTGCGTCTGACCAGATTATAAATATGCGCAAAGACATTATCATACCAGAAGTTAAAAACGTCTACGTAGCTGCTGTAAAAGAGCTACACGAGGAGTTTAAAACAGAAGATTGGAATGCTTATATCATAAACGATAATCTTGAGCCTTTAGAAATGGTACTTCTTACCGTGCAAGGCTATAATGAGAAGCAAATGACTACGCATATGCGTCACACAATCAAGCTACTTCCTGCTAAGGGATTTGCTAAGATTGAATTCATGCAAGAAGATATCTTTACACTAGATAACTTCTACTCTGTCACTTATTTTCTAGACAACAAAATGTATGAAAGACGCTTTGAGTTTCCAGCAAACTCAATCCAAGAAGACAATACAGTTAAAGTACCTGTAATGGGAAAGAGTGGCGTACTAGCGGTGTAACTTTTTACGCTTTCGCGAAAGCGTAATCAAAAATATATTTCAATAAAAAAAGCACCCTTAATGGATGCTTTTTTTTAGTTAAGCTTTTCAGTGAGTTTACTAAACACCTTCTTAGGATCTTTGCCCTTATAAAGAATACTGTGTACCGCCTCTATAATAGGCACACGTGCTTTCTTATCGCGTGATTCGTTGAGTTCTAAAGCGCTTTTGGCAGCATAGTAACCTTCGGCTACCATAGACATTTCCATCTGTGCACTTTTTACCGTGTAGCCCTTTCCTATCATGTTACCAAACATTCTATTTCTACTAAAAACAGAATATCCCGTCACCAATAAATCTCCTAAATAAGCAGACCCATTAATGTCACGCTTCATCTTGTGGGCACGTTTTACATAGCGTTTTATCTCACGTATGGCATTACTCATCAATAACGCCTGGAAGTTATCTCCATAGCCTAAACCATGTGCAATACCTGCTGCAATGGCATAGATATTTTTGAGTGTAGCCGCATATTCGATACCTATAATATCGTCACTCGTGGTACATTTTATATAATCACTTGATAAATGCTTTGCAATAACTTTTGCATTTTCCTTTTCGGCACATGCAATCGTAAGGTATGAAAGTCGCTCTAGCGCAACCTCTTCTGCATGACAAGGTCCCGCTATAACCGCTATATCCTCAATAGCAACATTGTGCTCTTCATTAAAATGAGAGCCAACGAGTTTACCACTCTCAGGCATAATTCCTTTTATGGCAGAGACTATGACTTTATCTTTTAGTGACACCGTAAGATTCTTAAGCTCACCTCCTATAAAAGCAGAGGGAACGGCAAAAATTACATAATCTGAGTATGCTACAATCTCATTAATATCATTGCTCAACATAAGCTGCTCCGGCTTAAACTCGACAGAACTTAAATAACTAGGGTTATGCTGCTCACGCTTTATATGTTCTAAAGCATAGCTGCTACGCATATACCAACCTACGGTGTCAAGATTCTCACAGAGCATCTTTACAATCGCTGTTGCCCAGCTACCTCCTCCTATTACGCCAAATGTGGGTTTGCTCATCATCAATCTGTTTAATTCTAATTATGCTACTTACTTCTTCATCACGTTGCCTACCTTCTCTGGTAATACCTCGTAGCCCATATTGTATAATGTGAAGCCAAAGATATCTGCATACTGCTCTATGGTTTTTGCTACCGGCGTACCAGCACCGTGACCAGCGTCTGTCTCAATACGTATAAGTACTGGGGCATCTCCTGCTTGTTTTTCTTGAAGCTCTGCAGCAAACTTAAATGAATGCGCTGGTACTACACGATCATCATGATCTCCCGTAGTTACCATAGTTGCTGGATATGATGTTCCGGCTTTTACGTTATGAACTGGCGAGTATCCTTTAAGATAGTCAAACATCTCTTTGCTATCTTCTGCAGTACCATAATCATAAGCCCATCCCGCACCTGCTGTAAAGGTGTGGTAACGCAACATATCCATTACTCCTACCGCTGGTAATGCTACCTGCATAAGATCTGGACGTTGTGTCATTGTTGCTCCTACAAGTAAACCTCCGTTAGAACCACCGCGTATTGCTAAGTATTCTTTTGAGGTATATTTATTATCTATTAGATACTCTGCTGCTGCGATAAAATCATCAAAAACGTTTTGCTTTTGCATTTTAGTTCCTGCATCATGCCATTTTTTACCATATTCACCACCACCTCTTAAATTAGGCACTGCATATACTCCTCCTTGCTCCATCCACACGGCATTTGCAATGCTAAAGCTAGGTGTAAGACTTACATTAAAACCTCCGTAAGCATATAAAATAGTAGGGTTCTTACCATTAAGCTCTGTTCCCTTTTTATACGTGATAATCATCGGTACTTTAGTACCGTCCTTTGAGCTATAAAACACTTGCTTGCTCTCATAAGCTTCCGGATTAAAATCGATGTCTGGTTTGATAAACAGCTCAGAAGTTCCAGATGCGATGTCATATTTATAAATACTACCTGGCGTCTTATAATTTGAGAAGCTAAAGTATAGCTCCTTCTCATCTTTCTCTGCTCCAAAACCTCCTACAGTACCTACTCCTGGAAGTTCTACATCACGTACAAGCTCACCGTCATAATCATACTGTTTTACTTTTGATACCGCATCCACCATGTAACTCGCAAAAAAAGAACCTCCTCCTGTACTTGGACTTAATACGTTTTCTGTTTCTGGTATAAAATCTACCCAGTTTTCTGGAGTAGGGTTTGATGCATCTACTGTTACAACACGCATATTAGGCGCATCAAGATTAGTCGCTATAAAAAGCTTGCTCCCTATATTTTCCATCACATAACTATCAGATTCTTCGTGATCTAATACAGTTACAAAATCACTAGCTGGCTTTGTAAGGTCTTTCATGAACATCTTTCCTCCAGAAGTCGAGTTGCGCGCACTTACTAGCAAATAGCGGTTATCCTCTGTAACTCCACCACCTACATATCTATGCTTCTCTGCTGCTGTACCGCCAAATATTAGCTTATCTGTAGACTGTGCAGTACCTAGCTTATGATAGTATAATTTGTGCTGATCCGTCTTTGCCGATAATTCGCTGCCCTTAGGCTTATCGTAACTAGAGTAGTAAAAACCTTCATTTTTATACCAAGACATTCCAGAGAATTTTACATCTACCAGCGTGTCTTCTATAATTTCTTTTTTCTCTGTATCCATTACAAGAATCTTACGCCAGTCACTTCCTCCTTCAGAAATAGCGTAGGCAAGTATAGAACCATCTTCAGAGAAGCTTGCTCCTCCTAAAGAGATAGTACCATCTTCGGCAAAGGTATTTGGGTCTAAAAATACAGAAGCAGTACTTGGATCTTCACCCGTTTTGTAACGATAAATAACGTACTGATTTTGAAGTCCGTCGTTTTTATAGAAGTACGTATAATCACCTTCTTTAAATGGCGAACCTACTTTTTCATAATTCCACAAAGTGGATAAGCGCTCTTTGAGCTCTTCACGAAAAGGAATATTCTTTAAGTAATCTTGCGTGGTATTATTCTCACGTACAACCCAATCCATCGTTTCCTCACTACGATCATCCTCCAGCCATCTGTAAGGATCTTGTACTTCTGTGCCAAAATAGGTGTCTACAGTATCTACTTTTTTAGTTTCGGTATAGTTCACAGCAATAGTGTTTTTTGGTGTCGCCGGCGTATCATCACAGCTTATAATAGCGGTTGTAGCAAGAGCGAGAAGAATCAATTTTTTCATAATACGGGTTGTGTTTGATTGCGTATTCAAGATACGAGTTATTACGCTTTCGCGAAAGCATAAAAAAACCCACTCAAAAGAGCGGGTTAAATATAGTATTAAGCATTTTCTAAGAAAACAAATGTCTGTAATTATTCCAATTACGATATATAAAATACCCATTGAGAACTGCTACCAAAAGTGCAGGCATAATGTTAGGTGGGTCTAGTACTGCGTGGAAAAGAACAATATTTACAGAAATAGGAATTAATGCGAGTAACGCCACAGGAAAAATCTTCTTTGTTATAAAGAGAAGTCCTACAATCACTTCTAGTCCTCCTACTAACGGCCACATGTAACCACTATCTGTAAATGCTTGAAAAAGATTTGCTGCGCCTACATTATCTCCAAATTCAAAATCTGGCATAAACCAGAAAAATTTATTGAGTCCAAAGACAAGAAGCATTAAGCCTAGTCCTATGCGTATAATTGTGTTTACTAATTTCATAATGGTTGCTTTTAAATTACAACCTTAGACGATAGACAAAGCGCATAATTACAAAGACCTACTCTTTACCGTCTAGAAGTTGCTGAAACATGTCCTTATATCGAGATACATGTAAACCATCTATGAGACCATGATGCACGTACAATGCAACGGGCATTGTAAATGTGCCGGGTGATTTTTCTGTAATTTGTCCGTAAGAGATTTTAGGAACGCTATCCTTTGCCTTAAAGAGTCGTGAGTGCGTAATAGATGAAAAATCCATCCACGGTATTGCAGAGCAATGCATCACATCATCTGTATTAATAGGCGGAAAAAGGTCGTCTGTATTTTTGATGCGCTCAACCTCACTCTGCACAGACTTTGTAAAAACCGTTATATCTACATCATATGGAATATAACTAAAACCAAAGGTTTCATTATCTCTCATGAGCGTTGCACTAGCGCTAATAGTATTTAGTATAATCACCTGATTATCTGCTGTGATGCGATATTTAAAATTCTCAATAGCCATCGCTGCTTCTAGCGACTTGTGGAGGTAATAGATAAATAAAGATACTCCTTGCTCTTTTGCATGCTGCTTTGCGAGCGTCATATCTACTTGCCAAGTGATCCCGAAATAAGGCTCCTCAAATTGTGAGAAAAACTCAAAATGTGCACGGCGCTTCCAGGTAGAGATATCTATTTTATTCAAAGTAGTTGTGTTTTACACAAATATAAAAAGTCCCTCACGAGGAAGGACTTTTTATAGTATTAAATAAAGATATTCTTAATAGTGTAGAAGTTACACTAAGCCATTAGCTACTAGATATTCTCCTATCTGTACCGCATTTGTTGCTGCACCTTTACGTAAGTTGTCTGATACAATCCACATATTAAGCGTGTTTTCTTGAGAGTAATCACGGCGTATTCTACCCACAAATACATCATCTTTACCTTCTGCATAAATAGGCATAGGGTATGTATTTGTATCCGGATTATCTTGTACCGTTACTCCAGAAGTTTCATTAAGAACCTTACGAATATCCTTCTCTTCAAAAGGCGCACGCAGCTCTACATTTACAGATTCACTATGACCACCTACCACTGGAATACGCACTGCTGTTGCAGTTACCGCAATAGATCGATCATTTAAAATTTTCTGAGTTTCATTTACAAGCTTCAACTCTTCTTTAGTGTAACCGTTATCATCAAAAACGTCACAAGCCGGTATTGCATTACGATGTATAGGGTAAGGATAAGCCATTTCTCCCTTCTCATCTGCATATTCATTTTCTAATTGCTGCACTGCTTTCACTCCAGTACCTGTAATAGATTGATACGTAGAAATTACTAGCCTTTTGATACCGTAATCTCTATGTAATGGTGACATTGCAAGTACCATTTGTATCGTAGAGCAGTTAGGATTTGCAATAATCTTATCTTCCTTAGTAAGAGAAGTTGCGTTAATTTCTGGAACGATAAGTTTCTTAGTAGGATCCATTCTCCATGCAGAGCTGTTGTCTATCACGGTTGTTCCCACCTCTGCAAACTTAGGAGCAAATTCCTTTGAGGTATCTCCTCCTGCCGAGAATATGGCAATATCAGGTCTAGCTGCAATTGCATCATCCATAGAGTGGATGGTATATTCCTTCTCTTTATATAGTACCTTCTTACCTACAGATCGCTCTGAGGCTACGGGTATTAATTCCGTTATAGGGAAATTACGTTCTGCAAGAACTTTTAACATCACTTGGCCTACCATCCCGGTGGCTCCTACTACCGCTACTTTCATAGTATCGTTTTAAAGAGGTTGTTTTAAAAATGAGCTTCGCTTTCGCGAAAACTTTATAAAACGTCAAAGTTAGTACGCATTAACGATTTATAAGCCGTTGAAACCTTAAAAGTTAGTTAGATATATAACAATACGTCAAACTTTGTTTAATTACATAAAAAAACCACCTTGTTAGATAAACAAGGTGGTTTAAGTTAGAATATAATAGTGTAGCGGTTGCTACGAGTAATTATTTCTTAAGAGAATCTCTGATTTCTTTTAATAAATCGATTTCAGATGGTCCTGGATCTGCTGCTACTTCTTCTACAACAGGCTTCTTAGTTTTGTTGTAAGCTTTTACAATCATGAAAAGTACAAAACCAACGATGATCAAGTTAATGATTGCATTAATCCAGTTTCCGTACATAATTGCATTTTCTGGAATAGATACTGCTCCGTCTACCATTACTGCTTCATCAAGAACTACTTTTAAATCTGAGAAGTTTACACCTCCAGCAAAGTGTCCTATAATAGGCATCATGATGTCTCCTACAAATCCTTTTACTACAAGTCCAATCGCTCCAGCAAGTATTACTGCTATTGCTAGGTCAATGACGTTACCCGTCATGATGAAATCCTTAAATTCTTTTAACATTGTCAAGTCTGTTTTTTAGGTTAATATGAATCGAAGGTAACTATTTTTTTCAAACCACTTAACAAAAGTTTAAGAAACACGCTTTATCGAAGAATGACACGTTTTACCCGTTGACCGATCGCTGTTAAGAGTTCGTATGAAATAGACTGCATCTCTCCTGCCAGTGTTTCGGCACTTGTAGTTTCTCCAAAAACCTCAACATCATCTCCCTCTTTACAAGCTATACCCGTGATATCGACCATTACCATATCCATACAAACGTTACCTACAATGGGTGCCTTTTGTCCAGCAATCATCACATAGCCTACCCCGTTTCCTAGCGATCTAGAGATCCCATCTGCATGACCTATAGGCAATGTAGCAGTAACAATTTCTTCGGTTGCTTTATATGCTCTATTGTATCCTATACTCTGACCAGGCTTAATATGATGAATCTGTGAGATTACAGATTTTAATCTTGCTACTGGTTTTAAATTTTTTGTCTCCTCATTATTATTACCGTAACCGTACAGCCCTATTCCTATGCGCACACAGTCAAAATGGGCTCTATGATAGTTAATAACTCCAGATGTATTAGTCATGTGCATGAAAGGCACATAATCTAACGCTTGTAAAAGTTCCTTTGAGATGTTTGTGAATTGAAGTATTTGATTTAATGTAAATTCTTCTTCGGCGGGATCTTCACTAGCTACAAGATGTGAGAAAAGAGACGCTACTTTTACACTCACATTTTCGCGCAAGCGGTCGAGAATCCATGATACGTCTGTATTTAGGAAGCCTAATCTATTGAGTCCTGTGTTAAACTTTAAATGAATAGGGTAATTTTCTTGGCCTTTTCCTTTTGCAAAAGCTGTAAACAACTCCATCATTCTAGTGCTATAGATGCTAGGCTCTAGGCATCGCTCTATAAGCTCATCAAAAGTATCTGGCTGCGGATGTAATACTAATATTGGTGTTGTTATACCAGCATCTCTAAGTGCAACACCTTCTGAAACGTATGCCACAGCAAAATAATCTACTCCTAGCATTTCTAGTTCTTGAGCCACAGATCCAGCATCACTCCCGTATCCAAAGGCTTTTACTACTGCCATCATCTTGACCGAAGGCGCTACCTTTTTTCTTAAATAAGAATAGTTATGACGTAAGGCAGCTAGATCTATTTCTAAGCGTGTTATTGCCATTAGTTAGGGTCTTGAGGGGTTTGCCTTGCGTTATTTGTTGTGATTTCTTCGGGAGTTTCTACATCCATCTTACGTAATCTGTCTCGTAACATAGCCTTGAAATATGCAGCACGAGAGAGTGGTTCATACTCTTCTGTCTCTCCTAGCATCACGATATCCTCGCTTTGAGCTTTTCTGTAACTATATTGAGCAAGGTTACCTGTACGAGTACAAACTGCATGAACCTTAGTCACATACTCTGCCGTTGCCATTAAATTAGGCATAGGTCCAAAAGGATTTCCTTTAAAATCCATATCGAGACCAGCGACAATTACTCGTATACCGCGATTTGCAAGATCATTACAAACCTGCACAATCTCATCGTCAAAAAATTGCGCCTCATCAATCCCCACCACATCACATCCATCTGCAAGCATAGGTATGTTTGCAGCTGCGGGAACTGGTGTAGAACGTATTTGATTTGCATCATGCGAGACCACCATTTCTTCATCATAGCGGGTGTCTACGGCAGGTTTAAAAATCTCAACTTTTTGTTTTGCAAACTGTGCGCGTTTGAGCCTGCGGATGAGTTCTTCTGTTTTACCAGAGAACATAGATCCGCAAATGACTTCAATCCAGCCAAATTGCTCTTTATGATTTACTGTATTTTCGAGAAACATTTTGTACTTTTCTAGACCAAAACGGTAATAATTCCGTTTTATTAATCCCAATGATTAAGGCAGAGGTAAATGTATCAAAATTACGTTGAAACCGCTCCACATATCTCAAAGTTATGAAGAAAACTATCAAGGCAGAACTCGTAAGCATAGCTCATAAAATTCTACAACTGCGCGACAATGCAGATTATAAACAACTGGCAGATACAACTAGAAAACTGCATGAAAAACTCACCGTTCTAGCTTATGCAGAACAACTTGAAAATGCAGGAAAACCTACCTTGGGACTAAGAGAACTAGAGGAAGTAATGGTAAATGAGGAACTTGCGCCAGCAAGCGAACCATCACCCACTAATCTAGAAACTCAAACCACGACGACTCCAACACCTACAAGAACACCTGCCGAGATACTAGCAGATAACCAAGCTAGATATGCCGAAGCAAAAGGAACAGACGATCATCACAGACCAGATGGCACTCAATACAATGATGATGATGAGCCTGTACATGAGCCTGTGATTGAAAAAATAAAAGATATGTGGCCAGAAATGACTCCTGAAGCTGCAGATATTGACAAAGTAATAGATGCAATCATACCACCTCAACCTGAAGTAGGAAAGGCCGATAGTTTTGAAATAGGGAATGAATATGGCCAAATGCCCATTTTTGAACCTAAGGAAACTTCTAATAAAGAAAGTGCAAATGATAAGCCTAAGAATCTTAATGACCGTTTAAAAACTGGTTTAAAAATTGGACTTAACGATAAACTTTCTTTCATAAAACATCTATTTGCCGGAAGCACCTCAGACTATAATAGAGTTTTAAGCCAACTAGAAACCTTTGGCTCTGCAGCAGAAGCTAACACTTTTATCTCTCAGATGGTAAAACCTGATTATAATAACTGGGAAGGTAAAGAAGTACAAGAAACTCGATTTTTAGAGATTGTGGAAGGAAGGTATTCGTAGATAAATGACCTATTGACTTTTGCAAACAACTATTTTAAAGAAGAAATCTGCATCCACGTTCTTAGAGAGTGCCATTATAAATAATAATATTTTTTTATCACTATTGTTGACATTCAAAAAAGCTAAGGTTGATAAAATCACTCTTTCCGAGACTGATCTTATGTTTATTATTGAAAACAAGATGGTACTGCATAAAAAATTTCAGAAAATTGACGCTGTAAGCTATAACGGATTAAAAGAACAACTATTAATTACTACAAATAATGAAGTTTTCACACATTCATTAAAAGCTTTTAGGATTAGTTACGACGAAGGCAAAGTTCTTAAAACAAAACTCAAAGAGTTTAATTCTAAAATCAAAACTAGCTTACCATGAAAGTACAACGTATTATTTATTGGATCACCACAATAGGCATTTGTGCTATCATGCTCTACTCTGCTCAAATGTATTTTAGAAATACAGAGATGGTTGAAGGTTTTTTTAAGGCTCTTAATTATCCTACGTACGTTGTAATACCGCTAGCGGTATTGAAAATATGTGCAATCCTCATGTTATTGTGGAGAGGTATACCGTGGCTTACGGAGTGGGCTTATGCTGGAATATTTTTTGACGTAGTTCTCGCAGCTGCCGCCCACTACAAGGCAGATCATGATATTACTTTGACGCTCGTTGCATTAGTATTACTTCTTGCTTCTTACTTTTTTGGGAAAGAAGTGAGACCTATGTATCGCTAGTTTTACAACTACAAACTATCATTAATCACTAACTTTGCGGCATGTCAAAACTCTACTTAGTTCCTACGCCTATTGGTAATCTTGAAGATATGACCTTCCGTGCTATTCGCATACTTAAGGAAGCAGATCTTATTCTTGCAGAAGATACACGCACCAGCGGCAAACTACTTAAGTATTACGAAATAGGCACGCAGATGATGAGTCACCATATGCACAATGAGCATAAAACTGTAGATGCTATCGTACAACGCATTGCAGCCGGTGAGACCATAGCTTGTATAAGTGACGCAGGTACACCTGCCATTTCTGACCCTGGTTTTTTACTTACTAGAGCTTGTGTAGAGGCAGGTATAGAGGTAGACTGTTTACCAGGCGCAACAGCATTTGTACCTGCACTTGTAAATAGTGGCTTCCCTAATGATAAGTTTGTTTTTGAAGGATTTCTTCCTGTAAAGAAAGGGCGCCAAACTCGCTTTCTAGCACTTCAAGAAGAGACGCGCACGATGATTATTTATGAATCACCTCATAAGCTCATAAAAACACTAGGACACTTTATAGAGTATTTTGGTGCAGACCGTCCGGTTTCTGTCTCTCGAGAGATTACAAAATTACATGAGGAAACGGTGCGCGGGACTGCCACAGAAGTACTTGCCCATTATACAAACAAACCTCCTAAGGGAGAAATTGTCATTATAGTAGGCGGAAAAAGCAAGTAGTAAGCTCGTTGAATTATTGTTGTTTGGTACGCTTTCGCGAAAGCGTAACTTTAAAAATTATAAGTCGCCGCCAGTATTAGATTTCTTCCCGCAGCAGCTATTCCAGATGAATATGTACGGTATCGCTGGTCTGTGATATTATCAAGATTTGCTGTAAAAGACCAACTATCTGAAAGCACATAACGGCTACCTAAACTAAGTTCATACCAGCTAGGCGAGTAAGGGTTTCCATCACTATCAAGAGCATATAAATGATCATTACTTTGCTGACTAGGGGCAAGCTCATCAAAATCAAAAGAGCCACTATAAGCCACCGAAGCATCTAGCGTCCATTTATTACTAGTCCATATTAAATGGTTATTACCAAAAAGCGGCGCCACGTGCCTAAACGGAATGTAACTACCATCTTCATCTTGTTCTACACCACTCGTATAATTAAACTGCCCTGTAAGCTTTAAGGTTTTTGAAAGCTTTGCATCTGCGCCTATTTCTATACCATAAACCTCAGCTTTTGAGGCATTCTGTATTGCTTGTACATTGCTTAATTCACCTTGATATGCTATCTCTGTTACGCCATCAAGATCAAAATCACGACGTACTAATGCATTCTCCAGCAATGTGTAATAACCGTTTACATCCAGCCTTAGTGCGTTAGAAAAATTGAAGTTAAATCCTAGTTCGCCATTGTAAGCATACTCAGATTTAAGATTAGGATTAGGCACTACCACAGATCCTGGCTCACTATCAAAAATCTTACCCACATCATCAATGTTAGGTGCTCTAAACGCTGTTCCTAGATTTGCTTTGAGGCTTACTGCCTTAGAAATTTCATGAGTGACACCTATGCTTCCTGTAAGATTTCCAGTACTTAAATCTGCTTTGTCAAAAGGCAGTGCAAAAAACTCATTATTATCAGAAAAATCGGCTGCAAGTAGTATGTGATTATATCGCAATCCAGATTGTAAGCGCGTCTTCTCTGTAAGTTCTAATTGTATAGTCCCGTAGGCAGCAAGAGACTGCCATGTAGATCCATCTGGATAACGAGAAGCCTGATTGCTTATAGTTCCCGTAGTGATATCTGTTACTTGACCATTAGATCCTACTTTATTATGTACATACTCTAGTCCATAAAAGACTTTATTACGCTTTGACTTCAGGTTTTTTGTAAAATCTAAGCCTACAGAAAAAGCATCTACATTCTCATCTGTTTCAAAAAAATCTGTCCCGCCAAAATCGCGATCGTTTCTACTTTCCTTAGAGTTTTGGTACGTTATGGTTGCTCTTGCACGATTATAAAAACTCCCATAACCCTCTTTATCAATCTGCAGGTTAGTCATAAACCATTGTTGCGGACCATAAAACCACTCTGCCGCCCTAAACTCTCCATCTCGTTTTCTCGTTAATCGATCATAACGATCATAATCTGATGTAGTAGCATAAATAAGACCTAGGTTAAAATCCCAAGTATCGTTAGGCCTAAAACGCACTTTTTGCATCAAGTTTAAGGAGTTAAAAGCTGAGCCTTCTTGTATTAAAGGATCATCATTAACCACGGCGGTATCAACGCCGTCTATAATTTTTACAAAATCAGTACGTAAGTAATCATCTGGGCCGTACTTCCCTTGACGCTGGTCATCATAATCTGAGTAGCTTGCACTAGTAAGAAAAGACCAGTTGCGCTTCCCTATATTGATATCAAAATGTCCTGTTCTTTCATTATTTGCAGTGTTTACACGTGCGACAGCAGTACCAGTAACTAAGTGATTTTCTGTAAATGAAAGCTTAGGCTGCTTTGTATAAAAGTTCATTACTCCTCCCACGGCATCACTACCGTAAATTACAGATCCTGGACCTAGTAGCACCTCTGTACGATCTATAGTAAACGGATCTATTGAGATTACATTCTGTACGTTTCCTCCTCTAAAGATTGCGGTATTAAAACGAACGCCATCTAACGTGATGAGTAACCTATTTGTAGAGAATCCTCTTATTAAAGGACTACCTCCTCCCTGCTGACTTTTTTGAACAAATACAGAGCCACTTGCTTGTAGCAAATCTGCTGCTGTTTGTGGGTTTGCGCGCTGTATATCTTCAGAGGAGATCCCTACTATTTTTTGTGGAACATTTTTTCGGCTTTGTGCAAATTTGCTTGCAGAGAGCACAATTTCCGTAAGCTGATTGTCCTTCTGCTTTAAGAAGATTCTGTTAGAAAGTGCTATGATCTGAGCTTTGCTGTATTGCGCGTCTTTATGTGCGACTTCTTGAAAATAAAGGATTTCCGCTTTCGCGAAAGCGGTCACATCTGCTCTCCCATCAAAATCTGTGAGAGCACTTTTACTTTTATCTTTATTAAAAATAGCAACTCCTATTATAGGTTCGCGCGTGTCTACATCAAGCACCGTGATTTTTTGGGCTTGTACAGAGACAGCTACTAATAAGAGTAGGGTAAAAAGTATGCGCATTTTAGCTGAAAATTGAGTTGAGCACCGCTAGTGATCTAGGTTTTTTAAAACCGTGTAAATGTAACTCATAATACTGTAATAGCATGTTGAGAAAAGAGGTGCGCTGTTTTTGGTTTAGTTTGATAGAAATTAGTGCATCAAAATTTGTGCCCAAGAATAACTTTAACAACTCGATATCCTGCCCAGAACGGCAGTAAATACTTGCTCCTAGATTTTCAAACATCCCGTCCATCAAGTTAAAGTACTCATGCTGAACCTCTGAGTCATCAGGATAAAAACCTAAGTAGCTGCTTAGCTTCAAAAGAAATAATAAATGAAAATTTGCAATCGTATTATTTAAATCTAGCCATAAGCTAGCGTTCACTATAAAATCAAAGAGAGGTACGTTTTCTTCTTCCTCTTGCACAGAAGATCTAAGTACATCTGCAATAAAAAAAACAATGGCACTTTTTGCCACTTCCGTATGTAAACTCGTGTAATGCGTGACCACTTTTGCCTCGCGTATACTTTCTAAAGTTCCCTTACCCTTATGATTTGCTTCAATCTCTAAATGTGTGAGCGGCTGGAACATGGCAACTCGAAGCTTACCTTTCTTTGATTTTAAAACTCCTCTAATAAGGTAAGATTTGAGTCCGCTACTTTTTGTAAAGGCTTTTACAATGAGATCTGCCTCTCCATATTTGAGAGCAGAAAATACAATGGCTTCTGTTTTTACTAGCATTATCTAATGATCATGACTTTCTCAATGGTAGTTTCTTGCAACTCTTCTGGAGGTCCCGTAATAATAATGAGGTAGACTCCAGAGGCAACTTTATGTCGCCCAAAAGCAGTAGTATCCCACTCAATGCTTCCTCCCGTGGTGTTTTCTTCATAGACCAGATTACCCACTAAATCTGTAATCTTTACATTAGTATTTGCAGTAAGCCCTTCAATACGCACATTACCATTAAACCCAGGCCTTACGGGGTTTGGGTACACGAGCACTTCTTCAAGATCTTCGGCTGGTGCGGTGGAGGAGCCATCAAAAGCTACCATTCCTCTTATCGTACCAAAATACACACTACCGGTTTCTGGATCAATTGCTACAGATTGTACCGTGTTTGAAGGAAGTGGTGAATTATCTGTTGTAAAATGAAAAATCGTTTCTTGACCATTAGGACTCACATAAAACACTCCTGAATCTGCAGTGGCAAGCCACTTATTATTTGCGCCATCTACAATAATATCTGTCACCACCTGATCATTAAGTAGCTCTTGAGCAATACCATCTTGTAATATTATAATAGCATTTGCACTTACCTGAGGATTTTCAAATAATTGTGAAGGACTAAATAGCACTCGCAAACCTAATCTTGTGCCTATCCAGAGCGCTCCGTTTCTATCTACGGCTAGTGATCGTATATCATCTATGGGTAAGTTTCCAGCACCATCCTCGCCCGCTAGACGAGCAAATGTATTTGTACCTGGATTAAAAGCAATAACACCTCTTCTATCTGTTCCTACAAAAATATTACCATCTGGGGTAATAGCAACGGCATCCAAATTTGCATCTTCACCAGCAAGAATCTCTTCTGTATTAAATGGAGTAAACTGTCCGCTAGGAGAAACCCGTTGTAAGCCTAGTACAGAACGCGCATTAGTCACCCAGAAATTACCATCATTATCAAATGCTCCTCCATTTACTCTTACATCATTTGTCGTGGTAGCCACCGGTAATAGCGGACTATTATTTTCATCATAGAGAATACTTGGAGTTTCATCTATAATCTCCACAAGTCCTCCATTAAAAGAGCTAGCATATAATCGTGATGGATCTTGATCATTAATGGCAATGTGCACAAAGTTGCTCGCCCCAAAAAAATCTTCCTGCGGAATAAAATTCCATCCATCTGCTTCAGTATAACGACTTATTCCTTGGGTTTTAAGTGGAAATGGATTGTATGAAACAGTATAATCACCAAAAACAGACCACACAGAACCTGCGCTTGCTGCTACATCAAAATGAGCATTTTCTAAAGGTCCATTAGGTAGTAAACGGGTTATGTCTCCCGGAGTTGTGATGTCAAAGAGAGCCACACCAGACCCTAGAGTACCTATATACACAGCGCTATCTTCTACAAGTGCAGTGGCATATTTAGGATTGAAATCTTCTATAGCCCCATAATTTTGAACTTGGGTACCATTTACATCATACAAAAACACACTAGCGTTGAGTGTTACTATAATATTCTCTGCGCTAGATCGGACATCTATAATGGAAGTTGGAAAATTTTGAAAAACAGAAAAATCTAATCCGTCAGATGAGACTAGAAGACCATTATCCTCTTGTAAGTAAAGGTTATTGTCAAATTCTATAATCTTCTCAAAAGCGCCATTTCGAGTTGTCTCCCAGTTATTAAAGTCTATAAGGTTGTCGTTTGCAACGAGTGCCCTACGTAATCCACCATCTAGGGTTGCGGCATAAATATATGGTTCTTGTACAGCAGTACTACCTATATCTAAAAGCCCACCATTATTGCCAATAAAATAGGAGTCATCAAACTCAAGTCTCTCTACATCATAAAGTGATACCCCAAAACCTGTAGCTATATAGACAAATCCGTTATATTCTTCAAAGTGGTTGATACGCTTGCGATCTGGCGGAATGGCTGGTTTATTGAAAATATCGACAACCGTAAGTACATCAGAAGTGTTACCTACAATAACATCTATCACTCCATTTTCATAACCCACGAAAAGCGTGTCAAAACTCTCACTATAGTATATAGAAGAGATTAAATTACCAGAAAGACCATTTACTGTAGTCCTGTTTGTGGTAGTGCCGTCTAGTGTATTATAAATAAAAACCGCATTCTCAGATGCTACATACACCTTATCATTACCAGAGGTGATACCTACGGTTTGATTATAAGAAAAATGTGCTGTCCAATCTTCAGAAAAATCTTGTGCCACCGCAATAGATGAAACCAAGAATACAATAAGAAGAAGACGTATGTTCACAGCAAGAAAATCTTATTTATTTAAAACGATCAAATGTACAATTATTGCACTATGAATCGAAATGAGGCGCTCACATATGCTAGTACGACATTATGTAGAAGTAAGCTTTCGCGAAAGCGTAACAAAAAAGGGCAGCCTAAGCTACCCTTTTAAAAAATTATATGAAACAGTAATTAAACCACTCCTTGTGCTAGCATGGCATCTGCTACTTTTACGAATCCGGCAACGTTTGCTCCTTTTACGTAATCTACGTAACCATCTTCATCTTTACCGTACTCAACACATGCTTCGTGTATATCAAGCATAATGTTGTGTAGCTTCTCGTCTACCTCTTCTGCCGTCCAGTTGTAACGTAAACTGTTTTGTGACATTTCAAGTCCAGAAGTAGCAACTCCTCCTGCGTTTGAAGCTTTTCCAGGTGAAAACAAGATTTTTGCTTTGTGGAATACTTCAATTGCTTCTGGTGTACAAGGCATGTTTGCACCTTCAGCAACACAGATACATCCGTTATCTACTAAAGTTTTTGCTTCATCACCGTCAAGCTCATTCTGAGTTGCACAAGGTAAAGCTACATCTACTTTTGTTCCCCAAGGTCTCTTACCTTCATGGTACTCCGCAGAAGTATACTTTTCTGTGTACTCGCTTATGCGGCCACGTTTTACATTCTTAAGTTCCATTATAAATGCAAGCTTCTCTGCATCAATACCATCGTTATCTACGATATATCCTCCAGAGTCTGACATAGTGATTACTTTACCACCCAATTGAGTTACTTTTTCTGTAGCGTATTGAGCAACATTTCCTGATCCAGAAACTGCTACTTTTTTACCTTCAAAAGTTTCTCCTTTAGTTTTAAGCATACTCTGTGCAAAGTAAACGTCTCCGTAACCTGTTGCCTCTGGTCTTATTAATGAGCCACCGTATGATAATCCTTTTCCAGTAAGAACTCCAGTAAACTCATTACGAAGTCTCTTGTACTGTCCAAACATATATCCTATCTCACGACCACCTACACCAATGTCTCCCGCAGGTACATCTGTATTAGGGCCTATGTGACGAGCAAGCTCGCTCATAAAGCTTTGGCAAAAACGCATTACCTCTGCATCAGATTTTCCTTTTGGGTTAAAATCAGATCCACCTTTACCACCACCCATAGGTAATGTTGTAAGGCTGTTTTTGAAAACTTGCTCAAAACCTAAAAACTTAAGAATACTAAGATTTACAGATGGGTGGAAACGAAGCCCTCCTTTATAAGGACCAATGGCACTATTAAACTCCACACGGTAACCTCTATTAACCTGTATCTCTCCAGCATCATCTGTCCATGGCACACGAAACATAATCGTACGCTCTGGTTCTACCATACGCTCAAGAAGTTTCTTCCCTTGATATTTAGGATTTTCTTCTATGAAAGGTATTACAGTTTCTGCTACCTCGTGAACGGCCTGCATGAATTCTGGCTCATTCGGGTTGCTCTTAGCAACATAATCGACAAATTTTTTAATGCTGTCTGACATAAGTTTAATCTATTGTGAGAATGTATTTTACAAATCAATTTTTACTGAGTACAAATATACGGTATCCTTGATTTTATGTGCATTTTTTTTAGAATATCACAATGGATAAATTGTTTTGTAAGATTAAACTTACAGAAAATGTAGAATATTCTTAGAAATTTCGATGTTTGACATTATTGTATATATTTGTCACACTCAAACAACCTAACTTATGAAAGCCAAGCACCTACTATTGGCATTGCTATCTTTTATGATGGCGCATCAGAGCTTAAATGCTCAATTTGGATTTTCGCATGAACTTGGAGTTATTGCGGGGCCAGTTGCATTCCAAGCAGACTATGGTGAGCGTGGTAGTCAAGAAACAAATATAGGGAATACAGGATTTGGAGTAGGTCTCGTTCATTACCTAAACTTTTCATATCAAGCAGATTGTAACTGTTACTCTCGATACACCTATTTTAATGATCACTTTAAAGTTCGTAATGAAATTGATTATCATTTTACGAATCTCGACAACTTTGGCCCAGAAACAGACGACAACGATTTTGGTGGTTTAAGACTGCGTAATCACAAAGGAAAAGCTAGTGTTTTAGAAATAGGCTCTCATTTAGAGTATTATCCACTTAGCATAAGAGACTTTGCAGCAGGAGCTTTTAAATTTGCTCCATATGTGAGTCTTGGTGCTCACTTTGTTTCTTATAATCCTAGTGCTACGACTGATTTGAGACCAGATGGAAATATTTTTGGACAAGTACTCAACCCTTACACTCAGGATCCTTTTGACACGGGACCAGCTATATTTGATGGATTTAATGTAGGTGATGGCGAGTTTGGTACCGGAGTTGACACACGACCTGGAACAACTTGGGCAATCGCTGGAAGTATAGGAACACGATATAAGCTAAGCGTACTAAGTGATCTTAATTTAGATTTGAGATGGCACTACTACTTTTCTAACTGGGTAGATGGGCTTAACCCTGACCCAAGACCTGACAATAAAGTAAATGACTGGATTTTCTGGATTAATGTAGGATATATCTATTATCTGGATTAATCTATTATAAAGAATAAACAGAAAAGCGACTTCGATACTATCAAAGTCGCTTTTCTGTTTTACAAGATTAGTTTTCTAGTGCCTGTTTAAGATCTGCTATGAGATCTTCTTCATCTTCAATACCCACGCTTAGCCTAACTAAGGAATCTTTGATTCCAAGTTTTTCTCGTTCTTCTTTAGGGATAGAACCATGAGTCATTGATGCTGGATGACCTGCAAGCGACTCGACACCTCCTAGGCTTTCGGCAAGCGTGAAAATTTTTAATTTCTCTACAAAGCTTACAGCACCCGCTAGCGAATCTTGCTTAGTAGTAAATGAAATCATAGCTCCGTAGTCCTTCATCTGTCTTTTAGCAATGAGATGATTAGGATGATCTTCAAAGCCAGGCCAGTATACCTTATCAACCATAGGATGTGATTTTAAATAGAAGGCAACTGCTCTACCATTTTCACAGTGTCGTTGCATGCGCACATGTAAGGTTTTTATACCACGCAATGCCAAGAAGCTATCTTGAGGTCCACTTATCGCCCCACTTGCGTTTTGTATAAAGTACAATCTATCTGCCAGTTCCTTATCCTTAACAATAAGAGCACCCATAACCAGATCGCTATGACCCCCTAAATACTTTGTGGCACTATGCATCACAATATCCGCACCTAGATCTAGTGGTAATTGCAAATAAGGTGTTGCAAATGTATTATCTACCGCAAACAGCAACTTGTGCTTTTTTGATATTGATGAAACTGCCTCAATATCAATAATACTCATCATCGGATTTGTAGGCGTCTCTACCCAAATGAGCTTTGTTTTTTCATTTATATATGTCTCTATATTCTTTACATCTTGCATTCCAACAAAGTGGAACTTTATGCCAAAACCTTCAAATATCTTAGTAAAAAGCCGATACGTACCACCATACAAATCACTCGTTGAGACCACCTCATCACCCGGCTTGAGCAATTTTATAATCGCATCAATTGCGGCTAGCCCAGATGCAAAAGCGATTCCGTAGTCTCCATTTTCTATACTCGCAAGCGACTGTTCAAGTGCATGACGCGTAGGGTTTGCAGAGCGACTATATTCATATCCCTTATGACCGCCTGGAGTAGATTGCGCATAAGTAGAAGTTTGATATATGGGAGGCATAACAGATCCATAAGCCTTATCTGGATACTGTTTACCATGTATTGTCTTAGTATTAAATTTCATTGTAGTGTTTTTTTAAGTAAAAAAGCTCTTTCTCCTTACAACATGAGGAATATAAAAATACAATAACTGATGAGAAGCTATCATGATTATGAAAAGGAGTGGTCTCCTAGTATATGTTGCTTTTATTTTGAGAGCATATCAACTACCTTTATCTTATGAAAAAACTGCTCCCTTCCATACTTGTAATTATTCTTTTTATAAGCTGCGAAAAGACAATCAACTATACTTCTAGCACAGATAGTTATTCTACAAAAGATTTTGCTATTTGCAATAGCCAGCCATGTCCAGAAATTGCACTATCGATTCTCAATATGGAAACACCAGAAGAAGCTGCTGTCACCGTTAATAACTGGGTTCAGACTTCTACTATAAATACACTATATAACGAGACAGAAAGTTTACCTAGCTCCATTAATGATGCTATTGAACTCTATATTAATAACTCACAAATATCATATCCAGAAACCACAGAACTTTCAGACGCTCATGAAATCACTATAGATTCTGCGATATCATTTGGTTCTAACAACTTACTATCAGTCTTGTTCTATTCATATCAATTTATGGGCGGTGCGAGTGGTTTTGATAACGAAATGTATCTCAATATCAATCCACAAACTGGTAAGGAATATAGAGATGACGATTTGCTTGATGATGATTTTTACGCTTTCGCGAAAGCGCAATTTGAAAAAGAATATCCGCAAGAAACATTTGACGTTACACCATCAAACCTTCCCGATAGCTACCTAAAAGAAGTAGGGTTTACCGAAGAAGGTATTGTTCTTATTTATAATGATATGGGTGTATCCTCTTTTAATATGGAGGATAAGCAGATTACTATCTCTTGGGAGCTTTCTCAAGATTACCTTAACCTTTAACGAGTTTTGATAGTTGGATAATACAACCTAGGTGTAATCCTTCATGAAAGTTATTAAAATCAAGTCCATGCTCTACTTTTGACAATGTTCCTCCCGAGGTAGAAAGCGTATATTCTTTAAAATCTTTAAAAACACCCGCCTCATAATCTTTTTGAAGTGTCTTAAGAGTATCAAAAAGCATCTCGTGTATAAGGCTTAGCTCCTCTTGAGTTACATCTTTTTCTGGCTTTGTACCCTTCTTATAATTATTAATAAACTCCATAGATACAGGTGGTGTGAGACCAGAAAGTCCGTAGGTAAGAAGTTGTTGTGTTGCGATGCTATGACCTATATTCCAGATAATATTATTGTTGAAACCATCAGGTATTTTATTAAGCTCTTCAAGTGTGTGACTCTTAATAAAACGCTCTAGAAGGTGGCGGTTTTTTAGGCAAATATCAAAGGTGTATTCCATTGGGTTTAATTTTCCCTAAAAATAATTCATTTTGGTAGAGATAGGCGGTATTTTTATACTGTAATTGAAATACACCACTTTATTTTGAAGAAAATCTACCACCTCTCTACCTGTAATACTTGCCAGCGCATCATTACAGAAATTAACCCTAGTGATGATGTCATTATGCAAGACATTAAATCTGAGCCTATGACGTTATCTCAAGTAGAAGAGATGAAAGAAATGGAAGGGTCTTATGAAGCTCTCTTCAGCAAGCGAGCACAATTATATCGTAAACGCGGTCTTAATGAACAGACACTATCTGAAGATGATTATAAAAATCTTATTCTAGAGCACTACACATTTTTAAAACGACCTGTAATGATAGTGAATGACGCAATCTTTGTGGGAAACAGCAAGAAAGTAGTGGCTGCTGCCGTTGAAGCATTTGCAAAATAAAAACCTATGAGTAAGCGTCATCTCGCCTTTCTTGCAGCCTTTGGCGCTAGTTTTATTTACGGTATTAATCACACGCTAGCAAAGGATTTGATGCCTACCTACATCGAAGCGTATGGATTTATTATGCTTAGGGTACTAGGAGCAGCGGTTCTATTCTGGATTACAAGTTTGTTTTTTCCTTCAGAAAAGATAGAACGTAAAGACTGGTGGCGTATGCTACTTTGCGCACTCTTTGGGATGACCATAAACATGCTCATGTTTTTTAAAGGGCTACAACTATCTACTCCCATAAATAGCAGTGTGGTGATCACATTATCTCCCGTCATATTGCTTGTGCTTTCTGCTATATTTTTAAAGGAAAAGATCACTTGGCTTAAAGGTTCTGGTATTGCTATAGGTCTAGTGGGCGCATTGGTTTTGATCCTCTTTGGCGCCAAAACACAAGAAAACGCCCCTAACATTACGCTAGGTAACATGCTCTTTATGATTAATGCCACCGCATACTCTGTCTATTTAATTCTTGTAAAACCACTCACTGCAAAGTACTCGTCAATTACCTTAATGAAATGGTTTTTTCTTATTGCAGTATTTACAAACGCACCTATCGGGCTTCCTCAATTTCTCGAGGTATCCTGGAGTACATTACCTCCTAATGTCATAGGAGTCATGGCTTTTGTGGTAGTAGGTACGACCTATCTTACATATCTCTTTAATGTATTTGCTTTAAAGCAGCTTAAACCATCAACTATAGGCGCATTTATATATCTGCAACCTCTCATCGCAACCATAGTAGCGATTATCTTAGGTGCAGATACACTTACTACCATTAGGATTGTTGCTGCTGCACTTATTTTCTTAGGTGTATATTTAAGTACTAAACGAAAAAAAGCAATTGCCTAAAATAACCACTCAAGAGTTTTTTACCATAAACGACATCCCTGACACCACCTTCAGAGAGTTAGGTTGTGATCAAACCTTTTACTTTTCAAAACTATTTTTGGCTTCTTTTGAAGAGGCAAATAACACGATAGATTATCGGTATTTAGTTTTCATGAGTAGAGAAAAACCTATCGCTATCGCTATTCTCCAGCGTGTGCGTGTTTCGCTTGAGAGCGCCTCAAATAATCTTCCCTACTATCAAAAACTAGCCAAATCTGTACAATGCTACCTAAGCAATAAAAAAACGCACATTCTAGTTTGTGGGAATGTATTTTTAAGCGGGGAGTATGGGATATGGGTTAAACAAGGAATAGATAGAAGACGTATTTATGATATGCTTTCGCGAAAGCTTAAAACACTACAAAAAGCCACTAAGTCAAGTGTTTGCTTTTTGAAAGACTTTAATGCCACACAAGACACCGCTGCCAGTGTAGTAGAAAAACAGCACTTTCAATCATTTGCCGTCGAACCTAATATGCACGTAAATGTTGCTTGGAAAGATTTTAAGGATTACAAAAGCTCTTTAAAATCAAAATACCGTATAAAAGTTAATAAGGCAGACTCGTCCAGTAGTGCTCTTGTGCAAAATTCACTTACAGCGAACGAAATAAGAACTCATAAAGAAAAACTTAAATCCTTATATCTAGATGTTGCAGGGAAAGCCTTGTTTAACACTGCTTTTATTGACATTGAAACCTACGCATTACTCAAAGAGCGGTTTCCCGAAAATGTAATCATTAGCACCTATAGTAAGAAAGGGGAAATAGTAGGATTCTCAACCGCTTTTTTACATGACGAACAGCTCAGCGCTCATTATGTTGGGCTTGATTATACTGTAAATAAAACAGATGCCATCTACCCAAGAATGTTAAACGATTATATTCGATTAGGTCTTTTACTAGGGGTGAAAGACATTAACTTAGGCAGAACTGCATCTGAAATAAAAAGTACTCTAGGAGCAACGCCAGAGCACTTAAGATGTTATATAAAACACCGTCGTACTGTGGCAAATATGTTTTTTAAACCATTTATACGCCAGATTAAAATGACGGAATATAAACAACACAACCCATTTAAAATTTAAATTCAATAGCATCTACTTAGCGTAGATACTATTATATCTTCATTAAATTATGGTTATCAATCTACACTAATATTGAAAAATTTAAGTAAGCTGCTATTCATTTGATCTTCGTCAAAATCTCAGTAAACTCCTCTCACATCTATATTTTTATAAACTAGATATTGCTAAATATAGTAAAAAAGTGTTAAAATTTTTAACACTTTTTTTTAACATTCACATAATTAGCAAATATATTTCTAAAAAAACTTCACTACATTTATTGCGAACAACTTAAAATCAAAGACTTATGAAGACTAATGAAATTGCAAATAATTTAGTGAGCTGGTGTAATGAAGGTAATTATGAGCGTTGCTATAAAGAATTATACAGCCCTAATATTGTAAGCTTGGAACCCGCTTGGGCAGAAAACGCTCGTGCAGAAGGAATGCAAGAAGTTGCAAAGAAAGGAGAATGGTGGGAAAATACTTTTGACGTACACAGCAGTAAAGCCAGCGAGCCTACAGTGGCAGATAATTGGTTTTCTGTGCGTTTTGATATGGACACTACACATAAACCTAGCCAGCAACGTTCACAAACATCAGAGCTTGCCGTATATCAAGTAAAAGATGGAAAGATTGTACAGGAGCAGTTTTTCTATGATATGCCTGGACAATAAATAAAAAATCCCGGGTATATAATGCGTTTGTACATTATATACCCGGGATTTCCATATTAACGCTTGCTATTACTTATCTATAGGCATTTGCCCGTGTGAGCGCATGTCTTCCTTAGTAAGAATTTTAAAGTCTGGTGTTTTTGGTGCATTTTCGAGCATAGGTGTTAATGCTTCTGGTAGTCCGATAGTTTTACGAGTAGTAAGATCAATCCAAGCTCCCATCATGCTTCCGCGAGCTAGGTTTCTTCCCTTGTAATCGTAAAAATTGTGTACAAACTTAAAGAACATACCATCTTCACTAGCTCCACCTAGTTCAAACGTTACGGTAATAGGTTTACCTTGAAAAGCTTCTTTAAAGAAGAACAACTGCTCATGAAAAATTACTGGCCCTATATTATGAGTTACCATTTCTCGCTGGCTTAGTCCGTTCTCAATCATATAGCCCATACGAGTATGAGACATAAAATTTACATAGGCAGAGTTTGCTAGATGACGATTTGCATCTATATCACTCCATCGTATATCAAATTCCTTCGTGTACATATTATAATTATTTAATGCGCTTATGCGCTATGGTTAGTGCTACTTAGTTTGTAAAATTACAATTTCAAAATCTTTTATAGACTTAAGAATAGGTTAAGAATCCCGACGCAATACCCCAAGCGCGTTGTGTACGATTTGCTGTAAAATATCGCGATTTCTCAAAAACATCCCTGTAGTACGCATTCCTTGAAAAGTGCAGAATAGAAAATAAGCATACTGTGATGCAGACTGCTTTGTATTTATAAGGTGTGCATCTTGTCCTTCTTGCACTAAGCCTTTAAAGAACTCTATTCTGTGCTCTTGCATCTTCTCAAGGTAATCTCTTATTGACTCATCCTCCCTACTAAGCTCCACTTTACAGTTTATACTAAAGCAACCTCGTCCTTGGGTATCTTTTACAATCTCCTCTATAAAATTTTCAAATACATAATGAATCCCCTCTAGCGGATTAGATGCTCGTACTAAAGCATTTGTATATATCTTTTCATTTTCTTCTTGGTACTGTATCAATAAGGTTTTATAAATGGCTTTTTTATTACCAAACGAGTTGTAAATACTAGACCTATTAAGCCCCGTAACTTCTACAAGATTACTCATGCTCGTACCGTTATATCCTTTTTGCCAAAACAAATCTCTTGCTTTTACTAGTACAATTTCTCTATCAAAATCTTCGGTTCTAGGCATTTTATGAGGTTATAATCTTGATAAATATAATTGGAATGTTTGTTTCATAAAAGAAAACATTAAATAAAACTACTTTCTATAGGTTTGATTATTACGCTTTCGCGAAAGCTTAATTCTACCTATTTTTATAATCTCTTAATAGTTTTTTACTAATAGTACACCACCTTACATAATGCCCATTGTACCCTCACGTTTTCGCGCAAGCGGACTTTTTAAAGACCCACATTTTTCGACCATTTATTCTGCAAAGATTAGACGTGTAAAAGGGATCACGCAGACTCGTGAGCGCATAGAGCTTCCAGATGGAGATTATATAGATATAGACTGGACAATAGCCGCGACACCACAAGAAGGTAACATTAAAAAAGTTGCAGTATTACTACATGGACTTGAGGGAGACGCACAGCGACCATACATACTAGGCACCGCAAAGTTGTTGAGCAATCATGGTTATGATGTGGCTGCCATAAACTTTAGAGGATGCAGCGGTAGCCAGAATAGACTGTATAGATCATATCATAGCGGCGATACCGGCGATATTAGATTTGTAGTAAACACACTCGTTACTAGAGCATACAGCCATATTAATCTATATGGAGTAAGTCTAGGTGGCAATGCAGTACTCAAGTATCTAGGAGAGCAAGATCACATACCCTCACAAGTGACTTGTGCTGCCTGCATAGGTGTTCCTGCAGATCTTAAAGCCTCTCTTGAACAACTTATTAAGAGAGAAAACATCGTATATCGAACCTCATTTTTAGTGCATCTTAAAGCAAAGTATCGCAAGAAAATGCAGCAGTTTCCTGAGAAGATGAATAAGGAAGACTATAAAAAAATCAATAGCTTAAAACGCTTTGACGATCTGTATACCGCACCCGCACATGGCTTTGAGGATGCACTTGATTATTATGCCAGAGCAAGCAGCTTTGACTACCTTGATAAGATTACTGTACCTACCCTTATTCTCAATGCAAAAAATGATAGCTTTCTTCACGGTGATTGCTATCCTATAGCACAGGCAAAAAACTCTAATATTATACACTTAGAAATGCCAGACCATGGAGGTCATGTAGGATTCTATATGAAAGGAGAATTTTACTATAATGAACTGCGTACTCTAGAGTTTTTTCAAAAAAATATGGAGTAAAAAGTATGCGTTAGTTATCTTTATATTAATAAACAAAACTATAAATTATGAGAATTAAAAAATTTCTAGCAGTGATTGCACTAGCTACTATAATGGTAAGTTGTGGAGAAGGAGAGAAAAAAGAAACTAAAGAGACTGTAAAAATAGGATCAAAAAAAGCTGCTACAAAAGCAGATGAGAACACTGTAAATCTAGCACTTGCAGGTAATGACCTCATGAAATATGACAAGAGCGAGCTTAAGGCAAAAGCTGGACAAGAGGTAACTCTTACCTTCCGTCATACTGGAAAAATAGGGATTAAGGTTATGGGACATAACTTTGTATTACTTAAGCAAGGTACGTCTATACCAGAATTTTCGGCAGCAGCAGCTACCGCTGGCGAGGCAAAAGACTGGATTGCAAATGAAGACCAGATTATAGCACACACAAAAATGATAGGTGGTGGCCAGACTACCTCAGTAACATTTACTGCTCCAGCAGCTGGAACTTATGACTTTATCTGTAGTTTCCCTGGACACTCTGGATTAATGAAAGGAAAGTTTATTGTGGAGTAAATCACACCACATGTAAATTAAAAAAAGCCATCACGAGTTGTAACTCTTGATGGTTTTTTTCATTACTCTATATTCTTCTATAGTAAACCGAATGTCAATTAATACGACGGTTTGCGTCTGTTTACTTTCTTTTCAGATTGCACCTTTTTAGCATTAAGGCGTTTAAGTTTTGCCATCTTAGAAGGACGTTTCTTTATTCTAATCTTAGGTCTTTGTACAGCTACCTCTAGTAATGCAAACAGGCGTTTTATCACATCCTCTTTGTTTTTGTGCTGACTACGTGAGGCTTGAGAAGCGAGCAGCAACACCCCTTCTTTTGTAAGCCTATGACTAAGTTTTTCTTTGAGTAACTCAAGCTCTACCTCTGTTACTGCAGCAGATTCATACATAGCCCAAGATAACTCTACTCTTGAACTTGTTTTATTTGCATGCTGTCCTCCAGGGCCGCTACTTCTCGTTGCCTTAAATGTAAGTTCGGTAAGTAGTAACTCCTTGTTCATTGGTTTTTATTTCTTCTACATCGCTCACTGCAATAGATGACTTCATCCCAGTTTTTCTCCCACTTCTTTCGCCATGCAAAGGGTCTTTCACAAACGGGACATACTTTTGTAGGAAGGTGCTGTTTTTTCAAAACATGAGCTTAGCTATATTGTAATTTAAGATTATCAAGCATAATCTTAGTTATGGCATCAAGGTCAAATTTATGTTCCCATCCCCAGTCTTTACGAGCTTCACTGTCATCTATAGAACCAGGCCAAGAATCTGCTATGGCTTGTCTAAAATCAGGTTCATATTCGATCTCAAACTCTGGAATTACCTTTTGAATACTTTGAGCTACATCTTCTGGCGCAAAACTTACTCCTGCAAGATTATATGACGAGCGTATTTTTACATCCTTTTTAGGAGCATCCATGATATTTATAGTTGCTCTTATTGCATCCTCCATATACATCATAGGTAACACTGTTCCCTCCTGCAAGAAACAACGGTAGTTACCATGTTTAAGTGCTCTGTGGTATATATCTACTGCATAATCTGTAGTTCCTCCACCAGGTTCTGTTGTATAACTTATAAGTCCTGGATAGCGTATGCTTCTTACATCTACACCATATTTCTTATGATAATACTCACACCAGCGTTCCCCAGTTTGTTTTGATATTCCATACACAGTTGATGGTTCCATAACCGTAAGTTGGGGAGTATTTTCTGAAGGAGTTGTTTCTCCAAAAACAGCAATACTTGATGGCCAAAATACCTTTTTAACCTTCTTGTCTTTTGCTAAGTTTAAAATATGAAACAGCGTTGTCATATTAAGATGCCAAGCTTTGGCAGGAAAACGCTCAGCAATTGCAGATAACATAGCCGCCATTAAGTATACTGTATCAATTTTATATCTAAAAATTACATCTTCTACCGCGGCAAAGTCTGTTGCATCCAGAAGCTCAAAGTGCCCCTCACTCATCAGCTCTTCATTTCCTTCACGGATGTCACTGGCTACAACCTTATCTGCACCAAATCTGTTACGTAAAGCGATGGTAAGCTCGGTTCCTATCTGACCGCAAGCTCCTATGATGAGTATTCTAGATTTCATATTGTGTGTTTTTAGTGGTACGCTTTCGCGAAAGCGTATGCAAACTTAATCATAAATATTGCGCGTATATACCCAATTAACCTACTTTTGTTAAGCGCTCAGTATAAGATTTTATGAAACAGTTACTTCCTTTTTTAATTATTCTTTCATTTATTATCATCACTTCTTGTAACCAAAAAGAAGCTTCTCAAAAACCAAAAGAGAATGTAACATTAGTGGGCAATGACACCATACAGCTTCCCACTGCTAAAAATCTTAAAGCCACCATACGACTCACACCACAAGCACAAGAAGGAGTCAAAAACTGGTCATTTTACAAGGATCTTTCTGCCGCTGTTGATAGCTTACCATCTAACACTCTAGGTGAATTGCGCCTCAAAATAATAGATGTAGATGCCTTGTATATTGATTTAGAGCAAGCAGAAGAAGATCTAGCCCCAGTTACACCAGAAGCAGTACAGACTAAAGCAGTAAATGCGCGTCTAGTTGCTATAGAAACTAAGGCAAAAGTGCTACAAAACAGCGCCCAACTCAACACTCCAGTAGCAGAGGATATTTCTAAAAAAATTGGCGAACTATATAATGCCTACCAAGATCTGAATTTACAGCTTAACGAACTTTTTGATACTAGCTTTAAAGACTTACTAGAGGAGATAAAACAAGAAAATGAACAGGCTGCTAGTGAAAAGGCAGACGAGCAAACACCTAACTAACATGAAAATCTTATTTGTATTCTTTGCGCTAACCATTAGTACCGCATACTGTCAAGACACATCTATTATAAAAAAGGATATAGAAGTCTCTCTTAACTCTTGGCACAAAGCAGCTGCAGATGCTGATTTTGAGGCGTATTTTGGGCTAATGACCAGCGATGCTGTATTTATAGGTACAGATGCAACAGAAAACTGGCAGCTAGAAGAATTTAAATCATTCTCAAAACCTTATTTTGATAAAGGCAAAGCATGGAGCTTTACAGCTATTGAGCGTAATGTATATTTATCTACTAGTGATGATACCATCGCTTGGTTTGATGAACACCTTAGTACACAAATGGGTGTATGTAGAGGATCTGGAATTATGAAGAAAGTAGATGGGCAATGGAAAGTACAACACTATGTCCTTTCTATCGCAGTACCTAATGAAAATGTCTCAGCACTCACTACTCTTAAAAAGGAATGGGATAGTGAGTACATTAACAATTCTATCAAGAAAATGTAACATTTAAAATTTAATTTCGTCCTATTCAAAATAACCTAATAACGTTACTCTATGAAACTCTATAAATCGGCTGCAATCGTGGCTACTTGTGCTCTTACGCTTGTAAGCTGTAAGACAGAAGAAACTAAAGAGACAGCTCAAGTTGAAAAAATTCCTGGTATTGTACTAGAGAATATGGATACTACGGTTGCTCCTAATCAAGACTTTTACAATTATGTAAATGGATCTTGGATGAAAAACACTGAAATTCCAGATGACCGTACTAGCTGGGGAGGATTTTCTGTACTGCGTAAAGCTACAGATGCAGATGTTTTAGAAATACTTGCAGAGGCTGAAAAAAGCGGAAAATACACTGCCGGAACAGACCAAGCAAAAGCGCTGGCAATTTATAATACTAAGCTAGATACCGTAGCACGTAATAAAGCTGGGCTGACACCACTACAACCTGCACTAGATGCAATTGCTGGTGTAACTAACTTAAATGAATTACAGACAGTACTAGCTACTAACCCTGCTGTATCATCACCATTTTTGAGCATAGGAGCAGGAGCAGATCTTAATGATAGCTCTATGAACACTGTGTACTTAGGTGCAAATGGTCTTGGTCTACCAGATCGTGATTATTACCTATTAGAAGATGGTAAGTCTAAGGAAATTCGTGTAGAATATGTAAAACATATCTCACGCATGCTTCAAACGCTAGGAGATACTGAAGCAGATGCAACTTCTGCTGCCGATAAAATCCTTGCAATGGAAACTGCACTAGCGACTCCAAGATTAGATAAAGTAGAGAGCCGTGACGCTCGTAACTTTAACAATCCACGTTCTGTCGCTCAGGCAGATGAGATGCTCACATCTATCGATCTTAAAAAGATGATCGCAGATCTTGGTATTAAGAAAGATTTTGACACGCTTCTTGTGACACAATTAAAATATACTGAGGCTCTAGATACATTCCTTAAAAAAACTTCTCTTGAAGATATCAAAACGCTAGTTCGTTGGGATACATTTAATAGTTCTGCAGGCAGATTGAGTACAGCAATAGAAACTGCAAATTGGGAGTTTTACAGTAAGTACTTAAGCGGTGCAAAAAAACAACGCCCAGCAGATGAGCGCGCACTAGCAACAGTAAATGGTTCTGTAGGAGAAGCGCTAGGTCAGCTATATGTAGATGCTAAGTTCCCGCCAGAAGCAAAGGCAAAGGCAGAAACAATGATTGCAAACGTTATTGATGCTTACAAATCTCGTATCCAAAAATTAGACTGGATGGGTGAAGAAACTAAAGAAAAAGCTATCGAGAAGCTTGATAAATTTACTGTTAAGATTGCATATCCAGATAAGTGGGAAGATTACTCAACAATGGACGTAGCGGCAGATAAGACGTATTTTGAAAATATGACGGCTGTAGGTAAATGGGGTCAACTTAAAAATTATGATGAAATAGGTGAGCCTGTAGATAAGTCTAAGTGGGGAATGTCTCCTCAAACGGTAAACGCTTACTTCAATCCACTTAACAATGAGATTGTATTTCCAGCAGCAATACTTCAACCTCCATTTTATAACTATACGGCAGATGAGGCTGTAAATTATGGAGGAATTGGAGCTGTAATTGGTCACGAGATCTCTCACGCTTTTGATGATAGCGGATCACGTTTTGACGCAGATGGAAACCTAAAAAACTGGTGGACTGCCGAAGATCTTGAAGCATTTACAACTCGTGGTAATGCACTTGCAGAGCAGTACAGCGCTGTAGAGGTACTTGATAGCGTTTACGTAAACGGAAAATTCACGCTAGGTGAAAACATAGGTGACTTAGGTGGAGTACTTGGAGCTTATGATGGATTACAGAAATACTATGCAGAGAATGGACGTCCAGAAAACATTGACGGATTTACTCCTGAGCAACGTTTCTTCATGTCTTGGGCAACAGTATGGAGAACTAAGAGCCGTGATGAAGCATTAAGAACACAAGTAAAGACAGACCCACACTCTCCAGGAATGGTACGTGCGGTACAACCTTTATTAAATGTTGATGCTTTCTACGAAGCTTTTGATATTAAAGAAGGAGATGCAAATTACCTAGCTCCTGAGAAGAGAGTTCGCATCTGGTAATAATACACCCGCTTTCGCGAAAACAAAAACCGCCTCAATCGAGGCGGTTTTTTTTTCTAATCATTTATGTCACTAGAGCTGTACCGAAAACTCGTAATTTAAAACACTGTCTACTGTAATGCTATCTACCTGTTTAAAGGTCAATGACTCTTCTTGACTATATTCTGGTGGCTCAAGACCTAATTCAATCGCCTGTTTTGTATAATATTCCTTTTTTGTAGGATGATTAGGAGATACGGCATTTATAACATGACCAAAGGCATCTTGCTTGATTATCGCAGTCAAAATTCCAATGCAGTCATCGCGATGTATCATATTAACTGGAGCATCACCATTAGTGAGTCCCTTTCGTCCAGCAAGAAATTTCACAGGGTTTCTACTGCCACCAAACAATCCTCCAAAACGAACAATCGTTGTCTCAAATACAGGGGTGTTAAAGAATATCTGTTCTACATCATATAACTGCTTAGCCGAATTTGTATCGGGTTGTGGAGCATCTTTCTCTGTCACCTTACCTTGAGCATCATCATAAACAGAGGTACTACTTATAAGAATCACTTTTTTAACCTCAGACCGTTCAATCACGTGTAGAAAATGCGCCATTTTAAGAGCATAGTTTGCACCTGTGTTCTTTCTCAAACCTGGTGGGATCATAATGAGTAGCACATCTGTATCTGCAAGCAAAGTTTCTACTAAACCTGAGACACCACTTTCTGCTATTATTACGGGATATGCAGCGATATTACTTCTCGTAAGATCTTTTGCCTTCTCTGCATCTGTAACACTTCCTTTTACCGTGTACCCCATAAGCTGGAGCCTCGTGGCAAGTGCTTTACCAAGCCACCCTAAACCTGCAATTGTAATTTTTTTATTCATCTATTTTCTAGCAATAACTAGGGTTTTTCGTTTAAATCTTCAGCAGCAGCTATAATAATTAGCTACTTCTATACTCTTATCAACAATGACATTACTCTTCTACACCAGTGTTGATGGTATCATTTTTTGCTTTCGCGAAAGCGTACTCAGAAATATCAATCGTACGCTCTACTATGATAGCATCGTTAGGTACAAATGGTTTTGGCATCGTAGTATTAGGCCTTGCCGAAACTGTAAATTTTGGGTTTTCTAATAAATCGTACGAGAACTCCTTGAGTGTAAATTTAGGATTTACACCTTTTGGAACTGCAAATTTAAACTCCAGCTTGTCATTTTTCCCTCTGTAATAGCTTAAAATTCCTTTACTACCTCTTTTCTTATAAAGCGTCTCAGTACTATCTGCTTTTACAGCAACGCCGTTCCAAGAGATATGCTGTAAAGGAGTTTCTATAGCTGTGTACATACGCATTTGATGCACAGTACGATTAGGTGTGACTGTAAGTGTCATATACCTCAACCCATCTACCAGCGTGTCTTTATCTAGCTGCACCGTACTTTCTGGCAAATCGATTACAGCAGTTTCCTTTGCATAGGTATATGGAGTATTGTATTTACTACCTGCAGCATTACCTATGTACATAGCTGCTTGTTCTGGGTTTTCGCCTAGGTATCCTTTGGTCCAGTCATCAAGTGACTTATTATATGTTGCCCAGTATGCTCGATTTGTATCTGTATTTTGATAATAAATAAGACTATTAGGTGCTTGACGATCTACGGCAGCATCTGAGTTCATGTGTGCAATCCCAAAACAAACGAGCGCTCCTAGCAAACTCAAATATGCTAAGAACTTCTTATTTCTATATAAACCAAATACTGGCAATACTAATCCAAAAAGGAGTATCAAAAAGATTACACTCGCATAGAGCATATCTGGTCCTAAACCTACAGGAAAGAACTGTACTAGCGGAGCTAATAAAAATATAGCTGGAGCACACAGTAAGACAAGTAACAACACACTAGGCTTACGCTGCGCTATAAGCACATAAAAAGCAATTAATCCAAAATATACAGGAATAATAAAAAAGGCAGCGCCTTTTAAATAAACGGCAACAACTATATTGATAACGAGCCACATCATGAGTGGAGCTACCATATTACTTGCCGTGTTTTGTGCCACGGTGAGCCTATGATAAATACCCATGCATAAACTAAAACCTAGTAACGCAAAGGCAATAATATACCAGTGACCATTATAGATAAAAACAGGCAACATGTCTTCATAACTAGGATATACATACTTTAATAACTCCCATAATAGATAAAAAAGCCCTCCTCCTAAGATTAATGTAAGGAAGAAAGTGCTGAAACCTCTAGCGACATATTTTCTCCTCAATTGTTCCTTTTTAAATCCATAAACTAGCAATGCTATAAACAGAACAATTGCAATTACTACCATAGACCAGATCCATGAAAATGGATATGCAACAAAGTTGGCCACTGCGGCATCAAAGTATACATAATCTTCATCAGACTTTATATTGGTAAGATCTGCAGCTGCAAAGTGCTTGAGCAATGGCATTAAGTAAGTTCCCTGGTGCTCTAGTGTCTTGCGATCCAAGTTTTCAAAAGTGTCATTTACCGTATGATAGTCAAAATGATCATCTATAAATGCAAAGAAAAATCCATCGATATCGCCATCTTCTCTTAAGACAGTCGAGTCCGTATCATTAGGCAGCATTTTGTAAATACTATACATTAATGAAGTCCCTACGGGATACTCCACTCCTGCTTCCATAAATCCATTAATGAGATTTTTATTACCGTGATTAGTTTCTACAATCATATTTGACGGTCCACCACTACCACGTGCTTCAAAGTTGAGGGCCAGTCCCACATCTTTTGCCCATGGATGCTCATCTACAAAAAGCTGAGCGCCATCTAAGCCAATTTCTTCGGCGTCTGTGATGCAGATTATGATATCATTTACAGGAGTGACACCACTAGCAAGGTAAGCTCTTACACTTTCTAGTATAGTTACCACACCAGAACCTGCGTCACTGGCGCCATGAGATGCACTGTGTGGCGCACTATCATAATGTGACATAAGTAATAGTGCCTTACCATCACCACTTCCTTTTATGCGTGCTAGGATATTTTGAGGCTTTGTAAGATTACTGTATCCATTCCATTCCTCATTTACAAAACCTTCTTGTACTTGCGGCTCTAGACCAAGCTTGCGAAGTTCTTGCACAATATATTGCTGCACTTCTGTATGTGCGGCTGTACCTACAAAATGCGGTTTTGCCGAGATTACTTTTAAATGTGATAATGCTCTTGCCGTAGAAAATTCTGTAAGCGGAGTTTCTTTATCACTTAAAGTCTTAGGCATGAGTGAGTAAAAGCTCACAAATACTAAAAACAACACTAGAATAAATGAAATAATATGGGATAAACGTTTCATCGATAAGGTAATCTATTGGTTTGGTGCTTGTAAAATACGAATTTATGAGCTTGAGTACGCTTTCGCGAAAGCGTAACCTCAGAGATTAAAATTAAATCACTAACTTTAAGAGAACAAAATCAGTAAGTTATGGCAATTAAAAGTTTTATGGGTAAGCGCGCAAAGGACACCAAAAGCAGTGCTACAGACATTAAGGTAAGTGATTACATGAGCCGAAAGCTCATTACTTTTTCTCCTGATCAATCGGTGCTTGAAGTGATGAACAACTTAATTAAACACAAGATTTCTGGTGGGCCCGTGGTTAATGAAAATAACGAACTACTAGGTATTATCTCTGAAGGTGACTGTATGAAGCAAATTTCTGAAAGCCGCTATTACAATATGCCTATGGATAATATGAAGGTGTCTAATCACATGGTGACTAATGTCGATACTATAGATGGTAATATGAATGTTTTTGACGCTGCCAATAAATTTCTGGAGTCAAAACACAGACGTTTCCCTATTGTAGAAAACGGCAAGCTTGTAGGGCAGATAAGCCAAAAAGATGTTCTTAAAGCTGCCCTAGCACTCAATGGTCAGACTTGGAAATAAGCTGTTATGGCATTTTTTCAAACCAAGCGAGTTCTACTTGCTGGGCTTCATATATAAAATTATTCTTGCGCTCGAGACCTATCTTTTCTAATACTCTGCAGGATGCTTTATTCCCTAACTCTGCCATGCCGCAGAGTTTTGTATTTGGAAAATGTTCAAAAAAGTAATCTCTTGCCGCGATTGAAGATTCGGTTGCATAACCTTTACCCCAATACTCAGGCATAAAACGATAGCCTATATCATAAAAGTTAGTGTGGCCATTCATTTCCTTCTCAAAGTTATATTTAAGTCCCGTCCACCCTATCCAGTTTCCTGTATTTTTCTCTATCGCTGCCCAGCGACCTATACCGTAGGTTTCATATTGCATACGAATGTAATCTACATATGTTCGCGCCTTTCCCATACAAGTAATAGGATTTTTACCTAGATATTGATGCACCAGCGCATCGCTATCTAGACGATACATGTTTCCCGTATCTTCTATACGAACCTCGCGTAAGATTAGGTGTTCTGTTTCTATGTGGTAGGTCATAATTAATAAAAAAATTGAGCGTATGCTGAGATTTTATGCACGCTTCACAAGCGCATAAAAATCACCTTCAAGCGGCAAGTAGCCTTGATCATACACAAAGTAATATACTGTCCCAGCCTTTGTGGTATAAATACTGGTAAATATATTGAAGTTAAATCCAGCTGCGTTGAGCTTGGACTTGGTTGTTCTCGTTTTGTCTTCTGGATTGAGACGCTCTAAGATGCGATAATTCTTGCGCAATACATTATTAGTATTGCGCATGATATTCTTTGAGTCCTTATTTTGTTTGTTATTATGAGAATTACGACATGAGTCACTACAGAATTTTTTATCTGCGCGACCTATTATTTTATCTCCACATTCAGGACAAGCTCTCTCCATAAAATTGCTGAATACTTAAGCTCAAAGCTCAGTTATCCATATAATGAGGTTAATACTCTTTAATTATTCTTGTAAATTTTAATGTCTAGATCTCCAGTAGCATTCATATGCGCACGATACATTCCAGCAGTATTGAATTCCATAGCTACATTTCCATCCTTATCTATCGCTACAATCCCTCCATCGCCCCCTAAAGCAGGAACTTTTTCTTGGATGACGTCGCTAGCCGCTTCTTGGAGCGTTACTCCTTTATATTCCATCATTGCCGAAATATCATGAGCTACCTGCGCACGTATAAAAAATTCTCCCCACCCAGTACTACTTACTGCACACGTAGCATTATTTGCATACGTACCAGAACCTATAATAGGAGCATCACCTATACGATTGTAACGTTTATTAGTCATTCCTCCTGTTGAAGTTCCCGCAGCCAGGTTGCCATATTTATCTAACGCCGCACAACCTACGGTTCCAAATTTACTGTCCTTTATATAAGGATCCATAAATGCCACCTTCTTATCACCATCATGATCGAGTTGTGTTTTTTCTTTATCTATTATTTTCTGTAAAGATTGAAAGCGTCTTTCTGTATAGAAATAGGAAGGATCTACAATTTCTAGTCCTTGCTCTTTTGCAAATTGCTCTGCTCCTTTTGCACTTAGCATCACATGCTCAGACTTATCCATAACGGCTACTGCAAGATCAATAGGATTTTTTACTGTTGTTACTCCAGAGATGGCTCCCGCATTAAGCGTCTTACCATCCATTACACTTGCGTCAAGCTCATTTGTACCATCATGTGTAAAAACAGCACCTTTTCCTGCATTAAATAAAGGACTGTCTTCCATAATATTTATAGCTGCTGTTACGGCTTCCATACTAGTTCCACCATCGGCTAGAATTTTATGACCAGCCTTTGTAGCTTCTTCTAGCTTAAGGCGGTATGCTTTTTCTAGTGAATCTGTCATATTCTTTTTAAGAATAGTACCAGCTCCTCCATGTATAACAAGACCAAATTTTTGATCTGCAGGGATAGTATTTTCAACTTCCTTAGAAACTTCTTCTTTAACTGGCATGTCACAAGACATGATTAAAAAACACGAAATAATGCCAAAAACTAATTTTTTCATAGAGATTACGATTTTGTAAGTGCCTAAATATAAGGAGAAAGAATCTGTAAAGCGAACTGCATTTTTTAAAAACATCGATGAAATACACAGCATACTCTTTGAAATTTCTTACAAATCAAATTTTTTTGTGTATTTCATCGATTAAATACACAAAATATACGTTTAAGTGCAAAATAGTTTTATATTGCAGTCATAATAAACTCATAACCCCAAATTATGAAATTGATTAGCCAAACTTTATACGCACTAGTTGCGTTGTGCCTCCTAAGCGCGTGCACCAGCGAAGAATCTACAGAGATAGATACTCTTGCAAATTTAGAAACTACTATTGAAGTAGAAAACAACATTGAGCTTGCCGAAGAGGTACTTGATGTACTTAATGACTATAGGGCATCTATAGGTCTTAACGCACTGCAGTGGCATACAGATTCAGAAAATCTTGCAGTAGCTCATTCTAACTACATGGTAATTAAAAATGAAGCAAGTCATGATAATTTTTACGAGCGTGCTGCTATATTACAAGAAAATGGGGCAGACATGGTGAGCGAGAATGTTGCTTATGGTTTTAGAGATGCAGAGTCAGTTCTAGAAGGATGGCTTAACAGTCCAGCTCATAAGCAGGCAATAGAAGGTGATTACACTCATACAGGTGTAGGCATCGTCATGACAGAAACAGGAATACCTTACTATACACAATTATTTATACGATAAAAAGATACCCCCAAATCAGTTTTGATTATCAACCCCGTTTACAACAGTAGACGGGGTTGTTTTTTTACGCTTTCGCGAAAGCGTACTTCTATAAATTGTATTTTTATACAAAGAATAAGATTATGGCAATTCAACAACCGTTTAATTTAAATAAGTGGATTGAGGAAAACAGAGATCTCCTCAAGCCACCCGTAGGCAATAAGAACTTATACAAAGACGCCGGTGACTATATCGTAATGATTGTAGGTGGCCCAAATGCTCGTAAAGACTACCACTACAATGAGACCGAAGAACTATTTTTTCAAATAGAAGGTACTATTGAAGTGCACGTGCAAGATGAGGGAGTAAAGCGCACTATGCACCTAGGTCCTGGTGATATGTATTTGCACCCCGCTGGTGTACCACACTCACCCGTGAGGCATGAAAACTCTATAGGTCTTGTGATAGAACGCAAGCGAGTAGACCTTGATGGTAAGGATGGTTTATTATGGTTTTGTGATAATTGTAATCATAAATTATACGAAGTTTTCTTCAAGCTTAATGATATTGAAAAAGACTTTTTAGGACACTTTAAAGATTTTTACGGAAGTTTAGAACATAGAACTTGCAATAACTGCGGAACCGTTATGGAAGTAGATGAGCGATTTACTACAGATTAGTAAAAAAACAGAATAATTTTTAGGGTGTGTTTAATAACACGCCCTTTTTTATGGAAACCTTTGAATTATCCTTAGATTTGACTCAGAACAACACCTCTATTGCAGCAGGTGTATATTAAAGAAATTATTAACCATTGAGTAAGATCGCTATGTATGTTTTCTTCACTCAATAATTCAAAAAACTATGAGCACAGTAGCAAAAGATTTTGGAATGGACGAAGCGCTTAAAATACTTGGCATTTCTGATATAAATGAAGGAACCTCTACAGGTCAAAAAAGTTTTGGTAATGGAGACATTATTGAGTCTTATTCTCCAGTAGATGGGCAATTAATAGGTAAAGTAAAAACTACCACAAAAGAAGATTACCAGAAAGTAATGACCTCTGCGACTGCGGCGTTTAAAGACTTTAGAACAATGCCAGCTCCAGCACGAGGAGAGATGGTACGTCAGTTTGGAAACAAGCTTCGTGAGGTTAAAGAACCATTAGGTAAACTCGTTTCTTATGAGATGGGTAAATCATATCAAGAAGGACTAGGTGAAGTACAAGAGATGATAGACATCTGTGACTTTGCAGTAGGTCTTTCTCGACAGTTACACGGTCTTACAATGCACTCGGAGCGTCCTGGACATAGAATGTATGAGCAGTACCACCCGTTAGGTGTGGTAGGTATCATTTCGGCATTTAACTTTCCTGTGGCTGTTTGGGCTTGGAACACAGCACTTGCTTGGGTTTGTGGAGATGTATGTGTATGGAAACCATCAGAAAAGACACCGCTTTGTGGTGTTGCATGTCAAAACATTATTGCAGAGGTTCTTAAGGCTAATGATATGCCAGAAGGTATCTCTTGCCTTATAAACGGAGATTACAAAGTAGGTGAGATGATGACTACAGATAAGCGTGTCCCTCTTATTTCTGCTACGGGTTCTACTCGTATGGGAAAAAAGGTATCTGCAACTGTAGGAGAACGTCTAGGAACTTCACTACTTGAACTTGGAGGAAACAATGCAATCATCGTAACTCCAGATGCAGATATTAAAATGACAGTAATTGGCGCTGTTTTTGGCGCTGTAGGAACTGCTGGACAACGCTGTACATCTACTAGACGTCTTATTATACATGAGAGTATGTATGACAAAGTAAAAGACGCCGTTGTAAAAGCATATGGCCAGTTGCGCATAGGTAACCCTCTTGATGAAAATAATCACGTAGGACCATTAATTGATACAGATGCAGTTGCTAATTACAACAGCGCACTAGAACGTGTAGTTGCAGAAGGTGGAAACCTTATTGTAGAGGGTGGTGTTCTTAGTGGAGAAGGTTATGAGAGCGGTTGTTACGTAAAGCCAGCGATTGCAGAGGCTAGTAATGATTATGAGATTGTACAGCACGAGACTTTTGCTCCTGTATTATACTTATTAAAATACAAAGGAGATGTAATGGATGCCTTAGAGCTTCAAAACGGCGTAGCACAAGGGCTTTCGTCTGCTATTATGACTAACAATCTTCGCGAGGCAGAGCGTTTCTTAAGCGTTGCCGGTTCAGATTGTGGTATTGCAAATGTAAACATAGGTACTTCTGGTGCAGAGATAGGTGGAGCCTTTGGTGGTGAGAAAGACACTGGAGGAGGCCGTGAGTCTGGATCAGATGCTTGGAAAGTATATATGAGAAGACAGACTAACACTATTAATTACACAACCGAGCTACCGCTTGCTCAAGGAATTAAATTTGACTTATAAGAGACTATATCTTTTAAGTAACTACTTATTTTCAAAACCGTTTCCCATTAGAGGAAGCGGTTTTTTTATGCGCTTTCGCGAAAATTGAACACATCAAGCCCACTCTTCTCACAATAAGCAAAACAGTATATAACCTACGTTTTGCGCTTGAACTTGATAATTTTTACTCGATTAATCTCTTAAAATTATCGAGGAAATACATAATCTGCTGAATATCAAACCTAAAAAGTTGTAAGTGTTAATATTTTAACTAACTTTAAGAAACAGTAATCACCTAAAAAACAACCAAATGAGTAAGAAAACGGGATACCTACTAGGTATGCTGCTTACGATTGTTATTTGTATGATTCTCGCATGGATTTTTTGTTGCAACACCACTGGAAATAGTGATTTGCAAAACAATCAAAGAGTAAAAACAATTGACAATCCTCCTGCAGTAGCTACTCCAGAAGTAGCAACCTCAATGGCCTTTAACCTTAAAGGACCTGACGGTAATTTTGCTTTTACAAGCAATGACAATTTTAACTTCAACACTTCATCATTTTCAATACTACCTCCTATTTCTAGGAAGGTTACAGATGGCGTAGCTGAGCTCAAAACATACTTTGAGACCACAGGTAATGAAGATAAAATGATAGACATCACAGGATATTATGACAGTGAAGAAAAAAACACCTCAGCATTTGCAGATCTTGGACTTGCGAGATCTAATTCTGTAAAAAACTATTTTGTTGACAAAGGAATTTCTTCTAGCCGCATTAATACGTATGGAGAACTACGCTCATCACTAGTTCCTGATAACAACGTGTACAAAGGTCCTATGGAATACAGGATCTTTAATCAGGCAAATGGAGATCTTGATGCTACTAATACGGCACTACAAGACATAGAGAATAGCCTAAGAGCAGACCCACTAGTATTGTACTTCGATTATGGAGAAGCCTCTGTAACGCTAAGCGAGAAACAACGCTTACAAATAGGAAACATAAGCCGTTATCTAGATAAAAAAGAAGGTGCAACCATCACTGTAGAAGGACACACAGACAGTCAAGGTAGCCTCACAACTAACGATAGATTAGGATTAGAAAGAGCAGAGTTTGCTAAGGCATACCTCGCAAACAACGGTATTCCGGGATCAAAAATTAAAACAGTTTCAAAAGGAGAGCGCAGCCCTATTGAAACAAATGATACCGAGGAGGGACGTAATAAAAATAGACGCGCAGTCATCACATTAAACTAACAGACCAAAAACAAAATAATTATGGATTTTTCAAACATAGCTTGCTGGATATGGCCACTCATCGCAGGTGTCATCTGCGGTATTTTAGGATACTATTTACGCAAATGGACTAGCAATGAAAATAAAGAAATCAAGACAATAGACTACAGCGCAGATCTTGAAGATTGCAAGCGTAAAACAGCATCTCTACAAGCAGATCTAGATGCGTGTACTCGTAAAACTGCATCCTTAGAGGCAGATTTAGCTTCAAGTGAGTCTAAGCTTAGTCTAGCAAAAAAAGCTCCCTTAGCGGCAACTAGTACCGCGAGCATCGCAAGTTCATTTGCGGCAGGGGCAGCTACAAGTAAAACAGTTATTGAAAATACAAATACTAGTGAACCATCACCATCTATAGGTATTATAGGCGTACCGTTTGATGCAGCAGCTGCAAAAGGTGCCTACGGGAAGAAAAAAGTAAGAGAGAATGACCTCACCATTGTAGAGGGTATAGGTCCAAAAATCTCAGAGCTCTTCCATAATCACGATATTAAAACATGGGCAGCACTAGCAAGCACCTCTGTAGAGAAGTGCCAAGAAGTACTTAATTCTGGTGGAAAACGCTATGAAATACATCGCCCAGGGACATGGCCTATGCAAGCAGAAATGGCAGCACTAGGAAAATGGGCAGAACTCAAAAAATGGCAAGATGAGCATGATTACGGTAAGGCGTAAATAGCTCTATATATTCCATATTAAAAAAGTCCGCTATGATATTTTTCATAGCGGACTTTCATTTTGTAAATAGCTGTTTACTATAATAATGTAGCGTCTAGTGTAATTTCTGCTTTCATAAGCTTAGAGAGTGGACACACTTCCTTTGCTTTTTGTGCAATCTCTTCAAATTTCTCTTTTGAGATATTTGGCACTTTACCTTTGGTTACTAATTTGATGGTGGTGATTTCGCCATCTTCAAAAGTTACGTGAGCGTCTGTGTCAAGACTCTCTGCAACAAAATCTTCTTCATTTAATAAGAAACTCAATTGCATCGTGTAACATCCTGAATGTGCTGCACCTATAAGCTCTTCTGGGTTAGTCCCTACTCCATCTTCAAATCTCGTCCCAAATGCATATTGTGCTTTATCCAATACAGTACTTTCTGTTGATATTGATCCTTTACCTTCTTTCCCACTTCCTGCCCAATGGGCGCTTGCTTTCCTTGTAAACTTCATAATTGGTAATTTAAAACGACAAGAACATGTCCTTATCGCTGCTGTTAATATGAAGTAAAAGTAATTAGATTACGCTTTCGCGAAAGCGGTATTAACAGCATATAACATCATCTTTAACAAAGGTTTATAATGACCTCAACTAATAGTCTACACTTGTTTTGAGGAAGTTGAAAGTCATTAACCTATTTGAGTGCCATTTGCTACTTCTCTATCTGGAGCTATTAAAATCACATCCTTATCATTGCCCAACCCTCCCAAAACGAGACACTCACTCATCATCGTTGCAATTTGCTTAGGCGGAAAATTAAGGACTGCAACCACTTGCCTTCCCACTAGTTCTTGAGTAGTATATAACTGAGTGATTTGTGCAGATGTTTTTCTTTTACCGTGCTCACCAAAGTCCACAACCATTTTATATGATGGATTTCTAGCCTCTGCAAATACCTCTGCAGATAAGATGGTGCCTACTCGCATTTCTACCTTAGTAAAATCACTCCAAGTTAAATTTTTATGTTGGTTATCTTCCATAGTTGACTTTTGAAACAGAAACTACATAGCTCATGAGTTAGTTAATAATCTACATTGCTGCTAGCCATTATTTGCTAGCATAACAATAACTCCTATCACAATAAAACCCGCTAGTATCGCAAAGAAAATCTTCCAGAATGAATACGGTCGTTTTCCAGAGAGTGCTCCCGTTTCTCCATTAACAAAGAAGTTATATTCCTTACCGTTATAGCGGTATGAACTCACATAAACGGGTAATAAAATGTGTTTAAACGTCTCTTCTGCAAGCTTCATGTCTATAGATGACACTCGTTGTGTATCACCACCTATATCTCTAGCTGCCCACGTGGATGCTATTTGCTTTGCAACATCACGAGATTTACCATAACCATCTTTAAGAGGAATGGTATATTTTTCTGTCACAAAACCAGATAAAAATCCGCTATTGAAGGGTTGTAATTTTTTAAGATCCCATCTAGCAATTTTAGAAGGAACTCTTCCTGCTCGCTGTTTTGAGGCTTCTACCAAGGTGTCATCTACAAATCCAGATACACTGCCAGAAGCAGGATACCATCGCGTTTTTTGCACTTGTCTAGATTGCGTTTTTCCTTTACTATCTCGATAGGTTTCTGTCACATAGTAGTACTCCCCTCGCTGGCCAGTATAGTTTGCAGCAAGCTGCGCATCAAAGGTCCAGTAAGGTAAATACAGTCCCTTTGTAAATTGTGGATCTAGTGAAGCTTTCTTTAATTTATTAGGAGCCCACCACAACCCATTTACCCACTTTTTAAAAATAGTAAACGAGGCACCCTGATCTATTTGAAATGGTAATACAGCTCCTGGCAAGATCCAGTTTTCCTTACGCATATCTTCAAGTATGAGCGGCATACTGCAATACACGCAATGCAGGGATTTATAATGTTCTTCTACATGCTGGTTTGCCCCACAGTTTTTACAGTGAAGCATTGAGATTTCTTCGCTGTTTTTTTGATCTCCCATTTTATCCAAATAAGGATAAAGCTCTAGTTCTTCAAACTTACTGGTCTCAAGTGATATTTTTTCTTGATGCCCGCAGTACTCACAGGTAATAGACGTTGTACCTGGCTTATACTTAAGCTCTGCACCACAATTGATACATGCCTTTTTAAGTTCAGTTTTATGAATGGGTGTTTCTTCCATGGAGGAATAATATACGTCTGCTTTCGCAAAAGCGTTATTTTACTGGGACATCCCTTATTGTGTAGGTAAGGAATCCCTTTCTATTATTTTATTGATTTCTTGCTGGATAGCCTTTCCTGTTCCTATAAGATCATTTAAAAAGGACAAGGCTAACTTTTTCTCAACTGCACCTGTAGAACTACTATGTTCATAAAGATAATCTCCAAATTTGTCAGCTTTCATATTTAAAACTTCTTTACCTTCTTCAATATTGGCTAGTACTGAGACCTTTTCATACTCCATTAGTTCTATTTTTGAACTGGCTATTGCTTTCCAAGAATTGATTCTTATTGATGGAAGATAGACACCGCCTCCTTTTCTAACAACGTCGTGTAGAGATAACGTGTTATTGTTTTGATAAGCTCTAAGTGTATCAAACAACTTTTTTTGAAGCACAAATTTCTCATCAATCTCCTTAACAGACTCTTGAAACTCTTTATGGATAGCAATGTTTATCGCATCCATATACTTCTGATCCTTTCGATCTTCATTCCATGTATTAATAAACAATGCTATTAGTATTCCGGCCACCACGACAATAACTTCTTTAATAATGGAACCTATGTATTTTTTCATCTAGTACTAAAGTATGAGATTGGATATCGCTTTCGCGAAAGTGAAAGTGAAAGTGAAAGTGAAAGGTTAAGCTGGTAACGGCGGCGGTGTGTTACCTCCTAAGAAAGACTTAAGCTCTTCCACCTCTTGCAATGCAGTCCATGCAGCCATTCCCTGTTTCCACACAAGACTCTCCTTATTGATAGTGCGGTTTGCAAATAAAGCCTTGAGCTGATCGATACCTACGGGTCCTTGTTGCGCACCGTTTACAGCATAAAAATATTGTACTGCGGCTGGCATAGGTGGAGGCATCATTCCTCCTTGATTCATTTGGGGTTGTGCTTGTTGTTGTCCTCCCATTTGTGGAGACATCATTCCGCCCATTTGTTGCGCAAGAACAAAGCCCATTCCCATACCCATTCCTGCTCCTGCAGTACCACCTTCATTAGTAGCTGCAGCTTCTATTGCTTTTGCGGTTTTGAACTTAGTAAGTTTATCTAGGTCTATTTTATCCAGACGACTGTATTCAAATATTTCTTTCTTGAGGTCTTCTGGCATCGATACATTCTCGATGTAAAACTTCTCAAGAGAAATACCTACAGACATGAACTCTGGCTTCATTACCTCTTGGCACGTCTCAGAAAGCTCAGACGTATTTGCAGCATACAGCTCTATAGGAAGATTTGCTTCTCCTACCGTATCTGTAAATCTTGTTGCAATGAGACTTTTGAGATGCTCATTAATCTCAAAATTAGTAAAGTTGTTATCTGTCCCTACGATGTCTACAATAAACTTTCCAGCATCTGCAATTTTAAAGGCGTAGGTTCCAAAAGCGCGAATTTCAACCAGTCCAAAACGGTCATCACTTAATGTAATTGGGTTTTTAGTTCCCCACTTTTCGTCTGTAAATAAGTGTGTGTTTACAAAATAAACTTCTGCTTTAAATGGAGAGTTAAAGCCATATTTCCAACCCTTAATAGTAGATAATATTGGTAAATTTTGAGTAGTCAGGTCATATGTTCCTGGTGTAAAAACATCTGCCAGTTGGCCTTCATTTACAAACACTGCCGTCTGTCCTTCACGTACAACAAGCTTTGCACCATTTTTTATCTCATTTTGATAGCGCTCAAAACGGTGAGCAATGGTGTCATCTGTATAGTCTAACCACTCGACAATATCTATAAACTCATTACTGAGTTTCTCTTTAATTTTACTAAAAATATCCATAGGTTGTGTTGTTTTATTTTGTGTTTTAAAGTTATGAAAAAAGAGCATAAAAAAACCTACTATTGTTCCCTCAAACAATAGCTGGTCTTAATTGCCTATATAAAGGCAACTCAAAACAATGTATAGTGGCTTATCATCTATCCTTGGTACTCATATGAGCTTCCATCTGGAAACTCTATTGAGAAATAAGAAACATCAAATTCCTCATCTTGAAAAATTTCTTCTAGAAGTCCCCACTCTTCTGTATTTGTATTCATGACATATCTTTTTAAGTGATTAATACATTACAAATATGAACCAGATTTATGGGTCCCTAAGGGATATAATGGCGTTAATTTACAAGGGCTTACACCCCTATATTTATAAGTGGTTTTTAAATGCGTCATACAAAACCTTACTAATAGAGCTGCTAGATACCTTTTCAAGCAGCGCTATAGAGGTTCTTGTTAAGCTTTCGCGAAAGCGTTATTAATACCCTCAAAGAATTCCTATTTTTGATACACTTTTAAAATCAATATGTATGCTCACGATAGATCCTAAAGAAATTCCAGTTCCACAATTATTTGCTCACCTTACAGGTGCTGTGGGACCGCGTCCTATTGCATTTGCAAGTACGGTAGATAAGAATGGTAAAGTAAATCTTGCTCCTTTTAGCTTTTTTAATGTCTTTGGGGCAAATCCTCCTATTCTTGTGTATTCACCTTCTAGAAGTGGTCGTGATAACACCACAAAACACACGCTAGATAACGTACTTGAAGTACCTGAATGTACTGTAAACATTGTAAACTATGCAATGGTGCAACAAATGTCACTGGCAAGTACGGCTTATGCAAAAGGTGTAAACGAGTTTACAAAGTCTGGACTTACTGAAAAACCATCTGAGATGGTGCAACCTCCTTGCGTTGCAGAGGCTCCTGTACAGTTTGAGTGTAAAGTAATTGAGGTAAAGCCACTAGGTGATCAAGGTGGCGCGGGAAATCTTGTGATTTGCGAGATTTTAAAAATGCATATTGATGAGGAGGTACTAGATGCTCATGGAGCAATAGATCCTCTCAAGATAGATCAAGTCTCACGTATGGGTGCAAACTGGTATAGTAGAGCAAAAGACGGACTTTTTGAAGTGCCTAAACCTGTTTTAAGAACTGGAATAGGGGTTGATATGATCCCTCAAGAAATAAGAAATAGTACGATACTCACTGGTAACGATCTAGGTATGTTAGGTAATGTAGAGCAGCTACCTACCGAAGATGAGATTTCTGACTTTATAGCACAACATGAAGATTTAAGAACAAATCTTGCCACAGCAAGTGAGGAAACGGTGCATAAAATGGCAAAGGAATATTTAGATAAAAAAAATGTGGATAATGCGTGGAGAGTTCTGCTCGCAAAACGCTAGGATTTTCATAAATTTACACCCTAATAATTGAACGCGATGGAAGTACAAGGTAAAGTAAAGATGGTCGGTGAGACTCAAACATTTGGGAGCAACGGCTTTAGAAAAAGAGAACTTGTCGTAACGACAGAAGAGCAATACCCACAGCACATTATGGTGGAGTTTGTACAAGATAAAACAGATCTTTTGAACAACTATGCTGTTGGTCAAAACGTAAAAGTGAGCATTAACTTAAGAGGTCGCGAGTGGGTAAATCCACAAGGTGAGACTAAGTATTTTAACTCTATCCAAGGATGGCGCATTGAGAATGTAGCTGCTGAAAATGCAGGTGGTGGTCAACCACTTCCTCCTATGCCTCCTGCAGATTCATTTGAGCCTGCAACAAACCTTAATAGTGACGATCACGACGATCTACCATTTTAAGACGATAAAGGTCAACGTATTGATATTTGAACCCAAAACAATTAACTTGTTTTGGGTTCTTTATTTTTACACCTTTATCAACCTATGATTGTATACGGAGTTTGTAAAAGTTGCCATAACCACTTGAGCTTAAATGTTCTTGCAGGCACACGCCCTGAACTTTCAAAACAAATAGGTGCAAGCATTTCAAAAAAATGTAGCCGCTGTGGTGTTACTACCACCTTTACTATAAACCAGCTTAAAGCAAAACTCTCAAAACGCATACGTCATGCGGTTTTGGAAGTTGCAATTGTAGGTGTCGTTGTATTACTTGCTAGCTACTACTTTCTCACAAATACAACCTATATAGCTTCAATAACTGCTCTTTATTCACTACTTGCAATAGGCTATGTGTGGTATACACGAAGAAATTTTCAGGTGATTGATACTTTTAATAGAAGTAAAGCCTAGCTATCTTTGTGCTCATCTATTAATTACACTTGTGCTTTTACTACCAGAAGATCAACATTGGAATAATGAACCTTGGTTTCCAGAACATCATCTGGCAGACGAGGAAGGGTTACTTATGGTAGGTGGTGATCTCACTACAGACTGGTTATTGCTTGCTTATAATTCTGGCATCTTTCCTTGGTATAATGAGGGACAGCCTATTTTATGGTGGACACCAGACCCACGTATGGTAGTAAAACCTAGTGATGTACACGTATCAAAATCTATGCGCAAAGTGTTACGTGACAATCACTATACGGTTACCTACAATAAAAATTTCTTAGAAGTAATTCTTGCCTGTAAGCGCATTAAACGCAACGGTCAAGACGGCACGTGGATCACTAATGATATCATAGATGCATATCTCAGACTACACGAACTAGGTCATGCAATCTCTGTTGAGGTTTGGCATGATGAAAAATTAGTCGGAGGTCTTTATGGAATAGATCTTAAGGAGAAGGGAATATTTTGTGGAGAAAGCATGTTTGCAACCATGAGCAATGCCAGTAAAGTGGGATTTATTACGCTTTCGCGAAAGCTAGAAAAAGAAAATTACCACCTAATCGATTGCCAAATGTATACAGACCATCTAGCGAGCCTAGGTGCCGCCGAAATTCCGAGAGATTTATTTCTTGAATATCTACAGTAGGGACGCAATGCCTTGCGTCCCTACTGCACCTTATTATATCTGAAGCAGCTTACTTCGTGGTCATTTACCATACCAATAGCTTGCATGAATGCATAGATAATGGTGCTTCCCACAAATTTGAATCCGCGTTTTTTTAGGTCTTTTGATATGGCGTCACTCAGCGGAGTATTTGCTGGTGCTTCTTTGTACGACTGCACCTCATTTTGGATAGGAGTATTATCTACATAAGCCCAGAGATACTTAGAAAAACTCCCAAACTCTTCTTGAATCTCCATATATAGCCTAGCATTTGTGACTGTACCACGCACTTTTAATTTATTTCTGATAATGCCCGCATCTTGCAATAATGACTGGATTTTATCTTCATTATAAGCTGCAATACGCTTGTAATCAAAGTTATCAAAGGCTACTCTAAAGTTTTCTCTCTTCTTTAAAATGGTAATCCAACTCAATCCCGCTTGAAAAGTTTCTAATACAAGGAACTCAAAAAGTAAATCCTCATCTCTCAAAGGAGTTCCCCACTCATTATCATGATAAGCTTCATAGAGATCATCACCTACACACCAACCGCATTTGTTTTTTGTCATCATTGATCATTTGGGATTCTAAGGTGAAAGATAGTAAGTTTGTAGCAGAGCTCACGACATATGTGCTATGGAAACAATGGAAAAAACAAGAACACAATTAATAGCAGAGGGTCTCTCTCAGGCTATTTCATATCAAGATTATAGAGTACTTACAGAGACTCACGCCCTAGAAGGAACTAATACAGGTCCAGAAGTGACAGAGGCGCTACATAACTATACAATGCTTAATCACAAGCGCATGAAACGTCTAGACAAGACACTCAAGCTCTCTGATGATGTACAGCAGCAAATAAAAGATTTTAAAGGAGATGTATCCTGGCTAGTACTTACAGAGAGCTGGTGTGGTGACGCTGCTCAAACGATGCCTATGATGCAAAAGTTTGCAGACCTCAACCCTAACATTAAATTTAAGGTTGTTCTTAGAGATGAGAATCTTGATCTTATGGATCAGTTTCTATACAATGGAGGGCGTTCTATTCCGAGACTTATCGCTGTAAATAGCAACACAAATGAAGTGATAGCAGACTGGGGGCCACGTCCATCTGAGGCTACAAAAATGGTTAATGACTATAAGGAAGCCCACGGTAAGTTAACTCCAGAATTTAAAGAAGATTTACAAGTGTGGTATAATAAAGACAAAGGACAAGGAACTGCCCAAGATTTACTTAAACTACTTAAGTAATCCGTTACCCTTGAAAATCAAAAGTCACACTCCCTAGTTGTGTGGCTTTATTTCCTTTATCAAAGTAAGCTCTTGTTAAATACTCCATTGCCTGATCTATCAGACATCCATTTGAGCTTGTAGAGGCACTTTTATTATAATCCTTATCTATGATAGTTCCTTTATCGTTCACAGTGATATTCACTACTATTTTACCGTAAGCATCGCAGGTATACACAGGATTAGGTAAAACTATTGCAGTACGGCCTACTAGATCGTAAGAAACCGTACTCTGTCTATAAGCACTTTTCTTTTTCTTATTACGTGCAGCTTCTCGAGCATCTATAGCCGCTTGTACCTCTTCTCTTTTTGCTTCTAGATTACCTTCTCTAGCTTCTTGAAGCGCCTTAAGCTTAGCCTCATTGTCGTCATTAAGTTGCTCTACACTATTCTGCTGTTGAGCTTCTATTGCTTTTCTAATTTCGTCATCATCTTGAAAGCTTTTGTTTTCTTTCCTAAGTTGAGCGGTATTGTAGGCTTGGTTGGTTCTTGAAATACGACGCTCTTGAACTTGATCTTCTTGTTGCTCTTGAAGTTCCTCTACTATCTCCTCAGTAATTACAGGAATCTCAATAAACTCCTCTATCTCTCCTTGATATGGTTTTACTCCCAGAAAGAAAAAAACGAGCACAAGTAAACTTGCCCCCGTAACGGTAATTAATAAAGCCTTATCAGAATGAGAAATCTTCATAAAGAACTAAAATAATAAAAGTAAAATAGCTGAATCGCCTAATGACAGTGTTTCACAAATTATTCTTCTGTGGAACCAGCTGTAATTTCGGTTATAAATCCATCAAGAGACTGTGCATTATCTACGTTATAATCACCTATTTTGGTTCTTCTCAAAGCGCTTAAGTGAGCTCCGCTTTTGAGTCCTTCGCCAAAGTCAAATGCTAGGGATCTAATATATGTTCCTTTACTACAGCGCACTTTAAAATCTACTTCAGGCATTGCGATGCGAGTGATTTCAAAAGATGAGATATTAATCTCACGTTTAGGAATATCTACTTCTTCTCCTGCTCGTGCAAATTCATACAAGCGTTTCCCCTCCTTTTTGAGTGCAGAAAATACTGGCGGGCGTTGCATGATGTTTCCTTGGTACGCTTTCGCGAAAGCGTAAATATCCTTATCAGTAATATGCTCTGTAGAAAAAGTTTGATCTACTTCTGTCTCAAGATCATAACTAGGCGTAGTACCACCTAAAACAATGGTGCCCGTATATTCCTTTTCTTGCCCAACAAACTCATGTAAACGCTTTGTAAACTTACCTGTACAAATAATCATAAGACCCGTTGCAAGAGGATCCAGCGTACCTGCATGGCCTACTTTTATCTTCTTTATATTAAGATTCTTACGTATAAGCCAGCGCACTTTGTTAACCAGCTGGAATGAGGTCCACTCTAGCGGTTTATCAAAAATGAGTACTTGCCCATCTTTATAATCTTGGTCTGTAAGCATAGCCAGCTTGGTTTTGTAGGTTTTGTTAGGGACTAGGAGGCAAAGTTATCAAGATAATGCTATTTAACTAGAAATATCACGCATAACTTATTATGCTTTTTATGATATCAAAATACTCTTATTGTGGTTTAATGATATATTTTTATAGGAAATCACTTCCTTATCTCCGTAATAATTAAGAGATATACTTTAAAATAAGATATGTCTCAGTTGCAAAGAATTATTGTCTTAGTAGGTTTAAGTCTAATGTGTATACAATGTTCATCTAATGATGAATCGTCTGACGATGCAGTAGAAGTTACTGTTCCTGTCGTTACACCCACAGATGAAACAGATGACGATGGTACAACAGATGAAGACAATGCTCTAGACACCGAGGCCTTCTCATTTGAGTCAAATTTAGTTATAGAAAATAGTTTCAATACGGGTGGCTGTTCACCTGGACCTTGTGATACAGACGATGAAGATCTCGATGACATTTTTGAAAGTGGACAGCCAGATGACGAGTATTTTTATTCTTCTAATAACGGAACCATTTTGAATTTGAAGTGCCAACTAGAAAAAGGAAGAAGAACAGAGTTTAAACAATCCTCAGAAGGTCCATTAACAATACCATCTCGCATGGAATTTGAAGCAGTATACTTAGATATTCCTACAGAAGGAATAACCATTGCGCAGGTTCATAATAGAGGTGGTAGTTCTAATAAGCCTTTTTTTAGACTTGAATTGCATAATGATGAACTAGAAACTGTAGTAAGAAGAGATCCAGAAGTAAGCTCGAGTGATACAGAATTTGATAAAGATTTTTATTCTTTTGTCAATGGTGCAAACTATAATAGTGAGCCCTTAAAAATCATTATTGAAAAAGGTAATGGTGTTGTACATCTCATTGTAGCCCAGGGAGGTCAAACACTTATAGATGATACTTACAGCCCAGAGACAGGTACAAACTGGATAGAAGATAATGGTATTGCAAATGGATATTATCTAAAGGCTGGAATCTATAATCCGGCTGCAAACCATACTGAAGCTATTGAATTACAGTATTCAATGTTTCACTTTACATCAGAAGACGAGAACTAGAGATAGAACGTATTAAGCTTGATTATAGATGGAAAATCCTATTGCAATTACCCCTACAATTAAACAATAAATAGCAAACCAAGAAAGTTTACTTTTCTTAACCAGTTTAATCATCCACGTGCAAGCTACAAGTCCTGCTACAAAGGCAGCTACAAAGCCTATTACTAGTACAGATACGTTACCCGTTTGTGTGGTAAGCGCTCCATCCATAAGGTCTTTTGCAATCTTCCCAAAAATAAGCGGGATCACCATTAAAAATGAAAAACGCGCTGCTTTACTCTTATCATTACCCAATAACACAGAGGTAGATATAGTTGCTCCACTGCGAGAAATACCAGGAATCATTGCCACGGCTTGAGAGACACCAATTATGAACGCATTTGAAAAAGTAACATTCTTTTGAGTGTCTTTTGCTCTATCTGCAAAGTATAATAGTACCGCAGTTACAAGAAGCATACAGCCTACGAGCATGATATTTCCTCCAAAAAGCGCTTCTAGCTGTTCTTCAAAAAACAGTCCTACAATCACTGCAGGAATCATGGACAACACGATTTTTGCCGAAAATTGTGTTTCTTCATTCCACTTGAATGAAAACAATCCGCTCAAAATTTCTACAATATCTTTTCTAAAAACTACGATGGTAGAAAGTGCCGTGGCAAAGTGCACAACAACGGTAAACATCAAGCTTTCTTCTGGGACAGAAGTGTCTCCTAGGATTGCCTTCCCTAGTTCTAAATGACCACTAGAAGAAACTGGTAAAAACTCTGTGAGTCCTTGAATGACACCAAGGATTAATGCGTCTAAGTTATCCATAACCGCAAAGATAAGATTGTCGTTATAAGGGGCAAGTGTTACTTACCTTTATTAGGATTAAGTAGTATCGCATATACTTCTATACCAAAACCTATGAGAATCACAGCAGGTGCTAGACGTATACGTCTCCATGAGTAGATCTCAGGATTAAAAACATTAGGGTCGTCACTACCACCTCCAGACATTAGTATAAAGCCTAAGGCAATCACGCCAAGTCCAATAAGCATCCAGATAAAGTTCTTCTTACCAAAGATAAATTCGGTTTCTTGTTTAATGACTTCTTTACGTTTTTGTTCTCCCATAGTAATACTTTTATACTGCTAGTAGTATAATTCGTCTGTGCGCAAATTTAAGAAACGTTGTGTTGCAAGAAAGGTGCTAAACCAAGTAATCACGATACCCATCATAAATACACCTCCAAAAAGTGCTCCTAATAGTAGTGGATCATCAAGTAATGTAAGTTGAGGAAAAGTCTTGTTTGCATAATACAATACTCCAGCCATCCCTGCTATAGCAATAAGCGCTCCTATAATCCCTAAACGCACACTTTTCCAAACGAAAGGCCTGCGTATAAATTTTTTAGTCGCTCCAACCATCTGCATGGTTTTTATGGTAAATCGCTTAGCATACACGGATAATCGTATAGAACTATTAATAAGCAACACTGCTATAAAAGTGAATATCCCTGAGACAATGAGAATCCACAGGCTCATTTTCTTAATGTTGTCGTTAAGAAGTGAGATCAACGGCTTGTCATACGTCACTTCCTCAACAAAGTTTTTAGAAGCAATCTCTGCAGCAATTTCTGATACTTTCTCTGCTGACACGTAATCTGCGTTAAGATATAAATCAATGCTATTTTGTAGGGGGTTTTCTCCAAGGTAGTCTACAAAATTTTCTCCTAAAGCTTCGCTATGTGCTTCAGCAGCTTCTTCTTTTGATACAAACTGTATAGATTTTGTGTATTCTGCCAGTGATAAAGACTTCTCAAGCTGCTTCATCTCCACATCTTTTGCTCCATCTTTAAAGTAAACACCTACTGCAATAGTCTCTTTAAAATAGTCGGCTACTTTTTTGGTGTTAAGTACTAGTAATCCTAGTATTCCCAGTAGAAATAGCACCAAAGCAATACTAATCACCACCGAAAAATAGGAAGTAATTAATCGTCTTTTCTGGTATTTCTCAAAGGATGAACTCATCTGCTAGGGTTTTGAGTAAAAGTAGTAAATCCTACACACTCCGTTATCAAACGTATAGATTCTGATTGTATTATTTTAAAAAATAATTTACAAGAAGAGATCACTCTCCACATACGCATCTATTACACGCTGCTCGCCTTCCTTCCCTTTTATACTATTGCCATGCTCCATTCCTAAAACTCCTTTAAAATCGCGGCTATGAATGTATTTAAATACATTTTTATAGTTAATCTCTCCAGAAGTAGGCTCATTGCGCCCCGGGTTATCTCCTATCTGGAAATAAGCAATCTCGTCCCAGCACTGTTCTATGTTAGGAATCAAGTTTCCTTCTTGAATTTGCTGATGGTAAATATCAAATAGAATCTTGCACGACGGACTATCTACTGCTTTACAAATTTGATATGCTTGCGGTGACTTAGATAAAAAGAGTCCTGGGTGGTTTCTAAAATTGAGCGGTTCAAGCACCATTACAATTCCATGTGGTTCTAGAATGGCTGCAGCTTGTTTTAAAGTCTCTACCACGTTTGCCGTTTGATATGCCATGTCTTGACGCATATCCACATGACCAGGTACGACTGTCATCCATTTTGCATTTACACGTTTGGCAACAGTAACAGATTTCTTAATATCATCTAGAAACTCTTCTCTCCATTCTTGCTTTCCGCTCGCTAGATGGGGAGTTGTCCAGTGTATTTTATGAGCTACAAAAACTCCCATAGTCATCTCGCGTTCTTTCATAACAAGTGCCATGGCCTCTTGTTCGACAATGGGACGGTTGCGCATCTCATTATCTTCGAAGGCGGTAAATCCTTGATCTGCCATAAAGTTGAGCTGATCGATCACATTTTCGCCAGCGAGCTCTTTAAACATCCCTACATGTGGTGCATAATTGAGATTAAAAGAATGTGCTCCATTTTTCGCTTTCGCGAAAGCGGAAACATCTCCTATCCCATTAACCATAGCGTTTACCCCGATACTACCTAAACCTAAAAAGGAACCCGTGAGAGCTCCTTTTTGTATAAATTTCCTTCTGTCCATAACTTATTAATATTCTTGCAATGATTGCTAGTGTATAGCTATTACAATATTGTCATTTATAGCATTCCATTTATTAATTACATCTGGTGTAATTTATAGAGAATATGTCTTTCCTCCTGTTGCTTCCTCTAGTGGCAAGCAACCTACTTGTTTACCTGGAATAGGCTCATAAGCGAGTACATTTTCTCCTATTTCTTCCGAGGCTTTCCATCCCCATATAGTCATTCCTCTTATATTTCCTAAAAGGCTAAAAGAACCAGCATCTGGATCTACTTTTACCGTCTTATCGTTCTCATAAACTTGATAGAACTCACCTAAACCTTTATTGTAAATGGCTTGTTCTTCTTGAGATGCATTAAGGTACTTTGTGAGTAAGGCATCATAATCTTCTGCTTCGGCCTCTTCAAATGTCTTTCCAGAGGCGTCTTGCAATCTATTTGCAAGTGCGTCAAACCCTGCTAGAATTTGCGTTTTACCTTCTGCATCTACTGCTTGATTCCAGTAAGTATCTATAAACTTGTGTACACCTACATCTACCGCTCCTGGGATCATCTCGTCAGAAGGAATAATAAGATCTACCATATGGCGCAATGCTTTACCTTGAGACTTGCTTAAAAATACAGGCTCAAACACAGGTCCATCTGCTTTACAACTTTGTAAAAGGCTCAATATCGTAGGTGTTGCAACAAGTGCTACTCCACCTAATCCTAAGTTCTTTATTAATTGTCTTCTATTCATCTTACGCTTCTTTTTTGATTTGAGCAGCAGCGTGATTTGCAGCACGTGCGCTAAAAGCCATATATGTGAGTGATGGGTTTACACAACTTGCAGAGGTCATAAACGCTCCGTCTGTTACATAAACGTTAGGAACAGCGTGTAACTGGTTATTACCGTTACAAACTGATGTCTTAGGATCACGACCCATACGAGCCGTACCCATTTCATGTATTCCGTTACCCGGAGCACTAGGATCATCCATAGTCTGGATATCTGTAAATCCAGCCTTTTTAAGCATATCTTTTGCACTTGCAATCATATCCTTACGCATTTCCCACTCATTCTCTTTCCACTCTGCGTCAAAGTTTACCTTAGGTTGTCCCCATTTATCTAGATCATTATAATCTAGCGTCATTTTGTTCTCATGGTAAGGAAGACATTCTCCAAAGCCCATAAGACTCATAGTCCATCCTCCTGGTTTTTGAATCTCTTCTTTAAGCTTTGCTCCGTATCCTGCTTCGGCAATTTGTGGTTGATAATCACCACGACCTGCACCACCTTGATAACCGTAACCACGCTTAAAGGTTTTTTGATCTGTTACTCCGCCTATGTTTCTAAAACGAGGAATATATAACCCATTAGGACGACGTCCTTTGTAATATTTGTCTTTATCACCATCCCACTTTGCAGTTGCTCCTGCTTTAAAGTGGTGATCCATTAAGTTGTGTCCTAGCTCTCCAGAGTCATTACCCATCCCGTTAGGAAAACGCTCACTCTTAGAGTTCATAAGAATACTAGCAGAGGCAATTGCAGAAGCACAAAGGAAAACGGTCTTTGCTTTAAACTCCATAGTCTCCATGGTCTCTTGGTCGGTAACTTTTACTCCAGTTGCCTTCCCTGTTTTATCATCATACACCACTTCTGTTACGATAGAAAATGGACGTAACGTCATATTTCCTGTACGCTCGGCAGCTGGTAAAGTAGATGAGTTACTTGAGAAGTACCCTCCAAAAGGACATCCTCTCACACAGCGATTTCTAAACTGGCAAGCAGAGCGACCATCATAAGTTTTTGCTCCTGTAATGTGCGCAACACGCCCAATAGTAAGTAAACGACCGTCTTTGTAATTTTCGGCCATGTTTTTCTTAAGCACTTCCTCTACACAGTTAAGCTCCATAGGAGGTGAGAATTTACCATCAGGTAATACCTCAAGACCTAGACTCTCTCCAGAAACAGAGATATACTCTTCCACCTTATCATACCAAGGAGAAATATCGCTATAACGCACTGGCCAGTCTACAGCTATGCCTTCTTTTTTATTTGCTTCAAAATCAATATCAGATAAACGGTAACTCTGGCGTCCCCACATAATAGAACGACCTCCTACGTGATATCCACGTATCCAGTCAAAACGTTTTGTCTCATTATAAGGATGATCTACATCATCTACAAAAAAGTGACGACTCTCTGCTTTATGAACATAACCCGTACGAGCTTGCTTCTCATAACGAGCCTCTACTTCTACACTATTATTACCCTTTAACTCAAAGTCCCAAGGGTCTTTATGCATAGTAGGATAGTCTTCAATGTGATTAACCATACGACCACGCTCTAAAACAAGCGTTTTCATACCATTCTCACATAACTCTTTTGCTGCCCATCCTCCGGAGATTCCTGAGCCTACGACGATTGCGTCGTACATTTCGTTTTCGTTGGCTGTGTTCACTATATATTGTATTAATGAAAAAAAATTGTGATGTAGTTTACCAAATATATAAATTTTAAGTTGTTTTTTGTTAATATGAGAAAAAGGTTACCTTAGTCAAACACTAGATTTAACAGTAATTCACGGGCGAAAACGTTATAGTTCTACCCTCCAATTAAATTATATTATGAAAAAATATCTTCTAGGAGCATTTTTATGCGCATTTACACTCTTTTCTTGTAAAACAGATCAAAAAAAAGAGGGTGATAACGCTTCCGCGAAAGCTGAAATTGAAAATTCTCAAAAAACAGCTCCAACTTTCAAACATTCGCTAGCTCAATGGTCACTTCATAAACCGTTTCAAGATGGTACTATGGACCCGATGGAATTCCCGCAAATTGCCAAAGATCTTGGTTTTACCGGAGTAGAATATGTAACACAACTATATCCATCTGTTGCTGAAGTAGGGACAGATTATAGAGAACGTGTAATGAAACTTGCAAACGACCTTAATGCTAAGGCAACTGCTGCAGGAATGGATAACGTTCTTATTATGGTTGATCATGCTGGCGAACTAGCAGATCCAGACCCTAAAAAACTAGAAGAAGCTATTGCAAATCACAAAATATGGATGGATGCAGCAAAACTTATGGGAGCACACTCGGTAAGAGCAAATCTCTTTGGAGAACTAGATCCTGTAAAATGGCATGCTCTTTCTGTAGCATCTCTTAAAGAGCTAGGAGCTTACGGTAAAGAAGTAGGTGTAAACGTAATCATAGAAAACCACGGAGGATGGTCTAGTGATGGAGAAAAGCTTATTGCTGTGATGAAAGAGGTTAATATGGAAACAGTAGGTGTCTTGCCTGATTTTGGAAACTTTTGTGTTAAACGTGAAGGTGGAGAACGCTGGAGCGCTCCTTGTGTGTTAGAATATGACACTTATAAAGGAATAGAAGAAATGATGCCTTATGCAAAAGGAGTGTCTGCAAAGTCATATAACTTTGATGAAAATGGTAATGAGACAAAATTAGACTATCAACGATTAATGCAAATCGTTGCCGATAGTGGTTTTGAAGGATATGTGGGTACAGAATATGAAGGACCACTAGAAGACCCAAAAGAAGGTATCGCTCTTACTAAAGCACTAGTTCAAAAATCAATAGACAATCTTAAATAAGCAATATGAAATCAACGACTAAGTTTCAATTATCCCTAATGATGTTTCTCGAGTTTTTTATCTGGGGAGGCTGGTTTGTAACCTTAGGTACCTTTATGGGTAATAACCTAAGCGCCGAAGGAGGAGAAATTGCAGCAGCCTTTTCAACACAATCTTGGGGAGCTATTATAGCACCATTTATTATAGGTCTTATTGCAGATCGATTTTTTAATGCAGAGCGTATTCTGGGAGTATTACATATTATAGGTGCTGTACTTATGTATTTGATGTCACAAGCAACAGACTCAGCTGTATTTTATCCATATGTTTTAGGGTATATGATTGCTTATATGCCTACACTGGCGCTAGTAAACTCGGTTGCATTTAACCAGATGAAAGACCCATCAAAGGACTTTCCATTCATTCGTGTATGGGGAACCATCGGTTGGATTGTGGCAGGACTATTAATAAGTTTTGCTTTTGGATGGGATTCTCAAGAATCTATTGCTGCAGGTTTACTTAAAAATACATTTGTAATGACTGCTATTGCTTCTGCAGTTCTAGGAGTTTTTAGTTTTACACTTCCTAAAACACCACCAAGTGCAAAAGGAGAGAAAGTTGCAATTAAAGATATTTTAGGTCTTGAAGCTTTAGATTTACTTAAGGATAGAAACTTCTTAGTGTTTTTCCTTTCTTCGGTACTTATTTGTATTCCACTTGCCTTTTATTACCAAAATTTAAGTCCGTTCCTAACGGAGTCTGGTGTAGAAAAGTCTACAGCCCTTGCTTCTATAGGTCAAGTATCTGAGGTAGTCTTTATGTTATTACTTCCTTTCTTCTTTAAGAAATTTGGGTTTAAGAAAACTATACTTGTAGGGATGCTCGCTTGGACTTTGCGCTACCTGCTGTTTGCTTATGGTAACACTGGAGACCTTTTCTTTATGATTATTACAGGTATTGTTTTACACGGTATTTGCTATGATTTCTTCTTTGTATCTGGACAGATTTACACAGACAGTAAAGCTGGACCAAAAATTAAAAGTGCCGCTCAAGGACTTATCACACTTGCTACTTACGGTGTAGGGATGCTTGTAGGTTTTTATGTGGCAGGAAAAATAACAGATGCAAACATTGTAGGTGAAGGTCACGACTGGAATTCAGTATGGGTATTCCCAGCAATTTTTGCAGCAGCAGTATTTGTGATATTTGCAGTGCTATTTAAAGAAGAAAAAATAGAATATACGGAGTAGTAGTTCAGGCTTAAAAAGTTGTTCCCCTACCTTGAAGGGTGGACTTTTTTAGGACAAGTAATAATATACTCAGTACAAATAAAAATCTAAAAAGTCGATTAACACACCCTTTAAGACAGGGAAATGGAAATCGGCAAATAAAAACACAACACAATGAGCAATAAAATAAGATGGGGCGTCCTAGGTGGCGGCGGAGATAGTTTAATCGGTGTGTTACACCGCGTGGCGGCAAGTATGTTTGACGCATACCAGCTAGTAGGTGGTTCTTTTAACCCAGATATAGAGATAAGCAAAGACTTTGCTACTCAAATAGGCATCCCGACAGATCGTATTTATAAAGATCTAACGGAGCTTATAGAAAAGGAATCAGCACTCCCAGCAGACCAGCGTATGCAAGTGGTATCTATACTTACGCCTAACTTTTTACACTTCCCGATGGCAAAGCAGCTCCTAGAAGCTGGCTTTAACGTGATTTGTGAGAAGCCTATGACAATGACGCACGCAGAGGCACTAGAGCTTGAGGCTATCCAAAAGAAGAATGGCAACGTTTTTGGACTTACACATACGTACACAGGTTATCCTATGGTACGCCAGATGAGGGAAATGATAGCAAATGGAGAACTAGGTGAGATACAAAAGGTAGATGCTCAGTATTACCAAGGCTGGATTAATAACCTCATACATGACAAGGAGCAGCGCAATAGCACCTGGCGTTTAATGCCTGAAAAATCTGGAATTTCTTGCTGTCTTGGCGATATAGGCGTTCACGCTTACCAGATGCTGGAGTTTGTAACTGGCAAAAAAATTAAATCTGTACTTGCAGACCTCAACCATCTGTATGCAGATAATGAGATGGATATAGACGGCACCGTATTACTACGGCTAGATGAATACACAAAAGGTGTGTTGCGATCTAGTCAAATAGCAACAGGTGAAGAGAACAACTTTACCGTAGCTGTTTATGGTACAAAAGCAGGTCTCAAGTGGGAGCAAGAAAACCCTAATTATCTTTATTTACTAGAAGATGGACAACCTATGCGAGTGCTTAAACCAGGCCACGCTTATAACAGTCCGCTGTCACTAGACGGCACAAAACTACCTCCGGGACACCCAGAAGGTATTTTTGACGCGATGGGTAATATCTATAAAGGTGTTGCAAAGGCAATACGTGGAGAAGATTACAATTCGGGCGAGTTTCCGGGGATGACAGATGGTGTACGAGGAATGAATTTTATTGAGAAAGCCGTGCAATCTCATCGTGATGGGAATGTGTGGGTAGACCTAGAGTAGTATAAGTACGCTTTCGCGAAAGCGTAAAAAACAACAACTAAAAAGATTCTCGCCTTTGCGAGAATGAAAAAAATATATCCAATGAAAACAATAAAAGGACCCGCAGTATTTCTCGCCCAGTTTATGGATGACAAAGCTCCATTTAATTCGCTAGACGGATTATGCAAATGGGCAGCAGACCTTGGGTATAAAGGAATACAAATCCCAACTTGGGAAAACCGATTAATTGATCTCACCACAGCGGGAGAGAGTAAAACCTACTGTGATGAGCTTAAGGGTAAAGTAAATGACTATGGGCTTGAGATAACTGAGCTCTCTACACACCTACAAGGGCAACTGGTTGCTGTACATCCTGCTTATGACTTGATGTTTGATAATTTTGCTCCAGACGATTGTAAAAACAATCCAAAGAAGCGTACTGAGTGGGCTCGCAAGCAAGTAATAAGCGCTGCACACGCAAGTAAACATCTAGGTCTTGATGTGAGTGCGACGTTTAGTGGTTCGCTGCTTTGGCATACCATGCACCCTTGGCCACAACGTCCTGCAGGACTTGTTGAGATGGGGTTTGAAGAACTAGCCAAACGATGGTTACCTATACTCAATACCTATGATGAATGTGGTGTAGATGTGGCTTATGAGATTCACCCTGGTGAAGATTTACACGACGGAGTGACTTTTGAGCGTTTTCTAGAAGCTACAGGTAATCACAAGCGTTGTAATATTTTATATGACCCGAGTCACTTTGTATTACAGCAACTCGATTATATCGCATACATAGACCACTATCACGAGTTTATAAAGGCCTTTCACGTAAAAGATTCTGAGTTTAAACCAGACGGGAAGCGTGGTACTTTTGGCGGTTATAGTGACTGGCAAGATCGCGCTGGGCGTTACCGCTCTCCGGGAGATGGACAGATAGACTTTAAAACTATTTTTACAAAACTCACAGAATACGGTTGTGACGTTTGGGCAGTGATGGAGTGGGAATGTTGTGTAAAAAGTCCTGAACAAGGAGCTAGAGAAGGTGCACCATTTATCGCTTCACATATTATTGAGGCTACACAAAAACGCTTTGATGATTTTGCAGGTGAGGATATCGACAAAGAGCAGTTGAAAAAGATACTTGGACTTTAAAACACAACCTTTATTTAAAAAAATAGATTATGAAATTATACCATTTAGGAATTATCGCAACAGCACTAACCATTACATCGTGTGGCTCAGGAAATGTGGGTGATGAACCTACAAAACCAGAACAAACAGAAGTATGGGGTCCAAAACCTGCAAAGGTTGCCATAAACGGGCAAACCGGTATCCCTAGTGATGCTGTAGTATTGTTTGACGGCACAAACCTTAACGCTTGGAAAAGTAAAAACGACGGCGGCGCTCCTAAGTGGACGATTAATCAAGACGGCAGTATGACCGTAAAGGATAAAACGGGAGATATTGTGACCAAAGAAGACTTCGGGAGTGTGCAATTACACCTAGAATGGCGCAGTGACCCAAACAACACACAGACTAACCAAAACAGAAGTAATAGTGGTGTGTTTTTTCAAGGCTTATACGAAGTACAAATCTTAAATAACAATGATAATGACACCTATGTAAACGGTATGGTAGGCTCTATCTACAAGCAAAAAGCTCCAGACGTGATGGCTGCAAAACCTACAGGTGAGTGGAATACGTATGATATTGTTTTTCACGCGCCAGAGTTTGATAGTACAGGAAAAAGAACAAAAGCAGGTACGCTCACAGTATTACTCAATGGTGTGCTTGTTCAAGATCACTATGAGCTACACGGAAGCACAGAATACATAGGATTTCCTAAAAACAATGCCCATGGAGATGGACCAATCATACTTCAAGATCATGGCGATATGAGCGGTGTAGGTTATAGAAATATTTGGTTACGTAAATTAAATTAATGGACTTACCTACAATACTCACCACACTAGCGCCAGCACTCATAAGTCTAGCATTATTTATAAATACGCGTTACTTCCCACCGTCAATGGGTAACTCATTCTTAGCAAAATCTCCAGAATGGTGGATGAGAGATCAAGCCACTTGGAATAGTGCGTACTCGTTTTTGGCTCAAAAATATGGCATCGGTACTATTGCACTTTTTGCAATTTGTAGCTGTTTGTTCTTTCTTGAAAGCCCCTATGCAGCATACGGCGGTTATGTTGCGCTTATCGCTTATGTGATTTTAGCAAATTACCAGGTGCGCTCATATATGACTGACAAAATAAAATAACATTGTCTCGCTTTCGCGAAAATTTGATTGCATTCACTAAACGTCTTGAATGATTGTATGTAAGCACGACTTAAATACTCTTAATTACAAGATTATGGGAATACAACTATGCTTTCGCGAAAGCGTACAAACCCATTCATAATTAATAACTGAACCTTTATCTTTGCCGAATGATAAAATCGATGACTGGTTTTGGGAAAAGTGTACTACAACTTCCTGGAAAAAAAATTACAATAGAGATCAAATCGCTTAACAGCAAAAATCTAGATCTCAATGCTCGTATACCTTCTACCTATCGTGAGAAAGAACTTGCCCTGCGCAATATGGTTGCAAAAGCACTAGAACGCGGTAAGATTGATGTAGGGCTTTATGTAGAAAGTACTGGAGAAAACACCAATACAGTTATTAATGGAACGGTGGTAAACGCTTATATGGCTCAGCTCTCTGATGCTGTGAGTGGTAATCCTAGCGAAACAGAACTTCTTAAAATGGCAATGCGCCTTCCAGATGCTCTTAAAACAGAACGTGAGGAACTTGATGAAAACGAGTACACATCGATTGTATCAAATCTAGAGGAAGCACTTAAGGAAATAAACAAGTACCGTCTAGATGAAGGGAATTCTCTTAAAACGGAGTTTGAACTACGTATTGCAAACCTACAGCGCTTGCTGGAAGAGGTTATTGTACTTGATGTAGATAGACTGAGTGATGTAAAAGTAAGGCTTGAGAAAGCTGTTTCTGATCTTAAAGTAAATGTAGATGAGAATCGCTTTGAGCAAGAGCTTATCTATTACCTAGAGAAATATGACATTACTGAGGAAAAAGTTCGCTTAAAAAATCACCTAGATTACTTTACAGAAGCCCTAGAATCTGATGATTCTAACGGTAAAAAACTTGGCTTTATAGGTCAAGAAATAGGTCGCGAGATTAATACAGTAGGATCTAAGTCTAATTATGCACCTATGCAGCAGCTAGTAGTGCAAATGAAGGACGAACTAGAAAAAATAAAGGAGCAAGTTTTAAATGTACTCTAATGGCAAAGCAACCAGAAGATAATAATAGTGAACATCAAGGAAAGCTCATCGTATTTTCGGCACCTTCAGGAAGTGGAAAAACAACGATAGTAAGACACCTTCTAGCACAAGAAGAATTAAACCTTGAGTTTAGTATCTCTGCAACGAGCCGTGAGTCTCGTGGAGAAGAAAAAAATGGGAAAGACTATTATTTCATAGATCTCAAAGAATTTAAAAACCACATCAAGGCAGACGACTTTCTAGAGTGGGAAGAAGTATACCGCGATAACTTTTATGGAACACTGTGGAGCGAGGTACAACGTATCTGGGCCATGGGCAAACATGTGATTTTTGATATTGATGTTGTGGGAGGTTTACGTATCAAAAAGAAATTTCCAGATAAGACACTTGCTGTATTTGTAAAACCACCTAGTGTAGACGAGCTTAAAATACGCCTTAAGAAGCGTAGCACAGAGAGTGAGGATAAGATTAACATGCGTATCGCAAAAGCTTCTGTAGAGCTCGCTACGGCACCACAGTTTGATCATATCATTCTTAATGACAATCTAGACAAGGCACTTAGAGAAGCTGTAACACTTGTTACCGATTTTGTAAAATAATAGCTCAATGACATTACAAGATTTTAAAACCAAACTTGCTACCACACCTAGTGATATTCAATTTACCGATACCATGGAGGTTATAGAATCTCTATATACTTTTACGCCTAGCTCCTTTACAAACGGAGACATTCGTAATGATAGCGGTGAGAACAATGGCTCTTGCAAGTTATTCGGTTTTGCAAAAGACCAAGGGTTGAATAAAAGTGACACACTACACTGTTTTGGCGCATATTACAGAGAAGATGTACTACAAAACCCTGAGGGTACAGATCACCAAAACATTAGAAACTTCATGCAGCACGGCTGGGAGGGTATTTCTTTTGATGCAAATCCTCTCCACAAGAAATAATTTTAAATACTACTTCATTGAAAATAGGTCTCTACTTCGGAACATTTAACCCTATTCACATAGGGCATCTTGCGATTGCAAATCACATGGCAGAGTATAGCGACCTAGACAAAATCTGGATGGTCATCACACCGCACAATCCATTTAAGAAAAAGAGTAGCTTACTAGATAACAATCATCGTTATCAGATGGTCTTAGAAGCTCTTGAAACCTATGATAAAATAGAGCCAAGTAATATTGAGTTCAATTTACCACAACCTAACTATACAGTATACACACTAGCTCATCTAGAAGAAAAGTATCCTCAGCATGAGTTTTGCTTAATCATGGGAGAAGACAATCTTAAAAGTCTTCATAAATGGAAAAACTATGAGGTTATTCTTGAACGTCACGACATCTATGTATATCCTAGAATCTCTGAAGGCACAGTTGAAACACAGTTTGACAACCACTCAAAGATTCACAAAGTAGACGCTCCTATCATGGAAATTTCTTCTACAATGATTCGCAAGGCTATTAAAGATGGTAAAAACATAAGACCATTACTTCCTCCAGAAGTTTACACCTTTATAGACGAGATGAGTTTTTATAGATAATCCTTATGCCTAAAAGAGATCTCACTGACCAAAATGCAAAAGAAGCCACTTACTACGGGCTTATGATGGTTGTGTCTTTTCTAGTATATTTTGTATTAAACAGAGTCATTAAATCAAGCAATGACTTACCTGATTTTTTAACAGGTTTTGCCACGGCAATATTTATTGTTTCCAGTGTCTTTACAATTATAAAATACGTCAAGGCTCGAAAAGAACCTCATAATACTCACCTGGGCAAAGCAAAACTCTTTGCAGGGCTCGCTGTAGTATTCTGGGTGTTAGTCTTAATGAATATGAGCAAAGAAATTCTGCATATTTTTGGTTCATTAAACTAGATGAATTTATTACATAAAAAAAGAACAAACATTCCAGACTATCGTCCTTCATGTTTGTTCTTTTAATTAGTCTATAATCGCGCTTGAGCGCTTACTTCTATTTCTCTAAGTGAGGAATACGTAATACTTGACCTGGATAAATCTTATCTACATCCTTAAGCATTGGTTTGTTTGCTTCAAAGATTTGTGGGTACTTCATTGGGTCTCCGTACATCGCTTTTGAGATCTTGCTTAAAGAATCTCCGCTTACTACTGTGTAGAAACGAGCTTCTGGCTCTGGGTTCTCTACTGTAAGTCTATCATCTACCGTTGCAATACCTGTAGAGTTTCCTACTACAAGGATTACTTTTTCTTTAGTTGCTTGATCGTTTGCACTTCCAGTAACTACAGCAACATCTCCATCTATCGAGATATCAAGGTTATCAACATCAAGTCCTAAGTCTTTAATTGTTTCTGCCATGTTACTTGCTGCCTTAGCATTTGCCATTGCAATTTTTTCTTCGGCTACTGCTGCTTTTTCTGCTGCTTCTTCTGCATCTGTTTTTCCTATTCCAAAAACTTTTGCTCCTGCATTTTTAATGAATGAAAATAATCCCATAGTTATAATATTTAGTTAGTGTTTTTATTGAGTACGGAAGTTACAAAAAAGCTAGAGTTATCAATCTATTGTTATGATGACTTTAGTAAATCTCAACGTATATTAACCCTTACCTAACATTTAAGCAGATCATCTATGTTTTTGTAAAATCTCATTCACATGAGCCACTTCCCAAAAAAAAGAGAATCCTCACACTAAGTAACACTTAGGTAAGGATTCTCCAACTAAATAACCAACCAAAAATTCTTGAATCACATTGCCGTGGCTAGTGCAGTGATTATTACTTTTTAAGCGCTGCTGCCTTCTTTGCGGTAAGCGCTTTTATTTCTGCTTTAATGTCTGCCGTTTTCTTACGAAGTTTCGGCGCATTTTTACTCTTTCCATCTGTTGCTGTTCTAAACTGGATATACCCTCTACCTCTAAACTGGTAAGTAGTTCCCGTATTTACTTGATACAACTCTATCGTTTCATCATCAATAACGGTAAGGTCAAAGAACTCATTGTCTGGAAAATTATAATCTAATGTTAAAGTCTTCAAGTAGAAATCTCCAGGCACATCATTTACATCATAGATTCCATCATAGTCCCAAAAAATGTTATTTGTAGATGTTCCGTTTCCATCTTCAGAGCTTCTAAAGTTTCCAGACTGTCCCGCAGGTAAAAACTGTAAGAAATTCTCATTATCAAATGGGTTTATTGCTCCTTCTTCACTGGTATATATTTTTTCCCAAGCTTCAAATTCTTGTAAGAAGTAGTGGATATTGTTATAGAAAACCAAGTCATAGTCAAAAGTGCTTCTTTGGTATCCTACTAGAATATATACTGCTCCTGTAGACGGGTGAAATAACTCTATCTCATTGCTAGATAATACACGCACGTCAAAAGAATAATCTCCATCTAGATCATGATAAGCATCTAGCTCATACCCAAAAGTGTCATAAGCTCCCACATCAATACCAAATCCTGCACCATTCTGACCTAAACCAGATAAGTTATTGTTTGCAAAGATGGTTCCATTTCTAAAAGATACTGTAAATGCCTTTTGTAAAAACGGCACGGTAAGGTTACCAGAAGAGGCATCAATATCTACATAAAATATTTCATACTGACTTAACACTTGGTTAAGTGAAGGTCCATTATTTACTTCAACATAAGGATCTACTACTACGATCTCTTCTGTATAACAAGAAGTAAATAGAGCTGCGATAAGCGCTACTGCAAATAATTTTTTGATCGTTTTCATACTGTTTGTTTTTTGATTCCCTTAACAGTATTCAAACGGCGTGCCAAAAATATAAACATCTAATTATTAGGTGATTGTGTTTTAATTTCGCTTTCGCGAAAATGTTCTCAACCTCTTATAAGTGCATTATATATAAAGTACTCACTTACGATGAGAGCAACTAACTCATAACCAAACCTCTTAAAATATTTTAGAGATTACGTCAACTCAAACAACTTCCCAGGTAAAGGTCTTACCACTCCTTTAAGTTCCATTTGCAATAATATACTCGCGATTTTAAAAGTGGGTAGCTTGCAGTTGAGAGCAATAATATCCATAAGCTCTTTTCCATTCTCGTTAAGGAATCGCCACACGACCTTTTCTTCTTCTGTGAGTTCTACAAAAAGTTGTTTTTGAACGGCTGGCTGCTGCTTTTCTTCTAGTTTCCAGTTGAGAATATACACAAGGTCGGCTGCGCTTGTCATGAGATTTGCTCGTTGTTGTTTGATGAGATTATTACACCCTAAACTTTGCTTATCGTCTGCTCGACCTGGTACCGCAAATACATCGCGATTGTAGCCATTTGCAAAATCTGCAGTTACGAGTGATCCTCCTTTCTCTGCAGATTCAATCACAATAGTCGCTTCAGAGAGGCCTGCTATAATCCGATTGCGCTGCAAGAAGTTAGTATGCACAAAACTACTACGACTCCAGAAATCTGTAACAAAACCACCGTTTGCCTCTACTCCGCTCATATACTTGCTGTGTACTTTAGGATATACTTGATTAAGGCCGTGAGCAAGTACGCCTATGTTTTGTAAACCGTGGTCAATACACGCTTTATGAGCTGTAATATCTACTCCATAAGCAAGTCCCGAAATAATAAGCGGATTGAGCGGAGCTATCTCTTTTATGAACTTTTTTAAGAAATGCTCACCATAAGTAGTGATTTTACGAGTACCTACAATACTTATGACTCGCGGATTATTCCAGTTAATATTCCCTCGAGAAAAGAGCACAACTGGTCCATCTATACAATATTTCAACCGCTGTGGATAGTCTGGGTCTATGTAGGTAGTTGCCTTAATATCATTAGACTGTATGAAAGAAAGTTCTTCTTTCGCGAAAGCGTAATACTTCTCCTCACCAAAGGCACTAAGTTTATGATTTCCTATCCCATCTATTTTGAGAAGCGTGGTTTTAGGCTGTCTTAGTACCTCCTCTGCACTCCCAAATTGTTGTATTAATTTCTTGATGGTACCATCACCTAGATTAGGAGTATGTTGTAATGTAAGCAAGGAAAGTAATTCTTTTTCGGACATTAACTGTTGATTTTAAGACATCTAAGTAACAACTATTATATCTGTTAATAAAATAAATCACTAAATCTTGGAGGGTTATGCATTTTGATTAATTTTGAATTATGCAGTTAGATCAGTACATAAGCGATTTATTATATAGATATGAATGTGTGATAATACCTGGTTTTGGGGCGTTTTTGACTCAAATCCAGAGTGCACAGATTCACTCAACAACCCATGCCTTCTACCCGCCTAAGAAGAAACTTTCTTTTAACGCGCAACTTACAGATAGCGATGGATTGCTAGCAAATTATATTTCTAAAACTGAGATGATCCCTCATGAGGAAGCGAGTACTCGTATTAAAACATACGTGCGTTTTCTTTTTGACAGTCTTCATAAGGGAGAAGCACAAACACTATCAAACATAGGTACTCTTTCTCTAGACACAGAAAGCAGGTTACAATTTGAGCCATCATACCACCTTAATTATCTTACAGATTCTTTTGGTCTTTCTTCATTTACCTCTCCAGAGATTTTAAGAGAAGTGTATAAAGAAGAAGTTACTGCTCTAGAAAGCACAACTCCTATAGCTTTTACTCCAGAACGCAAGGCAACGAGCTCGTGGATGAAGTATGCAGCTGCGGCTGTAATCGCTTTTGGCCTTATAGGCGCTGTAGGGTTTAACTATGTAAAAGATGTAGAGCAGCATAACTATGTTTCTCATCAAGAGGCAAAAGAGCAACTTGAAGATAAAATTCAAGAAGCTACTTTTGAGATACCTAATCCGCTACCAGCGATTAAGCTATCACTTACTAAGCCTGTAGGGAGCTATCACATTGTTGCAGGAGCTTTCCGTATGGAAGAAAATGCACAAACACGTGTGGACCAACTTACAGAACAAGGTTTTAAGGCTCGCAAAATAGGAACTAATAAATATGGCCTTCATCAAGTAGTGTATGGAAGCTATACAGACTCTCAAGAAGCTCTTGCCGCATTAAAGTCTATACGCAGTACAGATAATAAGGAAGCGTGGCTTCTTGTACAAGAAATGGAATAATCCTTTATTAGATTTTCATTTTTAACCTTTCGAGTTTGACGTACCTTTGCGCCAAAATTGAAATGTAATGCAAGCACGTACGCCTACTGATTCAAAAACAACACTAACAGATTTAGTACTACCTAGTGAGACTAACCCTTTGGGTAATCTCTTTGGAGGTGAGTTACTCGCTCGTATGGATAGAGCTGCAAGTATTGCTGCAAGACGACACTCTCGTCGTATTGTAGTAACTGCATCTGTAAACCACGTAGCCTTTAACCGCATGGTTCCTCTAGGAAGTGTAGTAACTGTAGAAGCAAAGATTTCTCGCGCTTTTAGAACCTCTATGGAGATAGTGATTGATGTGTGGATAGAAGACCGTGAGAGCGGCTTAAAATCGCAGGCTAATGAAGCAATCTATACCTTTGTTGCCGTAGATGAGCAAGGAATCCCAGTTCTAGTACCACAAGTAACTCCAGAGTCTGATCTTGAGAAGAAACGATATGACGCCGCCCTGCGACGCAAGCAACTATCTCTTGTGCTCGCTGGTAAGATGAAACCAGAAGACGCAACAGAGCTTAAAGCTTTATTTATATAACGCAAAAAAGCCTCCAATTGGAGGCTTTTTTTATGCTTGTGGTGTTTACCACTTCTCTACTTCTTCTTTAATAGCTTCTTTGGTTTTTCCAGTTTTTTCTTGGATACGACCTACAACTTCATCAAATTTTCCATCTGCAAATGTCTCGTCATTATCAAAGTGCTTTCCGTATTTCTGTTTAAAATCTCCTTTTACTTGATTCCACTTTCCTTCTAGTTCTGTACTGTTCATAATCTTCTCTTTTTAAATTCACCACTAAATTACTTTTAATGAGCGCTTTATTGTAATAAGAGAGTATTAAAAAGTGTTATGGTTGTGCTAAAGTTTGCAAGCCTAGTAAACACTAAAATTTAATCCCTGTTCTTAATTTTATAGGATGTGATAGCTCGTAGTTAAGTGCAGGAGCTGCATCATTTTTATATACAAGTGCCACAAACTGAATACCTGCATCCCACTCTGGTGTAAATTGCACATCAACTCCCATGGTAGGAGAAAGTTCTGTAAACATCGCCCCATTAGTATTAAGTCCTCTCACCACTTGTCCTTGTACGCCCAGGTATGCACTTATACCCTTTGTGGCTTGATATCTAAAAATAAGAGGAAACTCAAGCACTTCATCATTGCCTACACGTGACCTTGATATCCCACCCTGCAAGCTAGACTTATAACCTAAAGATGTACCCACAAGTAGCGTGCGTGTTTGATCATAAAATTCTTTATTGGGTTCTCCTACATTACTAGGTAGCGCACCTATCGAGTTTAGAGAAAAACGAGGTTCTGCCGTGGTTGTAGTGTTTTGAGCACTAATAATTGAAGCGAATAAAATTAAGAGCAAGAGGCTAAGATGTTTCATAGTCCTAAATTTAAAACTTATGCAACATGCTTATGTTAAGCTTATTACAAAAAATATAAATGAAGTGCCAAATGATATTAGAAGTACGCTTTCGCGAAAGCGTAAAAAATAACATTACATATTAAGTACCCAGTCTGATGGGTTGAGCTTTGAAGTGTTTTTACGCACCGAAAATTTAAGAACACTCTTACCGCTGAAGGCATTGCGCGTGACTTGACCTATCTCTTGTTTAAAAGAAACTTGGTCGCCCTGCTTTACCTTGATACTCTTAAGGTTTGTATAGACAGTGAGATAATCTCCATGACGTATAAAAACAGTGATAGCACCTCCTTGCATATCTTGTATTTGAGTAACCTCTCCTGCAAATACAGCTCTCACAGCTGCGTCTGGTTCTGTCTCAATATCTACACCGCTATTAGTAAGTGTAATACCAGGAAGCGTAGGGTGTGCAGATTTACCAAAGCGACGAGTGACTCTACCTCGCACTACTGGCCATATTAATCTTCCTTTGTTTCCAGAAAACTCTTTGGCTAGTGCAACCTCTGCAGGAGTCATTGCAAATGTCTTACTGCTAGCCGACTTTCCAGCTTTCTTATTACTCGCTGCAATAGCATCTGCAATGAGTTTATCTATTTGTCTATCTATACGATCTGCCTCTTGTTGTTTCGTTTTAATCTGAGCTATGTAGCTACTGGATTTTTTACGAATCTCTTTTACAAGTTCATCTTGACGTTCTTTTTCTTTATCAAGCTCTCGTCTAGCTATACGATTCTCTGCAATAAGGGCTTCCTTATCACCTTTTTGTTTAACTAGCTTCTTATTTGTTTCTTGAATGAGTGTGGTGCGCTCTTTAATCTGCAAGCCTTGCTTCTTGCGGTAATTTGCATACTGCTTCATGTATTGCGTACGCTTATATGCTTGCTTAAAGCTCTCACTAGATAAGAGGAACATAATCTTACTTTGCCCGCTCTTGCTCTTATAAGACTTACGAATCATATCGCTATAATCATCTTTGAGTATGGTAAGTTCCTTGCGTAGGTTTTCCATTTTCTCGAGGTTCTCATTAATCTCCCGAGTAAGTAAATTAGCCTGACTATTAGTGACCTTGATAAGATCTGACCTAAGTCTAATTTTTGTGTCAAGGTCTTCTACTTGTGTGAGGATGGAAACCTCTTTCTTTTTATTTGTTTCGCGCAAGCGTTGCAACTGTTGCATTTCCTTTTTGAGAGCCTCTCTGCGCTGTTCTAGCTGTCTTTGCTTTGCAGACTGCCCAAAGGCTGCTTGTGACATAAATAACGTCAAGAAACAGCTTACAATAAAGATGTATGCTAACTTACTTTTTTGCATTGAGCTTGATTTCTTGGTATCCAGAAGGAATAGAAAATGGCATGCGTACCTCTCCGTTTAAATCTATATCGCGATACTCTATTTGCACTTGAGATTGGTTCTTACCATCATCTGCAAGGATGTCTAATAAGAATGGAAATATCTTCGTTCCTACATCTTTATAATCGCCATAAGCAATATCAAGTGATCCTCCATTATCCTTTTGCTCTATACGTTGTTCTTGAGTAACAAAGTTTTGAGTATTAATCCCAAAGAATAAATTCACTTCATCAAGTTGCTTTCTTGGGGTAACCTCGTAGCCATTTTGAGTTTCCTTAAACGTATACTTCCCTTCTCTCAAATCATAAACAGTTTGCCCAGTGAGTAAACGTTGCAGTTGGAAAAAGTCTATTTCTACACCGAGATACTGACTTAAAAATGCAAAGTCACCGTCAAAGTATTGATTGTTGAGCTTATCATAAAACTGCACCTTTTGTGGAGTTATTAAAGCACGAGCACCAGAAAAGCCTATCAAAGATGCATTCATCCAGATTTGTTTATCCTTTTCAATACGGATAGTAAGAGTAACTGTAGGCTTTGTTCCTTTTTTATCTCTGTACTTAATTTTTGTACGAGCGTCAAAAGTTGTAAAATCTATCGCATTATTATAATATTCCTTTACAAGACGCTTAGAAGAAATATCTTCTACTGTCTCTGTAGTAGTAACTTTCTTTGCACCACCGCAACTTGCGAGCACTATTACTAATAATATGTAGCCTAGCTTCTTCATTAATTTCCTTGTGCTTTAAGTTCTTTTACCTTGCTGTAATAACGAGCTGCTTTTGCAGCATCTCCATCACCAGTGTGTGCATCACCCAGTTGCTTGTAAAAGTCCATCTCCATAATCAAATCTTCAATAATATAATCTACACCAAGTTCCAGCTGATCAATAGCAGCTTTGAACTTACCTTGTTTATTTAATGCCACGCCATAAGTAAGATACAATAACGGCTGCGACGGATATAAATCAAGACCATCTGCCACTACATCTTCTACTTTTTCAAAATCACCTGCGTCTAGCAATAATAAACTTGTGTTTTTTATAAGTTCGAGATTTTCTGGCTCACTATCTAACGCCTTAATAAGGTATGGCAATGCCTTCGCTTTATTTCCTTTTTGAATGTAATACGTAGCTAGCTCTTGATAAATATTTGCATCAGCTACTTGCGTGTCAAAAATTGCAATAGCTTGCTCTAGCTCCGGCTCGTACTTAGGATTTCTATTTACAAAAAGCACAAAATCATTAAGCACGCGATGCTTTGCTGGCGGACTCATACGCGTACTCTCAAGTACCTTTTGCATAGAAGCAATTGCTTCATCTATCTTCCCATCATTAAGGTTGAACTTGTATAACGCTAAGTGAACTTCGTCTGCATAAGGATTAACCTTTTGTAGCTCAAGTGCCGTTTCATATGCCTTTTGAGTGTCGCCTTGCTCACTGTACAATAATATAAGTTTGAGGTACTCTGCCTCGCTCTTTGGATTAGAAGCAATATTTTTTTCTATCTCCTTTACCTGTCTATTTGTATTACCAGAAAGTGCATATAATTTACTCTTTAATCGATCTCGGTATATGTCACTTCCTATCTCATCATCTAGCTCTTCAATGAGGTCAAGTGCTTCTTCGTATCGCTTCGTACTTGTATAGATGCGTGCAAGATCTTCCTTGTACTGCACATCAAACTCGATAAGCTTCTTTACTGTAGTAGCTGCTGCATCATAATCTTGCTGCTGGAAATGAACTTCATATAGTGCCTCTAAAACATCTACATCATTAGGTTTGATATCTAAGTAAGTATTAAAATCTGAGGCAGCCTCATCATAGTTTTTGAGAAATACTTGGTTTTTACCTCTTTCAAAATATAATATGGCAAGCTCAGGTTCTACAGTGATACACTTATTTAATGATGTGATGGCGCGTTCATAATTTTCAATCCCCTTTTGCTTAAGGGCTTCAAAAAAAGCTGTTTGAAAAGCATCTGACACATCACCTAAGTCATCCACATTCTCATCTGCAAAAGGTGTTACCTCTTGCGGTTGCTGTGCGTTCATACGCTTTCGCGAAAGCGTAAAAAACACGGTAAATATGAGTATGTAAATCCCTTTGTTCATCACTTTATATTATTTCATCACTGTGTAGTCTCCAAGACTTACACGCGTGTGTTCTCCATTATACTGTACTTTGTTACCTATCATGGCTTCTGTCCACTGTGCGTTTTTTATAACACTATCTTGCTGGATTAAGCTATGGCTTATCGTACTATCTTCAATAGTTGTGCCAGCTCCTATCGCAACACCAGGACCTATAGTACAATTTTTAAGAACTACGTTTTCACCTATAAAACAAGGTTCAATAATCGTTGAATTCTCATTTACAACAGAGTCTGCAATTAGTTGCTCTTCTTTTTCATCGTGTAAGAACTGTAACATCTTAGAATTAGTATCTATAGCTACTTCTTTATTACCACAATCCATCCACTCTGTAACGGTTCCCGTTTTGAAAATACGACCTTCGGCCATCATTTTCTTAATACCATCATTAATCTGGTATTCACCTCCATTCATTAGATTTTCATCTAATACTTCTTGAAGCTTCTCTTTAAGAACGGCTACATCTTTAAAATAATATATTCCTATTACGGCCTGATCAGAGACAAATGTTTCTGGCTTCTCTACAAGCTCTACAATTTCTTCTTTGTCGTTAAGTTTTACAACTCCGTAAGCCTCAGGATTAGGGACTTTCTTTGTCCATATAACACTATCTGCCTCAGGATCTAGCTCTAAGTCTGCACGTATTAATGCATCTGCATATGCGATTACCGCAGGACCGCTTAAAGAAGGCTCTGCACTCATGATTGCGTGACCGGTTCCTAGAGGAGCTCCCTGACGATAGATAGATGCTTTTGCACCAAGGCTTTCTGCAAGTTCCTCAAGCTGCTTGATCACTGCATCACCAAAAAAGGTAGGATCTCCAAGTATAAAAGCAATTTCATCTACCGGCTGCTTCAGTATTTTTGCAATATCACGCACTAAACGATGTACAATAGGTGCTCCTGCTACAGGAATTAAAGGTTTTGGTATCGTTAAACTATGTGGTCTTAATCTCGAGCCGAGTCCGGCCATTGGTACTATTATCTTCATCTTTTATAAATCTTTATTTATTCCATTTACATGGAATTTAATACTTATTGCTTTTAGAGAGAGCAATTCTTACCTACGTAGGAATTTATTTTACTCCTGTACTCCCAAAACCGCCTTGACCACGATCTGTGGTTGAAAGTTCTGTAACTTCTTCCCATTGTCCTTGCTCGTGCTTTGCTATGACCATTTGTGCAATGCGTTCACCATTTTCAATGGTAAACGGCTCATTAGAAAGGTTTACAAGAATTACTCCTACTTCTCCTCTATAATCTGCATCTATGGTTCCTGGAGCATTGAGTACGGTGATTCCTTTTTTGGCAGCTAGTCCGCTACGTGGTCTTACCTGTGCCTCAACACCTATGGGAAGTTCCATAAATATTCCGGTAGGAACAATGGCTCTTTCTAATGAACCTATCGTGATTGACTCTGTGATATTTGCACGTAAATCCATTCCTGCACTAGCAATGGTTTCATAGTGAGGAAGTGCGTGTTCACTTTTATTAATTACTTTAATCTTCATTATAATCTATTTCAGTTCCGCAGCTGCGGTGTTTTTATTAAACTAAGAGTTGACTTTATTTTCTTTTCAATAATCTTAATAAAAGCTCTTTTTCGCGAAAGCTAATAAAGCCTATTAAAACTACAATCATACCAACTCCTACAAGATACAATGGCAAGCTCCCAACACCAAAATAATCTCTAAAACCATAGAAGAACACACAAGAAAATGTAATACTCATGACTAGATACAAAAGTATATTTTTTACATCATAAGGAACTGCTAAATGTTTACGTCCCATGAGATAAGACACGACCATCATTAATCCATAAGCACTACAGGTAGCAATAGCACTGGCGAGATATCCTATTCTAGGTATTAATGTTACGTTTAAAACAATAGTGAGAATAGCACCGCCTACAGAAATGTATGCACCATATCGAGTTTTATCTGTCACTTTATACCATACGGACAGCGTTTGATAAATTCCAAAAAACAGGTATGCTACGAGAATGAGTGGCACGATGTACATGCCTTCCCAGTACTCTTCTCCATCTAGCAAAATCACCTTTACTACGTCTACTAATACAACATAAGCAAATAATGCAATAGAGCCTAAGACTACGAATGCCTTTGTAATCTGAGCATACATGACTTGTGCATTTTCATTTTTTGCTTCGCTAAAAAAGAAAGGTTCAATCCCTATCCTAAAAGCAGTTGCAAATAAAGTCATACCAATGGATAATTTATAGCAGGCGCCGTAAATAGCCACTTCCCCTTTGGCAATGTCTTCTGGTAGTATTTTTTCTAATAGAATCTTATCAAAAGATTCATTGATCGTAAAAGCTAAGCCTGCCAGTAAAACAGGTGTTCCATACGTAACCATCTTCTTCCACAAGTTTACATCAAAAGACCACTTTACAAAATATGGCTTGATCACGATTAAAAAAGTGAGCACACTTGGTAAACAAAGTGCTATGAAAACGAGCTCTATCTTATCTGAAGGTAACCAACTAGAAACACCATCTAAACCAGGTAGCCATACTAGTAATATTACAGAGAGTCCTGTTGAGATTACAACATTGAGCAATTTTATAAATGCATATGTTCCCGACTTCTTTTGCGCTCTCATGTATGCAAAAGGGATTACGGTAAGCGTATCAAATGCAATAATGAGGATGACCCATCGCCAGTACGTAGCAGGTACATCTGAGATTTGTGATAGCGTATCAATACCCAAAAATGCTATAATCGTGAATGCAACTGTAGAAACCAGTAAGGCTATAAGGGATGTAGATAGCGTCTTAGCACTATACTTATCATCATTAAAAAATCTAAAAAAAGCTGTTTCCATACCATACGTAAGAAGCACGTTGAGTATCATCACATAAGAAAATACGATAGTCACTTCTCCAAAGGCCTCCTTGTCTGGTAAATATCCAGTATAGAGACGTGTGAGTAGAGCCGTAAGAACGCGCGGTAATACCGTCGCGAGACCATACACAAAGGTGTGTTTGAAAAGGCTTTTAAGAGAACTCAAATAATTATGTATTTAAGTAGCCAAAAGTACAGAAATTATACTAGCAACTAGTTACGACCACCACGTGGTTTCTGACGAGGGTAGGCTTTAGTTTCTTTCTCTACAACCTTCGCGATTTTAGCGTATTTAAGCACTCCATTATCACGGTAAGTTATACCAGCTTCAGATGGTGATAATGTAAATGGAAATACGTCATTTTGAACAGGAGGAGTATTTACCGCCTCATCTTCTACATTATCAGACATCACTAGATCTTGATTAGGACCTTGGTCTGTTCTAAAGCGAGCAATGTAGTTATCACTACCACGCATAATTTTTCCTACGCTTTCGCGAAAATATACGTTTTCTAATACCACATTTGCTTCTAATGCTTCTATATCTAAATAGAACTCTATTCCCGAGCCTCCCTGAGCCATACCAGCAACATACGTATTATAATATGCTGGACTTGATGCAAAAGCTGGTTGAGATAGGACCATAGTTTGTTGAGTATCTGACACAGCAGTAGACTTACATTGTGTGAGTAATAATGAGGAGAATCCTATGCTTAAAAGCGTTACTAGTTTGTACATTTTCATAATTGGTTGTTTTGAGTTTATATTCAAAACCCTTGCCATAAAGATAGTAAAGATTATTCTTGCAAAAACTAATTATACAAATGGCATCATTAAGATGTGATTTAGAAGTGCTATTGCTTGAAAATATAAATTATAGAGAATGGGCAGCTATTGTTCATTTACCTTCTTAGAGATTAAAGAAATTCAAATACTTTCTCAAAATAAAAAAACTTTCTAGTATTCAAAATTTAAAAACAGGATTTCACTTTTCTTTTTAGAGCCTACTCCAAGCATAAAACCAAGATCCGTAAAATAACCATAGTCAAAATGATTTTTTTGCTTACTTTTTTCAAAAGTCTTCATATAGGAGGCAAATGAATCAGAATAGACACCCATCATCCCGCTGTATGAATTAAAATAGTTAGCCTTCTTATAATCTTTCTCCTTCACGTACTCCTTTTTTAATATAGCACCTGTTTCTTTATCAAAAAGATAAAAGTGATTATAGTGCTTTCCTTTAATACTATATACACGGAATCCTGCAAATTGAGGCGTTGCAACGACAGTCATAAACCGATTGATACTCTTACCTATGGCAAACTTACTATCTTCTATAATCTCATAATTCTCCCATAATTTCTCTCCTTCATTCGTATACTTTGATATGAATACACCATCATCTGCCTTTTTATTAACTGCACTAGCATAGAGGTAAAAGGCATCCTCACTATGGTCATAATACCAAGCTGCTCGAGCATCCTGGGTAGGCTGCTGGTAAGCATTATAATTAGTGGCTTGACGTTGCCAGATCTGGTCCATTCTTAGTATTTGGTGAAAACTTCCTGAAGACAGCGTAAAATATCCGAAGGATTGACTTCCTGGAGCTTTTTTAATAGTCATATCAAAAGATTTAAGTAGGTTACCTTCATAATCATAATAAGCCGCGACGTAAATGTGCTTACCACCGTCTCTATTTTTATTAATTACTAAAATAAAAAAATCCTTACCAGCATAAGCAAGCTTATGAGACTTGTTCCTAAAAGCATTATCCTCTGGAGCTTTGATTTTGTGATAAGACCCTTCTCCAGTTTTTAGGCTTTTTCTATAAATAAAGATTTCAAATTCCTCCCACGTCTTTTTATAATTTTCATCCCCTTTTTTGCGACCAAATGCAACATAATAATCCTCATTCATAAAAAACAGAGGAGTAACGTCTACACTATTTTTCTTTAAAACACCATTATAATAGGAGCTTGTTGTTTTTATATCTCCATCTAATGTTTCTTTTGTACCTAAATAACCTCCACCTAGAGACCAATAGCCTTTACCATCTCCTTTAGTAATTTCATAGATAATATTACTTCCGTTAAAGGATTTGTGTTTTATTTCCTCTTTAGAAAACGAATGTTTGGCAGTGACTTCCACTATTTTCTTCATTGATGTGTCATAAAGCGTATACGCGCTTTGCTTCATATCTTCTTCTATCGTATATATTTGGTAGGGAGCTTTTGTTATCCCTTCTACTAATGCAGTTTTTTGAGTAGAGGATGTTATAGTTTTTAAAATTTCTTGACTTCTTGCACTTCCTAAACTAATAATATATAATAGTAGGATACATACCTTATCAAATCTTATTTTCATGTGTTTTGATTTTACGCTTTCGCGAAAGTGACTAATTATATTTGAGATTTATAAAATAGATCTCAAATATAACGCCTTATAAACGAGTAGTCTATAAAATTTTATACATTCATACTCCAAGAGTAGAAATACGTCAAGTATATCTCCACTTAAATGTCAGAATACTTTATCACAATATGTATTATCTTAAAATGCGTATATAATTGCATCAGAATGACACAAAAACACTGTAAATAAATACGTTAGCTTAAATTTCATTTGCAGTATTATCTAAAGTCTTCGTAGGGATAATTAATTCAAATAGAATCTAAAGTCAAAATGATGTGCAAAAAAAAAACCCAACCGTTACCGATTGGGCTTACTATATAAATTATAATAGTGATATTTAAATCAGTACTAGTTATTCAAAGCTTCTGCTCCACCTACGATCTCTAAAATCTCGTTTGTAATAGCAGCTTGACGTGCTTTGTTATATTGTAATTTAAGCGCATCTCTAAGCTCTGTTGCGTTATCTGTTGCTTTGTGCATGGCAGTCATACGCGCACCGTGCTCTGATGCTACAGAGTCTCTAATTCCTTTAAAAAGTTGCGTTTTTAAAGCTTTAGGGATTAATCCTTCAACGATTTCCTCTTTAGAAGGCTCAAAGATATAATCTGCAGTTGCTGCTGCTTCCTCTTGTACGGTTGCTACAATAGGTAGAAACTGCTCTGGAGTTACAATTTGAGTTGCTGCGTTCTTAAATTTATTGTAGATAATGTCAATGCGATCGTATTCACCAGCTTCAAAACGAGCCATTAGATCTTCTGCAATTGCGGCTACATTATCAAAAGTAAGATCATCGTAAATATCATTGTTATTTTCGATTACCTTAAAAGTCTTTGCTAAAATAGCATCAGCCTTTTTTCCTAATGTAACTAAGTGCACTTCTTTACCAGCATACTTTGCGGCAACACGTGCATTAACACCTTTGATAATATTTGTATTAAAAGCTCCTGCTAGACCTCTGTTTGATGAAATAGCTACTATAAGTACCTTCTTTATCTCACGATCTTCTGCAAGTTTACTTCCAGAATCTGCATCTAGTGTAGCGCTTAAGTTCTGTAAAAGCTCAGTAAGCTTATCAGAATATGGGCGCATTGCTGTAATTGCATCTTGTGCCTTTTTCAACTTTGCAGCAGATACCATTTTCATGGCACTAGTGATCTGCATCGTAGAAGATACCGATGAAATTCTGTTTCTTATTTCCTTTAAGTTTGCCATCTTCTTTAAATTCCCGTAGTCTCAAGCATTACATCTTGAACATCACGATTTGTCTTTAATTTTGACAAGTCTCCCGCTCGCGCGGGAGTTGTTGAATTACATTTTTCGCGAAAGCGAAATACTCTTAGATATACTTTGCAGATAGGTCTTTTGCAACAGCTACTAATGTATCTGTAACCTCGTCTGTAAGTTTTCCAGATTTAAGTGTATCAAGGATACCTCTATGCTTAGCGTTTAAGAATTCGATATAATCTGCTTCAAATTCTTTAACCTTATTTACTGGTACGTTACGTAGTAAGTTTTTAGACCCTGCATAAATAATTGCTATTTGATCCTCTACTGTAAACGGTGTATTTTCTGCTTGCTTAAGTATCTCTACGTTACGCTTTCCTTTTTCAATTACGTTAAGGGTTGCAGCATCAAGATCAGAACCAAACTTTGCAAACGCTTCCAATTCACGGAAAGCTGCTTGATCCAGTTTTAAAGTACCTGATACTTTTTTCATTGATTTAATCTGTGCGTTACCTCCTACACGTGATACCGAGATACCTACGTTAATAGCTGGACGTACACCAGAGTTAAATAAATCTCCATCTAAGAAGATTTGCCCATCTGTAATAGAAATTACGTTTGTAGGGATATAAGCAGATACGTCACCTGCTTGTGTCTCAATGATAGGAAGTGCAGTAAGTGATCCTCCTCCTTTTACGATAGGCTTAAGACTATCAGGAAGGTCATTCATTGTTCTTGCAATGGCATCATCATTAATCACCTTTGCAGCACGCTCAAGTAATCTAGAGTGTAAGAAAAATACATCTCCAGGGTATGCCTCACGTCCCGGTGGACGACGAAGAAGAAGTGATACCTCACGGTATGCAACTGCTTGCTTAGATAAATCATCATAAATGATTAATGCTGGACGACCTGTATCTCTAAAATATTCTCCAATCGCTGCTCCTGCAAATGGTGCATATACTTGCATTGCTGCTGGATCTGATGCGTTTGCTGCAACTATCGTTGTATAAGCCATAGCTCCAGCCTCTTCAAGTACATTTGCAATAAGTGCAACTGTAGAAGCTTTTTGCCCGATGGCTACATATATACAATGTACTGGCTCACCAGCATCGTAAAATTCTTTTTGGTTAAGGATAGTGTCAATACAAACAGTAGACTTACCTGTCTGACGGTCACCAATTACAAGCTCACGCTGCCCTCTACCTACTGGTATCATCGCGTCAATTGCTTTGATTCCTGTTTGTAATGGCTCTGTTACTGGCTCACGAAAAACAACACCAGGCGCTTTACGCTCAAGTGGCATCTCATAAGTTTGTCCAGCGATAGGTCCTTTTCCATCAATAGGAAGACCTAGTGTGTTCACCACACGTCCAGTAATACCTTCACCTACCTGGATAGATGCGATACGCTGTGTACGTTTTACGGTGTCACCTTCTTTAATAGATAAAGAAGTACCTAAGAGTACAACCCCTACGTTATCTTCTTCAAGGTTAAGAACAATTGCTTCAAGACCACTTTCAAACTCAACAAGCTCACCATACTGTGCGTTTGCAAGTCCGTAAATACGAGCGATACCATCACCCACGGTCAATACTGTTCCTACTTCGTCAAGGGAAGCTGTTGCTTCAAAACCTGAAAGTTGTTTCTTTAAAATTGCCGAAACTTCTGCTGGTTTAACTTCTGCCATTTGATCTAAATTTATAAGTCCGCTTTCGCGAAAATTTTCTCACCGTATGATGAGCCGTTTATTTATAAACTATTACTAAATTCTCTTTTTAATTTGCCTAACTGGCTAGCGATACTCGCATTGTATTGCGTATCACCTACACGTAGTACAAAACCTCCTATAATGCTCTCATCGATTACATTAGTTAGGGTTACGTTTGTACTTCCAGTAAGAGCTGTCACTTTTGCTAAAACTTTAGTTTCTAGCTCTGGTGTTAAAGCTACTGCGGTTGTTACCGTTGCAGCTTCAATTTTATTAGCTTTATTATATTCTGTAATAAAGCTTTGTGCTACGCCGCCTAACAAGTTAGCTCTTTTATTATCTACAAGAACATCAATAAGACCAAGAGTCTCCTTTGTTGCGTCTGTAAATACTTGACGTAGTACTGCACGTTTATCGTCTGTTTTGATAATCGGACTGTTAAGAGCATTGCGAAGACCTTTACTTCCTTCTAGCGTTGCTGTAACAGATTTCATATCATTTAAAACTGCCTCAATAGTACCATTATCTTTTGCAAGATCTAGTACTGCTTTTGCATATCTTATTGCTGCTCTACTCATAGTGATGGCCGCTTAAATTCTATTAGTTTAAAGTCGTGTTTCCTAGCATCTCATCTACGAGCTCTAGTTGCCTTCCTTTATTTGAAAGTTCACTCTTTACAACTTTCTCTGCAATCTCTACAGATAGTGCTGCAACCTGACCTTTAAGATCTGCGATAGCGCTCTTACGCTCAGCTTCGATTGCGGCCTGCGCTTGTGATACCATTTTATCTGCCTCAAGTTTTGCTTCTGCCTTAGCATCGTCAATCATTTTAGCCTTCATCTCACGAGCTTCTTTAATCATAGACTCACGCTCTGCACGTGCTTCTTTTAAAAGCTTCTCGTTATCTGCTTGAAGATTTTGCATGTCTAGCTTTGCTTTTTCAGCAGCATCTAGAGCTCCTTGTATTCCTTCTTCACGCTCATTAAGAGCATTCATAATAGGCTTCCAAGCAAATTTTACCATCAATAAAATGATCAATAAAAAAAGGACTGTTTGTTTTACAAACAGGTCAAGTGAAAAATTGTCTAATAATTGTTCCATCTCAAAAGTGATTCTTTGTTCTTTTATTCTTTGTTTAATGAAATTCAACTCCTGTAACCAACCGTTACAGGAAGTTGAATTTTAAGGTTGATTTGGATTACGATCCTAAGATAAGCGCTCCAAATGCAAGTCCTTCTAAAAGTGCAGCAACGATAATCATCGCAGTCTGGATCTTACCAGCAGCCTCAGGCTGACGAGCAATTCCTTCCATTGCAGCTCCACCAATCTTACCAAGACCGATACCACCTCCAATTACTACTAAACCAGCTCCCACTAAATTTGGGATCATTGGTGCTACTTCTTGTACTAATGCTAAAGACATAATAGTGTATATAAAAAATTAAACAAATAAAAATTCTTAATTAAGTGAAGTTCTTTCTAATAACCTCAGTATCCTCTATCGTTTCACCATGCTCATCATGTAACTCCTCGTCATGATGATCATCTGCTACAGCCATACCAATAAATAGAGCTGACAATGTAGTGAATATATACGCCTGTAGAAATGCTACTAGCAATTCGATAAGCATAATAAATAGTGACAAGAATAATGATACTATAGTAGAACCTGCAACGCTAAGTGAATCTTGCAATAAGATTCCCACCGCAACAAGACTCATTACAACAGTGTGACCTGCCGTGATGTTTGCAAATAAACGTACTAACAGTGAAAATGGCTTAATAACCAATGTACCTGCAAGCTCGATAATACCTAATAATGGTCTGAACACGTAAGGTATACCTGGCATCCATAACATGTGACCCCAGAAATGCTTGTTACCGCTAAATACGTAAATCACTAATGTAATAACAGCAAGTGCTGCAGTTACCGCAATCTGACCTGTAACGTTAAAACCAAATGGCATTAAACCTACAAGGTTAAGTATCCAGATGAAGAAGAATACTGTAAGAAGGTATCCAGTAAATTTTCTGTAGCTCTCCCCAATGTTTGGTTTTGCAATCTCGTCTCTCACGTAAATTACTAAAGGCTCAAGTACTCGTGCAAATCCTGTTGGGATATTTTTTTTCTTGTATTGTCTTGCTAGTCCTGAGAACCAGATTAGCATTAAAAGTCCGATTAGTAAGATACCAAAAACACTTTTTGTTATTGAAAGATCAAAAGGTTTTGAAGCATTTGTAGCGTGGTGATCTTCATCATAAGTAAGACTTGTTGCTCCTGCATCAAGCTCATAGATACGACCGTGATTTTTTACAAAGCGGCTTTCTCCCTTAGTTACGATTACCTGTCCTTCATCATCATGATGAAACTCAGAAGACATAAATGCAGTAAATCCGTTTTCTCCCCATAACATTACAGGAAGTGGAAAACCCCAGTGATGCTCTACTCCATTATCATCAAAAGTTGAGAATAAATGGAAGTCGTGAGAATCCTTTAAGTGATGCTGTATATAAGCCTTTACCTCCTCTTTAGTATTAACTGGATTTCCTTTTTCTCCAGTCTTTCCAGCATCCGCTTTCGCGAAAGCGTAAAAGGGAATACTAAGAACAAAAACTAATACTAAAAGTGTGATTGATTTTGATGCTACCTTCATTCTTAAATTTTCAATAAATAACGTAACCTTAAATTTTGTGCAAAAATACTCATTTTCTTGAAAATAAAATGCATTTCTTAATTATTTCAAAATTAATCCGCTCTGTTTAGCATTTTAACAACCACCATCACCTCATAAATTATGAAAATAGCAATAGGAATGAGTAATGATAATTTATCTGACTTTGTTAATTGCAAGCTTGTAGACAGCAATTCTCTAAAAATTACAAAGAAGAGCATCATTTTTAAAACTATAGATCCTAGGTATAAAAATCCTATTTGATCCTTAAACTCTTTTAAAAAATAAATTATGAGCTCAAATGTTAAAACAAAAAATAGAGATAATGAAGCATGAAAGATATATACATCTCTCAAGCTGTAAGGAGGAGAGCTATCTAGTGACGTTAGCAAGTAATTATGCAAGCTGTAACTTATAAAAAAAGTGATTACAGCAATGATTACATACAAGAGTAATTTTTTTATCACGACTACTTGTTAAGTTGTATTACTCCTTTGATTACTATATAAATGGAAAGAAAAACTGATAATAATGTGATTGTAGTCTCTAGCCAATTTGCCTCATACCGCACATCGAGCCATTTTCCTAACAAATTACCTAAGTAGATGGTGACACCCATCTGGAAAGGTATGGTGGAAAATTTAACCCATTTATTAAGCTGAACGTTCTTCTTTTCCTTTGCCATTTGACAATGATTTTACGCTTCCCTTCATAACGCAAGATGCATTAAAGGTTGCTCCTGGCTCTACAGCTAGTTTACCTGTAATTACTTCGCCTTCAATATGAGCAGCTGTTTTAATAGAAAGAAGGTTTTTGATTTCTAATTTACCTTCTATTTTACCTTCTACATCTGCATCATTACAAATAAGAGTTCCTATGACCACACCTGTTTTTCCTATAACGATTTTATTAGGTGATGTAATATTACCATGTATAACTCCATCAATACGGAAACCACCTTCTGAGGTTACATCTCCTTTAAGTGTTGTACCCTGGCTTATACGGTTCTGCTGGTTAGTGAGGTCAGGTCCTTTTCCTTTCTTATTGTCTGAAAACATCGGTAAAAAATTAGTCAGTTAATTTGAATCTTGTGCTTTGTAGGCATCAAGATTTTTATGCATTTGTATTATTTTATAATTCTCTGAAGCGATTACCATACTAGGTAATGTTATCAAAATATCTTTATTAGTACTAAGCAACTCTACGAGACCTTCTGCTTGCCTGCGGCTACTTAAAAAATGAACTACAACAAACGATTGTTGTGCATCATAAACATCAATGGAGGTTGAGAACTCCGTATAACCCACCTCATCAAAGCTTTCTAAAAGCTTTTTCTGTAAATCCTTTGCTCCTTGAATATTACTGTTATTAAATGGGTAGACTATTTTGTAGTTAATTGCAATTGCCTCGTCATCAAACTGATCAAACTTCATGGTAGGTAGCGCATTTTGAAGTAAGCTTTGTGCTTTTTTTCCTTCTTCTGTGCGAGGATATGTGAGTGCTACATAGCTCAACCCTTTTTTATAAGCATCATATCCTTCATATCTACCAGCAACTGTTGCCTTGAGTAATTCAAATTTTGGCAAATATGGATCGCCATAAAACTGGTCTATCCTTTTATTTAAATCACTCTCAAGATTTGCAAAGTTTTGATTTTGGAATCTCTTATATAATCCTCTGTACACCTCTTCTGGCGACTCTGCGTCGGCTTCTAATGCTTTGTCTGGATTATTAATGCGGGTAGCATAACGAGAATCTGGATATTCCGTTGTGATTTTATTTTTATAAGTATTCGCTTTCGCGGAAGCGTTCATAGCCCCATACACTTGGTAGAGATTGTATAATGCAGGAAGCACTAACTTTTCATCTGGATTAAAGGCTAACAATTTTTCTAATCGCTGCGCTGCCAAAGGATATTCTTTAAACTTTTCCTTGTAAATAAGCCCTAGTTGAAAGTATGCAAAGTCACGTTCTTTTAATAAACTATCTACCTGCGTTTTCTCTCTTGGCAAGGTTGCAATATAATCTGCCGCAGTCATCGCCTTCTCACCATCAAGCTCCGGGTTATCTAAGGCTACTGGCAACGTACCAGAATTGAGTGGTACAGACTGTGTAGATGATAACCTCCATCCATCTACAAGGCGACGCTTTCCCCATCTTTTTTCAAAAGACTGTTTCCCATAAGAAACAGCTACATCATTATAGAAATAAAATTCTCCTGGCTCACCTCCTATTGCACTTCCTCCACTGCTTGAAGCATTAAAAAATTCATTGTTTCGTATGTTATCAATGCGCGCAATAGAATCTGCCGCTTTCTTTGCTTTAATTTGAGCAATATAGTTATCGAAATAAGCTGTAAGCGAATCTTCAGAAAGTGTAACAAGCGCTATAATACTGTCATTGCGCTGTGTAAGGTTTTCGTAATCTATAACGTCGGTTAGATTCTCACGCTTTTTCTTGATAGTACGATACTCACGGCTGCGATCACTTATCTTACCTATAACGCTATCATAATAAGCTCCTGCAATTTTATAAGAGGCTTGCTCAAAACTATAGTCTGCAAGTGCTAGGTAATCTCTAGAAAACAAATAATCATCTGTACTACTTTGTCTCAACGACTTATTATAATTTGCAATTGCAGAGTCTTCTCTTCCTGTTTTCATAAAGAAGTCTGCCTTTGCATAAAAGATTTTATCTAAAAATGGTCTGTTTTCACGGTTACGTACCATCTTATCTAATCGCTCTCTCAAAAGCAGAGTATCTGCTTTTTGATAATCATAATTACGTATCTGCTCTATATGAGCGTTTATGTGATATTTGCGGGGAATCTTTCTATTAAGATCAATTACTTCTTGGAATGCTAGGTTTGCACTATCCTTTTCTCCTAAACGATTGTAGAGTTGTCCTTTAATATAATTATAACGACCTCTCTCCTCAGATTTACGAGTTAATTTTGAAGCGTCTTTAATGTAAATAAGAGCACTATCTAGTTTATTTAAATTGAGATATGCTTGAGCAAGCATCGCCTTTGCATCTGCAATGTCTTGATCCTTTAATTTATTTTCAACCTTAAATATTTTCTCCAGATTAGCAATTGCAACCTCATTATTTTCAAGGCGGATATTCGTCTTTTCTTTCCAGACTTTGGCTTGCGCTATATTATTACTTTTAGGATAGTATGCCAGCACGTAATTAAAGGCCTCTAGTGCAGGCACGAACTGCTGATCGTAATAACGTGCTTTACCTAAAAGAAGAAAAGCTTCATCCATTTGTGGGTTACGCTCCTCACCATCTATCTTCATAGCATGGTTTTGTATTGCTTTAATAGCTTTTTCTTCTGCTCTTAGAAAATTAGGATCTCTGTTCTCTTCTCCTAGTGCCGTATTTTCCTCAAAAACGATACGCTCAATGGGTAAGATATCCCAGTAATTATCATTAAAGGTTTGCACGAGCGAGCTTTTGCCTTCTTCAAGGGCTACATTACCGTTATATAAAGTATTAAACTCTGTAGTAACAGCATGGAAGTTACGACTCAAAAAAGAATCGTTCTTACGAGAACAACTCGATAGAGATAGTGTGATAACACCAGTAATGAATAAACGTTTTAAGAGTAATTTCAAACCTTATTTGTTTTTACTAAAAGGAACTGTAATTTACCTTTATTAGTATGGAAGCTCGTAAAAATACGCTTCTTTTTGAAAAAACGAAGATTTCTATCAGTAATTAAATAGTATTCACTTAGTAAGAAATGTCCTCTTCACAACAAATAAGCAGCAAAAGCACATTTTACGCAATCGTTTGAAATTTTATTATAAAAATTACCCCATGTTCATCATTGATTGCAAGCACTTTAGTACATTTACAATTCAGGCCGTTTAAACGGTTTGAACAATTAAGTTGGGGAACTTAGGAAATGGTTGCTTTATTGTGACCATTTTTTTTACCCAAAACTTATATCTCTGTGATCACCTCATTACCAGCAAAATAACCTTCTAACTCTTTAAGAGTCGCTGGTGAGGTAATAATGTCCTTTACAAGTTCTCCTTTCTCAAGCACTACAATACGCTCACAAACTTCTGTAACATGCTGTAAGTCATGACTTGAAACAAGTACTGTAACCTCCTTGTCAATGGCCATTTGCTTGATAATTCCTTTGAGTCTTATTTGCGTAGTTGGGTCCAGATTTGCAAAAGGTTCATCAAGAATAATAACATCAGGCTTTCCTATAAGCGTTGCCACGATACCCACTTTTTTCTGATTTCCCTTAGAGAGATCACGCAAATACTTGCGCTTTCCTATAATCTCATCATTAAAGAAGTCTTCAAAAGTTGCAAGTAACGCATCTACATCTGCCTTATTCTCGCCTCGCAAGTCTCCTATAAAATAAAAGTATTCCTCTGGTGTTAAGTAACCTATGAGAAAAGTCTCGTCTATAAAAGATGCGGTGTGTGTTTTCCAGTCTTCACTTTCATTTACCTTTACTCCACCATTTTCTATATAACCAGAAGTAGGCTGGATAAGATCTAGCAAACAGCTAAAAAGTGTTGTTTTTCCCGCTCCGTTATTACCTACGAGTCCAAAAGATTGTCCCTTAGGAATCTCAAAACCTTCAAGATTAAGAACTGTTACTCCACTATATGATTTTGATAAGTTGTTTATAGTAATCATAGTCTCTGTTATTTAGTTTGTTTGTAAGCATCAAGCGTTTTATACTTCTCGCTCTTATATATTTTAATAATCTGGTCAAACACTTTATCTCTAAAGGCAAAACCTATCAATCCTACTATAGCAACAAGTGCATACCCTAGCATAGGCCCCACTGTAAAGTGACCTATAGCATATAAAGCCATTGGTCCGAGCATTTTTGGCAAGCTCACGAGTAATGTTTTAAGGTTAAAAGAGCTCTTATCACCAAAGGCCTTTTTACCACTCTGCAAGTCTATAGGTGTTTTTATAAACGCACCACCCAGTAATACTAAGTGAGCATTAATTCCCATATTAAAAATGGCGCCTACAATGATGGCGAGTAGTACATCTACCCCAAAGTAAACATAAGGAATACAAAGTATTGCAGAGATAAGAGTGGCGATTACTACTAGTAACCACTTTGATTTTAAATACTCTTTATAAGCAATATTTTGTGTCATCATGAGCGGATAGTAAGCACTATCCCATGATGGAACAAACTGACCAAAACTGAACAAAAACCCTCCCGAGACAAACACTGCCGCAAACATCATCCAGAACGGACCACTATAAACCTCTATAGCATCTCCAAAAAACAACAATCCATAAAACAAAAACATCATACTCATAAAGACCGTAGTCTTAGAGCGTTTATTTCTCATTATAAGTCTAATGTCATTTTTGAGAAATGTAGATTGTTTCCCAAAACGGTCTAACCATCCTAAATCTCCACCGCTTGCTTCACTCACCTTTTTTGCAAGCCCTGCATCTAGGTATAGTCGTGCTAAGAAATATTTAAATGCAATAGTTGCCACCACAACAAGTAGTGCTATTGGGAATATAACCGTCCACTTAATTTCATACAGCCCTTGAAAGAATGGCTGAGTGAAAGCAGTAATATCAAAATATTCATAATACTGGGCAGCGCCTAGAAGTGCAAAAAGTGCTCCCACACCTATTACTAACCACAACTTATCATTCAAAAAGACATTGATAAAGTTATTTGCATATATAAAACAGAACATCGCAATATGCCACACCAATACTCCCAGCGGATTAAAGTCTTGTGTAATTAATACAATAGAGAATGGAATAAAGAAAAATGCATGCATCCAGTTCCAAAAAGAAAGTACCGTCTTGCCTAATGCAAATTTTACAATTTTGGTCTTCTTAAAAGGCAGTAGTAATAGTGGTTTAATGTTTACTACTGGCATTTTCTGACCCATATATCGTATAATGAGATCACCCACTACATAATAAATCATAAACATATTTACCGTAGCAAAAGGTTCGAGTTTCGCCTTTTCAAGACCAAAATATAGGAATGAACCCATCATTCCCAACCACACAACCATTGATATCACCCCAAAAACCATCAAGATCTTGAGAGCGAGGTTGGTTTGAAAAGAAGCACTTCTAAAAAAAGCCTTCCACTCTAGGCTTATAAATTGTTTTACCATAATTACAGGTTATTTAGCGAGGTATAGGTATTTAAACTCTCGATAATGTTACATACAAAACGCAATCGTTTGTATTTTTACAAAAAAAACATAATGTCACAATTCCATACACTTCATATACAAAGCATTACGCGCGTTACAGAAAAATCTGTGGCAGTTACTTTTGCTGTTCCAGATTCGCTTAAAGAAGATTTTAACTTCTCTGCAGGACAATATATAACTTTAAAAACTCAAATTAATGGTGAGGAAGTTCGTCGCGCATATTCTCTTTGCAGCACTCCTCAAGAAGGACTTACTGTTGCGATAAAAGAAGTTGAGAATGGTACTTTTTCCACCTATGCAAACCGTGAGTTAAAGGAAGGTGATACCATGGACGTTCATACACCAGAAGGACGATTTAAAATTGATAATTCCGCTTTCGCGAAAGCGCAAACCTACGCAGCCTTTGCCGCAGGATCAGGAATCACGCCTATCTTATCAATGATTAAGACTACTTTATCACAGTCTGCAGATAGTAAATTTGTTCTAGTATACGGAAATCGCACCGAAGAAGAAGCCATGTTCCGCGATGAGTTAATTGCTTTACGTGACCAGTACAAAGATCGTTTCTCTATAGAGTTTATTTACTCTCAAACACGAGTAGATGGAGCACATTTTGGACGTATAATGAAAGCTACAGTTAATTTTGTAGTGAAAAATAAATATGCGGCAAATGACTTTAACGAGTACTTCTTATGTGGTCCAGAAGCCATGATCCAAGAAGTTTCTAAAGTGCTTAAGGAAAACGACACCAAAGAAGAAAACATACACTTCGAACTTTTTACAGCAAGTACAGAAGAGGTGACTATTGACGCCAACCTAGATGGTAAAACTGCTATCAAAGTAGTTTGTGATGATGAGGAGTTTGAATTTACTATGGAGAAGGATGCTGTCATTCTTGATGCAGCTTTAGATCAAGACATAGATGCTCCACATTCCTGTCAAGGCGGCATATGCAGCAGCTGCATTGCGCGTGTAACAGAAGGAACGGCAGTTATGTCACAAAACCAAATCTTAACAGACTCAGAAGTAGCCGAAGGATTAATACTTACCTGCCAGGCCCACCCTACCTCAGCTTCGATTGTGGTAGACTATGATGATGTGTAGTCTTTTACGATAACATATTTTTAAAACTCATTAGGTATAGCTACTTAATGAGTTTTTTCTTTTTAAACACTTGCATGTACTTATCATTTGTAGATATATTGCAGGCTTCTTTTTAGGAGAATGAAAATTTCGACAAAAAGATAGCAAGTAAAAGAAATCACTAAACAAATTAAACAATGGATGTAAACCAACAAGAATTCCCAATATTATCTACACTACCAGCTCAAGAACTTCAAGCCCACGTTGATAGCTATATATTGTTTATGAAGACTACCTATAATGTAAGATATGTAGGTTTTGCAGTAGCTGGACTATTTGGTATTTACAACATTTTTATTTCTGGAAAACGTGTTACTTATTCAGAGAAGAATATTATAGAAATGACAATGCTCACCCTAGGAGTCTTAATAATAGCCATACTTATTTGGTTTTTAGTGTCCATTCTTAAGAAAAATGCCGCACTGAAAAAAGGACTAAGAGCAACTGCCGAAAAGCATGCCTTAGATAAAAAATCATTTTTAAAGGAATTTAATGCTTTTGTTATAGGGCAACATGGTGGTAAAGGAGTGTATAAAATATAAAGTTCTTCAAACACGTCAAGCTCTATAATTAATCAGCCTAAATGGTGATATTATACTAAAGCTGGACAATCTTAGTTTATATAGATGTATTTTGTCTACATATATAATTTAGACTTGATATCATGCTTTTAAATTATGTGGACCTATTACCGTGATGTAACTTTATACGCCGCAGGCACGTGCCTATTGTTTGGGCTTGTTCACGTTCCTGCTAGTGAACGCGTTTCTGTAGGGATAATTACCACCATCATTATTTTTGGAGTTTTTGGCACTGGTTTAGGCGTTTTGGCATTTGCGTATTTTCAGAAGCAGCAATATTATATGTATTATAATCTCGGATTTACAAAGCGCTATCTGATACTACGTGCATGGTCGATAAATTTTGTTCTTGCCTGTATACTCACTGTTTTTGTACTGCCGTTTCTATGAAAAATGAACTCAATGTACACGGTCTCTACAAAAACTTTGGAAGGAAAAATATACTCACAGATATCTCCTTTAATCTTTGTACAGGAGATGTTTTAGGACTTTTTGGAAAAAATGGATGTGGAAAATCTACCCTACTTAAGATACTCTTTGGCACCTTGAAAGCAAATCAGATTGACCTTACACTTAATGGCGCCAGTATATCTCCTAGCGCTGTAATACCTGAACAGTATATAGGTTACTTAGCACAAGAAAGTTTCTTACCCAAGCATTTAAAAGTGAGAGATATTATTCCGCTATTTCATGAAAGTGGTGATGCTCAAGACACCATCTTTAGAGCTCCATTTATTGAAAAAATTGCTTCAAGAAAAGCTGGCCTACTCTCCATGGGAGAAATACGTTATCTAGAATTACTACTTGTCGCAAACCTCAACCATCCTTTCTTAATGCTGGACGAGCCTTTTTCTATGATAGAACCGCTTTACAAGGAGAAAATAAAAGAGTTTTTAATTTCGCTTAAAGCGAAAAAAGGAATCATACTCACAGATCACTATTATACAGATGTATTTGACGTTTCTACTAAGAACTTGGTGTTAAAAGATGGTGTTGCTCATGAAGTTCATACCTCAAAAGATCTGAAAGATTTTGGTTATTTAAAATGATTTAACTTTCTGAAAATTTGTGCCTTGAGCTACTTGTGTGATCTCTCCTAGCGTCAAGATGACGAATCTGTAGTCATTTCGACAGAGCGAGGTACGAGTGACGAGAAATCGCATAAGAGTGGAAACCTTGTTTCAGGAATCTTATGACCTTGCTTGCGGAGCTATATTCCTTAGCTACTTGTGTGATCTCTCCTAGCGTCGAGATGACGAATCTGTAGTCATTTCGACAGAGCGAGGTACGAGTGACGAGAAATCGCATAAGAGTGGAAACCTTGTTTCAGGAATCTTATGACCTTGCTTGTGGAGCTATATTCTTGAGCTACTTGTGTGATCTCTACTAGCGTCGAGATGACATCTCATATTTTCGCGAAAGCGTACTTCTATATAAACTTCTTGATAATAGTTGCCACAGGCTCTATAGCAGTCGTTTCTTCTATAGATGGACCTGCAACCCATACTGTTTTATAAGTAGCTCCCTGAGCAGCTTTTGTGGTGTCGCGCATTCCTTTTGCAAAGCGAATAGCCTTAACCCACTTCTTAAGCTTCTTATTCTTGTTAAGTAAACCTTCTAACCACGTTTGTTTAGTCCCTATCTTTTGAACGTAAGGCGTGTTTATGACCGTACAGGGTGTACCAGAAATTTTCTGAGTCATCACGATATCCTTAGCTCCAAAGTCTACACAAGCTTGCTTGTATTCTTGAGAAACTGGAGCCTCTTCTGATGCTATAAAAGGGCTTCCTATACTTGCTCCTATGGCACCGTAAGACATGGCGCGTTCGAGATCTTGTTTATTTGCAACGCCTCCAGCAGTGATTACTGGAATTGTACAGTTTTCATCAAGTTCTTTTATTAATGCTTCGGGAGCGATGTTACCTCTGTGTCCTCCTGCTTGATTATTTACAGCCACAAGAGCATCACAGCCCATAGCCTCTACCTTTTTTGAATAACCAAGGTCTGTTACATCACAAAACACCTTAATTCCCTTAGGTTTTGCCTGCTCAATCACCATTTGTGGTGATCCTAAGGATGTAATTATGAAGTCTACCCCTAGCTCACAAGCCGCTTCCAGCTGTGCAGGGTATTTCATGTTTGACTTATTTACAATGAGGTTAATACCAAAAGCTCCTCCAGGAACTTTGGCAGCCTTAAGCTCTTTAATTGCAGCCTTAAGCTCATCTATCGTTCTATAATTGAGTGCTGGCACACAAGCAGCAATTCCGTTTTCCATTCCGGCTTTGAGCATCGCTACATTAGATACCAAAAACATAGGTGCCATAATGATAGGATGTGTAATTCCAAGTAAATCTTTTAGGGTAGGTTTTGTTGTGCTCATAACATTCAATTTAAACAAATATAATCAATCTTATTATGCGTGCATAATACTTTTATATTAGATCGTATCCGTGATTTTATCAACAATACCAGCACGTAAAATAGTCGTCATCACATCCTCATACCCTTCTGGCACAACGTTTCCATAAATAGAAGTCGGTATTTGTGGATACTTTTTTCTATCTGAAAGTAAGCAGTTTGCTTCTTGATTAAATGGTGCAAATCCTGCATGTGGGTGCGTTACTCCCCACAACGTTATGGTAGGAATCCCATACATTGCTGCTAGGTGTGCATTACCGCTATCCATAGCGAGCATACCATCCAGCTGACTGATAAGATTAATTTCTTCTTTGAATTTGAGTTTTCCGGCAACCACTTTTGTCATCATGCAACCTTGCGAAAGATTCCTTAGTACCTCCACCTCATCTGGTGCTCCAAAAAGGAATAAATTATATTCCTTCTTACCATCTAACTCTTTAATAACTTGTTCCATCAAGTCTAGTGGATATTGCTTCCCTTGGTGTGCAGCAAAAGGCGCAATGCCTATCCACTTTTTATGACAACCAGCAGTAAACTCTACAACCTCATCTTGTTTGTTAGGTTTAGGGAGTATTTCTGGTATAAAATGACGTCCATCTAACCCTTCAATAACATCTTGATATCTTGCTATTGTAGTCTTAAGGGCTTTAAAAACTTTATCTGTACTTCTAGTAAGCGCCTTTTTATCTGGTCTACCTTTATCTAGGCAAACGCTGGGAAGATTAAGAAACTTACGCAGCATTTTTGACCGAATTACATTGTGCATGTCTGCGACATGTGTAATTCCTAACTTTTTAAGTTGGCGCGATAATTTCCACATACCGCTTACACCTTTGTGTATGGTATTAACTTCGGCAGCGATAAAAGTTACATTAGGTATTGCTTCTACAATAGGCCTAAAAAAAGGTTTTGAAAGGAAGGATATTTTTATTTCTGGGTTCGCTTTCGCGAAAGCGTACACCACAGGCACCGTCATCGCAACGTCTCCCATTGCAGAGAGACGAATGATGAGCATGTGTTTTTGTTGAGCCATTATACAGCCGGACTTGTGAAGGGTTTATCGATTTCAAACTAAAACCTTCAACAGATAATTATTTTTTGATGTTGCGCAGTACTGGGTTGAGCTCATCATCATTGTACATCTTCATCTGCTTGTAGACTTTCATGTATTTATCTCCCTTTGAGATATCCTCAAGTAAGGTATCTATCGCTGTCGAAAGATCTACTCGTTGCTCAAGTAATATGTCAAGTTTTGTTTTACAAGCAGCAAGATGCGTATCACTAGCATCTGTACGAGTTGCTTCCTCGTTCATATGGTATACTTTGAGTGCTAGAATAGATAAGCGATCTACTCCCCAAGCCGGACTTTCTGTATTAATGGTAGCGCCTTCTTTAACCTCAACGCTGTTATATTTTTCAAGGAAATAGCTGTCTATATATTCTACCATATCCGTACGATCTTGGTTAGACGCATCAATCTTACGTTTTAGTGTCAAGGCTGCTACTGGATCAATCTGCGGATCACGAATGATGTCTTCATAATGCCACTGTACCGTATCTATCCAGCATTTTCTGTACAATAGGTGGCCCAATAAATCTTCGCCTTTATCATATTTATTGATAAATGGTTGGTCTACCGTATTTACTAAATGATAGGTATCGATTGCTTCTTTAAAAATGGCGTTTGCCTTTTCTGTAAACATAAAATTGTTTTCTATAATGTAATTGTTCTATAATGCGAAGTACGTCGGATAACGGTTAAATCTCCTAAAGAATACGTGCAACATGCATTGTTTACAAAGATATTATTTTTTGATTTGGAATTGTTGCCTGCTATAAGTCATAATAGCATCGCTTAATTTATGAGTAAGAATGACGTAATTAAGGTAGTAGATGAATAAGAATAGGTAATAATACGATAAACCATAATAAGCTTTCTTTAAACAACAGGCTCTCCGTGTTTTCTAGATAATTGCTTACAATAATGGTCATTACGGGTATAATAAAATACCACTCTGCTCCTGTTTTTGTGGTAGTAAATAAGATTACCAATAATCCCACAGCTAGTATTCCTAAAACAACCGAGTATCTACTTTTTGATCCAGTAGAAGCTCTTCGTTGTTCGCCTAGATATTTCCAGATGGTCCATAATAATGTCCCTATAAAGAAAGCGATTGCAGCGAGCACTTGTAGATTATTATAAGCTGTAAAATCTAGCGATATAGATTGAAATGACAACGACACCTCAGACGGATCACCCACTTGAAATAATAAAATGGAATAATAAATCACACTAAAACTCAGTAATGCTAGTAGTGGTATAAAGAGATATCTTACTACCGTAATTCTATAAAAAAGCAACGCTAGATAAATCGCTATAACGTACAGCCAGCTAAAATAAAAAGCTAGTGAGGCTAATAATATCCACAACGCAGCATCAAAAATCTTGCGTTCCATATGTAATTCTGACTTGAAACTGATGATCCTACGTAGCGCAATTAAGATAAAAAACCCAGCTATTAAAATGGCGTGATCCTTTAGAGCGACTGGTAATGCCAGGCTAAATGCTGCAAATAAAAGTACTCCATAAGATGATCGCTTAGTAAGATCATTTTTTTGAGAAACAAAACTTAATATAAACATTGTGAGTACATAAAGTATCCACATACCTAGTGTTGTAAATGTACTTAGCCACGTAAATGGCTCAGTAATTATGTCCCTATGACTATAAAAAAAGCCCAAGGTCATATATATCAAAACAATTGTAATAGCGAGTGGTTTTGATGACCCAAAAAATCTTGTGAGCATAGCTAGTTTTTTTCCTATTTTTGCAATAACATCTTTATAAGATGCATAATTAAGATTTCAATATTGTAAACATACAACATTATGAGTTTGACAGGACTTTACGAAGGCATTCAAGAATTTGCAGAAGCAACTTTATTTGCACCTTTCAACGCACTTGCAGAATTAGAACTGAGCAACTGGTGGCTAGCTAACGGAATCAACTGGTTCTTTATGCTTATTTGTGCTGCAGCTATCGTATACTGGGTTATGGAAATCAAAAAGTATGACGATAACGACACAGAATATCGCGAGGCAAAAGCTCACGGTTTCTTAGGTAAAAACAGCGAGCTAGAAAGCAACCTTTAAGTTACTATAGGTCAAAACCTATATCTGTACGATAATTCATCCTATCAAAATGTAGTTTTTCTATATTCTGGTAGGATTTTTTTATGGCCTCTCTGTAATCTTCATGGAAGGAAGTGATGGCAATCACTCTACCACCATTAGTAACTACTGCGCCATCTTTTTCTGTTGTTCCTGCATGGAACGCTATAGAACCTTCAATTTTTTCAAGCCCTGTAATTACTTTTCCTTTGTCATATGCCTCTGGATACCCACCAGAAACAAGCATCACTGTTGCCGCACTTCTAGGATCTAGCTTAAACTCTTGCTGGTCTAATGTTTGATTATCAACAGCTTTAAAAAGTGATACAAGATCAGACTGGATACGTGGTAATACTACCTCTGTCTCAGGATCACCCATGCGTACATTGTACTCAATTACCTTAGGGTCATCTCCTACTTTGATAAGACCAATAAATATGAATCCCTTGTAATCTATATTTTCTTTAGTAAGACCATTAACCGTAGGCTTAACAATGCGGTCTTCTATTTTTTTCATAAAAGCATCATCTGCAAATGGTACTGGGCTTATGGCACCCATTCCTCCGGTGTTAAGTCCTTTATCACCTTCACCTATGCGTTTGTAATCTTTGGCAGTAGGAAGCACTTTATAGTTTTTACCATCTGTTAGCACAAATACACTAAGCTCGATTCCGTCTAGAAACTCTTCAATCACTACGGTTGTACTTGCATCGCCAAATTTACCACCAAGCATACTTGCTAGTTCCTCCTTTGCCTCATTAAGATCTTCTATAATTAAAACTCCTTTACCCGCCGCAAGACCATCTGCTTTTAATACATATGGAGGATTTAAAGTTTCTAAAAAAGCTTGTCCTTTCTCTAGTGTTTCTGCTGTAAAAGCTTCGTAGGCAGCCGTAGGAATATCATGAGCGATCATAAATTCTTTTGCTCGCTCCTTGCTTCCTTCAAGTTCTGCTCCTTCCTTGCTTGGGCCAATTACAGCAACGTTTTTAAGAGACTCATCTGCTTTAAAGAAGTCATATACTCCTTGCACAAGCGGATCCTCAGGTCCTACAACAACCATTGTTATTTGTTCCTTAATCACTAAAGCTTTGATGGCTTCAAAATCGGTTACGCCTATGGCAACATTCGTTGCAATTTGAGCAGTACCTGCATTACCTGGTGCAACAAAAAGTGAATCACATTGCTCGCTCTGTGCTAGTTTATAAGCAAATGTATGCTCGCGTCCTCCAGAACCTAAGATTAAGATATTCATTATGGTATATTTTGCGTTTAGACAAAAATAAATGTTTGTATTTTGGCTCCCTAATTAAGACGATGTGAATTTATTCAACTGGGCTTTAAAAATGAAAGGATTTGATACCGCTTTCGCGAAAGCGGAATTGCAACGTATCATAGACATCCCAGAAAATCAGTATGCGGCTTATATATCTGAGCAGAAAAAAAAAATTGTTACCCATCACGAAATCTATAATTCATTTTATAGAAATCTTCTTACTAAAAGAGACGAAAAAGATTGGGAAACACTGCCAGTGCTAACAAAATCAGATTTACAACAGCCTCTTGAAAATAGACTTTCTCAAAACTACGACCGCAAGAGTGTATACGTGAGTAATACTTCTGGTTCTTCTGGACATCCTTTTATTTTTGCAAAAGACAAAGTTGCTCATGCCTTGAGCTGGGTCAGTTTTCAACATAGGTATAATTGGTATCATCTTGATCTGGATACGTCAAAACAGGCCCGTTTTTATGGAATCCCTCTCAATAAAATAGGATATCGGAAGGAAAGGCTCAAGGACAAACTAGGCAACAGATATCGTTTTCCCATTTTTGATCTTTGCGAGCATAAGCTTGCAGATATGGTTAAGAAATTTAGCAAGACACCATTTGACTATATAAATGGCTACACGAGTAGCATAGTATTACTAGCTAAGCACTTGAAAAAGCACCAACTTATACTCACAGATATTTGCCCTACGCTTAAGGCATGTATTGTCACCAGTGAAATGCTATTTCCTGATGATTTAAAATTAATGGAACAACAATTTAATGTCCCTATCATCAATGAATATGGAGCCTCAGAAGTAGGACTTATAGCCTTTCAAAACAAGAAGAATCAGCTTGAGGTAGACAGTGAACTGTTATTTGTCGAAATTCTTGATGACAACGATAAACCTGTACCTCAAGGTGTTGTAGGGCGTATTGTAATCACATCTTTTTATAATAAAGCACATCCTTTTATACGTTATGATATAGGTGATATGGGATCTTTATCACCGCAGAGCACACTTAAAAAACCTATTTTAGAAAACCTACAAGGTAGAACAAGTGATATTGCACGTCTTCCTAGCGGTAAAGTAGTTCCTGGACTAACATTTTATTATGTGACCAAAAGCATTATAGAGGAAGATGGCAATGTAAGTGAGTTCATTATTGAGCAAACTGCTCAAGATTCCTTTACATTTATTTATACCTCTGAGAGACCACTAAATGTTCAAGAGAAAAGAAATATTGAAAAGGCTACCGCCAAATATCTTGAAAGTGGACTAAAACTATCTTATAAAAAAGTAGCTGTGATGGACCGTAGTAATAGAGGAAAGCTCAAACAGTTTACATCTCTACTCTCTTAGACATCGTATCGCTGTATCCACTTAGGTCTCATTACAAAATACTCCCAGAAAAAGCGTACTAAGTATAGTGTGGCTGCTATATGAGAATATCCTAGGCAAGTTTTGTAAAACTGGTAGTTGTACTTAACAAGATTTAATTTATTTGAGCTCATTGAGCCTTCACGTACTCTATAAAAAGCTAGGTCTTCTTTTAAACCTAAGGCTGGTTTCCCGCTCTTCTTTATAGCATCTAACCACAACGCCCAGTCTTGTCTTTTTCTAACGTCTGGAGCGCTTATTTTACCTATTGAGGTTGTATTATAAATACCTGTGAGATTTCCCACATAGTTATTACTATGTTGTTTCTTATAAGTGAGTTCTGGTAATGCCGCGATGCGTTTTCCAAGTGGTTTTCCATTTTCATTAATATGCACATAGCTGGTATAAGAAACGTCACAACTTGTTTCTTGCATGAAAGCAATTTGTTTAGATAACTTTTCTCGATGCCACAGGTCATCAGAGTCTAAGAAGGCTATAAACTTACCTTGTGCAGCTTCTGTTGCAATGTTGCGGGTGTGTGCGGCACCACTATTTCGCGAAAGCGTAATAAGTTTAATTCTATTATCAAGAGCTATTAGCGCTTTTACAATTTGAACAGAATCATCTGTTGAGCAGTCATCAACGATAATTTGCTCCCAGTTTTGATACGTTTGTGCTTGAATACTCGCGATAGTTTGAGCAATAAAAGGTGCTGCATTATATAGCGGAGTGATAATTGAAACCAGTGGTTCTGTGTCTTTTTTAGTAAGCTTTGTCATCTCCTACAATAGCTTTGTAAATAGTATTAAAAACAATTTTAATATCTAAAAAGAGTGACCAGTTTTCTACGTAGAATATGTCAAATTTTACGCGGTTCACAATATCTTCATCGGTCTCAATTTCTCCTCTATATCCACTTACTTGCGCAAGGCCTGTAATTCCAGGTTTTATAAAGTGACGTACCATAAATTTATCTATGCGCTCCGCATACATATGTGTGTGTCTCACCATATGCGGTCTAGGCCCCACCACAGACATATCTCCCTTAAGAACATTTATAAATTGTGGCAACTCATCCATACTCGTTTTACGCAAGAAGCTACCTACTCTAGTAATACGACTATCATTTTTACTCACCTGCTCAATATCTGCCTCTTCATTATCTCTCATAGAACGAAATTTATAGCAGTAAAACTCGTGATAATCTAATCCATTACGCTTCTGTTTAAAAAACACAGTTCCTTTAGAGTCGAGCTTTATTAAAATAGCAAGTAAAGGTGTGAGCCATGACAATATTCCTACAAGCACGGCCACAGAAAGAAAAATATCAAACGTCCGTTTAATAAACTGATTAAGTGGTTTATCTATGGGGATAGTACGTAGTGATAAGATAGGAGTAATCCCAAGATATTGATATTCTAGCTTTTTTGTGAAGATCTCACGACTGTCTGGAATGAATTTTAATATCTTAAGATTGTTATCTGTAAATTCAGATATTTCTCTCAATTCTTCATTTGTAAACTGCTCTACTGAGCAGTATACCTCATCTACATTGTGCTCTAGTATGTAATTAAATATGCTATCAAGAGAAACACTTGAGTCTTTTATATCAAAGGTGCTACTCACTACATAGCCATACCTTTTATTTTCATCAAAAAACTTTTTAAGCTCCTTGACTTGGACATTCCAACCTAAAATGACAACACGACGATGGTTACCTCCTAAAACAGCCCTGTATGTTTTCAACAAGTAAAATATCCCAAATTTATTAATACCTATACCTATAAAAACATATAATACATATAGAAATACGTCGACAGGTGATGCATCTATTTTTTGAAATAGCCCAAAAAATGCAAAAACAAGTAGCGCAAAAATGAATAACTGTAGTAGTAAAAGTGAGACAATGCGTGTGGGCTTTGTGTATCTATATACCTCATAAAAATCTGACTTAATTGTTGAAAAAATCCAAGTCGTCGTGATATACAATGAGAACACCACAAAATTTTCATTCATGATAAGGCACACCTTAGCGAGTAATAAAATAATCACTAAGTCTATGCCATAAATTGCGGGCCTTATATAAAAGGAATATCTACCTACGCGTTGCGCCATACTTACTTGCGTATGTGTTTTGAAAAGTCTTTATGTTCACTTTTGTATAATTGCTCTTGAGATAAGCTTTTAAAGTATTCAAACGTCTTTCTCATGCCTTCCTTGCGGTCTACCTTAGCCTCCCAATCTAATATTTCTATTGCTTTTGAAATATCAGGTTTACGTTGCATAGGGTCGTCTACTGGTAAATCTTGATAAATAACCTTTTGATCTGTTCCAGTAAGTTTTATAATCTCCTCAGCAAAGTCTTTTATCGTGATTTCATCTGGGTTACCTATGTTTACTGGTAGTGCATAATCACTCATTAACAGACGGTAAATCCCTTCTATTTGATCATCTACATAGCAGAAAGAACGAGTCTGTAAACCGTCACCAAATATCGTTAGATCTTCTCCCCTGAGCGCCTGTCCCATAAATGCAGGTATTACTCTACCATCATTGAGTCTCATACGAGGTCCGTATGTATTAAATATACGTACGATACGAGTTTCTAGACCGTGAAAACGATGATAAGCCATCGTGATAGATTCTTGAAAACGTTTTGCCTCGTCATATACCCCTCTAGGTCCTATAGTATTTACATTACCGTAATAATTTTCATCCTGAGGATGCACGAGTGGATCACCATAAACTTCTGATGTTGATGCAATCAAAATTCGGGCATTTTTAACCTTAGCCAACCCTAATAGGTTGTGTGTTCCTAAAGAACCTACTTTAAGTGTCTGGATAGGAATTTTAAGATAGTCTATAGGACTTGCTGGTGATGCAAAATGCAAGATGTAATCGAGTTCACCAGGTACATGTACAAATGTTGTAACGTCGTGATGATGGAACTCAAATTGCTCTAATTTAAAGAGATGCTCAATGTTAGACAGGCTACCAGTGATAAGGTTATCCATACCAATTACATAAAAACCTTCTTTAATAAATCTATCACATAAATGAGACCCTAAAAATCCTGCAGCACCCGTAATTAAAACTCTCTTCATAGTTGGTTGATTAATCTATACAGACTTAAAAATCTGTGTTCGTAAAAATAAGGAAGTATTACCTGCTTGTAAAGCCTAAGCCTTATAACCTACTCAGGGTTTGAGAAAATTTCTCTAAAATAGGTTTCCTTGCAAATTTTTCAAGTACATACTTTCTCGCAGCTGTACCTATAGTCATAGCTATTTCTGGAGTCGAATTGAGAGTCTCTAGCTGGCTCAATATTATATCTACATTAATAACGGAGTTATAATATCCACCATTTGAATCTTTTATAATCTTAGCTGGCTCTGCGTCTGGGTGACCGGTGATGATAGATGGTCTAGCACTAGCCATCATACCTAGAATTTTAGAAGGCATAACCGTATCTACAACTTCGCCTTTTTGAAATAAAATATGCACATCTGCACTAGCGAGTAAACTTGACAATTCTATAAATGGAACTGGTGCGTAGAATTTTACCTTAGTGTCTTTTAGATTTTCCTTGAGAACCTCCATTTTTGCCCCTGCCCCTACTACAATTACTTCAAACTTATTAAAATCTAATGCTTTAACAACATTAGTAAATAACTGCCAGTCTTGCTTATCTCCCACATTTCCAGAATACAAAACACTACACTTATCATGAGAAAAATAAGGATGTGCTTGTGATTTAGATGGATCACTCTCGGCTGCATCAATCCAGTTAGGTAGATAGTAAGTTTTGGAAGTGGTTTTCTCTTTAAGTTTGGCAAGCATTGTTTGACTTATAGTGCTTACATAATCTGCTTTATTGAGAATACTACGCTCTAATTTCATCAAAGCTTTATATGCCATACTTTTACTTTCAACTCCAGAGGCAAGACCCGACTGAAAAGCTGCGTCAAATTCAAAATCTTGAATGTGAATCCAGTGTTTTGCGCTACGCTTTCGCGAAAGCGTATTACCTAACCATGCACTACTCGTAAAAGGAATTACAGAGATTACAATGTCACACTCTGTAATCTGTTTGAAATTAAAGCGTGATCCTATGGTAAAATCGGCTATGTGGATAACGCGCTTTAAGAATGTAGGCTCCTTGGGAGTAAACTGCTTATATCGATATATATCAATGGTTCCATTCTTCTCATGCAGATAAGTTCCTTTGTTTTGATATGATTCTGCTATCTCCCATTTTGGGTAATAAGGAAATGCTGTAATCACCGAAAGCAAAGCACCTAGTGATTCCAGATATTCTGCTAGTTGTGTGCTGTAAAGTCCTATTGCCGTGTCTTCTGGATAGAAGTTTAAGGAGATAAGCGTGATATGTTTGCCTTGTAGGTTATTCATAGGGCTTGTAAAAATAGTTTAATTCAAATCTATTAAGTAATTATTTGCACTCTCATAAGCATAAGGTTTTACTTTGCAAGTAATAATGTAAGCGACTAGCAAACTCTTTATATGTGGAGGTAATTAACTTCGCTCAATACCTTGTAGACAACAACAGCTAATCTCAAAAATATCGCTAGGTATGCTTAGGGTTAAGCTTATAAAACAGATTGATATATTTCTTCTAGCTTAGATACATTATCCTGAGCAGTATAATTCTTGAGAAACGTATTACGAGCGTTCTTTCTCATAGTTTCTTGATCTTGGTAATCTAATTTTAAAATAGCTTTTGCAAGATCATCAACGTTATCTAATGTATAATGTAATCCATTACCTTCATGTTCTACTAATTGCCCAGCATTTCCAAAGGATGGAGCAATTACCGGAGTACCGAAGGAGAAAGATTCTATAATCACTAACCCAAAAGTCTCGTACATCTTAGATGCTGTAATTAATGCTTGAGCATTTTTATATAAGCTTGATAACTCTTCTCCATCTTGATTTCCTACAAATTCTATATTATTATGTATGTGTGAATAATTCTCAACAACTTCATAAAGGGGACCTGTACCCGCAATTTTGAGTCTTTTATTTGCTTTAATACAAGCTTCTATTACGTTTACAATTCCTTTTTCATCCGAGAGACGCCCTACAAATAGTATATAATTTTCTTTGTCATAGAGGTAGCCTCTATCCTCTGTAAAATTTGGCTTAATTACAACTTGTTGCTCTCTAAAAGTTATGTGAGATTTTTTAAATATATTTTTAGAAAACTCACTTAGTAAAATCACTTTGTCAATATAAGACGACCATGTAAGTAGGTATCCATGCAAGGCATTACTAAGTACTGGAAATACCGTAGCAACCTTAGATTCTTGATAACAACCATGTTTAATAGCAGGAATACCCCATTTACTTGTTATACAATCTTCGCATGGTTTTCCATCTCTAAAGAGGAGCCCGTTACTGCATAGTATTCTGTAATTATGTAATGTAACTACCACAGGTATATAAAGCTCTTTACAAGCGTAGAAAACCGAAGGTGTGATTATAGGTAAAAAATTATGGACGTGAACCACGTCAGGTAAAGTCTCCTTTAAGAATGTCTTGATTAATTTTTTTTGAGATACCGAATATGGTAGTGATAATGCCGTTTTTAACTTTCGCGAAAGCGTATTAATATTATTGTTATTTACAATATATTGAGAGACTTTATGACCTGCTGCTTCTAGTATTAATTTTTCTCGACTTACAACGATATCTTCACCGCCTATGTCTTTATATCTATTGTGTATTTGGACTATGTGCATTTGTTACTTAGGGATATTAGAAGTGAAATCAATCAAAAATGCAGATAATTTAATCCCTTTTCACAGTTCAAAATGATGCCTACATTAATTTATAAATTCGAAAAGTGTAAAGCTTCTTTATATACGTTGCTTATGCTTTGCCTTCCATGATAACTGGTTTAAAAACATCTGCTCCATTATATATTGCATAAAGCGTGTAAGTATATAAACTCCGACAAATATGCCTATGTAATAAGAAAATCCATTTGCAAAATCACCTCTCAATAAGAATAATAAATGTATAGAAAAGTAGAGTGCTAAAATCTTCTTGAGATAGTCGTCGCTTTTAAACCATGAAAGAAACTTTATACATGTGATTGCAAGAACAATAGCTATTATAACGACTCCAAAAATTCCCAAATTAATGTAACCTTCAGATACTAATGGATTAGATAAATTACTATAATGGAATCCATGATATTCAATAAGGTGTTCACCTACTAATTTTCCAGTGGTTATGGGTTTTGCCTCCCATAGACTACGAGGAATAAAAAATAATAAGCCACTTAGCAATTGATTTCCGTAAGAAAAGCCCTCATATTTTACGTAATCTATGGTGGCCGTAATATTTATAAAAGCATCATAGTGTAATGTGTTAAAAACCTGACCAATACCATAACCTTCAAGACTGTCCAATAACACTCTAGGTTTGTTTAAAATCTCCTTAAACGTAGCTGTTACATGCGTGAGCATGGCAGAGAGTGGAAAAACTATAATCATTGAAAAGAACATAAATAGCGTCATTTTAACATTGCTATTAAGTAATCTAGGTGCTATCAAAAATATAATACAAATGTAAATGGGACCTAAAGCGTTGCGCTTTTCTGTTAAAGGGTTTTTAAACCATAATAAAAACGCTCCAAGAATTAAAAAAAGTAAGGCTACAATAACGATGTTTAATGGTAGCTTTTTTCGCTTCTCAAAATATTGAAAGCATAGTACAATTCCTGCAAATGGCATCATAAAGAGCACCTTCTTCCACAACAAGAGCATCCCTATCGACGCAGACGAGGGTGTCCCACTATGTCTTCTTATTTCTTCTTGTACAAAACCGAAGCTAGCAATAAAAACAAGCACTGTAGCGATTGTGATTATACTAATTAATATTGGTAGGGTTTTATATTTGGTTTGATCATATACTGGAATAACTCTCAGCGTTCTAAACTTTTTAAAATAAAGATATGCTGCAGCAAAGGTCAAGTTAAATATGATTACAAGTACATTTGTGTGTACAATCGCAGTTTGGGAGTATTTTAAATTAGTTATGAAAACTCCATTTGCAAGGTTTAATTCTCCTATTTGAAGAACTGGAGAAAGTATAAAAAATAGAAAGCTGAAGACAAGAAAGACAGAAATGAAAGGAGAAAACTCTTTCTCCTGATGCAAATGCCACCAGAACATCCCAAATAACAAAAGATTGCTAACAAAGAACGATATCCACACAGAAGTATCTGCACTGAATGTTGCAAATAGAAATATACTTATCAATAGATAAGATAACATCAATATGAGTTTACCTAGCATAAATCTTTAAACTTGAATATTCACTCTCTTTAAATACGCTTTGAGCCCTGAAAATATTATTCTTAACAAGGTTCAACTAAAATACGCTCTCAATCAATCTTGATCAGGTAAAGCAAAAAGCGATCTTGCAGCAAGAAAATTAAAAAACAATGCAAAATAAACAACTCCCGCCTCCTTTTCCAAAATATTATCTGTAAGCATTAAAATGCCATAAAATATGATTAATAAGATGAGTAATTCATTATTAAACCTAACTGCAAAGATAAAGTTTATAATGAGCGTAGCTAAAAAGGCTAGAAGTGCTACAGCACCACCTATAATTAAGAAGCTCAGAAATTGATTGTGCGCATTAAATCTTCCTTCTTGTAGCACAGGTATTCCCAAATCGCGATACTTATCACTTAAAACGGAACGATAATCACCCACACCATAACCCAGAATAGGGCTTTCTAAAATTACATCCTTTGCAACGCGATAAATAGTATATCTAATATTTGTAGAGGTAGCTGCTCCTTTTCCTACTACTTCAATTTTTTTAAACTCTAAAAATTTATTTCTAGTGCGCGGGATTGCAACTACTAGTATCAAAAGTCCTATTAAAGCAAAAAGATAAGGTCTTATAGTTAATTTTTTTCGTTGGAAAATCACAAATAGAAAAGCAACTGTAGTTAAGGCTATTATTGATCCTTTCTTAGCATAAATAACTAAAAAAAAAAATAATATCACATCAAGTACAATCAAGCCTATCATTTTCCACCTTATTGATAAAGACGGTAACACGTATAATGAAAAGAGAATCGCAATGCTGCAGTGCATGGACAAGTATATAGCATGCATCCCGTATTTACCTACGTCTAATTTCATAGCCATAGGAAAGTGCTCTATTATTTCCTCAAAGCTATAATTAGTAATATAAAACCACATAAAAGGTATAATATTAAATAAAACCACCGTAATTATATATGTAGATAAGTACTTTTCCTTATTCCTATATAAGTAGCTTACATCCTCTTGAGAATACATCGAAAAGCAAAGCGGAAATATTGCAAGTGATAAAAACATGGTAAGTCTTTGCACACCGTAAACAACGTTCTCACTATACAGTAAAGTAATTACCATTACTATAAAAACAACACTATTTACAAGGAAAAACTTAAAATTGAAGCTGTTTCGACTTTTAAAAAAATGCATGCCACTTACCACAGCAAATAGACCTATAGCGATAGATTTTATATTAGACGGCAATAAAACAGACGCAAATAATAACAAGAGAGCACCCTCTACTAATCTGATGCTTTTGTGATGCGTTTTTATATCCATTTAATTAATCGTTATCTGAGAAGTATGGCTGTTTTCTTTAGTACTAATAATAAAAATTATAGTTTGTAATTGACAAGCTAGTGCTGACAAAAGCTTATGTTCTATACGTTTTTAGCAATTTACAAAATACTTGAGCCATCGCCTCCACAGAATAATTCTCTGCACAAAATGTCGCAATTTCATCTCTTTTAGACAACCAAAAATTAGTGTCATTATAAATGTTCAATAAGCTTTCGCGAAAGCTTAATTCACTATTTGTTTCAAAAAAAATAGCATTTTCACCATCTAAGACTGCCTCAATTTCAGGAGAGTGATCTTCATCGCGTGAGACAATCATAGGTACACCGAAGCCAAAGCTTTGAGTTATTGATAATCCCACATAACCAGGAGACACACTAAAATAGCTAGTTCCATATAATTTCCTCAAACGACTTTCATCACTTATATGACCTAATAGTTGTATTCTTTGAGCTAAACTGTTTTCTATTATAAAAGTTTCTAGAGCTGCTTTTTCTTCACCATCTCCTATTATAAGAAGCTGTACATCATTTGGTATATAATCAAGAGTATTACTGAATGCTTTTGCAAGAAAAAGTGCTTTTTTACTTTTTGTTAATCGCCCCACATAAATAAGATGTTTAGGATTTCCAGCAGTTGCACCCATTTGAGATTTATTAAGAAGCGCATTAGGAGCAGCAAGAATAGTTTTATGAGGCATTCTCTCTTGAAGTTCTAATCGCTGTTTATTAGTATATACCACAATAGCGCTTGCAAGCTTTCGCATGAGCTGTCTCAAGGTATCAGTACTTGCATCTTTCCCTTGTCGTGGCCACGCGTGACCCCAAAGTATTGTTTGTTTTCCTACTATTTTTCTACCAATTAATAGTATCCAATTAGAAATTATTCTAGGGTTGAGTTCGAGCACTAACAGATTATCACTCGCTATTAATTTTATGACTTCAAATTGAATTAAAAATCTAGCGTTAAAAAGGTAAGTATTCTTAGTTTTCTTATGAGGGATTGTCGCGTCAGACTGTATAGACTTTTCAAAATAGTGACTACCACTATACAACTCAAAATTATCCCCTAAATTATCCCTCAAGGCTTTAAAGAAACCTTTCCTATAATCTGGGACAGCCGTTTGAATAATAATCAACTTTTTATCTTTAGATAGTTCCAACAGGTCTCGTTTTAATAAAGTAATATATTGAGAATATTAATAGAATAGCTTCTATAGAAACCGCCGTGATAACTGCTCCAAGTATCTCAAGCTGACTAATAAAAATTAGGCCTAATATTATCCCACAAAGTGCTGAAAAAGCTAATGTCTTTAACCGGGACATGAAATCTCCAACAGCAGGAAAATAATGGGCGATAAAAAGCATAAAATAACTAGTGAAAATAATATTAAGTGCAAGTATGTAGAAAAGATGACTGTTTTCATTTATAGCTTCATTATTATACAATATGTTTAACAACCACCCTCCGCATATTAAAAATGGTAGCGTGATAATAATTGCAAGCAAACCCACTATAGGTATCATTTTCTTTACGTATGCCCTTTGTTTTAAACGTGTTTGAGTAACTAACCATGGAAATAATGCTTGATATAGAGAAACAAAAACTCCTTTTGAAGTTGTTATAAGCTTTTCCATACTTGTGTAAATTGCTACTGTAAAGTCATTAACAAAGAAGCCTAATATTAAAATTGGAATTGTATTAATCAATCTAGCAGCAAGGTTAGATATAAATAAGCTAAAGCTTTCCATCAATAATTCTTTTGCTAGTGTTAAACTAGGTCTAACAATGGAGACATATTTTAAAGCTAAAATAACACTTAGAATTCCTGCTAGGATATACCCTATTCCCATAAAAAACGGAACTTGAACATAATGCGAAACGTCTCTTATAAATACAAATATAAGAAGTGTAAATACTCCTTTTGCTAGAAGGCTTAAGAGTGCCATTACTTTCATCTTCTCTATTCCTTGAAGAAACCAATCTACAAAGCATGCCTGTCCAACTACCATAAGGTAACTTAATAGAAAAACTTCTTTTTCAACTTGAAATTTAGGCACAATAAAAACAGCAAGAGAATATAAAATAAATACACTTGTAGCAATAGCAATTTTTATAAGAAGAACGGTTGAAAAGACGATTGCCATTTCTTCCTTATTAGTTCTCTGTAGAGTTATACGCCTTGTTGCGCTAAGACTAAATCCATAATCTACAAAAATGTATAGTACAGAACATACGGCTTGTGCAAACATAATAAGTCCAAATTTTTCTAGACCCAATACTGAGATTAGATAAGGAAAAGTGACTATTGGTAATACTAAGTTTGTAACCTGAATAAGTAAAAGCGAGATATAGTTTATAGAAATTCTTTTCCCAAAAGAGGAATTCATTAATGTCTTAATTTCTTGAAGGTTTTTCAAACTCTAATGTGATTGTTACATTTAAAATTCAGTATTATGAATCTCAAATAATGGTGCCGTTTGAACTCTATTTAAAATAAATTCAAAATCACGTAAATACAATGTGTTATATTTTCCATATGATGTGCGTAAATCTAAAGTACGTGTAAAAGGGTCATAATCATACGGCTTAAAACCACTTTCTATAAGCTTATTGTGAATTTTACTATCATCATACCCATATCTTTTAGAAAGTCCATTTAACTCAATGATTATAGCTTGTAAGTTCTTATTTGAGATTGATTTCTCCATTCCTTCTAAAACGGCAGATTCAAATCCTTCTGTATCTATCTTAACAAGTGTTGTTTTATTTAATTCAAACAAATTATCAAAGGTATCTACAAGGACCTCTATTGTATTTTTTTCTCCTTCTACAGCTACATGATTCATTGTGTCTAATCCGGCAGTAAATAAAATCTTCCCTTTAGTACTGCCCACACCCATATTAAAAGAATTCGTTATATCTTGACTATTATTCAGCCTTATATTTTTTTGCAAACTTTCAAAGGTCATAGGGACTGGTTCTACAGCATAAGTAATAGCGCCTATCTCAGAAGAAGCAAGTATACTATAACTCCCCACATTTGCTCCTATATCAATAAATTGATCCGTATCTCGCAAAAAATGAAGTAGAAAAGCCATGTCATTAAATTCTTGAAGGCCACAGTATATGTTCTGGGTTGCTCCAGTCATCCCCTTAGAGACTAATAACTTACTTTTAGTAGCAAAATTGCAAATAATAGGCTTATTAAGAAACCTACTCTTCAACTGCCATTTGCCAAAACGTAAAAGACCCCCCACTGGATTTTTCTTATTAAGAGGGTGTGAGACAATAAATTTAAGTGTGTTGTAAAATGACATTTTTATCCGTTCTTGGTATCTAGATACCAATTATATAATCTATTAACTCCGTCCTCCAGCGCTACCGTATGTTTCCATCCTAAACTATTAAGTTTTGTAACGTCTGTAAGTTTGCGCGGGGTTCCATCTGGTTTTGAGCTATCAAAAATTAACGCTCCTGTAAAACCTATCGTTTCTTTGATAAGCGTTGCTAGCTCTCTTATAGAGATATCCTCTCCTGTGCCTATGTTTATGTGTGTATTCCTTACCTCGGTGGTGCTTCCTTTTACATCGTCAAAACTTGTGTTTTCTAAGATATGTACACAAGCATCTGCCATGTCTTGACTCCATAAAAATTCTCTTCTAGGCGTTCCTGTTCCCCATATCTCCACACTTTCGGCTGTTACACCAAATTTTTCTAGTATAGGTTGCGCTTTCGCGAAAGCGGAAACATCAAGATCCTTACAAACCTCATCATTCCTTCCTTCAGACAGTAGTTTTGCAAGGTGAATTTTTCTAATCAATGCTGGTAGCACGTGAGATTTCTCCAAGTCGAAGTTGTCATTAAATCCATATAGATTAGTAGGCATCACCGAAATGAAATCTGTTCCGTATTGCAGATTATAACTCTCGCAGAGTTTAATACCTGCTATTTTTGCAATAGCATACGGCTCATTTGTGTATTCTAAAGCGCCCGTAAGTAGCGCCTCTTCTGGCATAGGTTGCGGTGCATTTTTAGGGTAAATACAGGTACTTCCTAAAAACAATAACTTCTTAACTCCGTGTACATAACTCTGATGAATCACATTATTTTGAATCATGAGATTCACGTACAGAAAATCTGCTCGGTAGGTATTATTTGCAATTATCCCTCCCACTTTGGCAGCTGCTAGGAAAACATATTCCGGCTTTACTTTTTCAAAAAACTCTTGTGTTGCGACTGTGTTTGTCAAGTCAAGTTCCTTATGAGTACGTGTGATTATATTCGTATAACCTTTTGCTTCAAGTGTATTTACAATGGCGCTCCCTACGAGACCGCGATGTCCAGCAACAAATATTCTAGCGTTTTTAGGTATTGGTGTGTTACTCAAAATAATTCATCGTTTTATATCCGCCTTCTTTGAGATAGCTGTCTTTCTTCATCAGCCTTAGGTCACTTTGCATCATATCATCTACAAGTCCTTGTAGATGATATTCTGGCTTCCAGCCAAGCTTGTTGTAAGCCTTTGAAGCATCGCCTATAAGTAATTCTACCTCTGTAGGTCTAAAGTACTTAGGATCCACCTCAACAACTACCTGCCCTATTTTTACAGGATAATCTGCATTTTCTGATGCAGTAACAATTCCTTTTTCGTCTATTCCTTCACCTTCAAATGACAAGGTAACACCTATATGAGCAAATGACATTTTTATAAAGTCACGCACCGTCGTAGTCTCTCCCGTGGCGATTACCCAATCTTCTGGCTCATCTGCCTGCAAGATCATCCACATCATTCTCACATAATCCTTAGCATGACCCCAGTCACGCTTTGCGTCTAGATTTCCTAGATACATTTTATCTTGTAACCCTAAAGCTATTTTTGATGTAGCTCTAGTAATCTTTCTAGTCACAAAAGTTTCTCCTCTTACTGGAGACTCGTGATTAAATAAAATACCGTTACACGCAAACATATTGTAAGCTTCACGATGATTTACAGTAGACCAGTATGCATATAGTTTTGCTACTGCATAAGGACTTCTTGGATAGAAAGGTGTTGTCTCAGACTGTGGCACTTCTTGCACCTTTCCATATAATTCTGATGTAGAGGCTTGATAAATACGCGTCTTTTTTTCAAGACCTAGAGCTCTCACTGCCTCAAGGAGTCTTAGTGCTCCCAATCCATCTACATTTGCTGTATACTCTGGCATCTCAAAGGATACCTGTACATGGCTCATTGCGCCCAGATTATAAATCTCATCTGGTTGTACTTCTTGTATGATTCTAAACAGATTTGTGCTGTCCGTAAGATCTCCATAATGAAGAAAAAATCGCTGATTATCAATATGTGGATCTTCATAAAGATGATCTATTCTATCTGTATTAAATAAAGACGATCTACGTTTAATACCGTGTACCTCATAGCCCTTCTTAAGTAAAAACTCACTTAAGTACGCTCCATCTTGACCAGTCACACCGGTAATTAATGCTACTTTATTACTCATAAATAATTATTAATATGTGGGAGAAACTATCCTTTTAGGACCGCTGTTTCACGCTTGTATGATTTGTATACACTTACAATCCCTGAAAGTATTAGAAATATAATCACTAAGCCTAATGGGAAAATAACAATCAAATTATCTGTTATAGATGACTTCTTTGACACTTGAATGTCACTTACGATTACTGCCACATCAGTATAACTCACGTAATCGTTTTTTTCAACTTCTAAATTTCCTACTAGATTTGATTTAGTATGAAATAATGATGCTAGGTTCTCATTTTGATTATTAAAATAAAACCCTTCTCTGTCTTTTTGTTCTAATGTACCAGTATCCTTGCTAAAGGAATTAATAAGCTCATTTATCTGAGCAATAGATTGTTCTTCACTTTCAAGATAGATTTTATGATTTTTAAGACCTTCCTTTTTAAGTTCTTTAGCATAAGGGCTATCATTAATAAAAGATAAGAAAGACTCAACATCTCCTAAACTCTTATCACTGTCAAATACTATTTTGAGTTTGTGAAACTTAAACTTAGATAAAAATCTATCTGTTGCAAACAACTCACGATCATCTTTAAGCTTAAACTCTCTAGTCATTTCTCCAAGCGCACCGTCATTTTCACCTATATAATTAACTAAGTCTATGACCTCAACCACGGGCTCTACGCTCACCTGTTTAATGCTATAGCTTTCTGAGTATTTACCTAGAGATGTTATAAAATCTTGATCATCTTCTTCAAGGTTATTATTAAACTGCTCTATTGCCGTATAGACGTAAGCCTGGCTCGTAAAATTAGTTTTAAGCAACAGATTTGACTCATACGATGGTTTCTCCTTCAAAATGAACCCTAAAGCTATTCCAACAACGATGAGTAATAAAAACACCCACCACATTTTAATTATAAAATCAATAATTCTAAAAAATGAATAAACTACATTTTTAAATAGTCTACCTATCAAAGAAAAGATATCTGAGAGGTCCATTTCTTGCTGATTTCCAGACTGATTGTAGTGATCGCTCATGTGCTTACTTAAAGTTGAATGTTAGTTGTAATATATTCCTACTTATTAGTAGTAAATAGTTGGTGCAATATCTTTTCAGTGATTAGGTATGTAGGCTTCACTCCTGTAGTTCCTAGTCCGCCAGATGCTAGTGTGCTTCCTGTTTCTAAAGGGTTATCACTAGCATAATATGCATATCTCACTTTTACATCTTCTTGAATGCTCTTACGAAGTTTTGCGGCAGCTTGTATTGCTTTTTGATAGTGTGCTCCTTCCATTTCTAAACCTATCACACTCCACGTACTGTCATGGAAGAATTTAAGGATATCTCTATTTTGAAGGGATGTGCCTAATACAGAAACCATAGCACCTTCAAAAACTTCTAATCCATGTCCTTCAAAATCCTCTTTAGTAAGTTCGTTCTCAAAAGGATAATTATCTGCTGTTCCTTCAAAAAGGTGTGCACTTGGAATCATAAGATCCCCCTTTCCACCTTCTAGAATACCTGCTTTACCCATGATAGACACAGAATCTACATCTAAGTATGTTTTCTCCTCTCCTTCTTCATAAGGCTTAAGAAGCTCTTCCATAGTTTCATAAGCTTGCTCTCCAAAGGCGTAGTCCATTACTATAATAACGGGCTGTTGTTCCTTTTTTACATCGTTGCTACAGAAGTCATTTTCAGCTACAGGCAGCTTACACATGTCAAAAATCTGAACATTGATATTTGTACCACTATCATCTGGCAGATATATCATTCCGTTTTGTAATGCGACTTTCTCTACTTTAGCACGTAGAGCTGCGTTACCACTATTACTAAGCATTTCATACACCTCTAGTTTAGACTTTTTCTTAAGTTCAGACTTAAGTGCAAGTGGCGCATACAGCGTATTCATTACAGAGTGCATGTTTGCACTAATAATATGAAGAGGTCTACCTAAAAGATTGTTTTTCTTCAAAGTCGCTTTAATATCATTTGCCCAGATCTCACCGTGTATGTGATGACCTAATCGTTCTCTTAAAACAGGACTAAAGGTAACTGTGCGCTTCTCCTCTTTAAGTACTTCTGCTATGGCAAGTTTACCTAACCAGTAAATAAGCTCAAAGAAGCGCTTGTTATTAGTGCGCGTATTAAAAAGAGGTGCAATTGCTCGTACTTCTGCAAAAGTGCGTCCTAAGATATTTGCGGTATGCGTAGTTGCAATCTCCCAGCTATTTTGATCTAGCTCTTCATTGTTTAAAACTGCTTTTTCTAGCTTTTCCCAATCACGTATTACAGCGCCTTCATCATTTATGAGGACACGTTTCATAATCTTATGAGACTCAATAAATAGGAAGGTCACGTGTGTAAGAATATCATAAATTTCAGAACGACCACGCGTGATCTCGATATTCATTTGCTCCTCATCTATGCGGTAGCAATTACGACGACGTTTTGCTGGAATAATAGGTTCAAAGTGGCTGTTTTTATAACCTTCATCACTTGTTAAGTTAATGAATCTACATTGCTCTATTCCTTCTGGAAGTCTATCAATAACGTAAAGAAGACCGTCTAGTTCTACTTTTTCTTCGGCAATGGTACCGTAGATTTCTGGCCTTAATATAAGTAATGACTCTCTAAGTGTCTCTCCAGAGACACCCATAGGTTTATAAAATCCTCTGTTAAAAAGGTGACGCATTGTAATATACATGCGTTCTATAGCGCTGCTGCTCTCTTGGGCTCTTGTACGGCCTTGTGTTTTGTTTGTGCTCATAATTGGGGATAAAGGTACTTAATAGAACTTGACCATGGTAATTTCATCGCCAGCTTACCTATTAAATACTATTTTGATTGCAATAGATCGGCAATCTTTCGATCGTTTGAAAGACGTGGAATTTTATTTTGACCACCTAGCTTTCCTTGTGATTTCATGTAATTATTAAAGCCATCTTTTACCACCTTAGTGATTTTTAATGGCTGGAGTACCTTTCCTGTGATTAGGTCGAGGTAGTATGAGTTTTGAGCTTGTAGTGAGGAATCTAACGCTTTCGCGAAAGCGTGTAAATCACCACTCCCTTCATTTTCAAATTCTATAAACCACTCATGATAAGGTAATCCTTCTTGAGGTGCTACTTGAGGTGCTACGGTAAACTCTGTCACTTTAATATCTGTTCTTGCAGAGGCTTCAAGCATGGCCTGCTCTACTTCCTTACCAATCACATGCTCTCCAAAAGCCGAAATAAAATGCTTGATTCTCCCAGAAACCATAATACGATACGGCTTGAGATTCGTAAACATCACGGTATCTCCTATATTATAAGCCCATAGTCCTGCTGTAGTAGAGATAATCATCACATAATTTACATCAAGCGCTACATCCTTAAGCGTTATTCTTGTTGGGTTTTCATTAAAAAACTCATCTGCTTTTACAAACTCATAAAAGATACCGTTGTCTAGTTGCAACAGCATTCCTTTCTCTGTCTGTGTGTCTTGAAAGGCAAAAAACCCTTCACTGGCTGGATATAACTCAATGCTGTCTACGCTTCTACCTATAAGATCTTCTAACTTGCGACGGTAAGGCTCGTAGTTTACACCTCCGTACACAAATAACTGATAGTTTTTAAAGAGCTCTCCCACGGTTTTACCGCTCTTCTGGATAAGACGCTCATAATACATCTGTACCCACGGAGGAATCCCTCCTATGAGTGTCATATCTTGGTCTATTGTTTCGGCTACAATCGCATCTACCTTTTGTTCCCAGTCTTCTATACAATTAGTTTCCAGACTAGGAAGCCTATTCTTCTGTAGGTAATTAGGCACATAGTGTGCAACAATACCAGAAAGGCGGCCTAGTTTGATGCCATTCTTTTCGGTCATCTCTGGACTTCCTTGTAAAAAAATCATCTTACCATCTACAAAGTCTGTATTTCCTGTCTCTGCGATGTAAGAAAGAATTGCATTACGCGCACTGTTAGGGTGCGTTTTCATGCTGTCTTTTGTAAGCGGAATGTACTTTACTCCAGAAGTAGTTCCAGAAGTTTTTGCAAAGTAAAGAGGTTTACCTGGCCAGAGTATATCTGGTTCTCCAGCGACCATTTTATCTACATAGTAGCGCAAGTCTTCATAATCTCTTATGGGAACTTGCTTTACAAAATCTGCATGTGACTTTATTGTATCAAAACGGTGATCATTACCAAAAGTCGTATACTGAGCAGCATCTATAAGACTCTCAAAAACCTTGTGCTGAGTCTCAATAGGGTTGTCTGCCCATTTTTTTATACTTCGCTGTATGTACGACGCAAAAATTTTTGCTCCAAAAGACTTTATCGACATTAGTTAAAATCTATAAAATTAGTCGGATTTATAGGGTACCCATTACTCCACAACTCAAAATGTAAGTGTGGTCCAGTACTATACTCACCTGTATTACCCACCGTGGCAATAACTTCTCCTGCTTGAACCAAGGCTCCTTGTGATTTATTGAGAGAAGCATTGTGTTTATATACGGTAATAAGATTTTTACCATGGTTTATTATAAGTACATGACCTGTCTCTGCAGTCCACTCGGCAAAAATCACAGTTCCATCTGCTGCGGCTTTTACAGGAGCATCTTTTACAGTTACAATGTCTACTGCAAAGTGTTTTTGACTAGCATTATATGCAGATGATATGGTTCCTTTTACTGGAGGAAACAGTGAGAAATCTGTATCCTCAATAGCTTTATCAAACACATTGTACTTGTCTTCCTGCTCTACTGTTTGCCTTAGTAAGCTATCTTCTCTACTAGGAAGCACATAAATTTCTTCATCATTAAATACGGCATCGCGTATAGAATCTCTATCAAATTCTAGCTCTTCTACATCACCACTCAATACTCTACGTATAGAAGAGTAGTATTGCTCATTTACTCTAATTGCATTTTCTATCGAGTCTGTTTTTGCAACGAGCAGCGTCGCATTGCGCTTGAGTTTTGTGCTTGAGTAACCAGGAATATATTCTCTAAGTGGTGTAAATGCGATAAGTAAAGTAGTAAGCGCAATAAGAATAATAGCAGATATACCTACTAGAATAAACACATTGAGTCTTGTGAGTTTAAAAGAAATACGCTCCTCAAAAGTATCTTCATTGAGAATAACTAAGCGATACTTGTGCAGTAGCTTTTTTGCAATCTTTTTTTTCTTCTCTTTTTTTTCTGCCATTTGAGGTACAAATATACTTTTTAGATATGAGATAATTGATGTCTTTACGCTTTCGCGAAAATTGGATTGCGATAACCACTCAACGTCAATTAAGTCCTTTTTATGACTTTAACGCTCGTATGTCTGTTTTCTTACTATCTTTGTTTTTCTAAAACAGATGAAGATGAATTTTTTAGCAATATTTTTAGGAATGGTAGGCCCTTGGCAAATAGGTCTTATTGTATTAGTTGTTTTATTACTTTTTGGAGGTAAGAAAATCCCTGAAATGATGCGCGGCTTAGGTGGCGGTATCAAAGAATTTAAGAAAGCGTCTAAGGACGAAGAAGACGATATGATAGAAGAGAAGAAGTAATACTCCCTATTTCTTATATAGAAAAACCGCATAGCTCTTTAAGTTATGCGGTTTTTTTATGTGTATCACCTTTCGCGAAAGCATAATTTCTAAAAGTCATTTATCAATCTACTAGGGTTTTGATATGTACTAAAGACTCTTAAAATAACAATGTCATCACCTTCTCTATCATACACTATTTTATAATGTCTTATTATAATCCTTCTAAAGGTATTATTAATTTCATCCTTTTGATATTGCTCAAAGTAAATAATAGTTTCGCTTGCCTCGATAATATCATTAACCACATTTAGAGCGCCTTGTGGTGATTTCTTTACATTCTTTATGTAATTGTAAATTTGCTTTAAATCTCTTTTTGCTGTATTGGTCCAGAGACAGTATTAAGCATCAATTACCAATCCTTTATTTCTTTCTTAAAATCATCAACAGCTGTATACTCTCCTCGTTTATATTCTGATTTTGCCTCCTGTAGCTCTTGTTTGTATTGTTCTCTACTCAAAGGTTCTCCCTCCACGGTATAAGCAATTACTTCAGATTCTTGATAGCTTATTGCTAGCGCATTTATCATTGCAAGTAAACGCTCATCTGCATCTTGCACTTTTTTTAAAACTTCTTCTCGTAACTCTAGTGCTCCCATAATATACTGTTTAACAACATAATAAAGATAACGTTTTTACCTCAACCTAGCACTTTTCAAGATACTCTCAAGCTCAAACATATTATCACGCTGGTCTTGTGAAGGGGAGAATATAAAACCTTCTAATATCAAGTATCTCCCATTTTTTTCATCTCTTACAGCATAGTTTACAAAAGGTCCAGCCATATAACGACCGTCTACTTCCCATGTTCCTTTGGTCTCATAAGCTAGTTTTCCATCTATCTCTGTTTCTTGTAAGTATGGTGAGAAAGCACGTTCTGTAATAAAGCGACCGTCATCTACTGGTATTTTCTTTCCACCTATAGAATCACGCATGCGTATAATGTTCTTAATTGTTAAGGTATCCTTATCAATTGCCTCTAGCGGCACCTCGTACACCGTTATGTTCATGTTACCGCTGCGCTTAAGCTCTTTGCGCATCCAGAAGAAATCTGCTTTCTGTTCTGCATATCGATAAGCATTAGGAAAGTTAAGTTTTACTCCAAATACCTTTTGTAAAGAATCTGTTTTCTTCAATGCCTTTTTAATTCGACTTTGATTTGCAACAAGCTCTTGTCCTTTAAAAGCAGTTACAATACGTTCCTCATTATCAATAATAAGATTTGCAATTTGTGTGTGGCTACTTCCAGTAACAATTACTCCTGTTTGTGGGCGTGCATACTTATCTTTTACAATAGTTAAAGAAGCACTATCTGCTGGTTTTATTTGCAAATAAATTCTATTCTTAAGTAAAAAATCACTGAAAGCCTCTGGCGGAATCTGATCTATAGAAAACTTAGGCTCCTCACGTGGTAATCCATACACCGGATCTGCCAGCACGTCGCGTAGCGCGTCTCCTATAGCTCCTTGCCATTGCGCTTTGGTCACAATCACCTTAACGTTGTTAATATTACCTACAGACTGGCTTAAAATGCGTTTACCATCATTATCCCCACAAGAAAAAAGTAAGGATGCTGTTACTATACTTAAAAATATTCTTTTTATCATATTGCTATTATTAATGATTAACATCCAGACATCACAAGGACCGTGGTGTAATCTATATCTCTCTTAATTGTAAAAAATCCGCCTAATATATTATCGGTAGGTCTGTATTCTGTAAGGTCAAAGTTCCAATGATTCTGACCATAATCTCCAAAAATCTTATTAACCGACTCTACCCACAACAGCACAGATTCTCTATTAGGGTTTGATATCGTTAGTACTTCTCCAGTTGCAAGTAATGCATCGCCACAATTGCGTTTTGTATAAACGATTCCATTTTCAAAAGTTTGTGTAAATCCACAATCTCCGCCACCATTAGGTGGAAGAATTTCCTTGTCTGAAATGGCTTTATAATTATCTATCAAGTACGTATAAACAGGATTTTTTATAATTCTTTTTTCATTTCCCTCACTATTTACTACAGTATATGCCGTAGCATTATACGGTTTAAGGGTTACTTCTTGTGCAGCAAGTACTGCTGTAAAGCATAAGCTTAATGAAAGAAGTAACTTTTTCATAATTGATTTATTTAGAAACACGTAGTTTCATTCCTGGCTTCAGTTTACTACTACTAATATCATTCCAAACTTTAATATTATCAATGCTTACTCCAGGAAACTTATTTGCAATTTTCCAGAGTGAGTCACCATTTTGAACAGTATACGTTTTCTTTCCCTTTAATGAAACCGTTTTTGAGCTACTACTTGTACTGCTATTGGTAACAGGTTTTCTTGGGTAAATAGTTAATCGCTGCCCTATTTTAAGAGCATTTGATCGTAGGTTATTCCACTTCTTGATTTGGCTTACACCTACACCGTATTTACTTGCTATCTTTCCTAGATAATCACCGCTACGCACTCGGTATCTAACCTGAGAGCTTGCTGTAAGTACTTCTGGTAATGGTTTTTCTCTTTTGTCTAGTTCAGCTTTCGCAAAAGCGTAAATAGCCTGTTCATTTTGTACAAATTTACCCACACTCTCGATAGGAAGTCGCACGTAATATTTCTTGTCCTTTACCACTGGAATAATATCCAATTTATACTGAGGATTTAGGAATTGAACAATCTCCAAAGGAATTCCCACGATACTAGAAACCTGATCTAGCGCGATGCTTTGTTTTATGTGAATGGTATCTGTGGCAAAGTAGTTTATAGGTGCTCTTTCTGGTGTGTATCCATGCTCATCTGCATATTCAAAAAGATACATGGTGGCTAGAAACGCAGGTACATAACCAGCGGTTTCTCTAGGTAAATTCTTTCTAATATTCCAGTAATTTGTAGCACCTCCAGAGCGTCTTATTGCTTTAGAAACATTTCCGGGACCAGAGTTATAAGATGCTAGTGCAAGATCCCAGTCTCCATGAATATCATAGAGTTGTGATAAATAAGCACAAGCAGCCTCTGTTGCTGCAATAGGATCCATGCGATCATCTACATAGCTGTTTACCTCAAGGTTAAACATTTTACCCGTTGCAAACATAAACTGCCATAAACCTGTTGCTCCTACTCTAGATTTTGCTCTTGGACGCAGTGCACTTTCTACAATGGCGAGATATTTCATCTCTAGAGGGATGTCATACTTATCGAGACGTTCCTCAAACATAGGGAAGTAAAACTGGCTCACCGCCATAAGCTTCTCCATAGCTGGTTTGTGACGCTTTAAGTAGCGATTAATAACGCTTTCTAGCGAAGGGTTATACTCCACGTTAAATGGAGTACGCGCATTTATTTCGGCAAGGCGTTTTTTTAGTGTGTCTGTAGGAAGTTCTAGGTTTACTTCAGGCTGGTACGTGTGGCTTTCACGTATATTATTTATAGAATCAAATAGATCCATTCTTGCCAGTTCCTTACGCCAGCGCATATCTATAAGTGCTGCTTGAGGGTTATCTGGTAAGTTGAACGTTATAGAATCTCTTACTTGTGTATCTAGTAATACTTGAGGTAAATCTTGAGAAATTGTATTGGTAATGACAGTATCTACTACTTTGATAGTATCTCTTTGGAGTGCCGGTTTTTTATCTTCTTTGATAACCGGAGCTTTCTGTTTATAAGCCTCATATGAGAGGGTGTCTTGCGCTTTCGCGAAAGCGGAAAACAAGAGAATAGAAGCTACTAGGGATATTTTAAAATTATGTTGCATTTGAGTCATAGTCAAGGAACGAAAGATACGGGAAAATCGTATGGTTTTAAAGAGAGGAAATATAACTTCTAGCCAGCACAACTTCTGTTAGGTATATAAATAATAAGACCACCTCTTGAGGTGGTCTTATTACACGATGTTTTATTAATTATTCTTGTATAGCAGCTATACCTGGTAGTGTTTTACCTTCTAGCATCTCAAGCATTGCGCCGCCTCCAGTAGATACGTAGCTTACTTTTGTATCAAAACCAAATTGTTTTACAGCCGCAACACTATCTCCTCCACCTACAAGTGAGAAGGCGCCATCCTTTGTAGCTGCAGCAATACTATGACCTAGTGCAATAGTTCCTCCTGCAAATGTTTCCATCTCAAAAACTCCTAATGGTCCATTCCATAAAATAGTTTTTGCACGCTTTGCTACTTCGTCAAAAAGTTCGCGAGATTTTGGTCCAGCGTCAAGGCCTTGCCATCCATCTTCGATACTCATGATATCGCACACCTTTGTGTTTGCATCATTTGAGAAATCATCTGCAGCAATAACATCTACTGGTATGTGAATCTGTACTCCTTTTTCTTTGGCTTGTTTAAGAATATCAAGCGCAAGCTCCATTTTATCATCTTCACAAATAGAGTCTCCTATGGTACCTCCTTGTGCTTTAATGAAGGTAAAAGCCATACCTCCACCTATAATCATCTCATCTACTTTATCTAGGATATTCTCAATAACTGTAATTTTTGAAGATACTTTAGACCCACCAAGAATAGCTAGTACAGGCTTCTCGCTGTTATTAAGAACGCGATCAAGACTCTCTATTTCTTTTGCTAGTAAATAACCATAGCATTTTGCTTCAGGAAAGAATTGAGCAATGATCGTAGTAGAAGCATGCGCACGGTGTGCGGTACCAAAGGCATCATTTACATAAATATCTCCTAGCTCACTTAATTGCTTTGCAAAGTCTACATCACCAGCTGTTTCTTCGCTATGGTAACGTAGGTTTTCTAGTAGTAATATTTTACCCATTTCAAGGTTAGATGCAGCCTCTGTAGCTTTTGCACCTACACAATCCTCCACAAAGTTTACTTCTACACCAATGACTTCAGAAACAGTTTTACAAATCTGAGAGAGAGAAAACTCCTCTTCTTTGTTTTTAGGTCGACCTAAATGAGACATAAGGATAGCAGATCCTCCATCTTCTAATACTTTCAAGATTGTAGGTTTTGCAGCCTCAATTCTTGTAGTATCGGTAACATTACCATTCTCATCAAGGGGAACATTAAAATCTACGCGAATTAATGCTTTCTTATTCTCAAAATTAAAGTCGTCTACTGTGATCATTTTCATTGGTTTTGCTAACAAATATAATAGATACAGAGGATAAAAAATGCAGTGATTCCTTTATATTTGACGCTATGCTGTTTTCAAACGTTATCGGGCAAGATTTTATTAAAAATCATCTCACAACAAGTGTTGATGCAGGGCGTATTGCTCATGCTCAACTTTTTATAGGTTTATCTGGCACAGGGGTTTTACCCATGGCTATTGCTTATGCACAATATATTTTATGTAATAACGCTCAAGGCGAAAATGAGGGAGGATCTCAAGCTTGTAATTTAAAGTTTGAGCACTTATCGCATCCGGATTTGCACTTTGCTTTTCCTGTAGCAACTACTCCCGAAGTAAAAAGCCATCCTGTCTCTAATAATTTTATGAGAGAGTGGCGCTCGTTTATTACAGAAAACCCATATGGAGATCTCTTTGAATGGCACCAGCATCTTGGTATTGAAAAAAAACAAGGACAGATAGGTGTAGATGAAGCTTCTGAAATTAATAAAGCTCTCGCTTTAAAGTCATATGAAGGTGGTTATAAAGTAATGATCATTTGGGCAGTTGATAAAATGAATACTGCTGGATCAAATAAACTTCTCAAACTACTAGAGGAACCTCCAGCAAAAACTTTATTTATTCTCATTTCTGAAAATGAGGATAGCATTATAGACACGATAAAGTCAAGATGCCAAGTATTGCATTTCCCAAGATTAAGCGAACCACAAATTGCCGATGCTTTAATTACTCATCATAAAACTCCAGATGCCGAAGCTCATAAAATAGCTCATCAAGCACAAGGAGATTACCAGCAAGCGATGCATTTATTGCATCACGATGGTGATGATATTCAGTTTGAAAAATGGTTTGTTACTTGGGTGCGTACAGCCTTCCAAGCAAAGGGTAAAAAAGAAGCCGTTTTAGGACTCATGGAGTGGAGCGAAATCATAGCAAAATCTGGCCGTGAAACCCAGAAAAATTTTCTTGCATACTGTGTTCAATTTTTCCGTCAAGCTTTGCTTAAAAATTACAAGGCAAATGATCTTGTTTTTATGGAACCAGAGACCGGTTTTGATCTCTCAAAATTTGCTCCATTTGTTCACAATAATAATATATTTCCTATAGTAGAAGCCATACAAAACGCTTCATATCACATAGAACGTAATGGAAATGCAAAAATAATCTTAACAGATCTCTCAATTAAATTAACTCGATTTTTACATCGTAAGAGCTGATGATATCAAATAGTTAGCCCTATATTTAGTTTAATCTAAATATATTTTTAGATAAACAATCGATAGTGTCCTTTGTCTATATACTCAGACAATCTCCGATCTTTCACTAAACGAGAACATTTAAAGGCTCTATAATCTACAAGTACAATTTCTATCTCGTTAATCGGTACCATTTGGTTAGTGAAATCTTATTTAAATAAGCTTGATTAACTTGATGAAAAGTACGTAGATTTTACGGTGGAATCTAGTCATTTATTGATGAGAAAAATCATCAAAATTAGGCATAAAAAAAGCGATGATTTCTCATCGCTTTTAAAGCTATTTTAAGGACTTGAATCTAGTCTTCTTTTGGAGCATATTCTCCATTCATTTCTGTAAGAATTGCTTCTGTAAGATTTAACTCATCTTTACCATAAAGAACACTTCCAGCATCGTTAGATCCATAGATATAAGAGTACCCATTTGTCTTTCCGTAAGCCTTTACTTTATCCTTCACTTTTGTAATAAGTGAGTCTATTACTTTCTGGCTTTCTACTTGTAGTTGACCTATTCTTGCTTGGCGTTCTTGTTGTAATTGTTGTGCCTCTGCTCCTAGTTCGTTATAAGTTTCTTCTTGTTTTTTACGTGACATAGACGGTCCGTTTTTTCTAAACAAGTCTTCTTTGATTTGGTAAGACTTAATCTTAAGCTCTAATTCGCCCATGATTTCGTCATTTTGCTTTGTAAAACGATCCTTTGCGCTTTTAAGCTCTGCATATTCTGTAAGCAACTCTTCAGTATCTACAAAACCTGTTTTCTCTGTTTGACAAGCTACAGCCATCATAGCGGTAACAAGTAGCATTCCTATTTTTTTCATTGTGTTATTTTGATTATTTGATGCGAAAATAGGTAGAATCCATTAAAACTTAATTAAAATCATGTCTATTTCCATTTTGACTCTTAAATAAATATAAATAGACTTAAAGTGAGCGATTATTCACTAAAACTTGAATCTTTTGAAACCTACACTTAGAGAATTAATTGAGAACGCTACAATTCAAAATAAGGAAGTAATTTGTAATTAATAAATACGATATACTGAAAGCATTAAAATTGAAAGCAGAAGTAAAATAATCAGGAAGATTGATAAACACATTACAGGGGATAGTAATTGTGTAATTTAAAAATTGACAATGTCAATTGAAAATATTCCACGTGGAACATTTTACAACTAAATGCATTTTTAGCAGAAACTTTGAAAACCAAATTCTCAATCCCAGATTAAATATAAAAAGGTCAAAATTGATTGAAATAAGCCATCATAAGAAAAAGTAATGACCAAAAAGAGAATTAATAATAAAATCTTATTAAAAACGAAGCCTATAAATACTGTTTTTAAGCGGTTTCAGCATTTAGCCATATACATTTAAGGCATTCGTACCCATAAGCCCTTAAAAGCGCTTATTTGCAATTTAAGCGTGTTTTAGGACATAAATATGAGATGAATAACCTCCAGACTGCTTTGCTTTACGATTTGACTTAAATCCAGTTACAAATGCAGTGAAGAAATTCATTTTACCACTTTTATACTTTTCTGAAAGAATACTCACATAATAGGAATCAAATTTCATAGGCAGTGTTTTTACTAATTGTAAATCTTGTTCTGCAAAAAGTCTTTTTATAGAAGTCTCTGAAAAATGGTATAAGTGTCTTGGCACATCAAAAGCTGCCCAATATGATTTATAATAACTAGCATCAAAAGATTCAAAATTAGGAACGGCAATAAATATAGTTCCATTTTTTGCTAGTTGCTTTTTCAACCATGCTATTTGCTCTTGTAAATCGTAAACATGTTCTAGCACATGCCACATAGTTATCACATCGTATAACTCCCCTCCTACTTCATCGATATTGTTATAAATATCGAGTCCTTTATGTTGAGCAAGCTTTTTAGCTTTAGCATTTGGCTCTACTCCTTTTACATTCCATTTTCTTTTAGATAGAAATTCCAAAAAATCTCCAGTTCCAGCTCCTATGTCTAAAACACAACCTTGGTCAGGATGAAACTTTTTTAAGAGTTTTTGCTTTCGCGAAAGCGTGATTCCTTTTATAGTTTGATATGCGATTTCAAATAAAGTTCGTTTTCCATCTGTGTGAGATATATAATCTTCACTTTCATAATATGAAGGAAGCTTAGAAATAACCGGCTTAGGATTTGTGAAATACATATGGTACTTCTCATCATACTTTAGTGTAAATTCTTCCCTACTTACTGAATGATCTCTTACTTTAAAATCTTCTTTCATCAACTTTGTTTCACGTGGAACGTATAATATTTAAAAATTATCGCCCCATATAAACTAACATTACACTTATGTCTGAAGGAGAAACTCCGCTCACTCTAGACGCTTGAGAAATTGTAGTTGGCCTAATTTTAGATAATTTTTCCCTAGCCTCAAAAGACAGAGACTTCAGTTTTGTATAATCAAAACCTTCTGGGATTTTAATATTTTCTAATCGCTGTAGCTTGTCTGCATTTGCTTTTTCCTTTGCAATGTAACCTGCATACTTAACTTTAATTTCTGCTTGTTCTAATACATCACGATCAAGATCTTTCTCCTCAATATAGGCAGCTACTTTCTCAAAGCCTTTCATATCATCAAGCGTGATTTGGGGTCTAGAAAATACTTTAAACATTTTATCAGATTGTCTCATAGGAGAAGATCCTCTCTCCTCTAGTATATCATTTACCTCTTCAGGAAGAATACTTGTATCTTCAAAAAACTTAACAAGATCATTAGATTCCGCTTGCTTCTTTTCCATGGTAACAAGACGTTCCTCAGAGGCTAAACCTACGGCATTTGACATAGGCGTGAGACGCTCATCTGCATTGTCTTGACGCAATAGTGTTCTATACTCAGCACGAGAAGTAAACATCCTATACGGCTCTTCTGTACCTTTTGTGATTAGATCATCTATAAGAACCCCTATATACGCTTCATCTCTTTTGAGCATGAAAGGATCTTTCTCATGCACTTTAAGGTGTGCATTCATACCAGCCATTAATCCTTGAGATGCTGCCTCTTCATATCCTGTAGTTCCATTAATTTGTCCAGCAAAATACAGCCCGCTCACAAGCTTAGTTTCTAGCGTATGCTTTAACTGTGTAGGCGGAAAATAATCATATTCGATTGCATATCCCGGACGGAAGAATTTTACATTTTCAAAACCAGCTACAGACTTTAAAGCCTTAAACTGGACATCTTCTGGAAGTGATGTTGAAAATCCATTTACATAGATCTCGCAGGTATTCCACCCTTCTGGTTCTATAAATAATTGATGTCTATCCTTATCTGCAAAGCGGTTAATCTTATCTTCAATAGACGGACAATATCTTGGCCCAAGAGATTTAATTCGACCATTAAACATAGGCGAGCGATCAAAACCTTCTCTCAAAATATCATGCACTTCTAGCGAAGTATAACTCATATGACAAGGACGCTGATGTGTAAGCGGACTTGTTTCTTTACTATAACTAAACTTCTCTGGAACTTCATCACCTGGTTGAATAATCATCTTAGAGAAATCTAACGATCTACCATCCACTCGTGGAGGTGTTCCTGTTTTCATTCTTCCAGATTCAAATCCAAACCCCACTAGTTGTTCTGTAATTCCAGTAGCTGCTCTTTCACCTGCTCTGCCACCACCAAATTGTTTATCTCCTATGTGGATTAATCCATTTAAAAAAGTACCATTAGTTAGCACCACAGATCTTCCTCGTACTTCTATTCCAAGTGAGGTTTTTACACCAACTACTTTATCATTTTCTACTATAAGACCACTCACCATCTCTTGATAAAAATCAAGATTCTTAGTTCCCTCAAGCTTCATTCTCCACTCCTCTGCAAATCTCATTCTATCAGATTGCACACGTGGCGACCACATGGCAGGACCTTTAGATTTGTTAAGCATCTTGAATTGTATTGCTGTCTTATCCGAAACGATACCGCTGTATCCTCCTAGTGCATCAATCTCTCTTACTATTTGCCCTTTTGCGATTCCTCCCATAGCAGGATTACAACTCATTTGGGCAATGGTTTGTAGGTTCATAGTTATAAGAAGTGTAGAACTTCCCATATTTGCAGCAGCAGCAGCAGCTTCACAACCTGCATGACCAGCCCCTACTACTATAACATCGTATGTATCTTGAAATAGACTCATTGTTTCACGTGGAACATTAAAATATTAATATCTCTAAGAGAAGTTACGCTTTCGCGAAAGCGTTATATACATTCTTTTAAAGGCGTGCAAAGATACAGCCTTTAATTCTCTCTAACACAACTTCCTGTTGGGACAGATGTTAAACCTTGAAATAGAGCGCTGTAAGAAAATTACTACTTATCTAACTGATAAATATAAATTTTCCTTTGCTCTCATCTCCTTAGCCTCATCCTCACTCTTATCTTTATAACCGCAATAGTGCAGTAGTCCATGAACCATAACACGGCTTAATTCGTCTTTAAAGGAGGTTTTAAAATCTGCAGCATTATCCTCAACACGCTCTACAGAAATATATATATCCCCACTAATTACATCTCCACTCGTGTAGTCAAAACTGATTACATCTGTAAGCGTATCATGATTTAAATATTCAACATTGAGTTTATGCAAGTAGGCATCATCACAAAAAATGTAATTGATCTCCCCCATTTGTTTTTGCTCAGCTTCTATCACAGATGTTAACCACTGAAGTAACTCTTCAGGATTTGATAATTCAAAATCATTTGTACTATTAAATTCAATCATTGTTTTTCTGGAAGTAATCTTGCACTTTACGCTTGTATTCTTCCTTAAGCGGAAGTGCATTTCTGTTTAATATTTCTGTCGTATTAAAATACTTTTTGGCTTTTTCGAGCGCACTATTCACAGGGTTCGCAAACTCCTTTAAGTTGGTATTTGCTTCACGCTTATTCTCTTCACCTTGTTGTAAGGTTGCCTCTTTAAGTTTAAGTAGTTCGTGCTTAAGATTAGTCATACGTTGTAAGGTTTCATTATTAAAACCTTTATCTAATAATTGCTGCTCAACATCCTTCATATCTTTTACCAGCTTCTCTGCATTATCCCCAAGACCTTCCCTTTTTATAGCATCTTCTAGTTGTTGTCTTAACTTAGACTGCTCTTTATAAATTTCATAAAGAAGTCCCTGCTCATACTCGTCGCTTTGTCCATCTCCATTTTCTCCATCTCCATTTTCTCCATTTCCATCACCTTTTAAATCGCTATTACTCGAGCCTTTTCCTCCACCTTGACCACCTTCACCTTCGCCTTCTTTTCCTCCCGCTCCTTCAGATCCACGTTGATCACCGCCTCCTTTTCCTTGTCCTTCTTTACCTTCAGAACCTTCACCAGATTCTCCTTCCTTACCTTCACCTTCTTTTCCTTCTCCGGGTTTTTTACCCTCACCCATTTTCTTATTGAGTTCTTCTTGACTCTGTATGATATCGGGGAGTTGTCCTCCACTTCCACTGCCAGAACCCATGCCCATTCCTTTTCCTTTGCCGGAGCCGCTACCAGACATCATTGCATTTTGCATATTATCCAACGTCTGACTAAGGAAGTCTGCTAGTTTATTAGTTCCAGTTATAACATATTGCTGGCTACTTACACCTTGCATTATTTGATTTTCGGCAAGTCTTGATAATGCTTGATCCATGCTGTAATCAATATCTACTAAAGTTTCATTGATAACTTCATCCAGTTTAGGCTGGCGCAGTGACAAGGCATATAAACTATCATCTATATGTTTGAAGTTTTGTTTGAGTACATTTTGCCTTCTTAACTTACGTGCATAATTAGGATTCTTATCATCCATCTTACGAAATTCCATCATGATAGCTTCTTCCTCAAAACTAAAAACAAGAAGATTATCTAGTATCTGTCGTAACATCTCTGCATCTTCTTCAAGACTTTCTTCTCCATCCATTTGCATTTGAGACTGCATAGACTTGCTCATTTGCTTCATCTTCTCTGCAGCCTTTTTTTGCTTTTCTTGAGCACCAGATTTATCTTGAGGTGTTCCGTCTTGTTGTTCTTGATTTTCTTGTCTTTCTAGTTCTTCACTAGCTCCCTCCTGCTCTTCTTTAATTTCTTCTTGTTTTTTCTCATCACCAGGAAGGTCCATAGGTTTTTTAAGTTCTTGGTTTTCTTTCTCAAGATCTTTTAATGCTTCCTCAAGTTTTTTGAACTCTTCATTGAGTTCATCTTGCTTTTCCTTAGTATTTTCTTTTCCTTCCTTCTTACTTAAGTCTTCTTGTTTTTTTGCGAGTTCCTCTAAGTCACGAGCAATTTGCTCGGTTTTTTTCTGAACATAATAACGCTTTGTAAGCTCAACCATTTGCTCTAGGTTTCGCTTATTATTTTTATTTTGCTTTTCAAGTTCCTCAAGCTTTTCAGAGAGTTCTTCTTTTGGCATTTTCTCTCGAAGCTCTTGTAATTCTTTTAAGAGCTTTTCATTTTCCTTTGCTTTCTTTTCTTGACGCTCTAGACGTTCCTTCAGTTTTTCTTTATCCTCATCTGTAAGTTCTTCTTCTTTTTGAAACTCATCTAGATTCTCCTTAAGTTGTTTAGAAAAATCTTTCATCATTTCCTCTTGCTGCTTCTGGCGTTTAAGAAAGCTATCAAGTTTCTTTTGATCGTTAAAACTCAGCTGCTTTTTCTCCTTCTGAGTTCGTGAGATTTCTTGTAATTCCTTCTCACTATCCTTCATCTTCTGTAAGGACTTATCAAGATTACCTATAGATTTTTGTTGTTGCTCAAGCTGTTTGTTTTTAAGCTCATCATCTGTCAGTTTTACAAAACTATATATCGTGCTCTTCGTACTTTTAAAACGATGGATGGCATCGTTATCAAAAACCTCAAAATAATATTCATAATTTACTCCTTCTTGTAAATCAAGATTATTAGGGAATGCATATATAAACTGATCTACATTACCCTTTGAAATACTGATTTCCTCATACTGTTTATTATCACTCTCTGCAGGATAATAAACAATTTGTAATTTTTTAAGCCCGTAATCGTCGCTTACTTTTCCGTAGAAATAATTCTGCTGCTCGTTTACAGTATCCTTTTTTGCTTCCAAGGATATTTGAGGATACTGATCTTTTATGACTTGTAAGTTATAAGCCAGATTTTCATAGTTTTTCAGTTGGCTATTACTCGTACTTACTTCATAACTCGTGTTATTATAGATACGTTTTACTGCTTTAAAAACTTTTGAGGTTGTCACATTTTCGCTTAAAGCGAAAGGAATAATAGTATCCTTAAGCACAAGGTCTACACCTTCCGTCTGCCTCGTACTTATATTCCAAGAAACGGTAGTTCCTTCTGGAATAATTGCATTGCCCGTATTTTTTACAGTCTCTTTTCCTTTGCGAGTATGTGCAGGATAGTTGAGCTCCATATCAAAATCCATAAGTACAGGAACCTTGAGTACCTCGATAGT
>TARA_R110002012_G_scaffold78049_2_pt1 | contig 168142 bp, 144 predicted proteins | sample TARA_R110002012 | Tara Oceans TARA_R110002012 (sample SAMEA4396515) | marine metagenome | biome: Westerlies Biome; feature: [DCM] deep chlorophyll maximum layer (ENVO:01000326); material: water (ENVO:00002006), including particulate matter (ENVO:01000060) such as... | depth 40 m
TACGAAAAGATAAGAATCGACGGCATTTTTGAGCTTTGGATAGGCCCCATCATTCTGGCCTTCATTGGCACTATTTTTCTTTTTATCGGAGGCGGCATGTACGCCGTGAGCAGATAGTTTTATCTCTCCATTAAACCTTTTCTGTGTTTGTGTATCTAATTAGAAAACAACAAACATGAAATAGCCATAACGAGTATTATTCTCAATGGGCGTGAATAGATCTTAACTCAAAACATGCTCAACTCGAGATTATATTGGCTATTCCATGTGCCCGTTGAAAAACAAATTATATACACATGAAAAGGATAGTAATCACATTCATTGGTGTAATGGTAGCAGCTACCTCACTAATGGCACAGGAGGAGCAGAGCTCGTCAAAAACTCAAAAACATGCTCAGCGAACTCCCGAGGAACGGGCGAAAGAAATGACCACCCGGCTAAAAGAAGAGCTTAATCTCACCGATCAGCAATCGGAAGAGCTTTACGCCATTCATTTGAAGTATGCCGAAGAGCGCAAAGGCGTTTTGGATGCTGGTAAAGAAGAGCGGGAGGCCCAAAGAAGCGAGATCAAAAGCATCAATGACAAGCAAAAAGCTGAGATGAAAACCGTACTAACCGAAGAGCAGGTAGCGAAACTGGATCAAATGCAGGAAGAAAGAATGCAGAAGAGAGGGAACAGACCGCAACGGGGCTCAGGGCGAAGAGGCCGGGGATAAAGCTGTTGGTTAGTAGGTGACTCGAATGTCTTTTATCTCCATTTGGTAAAATCCAGCATTGCGAGAACTGGCGAGCCAGGTGCCTTCATAGTTTTGCCAATTTTCCCAGCTGATTTCGACACCACCGATGGGAATCACCTTCACCCAGAGCTTCCAGGCGCTGGGTTTGAAGTTTTCATCTAGCAGCCAGAGGTAGCTATCGCCCGGGGTAACTCCACCCGAGGTGTAGGTGACCAGAAGTGCAGGCCCCTCCGCTGTTTCTACCAGTCGCCGTTCAGTGCCCGGGTCTCTCACTTTGAATGGCGCCACCAGCCAGAAGGAGTCGTTGGCAAAATATGTCCATGCGGTTTGAATGGCATTATGTAGTTCGTCGCCTTCCAGAGGATTCCCTTTTTCCGCAGCTGAGCCTTCGAAAGTGTCAGGGGAAAATCTTACTTCCATGTCTCCCCAGGTCACAGTAACAATATTGTCTGGTTTGTTCCAAACATAGTGATGACCGCCAGGAAACGTCCACGACAGCGTCTTGATCTGCTGATAAGCCTCATAATTCATGGACGCCAGCATTCTATCTGCCAGGGTTTCTGCAGCAGGGCCTTTTTCGCCCTCAGGTAAGGGCTCGCTTGCTATCCAAACAGCCCCAGCTCCCAGCAATACCAAACCGAACAAAATAATCCCGGCAATCTTCAACACCTTCATCATAGCATTGAAACTGAAGACTGCCAGAAAAGTTCACGTTATTTCAGCATAGGGAACAGCCCCCTTATCTCATCGTCGTTGGGTTGGCGACCGTATTCGCAAATCTCGAAGGTTTCTACATTGGTGGCTTTGGCCACCCGGTCTTTGCCATACCATTTTTCAATGGCCTTTTTTGCTTCTTCCGAAGGCGGTCTGATCGATCTCTTGGTCAGCCAGGCTTTTCTTGCTTCAGCGCCTTCGGGCACCTGATCGGCATAGCCGCCGATCCATGGCAACCACTCGTAAAACTGCGACACGTGGGCGTCCAGCGCATAGCCTTTTTGCTCCGTTACCTCGGTAATGTCTACCGCAATGTCTGGCCGGAAGGGGTTGGGTTTTTGGAAGTGATCGTATCCATAGAGAAAAACAGGATTCTTCTTAAGTGCGGGCACTTCCGGGGCAATATTGGGCACTGCCACCATGTAGGCTGCATCCTGCACCAGCACACCCGTGTAGCGATGGTCGGGGTGGTAGTCGTTGGGCCGGGGAGCAATCACGATGTCGGCATTCCACTTGCGGATTTCCCTGATTACCTGCAGGCGAACATCCAGACTCGGAACCAGCTCGCCGTCGTGGTTGCCTAGTACTACGTATTCAGCAATGCCAAAGCGTTTGGCTGCTTCCTGTGCTTCGGCAATTCTGCGTTTGGCGAGGGCACCACCACCGGTGGTTTGGTGGCCGGCATCTCCATTGGTAAGGGAAACAAATTTGACCTGGTGGCCCATTTTGGCAAACAGGATGGCGGTGCCACCTTCATCCTGGTCGCAGTCGTCGGGATGGGCGCCCAGCACCACGATGCGCAGGGGAGTGGCCGTTTGCGCAGCAGCAAAACCGATGGCCATGAAAGCAAAGAGAAGGGTGAGAAGATGTTTTTTCATAAGTAGGTGGTTTAAAGCATAATCATCATTAGTACACGTCACCCCGAACCGACGAAGGAGGGAGAGGTCTCCCCAACGAGAGCCTGCTCATTTTTAAGAGCCTTAGTGCCTCGCAGACGCCTTTCTGGCTCGAATCGAATTGACGCTGGATAAGGTAAAGAATTTCTGGGAGAGAATGGTTAGAGTTTATTGTAGCGGTGGAAGGTACTAGAGTGATTTCAAGTATGCTCTGCAACATTCTGTAACAGCCATCGACGATATCTTTTTAGTTGACAATTGAAATATGGATATGATTTTCAATAATTGTAACTATTTTACGAACTAAACCTATGGTAAAACTAACTATTGGCTGATCTTATTCCGATTTATGAGGCAATAGCTTATGAGGACGTCCAGCTTACTGGTGGCACCACAAGGCCATTGGTGTTTTCGGTGATGGGGGATAATATCTTTCCTTATGTTGTCAAAATATTTTCAGCTAATGACAACCGTCAATATTATCCAATCTCAAAGGAGTGCATCGCTTGGATGATTGCCAATGAATTTGAAATTCCACAGCCGAAGTCCGCTATCGTGCATTTTGGAGATGACATCCTTCAATCCATCCCAGTTCATATAAGACAGAGAATTCTTGATAGCGGAGAATACTATCACTACGGTACTGTCTACCACGACGGTGCCAAAATAGCTGACAGTAATTACTTAGGGAAGAAGCTGGAAGGGTGGGAATTGGAACGACTGTTTGGGTTCGACATGCTTATTTATAACATGGATCGAACATTAAGAAAGCCAAACTTGCTTACATGGAATGATGAATATATGATTATTGATCATGAGCTATCCTTTCCTGAAATGATCAAATCAATTACCGAGGAGATTAAAAGAAATGACTTTTCTAGTTTTTATAATAATTCACGGCTTCGATCACATTTATTGATTCCTCCGTTGAAAAAGCTTAGATCTAGGATGCATATGCCATTAAAATATGAAGAGTTTTCTTATTCGTTAGCACGGTTGGATCTCCGGATTTTGGAAAAGTTAAAGGAAAGACTTTTGTCGATAGGGATAAGATCTGATGATTTTGACAGAGTAATACCTTATCTTTCAGCACAGAAAGACAAAATCCCTGCGTTTGTTAAGTCATTGAACAACCTTTTTTAAGCAGTGAGGCAGCCGTTTCAATATAGTGTCATAACATATCAGCACTCTCAAATTACGGGAGAGAGATACCCGGTTGCACTTTTGTTTTTCTTTTCAGAGGATCGCCGTTTTCAGATCAGTTTTCCAGATAGCTTCTCGAAATTGAGTCATTTTCAAGTTGATTTTGACGCTACTTTCATAAAAAAGGTATTAAAAAAATACGAGGAGAAGGTCAATGTCCTGAATTATAGATTAGTCAAAGAAGAGCTAGGCTTTTCTAGCAATGATCTTGCAGAGCTGATCAATGCAGAGTTTATTGTTCCTGATTCTTCTGCGATCAGATTTTCAGAGTTGAAAAGTGGGTTTGTGCCAAACAACCGAGAAAGCCTTGTCATCTACTACGAAAATTTATATTTCAAGAATTACAAGACTGTTGAAATTAAGGATCATGTCAACGAACAGAAAATACTACAACAATTTCACACCAAAGCTCGAAACTCTTTCAAGGAATCGACCGGAAGGTATTTGCGTGAAGTCATAGAGGTTCGTGGAAAGTTTTTTAAGGAGAAGTTTGACTATGGCTGGCAAAATGGAACCTTCAATTTGATAACCCCGCTAAGCTTTGATTTACAAAGAGAGGATTCGATCAAAAGGAAGATTCAACAGCAGATAGGTGTTGTTAGAAATCTGGAGGAGATAATTAAAAAGGATAACCTTAAGCTGGACTTCATTATAGCCAGGCCAACGGGTAAATCTCTTCTTTCAGCCTTCGGTAAGGCGCTAGATGTCTTGCATGATTTTGAGGATAGCAGCCTTGCCAGGGTAATTGAATATGGCGAGCCGTTGGACAGCTATGTCGAAGAAATCAAAAATACAGCAAAGCCATTAATTCAAGAATAACTCACCCTCATTAGGTCCTGGTTTCGCAATCTATTTCGCTTCTTTGTTTAGGTATCTTTGAATTCCTAAGGACACTTTAGTTTCAATTGTAGCGTAATTTTATGTGAAAGAAATAGTGTAAGATTTGACCTAATAACTGTTGCAAATGGTAGAGGCTACCAACATTTCATATAAAACACAAATCCTTTATGTATTCAAAGGTATGTCCTGAAGCAGCTATGCTTCACACCACCGGATGATCCTTCCACGGGCTCTCCGCCTTGATAAACCGCCAGTCAAAATAATCTTTCACGGCCTTGGTGCCACTTTTTGTCAGCTCGTCGATTTTGTGGGCAGGCAAGCTGAAATCTGAGGTGCGCACATCGAGGGTATCAATGAACACCGTCCTGTTCCAGTCTTCCCCCTGGAGGTGGGCTTTGTTGGCGGCCTCCATCATAAAGTCGAGGAGGGCCACGGCGTAGGTTTTCAGGTTTTTGACATCGGCCGGCGGCGTGGCCCAGTCACGTTTCGCATAGGTAATCACGTCTTTGCTGTCGAGCCGGAAGCCGAGGGTTTCCATGTTGAGAATGCTTCCGTCCTTACCGGCCAGAGAGTTAACAGGGTTGGAAACGTACTCCGGCTTGTCAAACAAGTTAACCGGGTAGTTGTAGCTCACGCCGCCATCGACCATCACATTGTTGCCGTTTTTGAACGCCGCAAAAAACACCGGCAGCGACATCGACATGCGCACGACTCTTCTGACCGGGATCGACTTATGAGCCTCATTTTCATGCGAAAATACCTCCGCTTTTTGTTCCGACAGGTTGGTCACGGCCATGTAGAGGTATTTGAAGGCTGTGTTGCCGCCTTTGATGGCATCGTCGAGGTCGCCGAAAGTGAAGTCTTTGGTACCGGTTTGCTTTTTCACGACCTCGCCAATCCAGTCCATAAAGTCGTCGCCTTTGTACCAGCCGAACTTGTTGAACATCCGCATGGCGTTGCCAATCAGCCCGTTGCCATCCTGAAAATCGGCAAAGTTGGTGGTGCTGATCAGCTCGCCTACCTGCGCAGGCGTGCAACCCAGGGCCAACGTGCAGGCATTGATAGCGCCGGCGGAGGTGCCGGCCACCCGCTGCAGGTGATCGAGCATGCCCAGCTTTTGCAGCTCATCGAGCGCACCGCCATAGGCGATGCCTTTTACACCGCCGCCTTCAAATACGAGGTTTCTAAACCCAAATGAGGTTGATTTGTTAGTTTTTGCCATGGTAGGAAAGGTTATGCTTGAAGAAGAGATTCGAGATAGTCTTTGGTTTTTGCGCCATACACGCCGTCAATTTTGAGGAAGCCACTCTGGCTTTGCATCATGCGCAGGGCTTCGGCTGTTTTGTCACCAAAAAAGCCATCAGAAGTGCCGGCATCGAAGCCAGCGATTTTCAGGGCATCCTGCAGCTGCACCACGGCCACTCCCTTGTTGCCCTTTTTAAGAGGAGGCTTAGGAAGAATGAATTGTTTTTCGGTGGTGAGCCTGCGATAGCCAAGCACTTTGGAGGAGTCGAAACCAGAAATGGATACCATATTGGCCTGGTTACCACCCAGGGTGTAGCAGCGGCTGCCATCGGAGGAGGTGCCCATGTAAATCCCGACATGGCCTTCCCACGATTCGATGGCCTTGCGCCAGTAAACGATGATGTCTCCGGGCTCGGGTTGCATAGTCACGGTGCCCACGGCCAGCCAGCTCCGGGCGTTCAGCTTAGTGCTCCGCTTGAGGCCCGCCTTCAGGCAGCACCAGCTCAAAAAAATACTGCACCAGGCAGTTTCATCGTCCTTTACGTCCTGGAATCCCGCCTCACTGGCGTACTGGAGAATGCGTGCATTGTGTGCCTGCCCTGGAATTTCCTTTACGCCAATCTCAGCACAAGCGATCTTTATCAGCTCTTGCATGGTATTGATTTAAAAAATAGTAACAGAAAATTAATCGTTAACCGGTGCTCCCGATATCGGCTATCAGGTCAAAAAATTCTCTCGAATCCAGCAAGTATTCTCCCTTTGTATAGGATGAAGACTTGCTCCGCTATTCATGGGAAGCACCACCACAGGTCAGAGAATGAATATACTACAAAAATCAGAATTAGCGAACCAAGACGGCTTGTTTCAGACGCTTTACTTATGAAAACAGAGGTTTTATGTCAAAAATCAGAATATCTGTTTTATTATTGTACAAAGAAGAGCGGTTAGGGCGGCCAGACTTACCAGCCTAAATCGACCCTCTTCAAACTGAATGTTGTGTACTTCAGGGTTTTTATTTAATTTGAAACAGCATAAAGGCTTACCACTCAAAACAAGTTATTTACGAATCACATTTAATCCATGAGTATCAAAACACACATAAGTGCACTAATCCAACTTGCGTCAGCTGACGATGATTTGGCTGATAAGGAAAGAGAGTTGATTTTTTTAATTGGTGAATCTGGTGGACTAAGCCACAAGCAGATTGAAGAGCTTCTGGAAAATCCTTTGGATCTGAATATTCCAGACAGCCTTAGCGACGACGATAGATTCGAATTGCTCTACAATGTTGTGCAGTTGATGAAGGTTGACAACGAAGTGTTTCTGAGCGAGATCAAATTTTGCGAAGATGTGGCGGAGAAGCTTGGCTTCAGCAGAAAAGTGATTTCAGAGCTTTCGGCGAATATCTATTCCGATCCAGCAATTACTTCAGACAGAACATTGCTGAGACAGAAGGCGATGAAATATAAAAAATGAACTAAACTAACCTATAACCAATTAAAAGCCCGTCACTGACCGGGCTTTTTTTGTGCGCTGACAAAGCCTGCCTCCTAACATTAGCGGAAAGGGCGGAGGTGTTGGACATGTCACCAGCATCCAGCAAAGGGCATTGTTGACAATCAATTAACAAATGCTTGATTTTGAATCAATAGCCGATTCGTTAACTTGTCGTGAATATGGATACCATTGCGTGGAAACCGCTAACCTACCAAAATTTTGAGGCCCTGAGTGTTGCCCGAAAACAGTTACATCAGGCCGTTCAGCAGGTGTCTGTTGTGGGACGAATATACCTTCCCAGGGTGAAGGACGACAAACATGCCAACCTCGTGTGGGTGCCGCAATTCCAAAGGCTGGCCGGTAATTGGGTAGAGGGCTCAACTAAATTTCGGGTTTCTTTGGATCTGGCTAATCTGTCCATTCATTTGGTCGACGACGAGGTAAAGACGATAGGGGAATATGACCTCAAAGGGAAAACGCAGGCCCAGTCGATGGTTTGGCTGGAAGAGCAGCTGGAAGGGTTGGGGCTGGATACGGGCCAGTTCGCCATCAACCTTCCGTATGAAACTCCTGATTACCCCACAGCCCATGGAAAGCCATTTGAGCAAAAGGACGCCCGGGCTTTCGAAGAGCTTGCCTGGTATTTTCACAACGCTGATCATATTTTACGGCCGCTGAAAAGGGAGTTCCCACAGTCCACAGACGTGAGGTGTTGGCCGCATCATTTCGATATAGCTGCACTCATTATTCTGAATGACACAGGCGATCCGGAAACGACCAGCAGTATTGGTATAGGCATGTCTCCTGGCGATCAATTCTATGATCAGCCGTACTTCTACCTTTCTCCCTGGCCATACCCTTCAAGAGATAAGCTTATACCCATGAGTCATGGCAAATGGCACGAGAAAGACTGGCTGGGCGCTGTTTTAACTGCAGAGTCTCTTTTTGACATCGAAGATCCGGCGCAGCAACAAAAGAGAGTTTATGCTTTTTACAAAGAAGGGCTCGATCAATTAGTAAGGCAGCTAAAGCCTAACTTGTAGAGCGGCGAATATTGAAGTGTTCTTCCAGTTTGATGTAAAAGTCATCCTGGTTGAGGAGGTAGTGCTCGGTTCTTTCCCCCCGACTATTCACGATCAACATTTTTTCCGTTAAAGTTTTTCTGCCATCCGGGGTGGCCTGAGTAATCATTTTTCCTTTTCTGAAATGACTTTCAGGGTCAGTTTGCTGATAAACGCAACGGGGGATAAACTCTATAAGTGTTCTTCTTTTTGGTGAGAAGAGGTATTTTTCCTCAAAGGATTGACCGTCATCCGATTCATCCAGCCACCAACCAACATCATCTTTCTTCCTGACTCGGTAAAACTGGTTGAGGCTCATTTGCATGTTCTCTTCCAGCACTTTGAGGGGATAGACCGGCCCTTTGCCATAGCCCACGTCGCAAAGAAACACCTCACCTTCCAACTGCACCAAAATGCACATGTGCTCGAATTCGGGAGAGAGTTTTCCGTCAGGCTTTGGTATTCTGGCCGAAGCCATATAGCAGGTAAACCCCAGCTGGGAAAGCAATGAGTAGAAAAGACCGTTGAGCTCGTAGCAGAAACCACCTCGTTTTTGCTCAATTATTTTTTTATACAACCTCTCGGTATCAAGCAGGATTTCCTTGCCCCAGTGAATATCAAGGTTTTCGAATGGAATATGTAGCAAATGCTGATAATGAAGGTGCTTGAGGAAACGGGCACCTGGAGCCTCCCTGACTGAAACGTCTATCCTGTCTAAGTACTTGTCAATATCCATTTGAAGAAGCTGTTGTTTCAAAAGAGAAACCTTGTGAGGGAGTCCGGCTGCGGTGGAAAAAACCTACCACAGCCGGACTGAAACTTATTTTGGGCTCTCCATGTAGTCAAGCGTTAGAGCGCAAAGAGACTTTATACCCAGCAGCATTCCTTCATCGTCTACATAAAAATCAGGCGTGTGGTGAGAGGCCACTTTTGAGGCGTCCTGCCCCTTTGGCATACCTCCCAGAAAAATGAAAAAGCCAGGCACTTTTTCCTGAAAGAATGAAAAGTCTTCAGCACCTGTGCTGGCGGCCGACAAAATCACATTTTCTTTGCCTGCCACTTCCTCAAGGCTCGGAAGCATTTTGGCTGTTAGTGCGGGATCGTTGTAGGTGATGGGATATCCCTTGTCGATGATAACTTCGGCAGTAGCACCCATGCCTTCGGCTGTATGCGTGGCGATGGAACGTAATCTCTCGTGAATCTGGTCTCTCATGCCATTGTCCAGCGCCCGGATAGTGCCCACGAGCGTCACTTCTTCAGGAATGATATTGCTTCGCACGCCACCATGTATACTACCAAAGGTGACAACGGCAGCTTCCTTGGTCAGCATCATGTTTCGGCTCACGATGGTTTGAGCATTGTTGATGATCTGAGCGGCAGTCACCACCGGGTCGATGCTGCTCCATGGAGCAGAGCCGTGCGCCTGGCGCCCCTTCACTTTGATGGTAAAACTGTTTACGCTGGCCAAGGCTCCGCCTGGCTTATAGCGAATGCTTCCTACTTCGGTGGCTGAGTTGATGTGCAAACCAAAGATGGCATCCACTTTTGGGTTTTCCAGCACCCCTTCCTTCACCATCAGTTCGGCGCCACCCTCTTCACCTTCCGGCGCACCTTCCTCGGCAGGCTGGAAGATGAACTTTACGGTGCCTTTTAATTCGCTCTTCATTTGGCTCAGCACCTCGGCCACGCCCATCAGAATCGCCACGTGGGTGTCGTGTCCGCAGGCGTGCATCACCGGAACTGACTGGCCGTTGTACTCTCCCATTACCTTTGATTTCCAGGGAAGGTCGTTTCTTTCAGGCACCGGAAGGGCATCCATGTCCGCCCTAAGGGCCACTACCGGGCCGGGCTTTCCTCCCACCAGTGTTCCGACAACGCCGGTAATAGCCACACCGGTTTTTACCTCCATACCGAGGCTTTTTAAGTGGGCTGCAATTTTTTCGGCAGTTTTAAACTCTCTGTTTGATAGCTCAGGGTGCTCATGTATGTCGTGTCTCCAATCGATGACTTTGGGCTCTACCTTTTCGGCCAATTGATAGGCTTTTGTTTTCAGCTTCGAACCAGCAGGCGCTGGCGAAATCCACGATTGGCAGGTAAGCATTAATAGGGCCAAAAGGCCAGTGTATACAGTTTTTTTCATACTTGGGTTGGTTTACTTTTGGAAGATAGACAAAAACGTGGTCGTTTATGCGTTTGAATTTTTCAGCGGAAGTATTATTTGACAGATAATATAGACCTGTCTTTTCAGCAAATAGTGAGCTGTCTGATGGAATAAATTCAAAAACCCTTAAATTTCAAAAAACCACCCACATGAAATAGCCATAAGGAATACCATACCCAACGGAAATGAATAAGTGGATCAAAAAGCTAAATATTCATTCTCATTGGTAAAAGCTATTCCATGTGGCCGCTGAGAAACAAATTATATACACATGAAAACCATCAAGAGGCTACTGAAGGGCATCCTGGTCTTGATTATTTTACTAGTCATCTCCTTATATTTTTATCTGCAGCACATTAAGCCAAAATACAAGGGCGACTTGACCCTAAGCCCGCTTGAAAACAAAGCGGAGGTGTGGTTTGACAGCTATGGCATTCCGCACATCTATGCGGAAAACAAAGGTGATCTCTACTTGGCCATGGGCTACCTTCATGCCCAGGAGAGGCTGTTTCAAATGGAGCTGGTGAGGAGGATTGCGCCAGGGAAGTTGTCGGAAATACTTGGGAAAGATCTTTTGCCGACCGATAAGTTTTTTCGCACGTTGGGAATACATCTTTCCTCGCAGGAAGCGGCGCAGAAGCTGCGAACCCAAACCACTAACCCCACGCTGAAAGAAGCAGAGGCTTATCTCAGAGGGATCAATGAATTTTTGGAAAAGGGCCCAACACCCTTGGAGTATGAGCTGCTTGGTATTGAAAAAACGCCTTTTACCCTGGAGGATATTTATAACGCCGTAGGTTATATGTCGTTTAGTTTTGCAGCGGCGCATAAAACCGACCCACTGGTGAGCTTTATTAATGCCGAACTCGGTGCCAGCTACCTGAAAGACCTGGGGCTAAAAGCAGACACCACCAGACAAATGATCCCGAGCTATTTTGGAGATCCCATTGGCTTGAATGAAAAGTCTTCCGCTATGCTGCTGGAAATGCTTAACCAATTGCCAGTGTCTCCTTTCATAGGCAGCAACGGTTGGGTATTGGGGCCGTCAAAGACAAAGTCTGGCAAGGTGCTTTTTGCCAATGACCCTCATATTGGATTCTCTCAGCCTTCTGTGTGGTACGAGGCGTATCTGGAAACGCCCGACTTTCAACTTTACGGTTACCACCTGGCTGGCTACCCCTTCGCAATTTTGGGACACAATCGTCAGGTGGCTGTTGGCCTGACCATGCTCGAAAATGATGATGTTGACTTTTTCAGAGAAACGGAAAACGAAGCCGATAGCAATCAGTACCTTTACAAAGGGGAATGGAAAAGGTTTGACTATCGGGACGAAATAATCAAAGTTAAAGACGAGGAAGACATAGTTTTTCAAGTGAAAACCTCCCTCCACGGCCCCGTTGTCAATGGAGTGTTGGGCGAGATAGTTGGGCCTGATCCGGTAGCCATGTGGTGGACATACAACAAACTCCCCAATCAGGTGCTGGATGCCACTCGCAAGCTAAACAATGCGCAGTCGCCGGGCGATGTTACCGACGCTCTCAAGCTTATACATGCCCCAGGCCTCAATGTGATGTACGGAGATGCCAAAGGAAATGTGGCCTGGTGGGCAACTGCACGTTTGATAAAACGGCCAGAGCACGTCAATTCCTTCACCATTCTTAACGGATCCACAGGGGAAGATGACCCGCTTGGCTACTTCGATTTTGCCGAGAATCCCCATTCTGTGAACCCACCAATGGGCTATGTATTTTCTGCCAACAACCAGCCTGACAGTGTAAATGGTTACTATTACCCGGGCTACTATTTGCCGGAGGACAGGGCCAGAAGGATAAGGCAACTGATCGACAGCAAAAACGATTGGGATAGCGAGGATGTAAAAAAAATGCTGATGGATGAGACTTCGCCAGCTGTGACTCAAAATATTGGCGTGCTGCTAACGGCAATGGCGAACGCATCTTTATTAGGAAATGATCAAAAAGCACTCGAGCTGCTGCGAGCCTGGGATGGCAAGTTTGGTGGGCAAAGTGCTGCGCCGATTATCTACACCAGGTGGCTGTACACCATTTTGGAAAATGCAATGAAAGATGAGTTGGGCCAGGACAAGTTTGACCTCTTCATGTCAACTACTGACCTCAGGAAGCGAACCTTTCCACTTCTCATTGCCAACGATAGTTCTTCCTGGTGGTACAATGCCGACAAGAAAACTGTTGAACCCCGGCAGGATGTGATTTACGGAGCGCTCATAAGTGCAGTGGCCTCGCTGGAAGACGACCTGGGGAAGAACATCGACAAATGGAAATGGGAGAATATCCATACGCTAACACATAACCATGCCCTGGGGGTGGTGCCGCTGCTGGGAAAGGTTTTAAACGTAGGCGATTTCCATGTTTCTTCAGGCGAGGAGGTGATCAACAACTGGGGCTATCCTGTCACAAGCGAAAACAAGTACAGGGTGTCGTTTGGGCCAAGCACACGGCGAGTTGTCGATTTTTCAGACATAGAAAACTCGGAGAGCATTTTGCCCACTGGCCAGAGCGGCGTTTTTCACAGCAGACATTACGATGACCAGGCCCAAATGTATGTAGAGGGGAAGTTCAGGAAGATGACCATCAACAAAAAAGAGCTCACCACTAGTGGCAAGCTCCTTATGCTACTTCCCGACAAATAATAGGTCGGTAACCGTTCGGTTTACTTCATTTGAGAGTAAACCTTTGCCTGAGATTGTGGAGTCTCCTTAACATTGATGGCTAAAGACACGATTAGTACTCCTAAAAGAATAGCCACAAGGGCCGAAACATTTTTTCTGGAACCAAACATTTTAATAACTCCCTTCGTCTTCTTATTTCCTGTTGACAGTTGCCAACCATTGTTGTTTAGCGTTGCGCCAAAATTCATAAACACCTCACTCTTAATATTACAGTTACCATAACGAAACAACACATCGTTTTGTTTCAGTGCAAAATTACTAATACAAACAGAATAATTATAAATAATGTAAGAAATATTCAAAACAATTCATTGCAATCGTTTGCTTCAACTTATAAGAGGCGTAGCTGAGACAAAATAATTTATCCACCTCTTTTTCAGAAGGTTGCATAAGGCTGGTTAAAGCATGATAAACCTCCGATTTAAAGATTTTTGCCATAAATCATCTGACCAAAGCACCCAGCTCGTGTTGGAATGTAAGGTTTCATCAACCAGGGTCGTTTTAAGGACAACTGCCTCCATAGGGAGCCGGTCTATTCGTACCTCAAACTGTCAACCGGATTTTTCCTTGCCGCAGCAAAAACTCTCAAAAAGGAGGTAGATCCTGCAACAGCCATAATGATAAGAAACGGCACAAGAAAGCTGACCGGCCCAATTGGTTTATAGAACTTAAAAATGGATTCGATCAACATGTCGGTGAGATAGTAGCCGCCTACTGCACCCAAGGCGCTGGCTACCACCACCATTAAAAGAAAGCTTTTGCTTATGAGCCAAAGAATCTGCGGAATTTCGGCTCCCATCACCTTTCTTATGCCAATTTCTTTCACCCGCTTGATCACATTAAGTGATATGAGGGTAAATAGGCCAATCACCGACAGCAACACGCTGACGACGCCAAGAAAAACGAAGATGATGACAATATTTGCATTGACTTCATGGGCTTCTTTGAGAGTATCCTCCTGGTAAAAGCCGTTGAAGGGCTTGTCTGGAAACAGGTCCAGCCAGTTTTGTTCCATGGCCTTGTAACTCTCTACAATTTTGTCTCCTGCTACCCGAGCGATGAGAAAGTTGACATTATCTTCTCTGGAAAGCCTGAAGGCATAGGGCTCAATAGGGGAAAAGAAGTTGTCGGAATAAAAATTTTTGATCACGCCAACCACAGTTAAGTGGAGCGTATCGCTGATGGATACTCTTTGGCCGACAGCTTCCTTCCAACCAAACGCCTCCACAAACTTTTCGTTAACAATGATGGAACCAAGTCTGTCGCTTTCGGCAAGGTCTTTTCCAAAAGGCCTCCCTTCAGCCATTTCCAAATCCATGGTTTCGAAGTACTCGGGGCCAAAGTCCATCATCATCACTTCCCGTTCCACATCACCCGATTTGATAGTTCTGCCGTAGTTCCAAAAACCAATATGACTGGCAGAGGCCGCCAGGCTAACGATGTCGGGGTTCTTTTCCATCGCCGATCTTAGCGTGGTGTATTCCTGCAGCGAACTCACCCTGGCGCCTATTACGCTTTCCTTTTCAAACCCCATGTCGGCATTCTCCTGAAAAATGGCATTTTGATAAAAGGCCATACTTGCCACCAGGGCCATAATAGTGAAGGCAAATTGCATCATCAACAGCCCTCGTGAAAGAGAACTTGTGGTACCTACTTTCAGGTTGCCTCTCAAGATCTTCACCGGTTCGTAGCGGCTCACATAAATCGATGGGTAGGCTCCAGCGATAATCGCTGTCAATATCATAAGGCCAACCAGAAACAGGTAAATCTCGGTGTTTTGAGAGAGGTCGAGTGTCAGCGTCATGCCTTCCCACATAGCACTGTAGGCAGGCACAAGAAACGAAGCAAGGCCCAGAGCAACTACAATGGCCAATAAGCACAGAACAAGGTTTTCGGCCATAAATTGCATAATAAGCTGCTGCCTGTTGCCGCCAATTACTTTTCTGATACCGATCTCCTTAAGTCGCTTGCTGGAGGTGGCAATGGAGGTGTTAGTAAAATTGAAGCATGCGATGAGAAGTATGAGTGCCGACATCACAATGGGAGCAATAATGGCCGCCGGGTGCATGGCTTGAGGAAACCAGTACGAATAGATATCCCGGCCGGAGAAAGGCATGTCTGGCATGTGCTCCAAATAAAACGACCCTATCAGCCAATCGGGCCTGGCCTGATTTTGTTCCGGCACATATTTGGTAAGAAAGGAAGCTACTTCGTCAGGAGCAAAGCCATTTTTTGAGAAAAGAAACGTGCCGCCGACAAAACTAGTCCAGCTATTATTGGCTATTTTGTTGAGATCCAGGAAGTTTTCAAAAACAGTGATAGCGTCAAACCGAAAGGTTGAGTTCTCAGGCATGCTTTCGAGTACTCCACCCACAATAAACTCCCTGGTTTTTTCATCGGATGTCACCAGGGTAATAATCTTACCAGTGGCGCTTTCGTCACCAAAATAGGCTGTGGCCATTTCTTCAGAAAGGAGGAGCTGCGACTTATTATGAAAACTGTCGAAAGAACCCTCCTTCATTTTGAAAGAGAAAACGTCAAAGAAGTTGGGGTCTGCAAATGTTATGTACCTGTTGAAAACCTTTCGGTCGACCTTTAATATATAAGAATCGCCAGTAACCCTCACTACTTCATCTACCTGGGGGACGTCCTGAGTTATTCTTGGCCCCAATGCAACAGGTGTGATGCCATAGGGAACAGGCTGCCCTTGCACGTCTTTGTTGATTTGCACTTTGTAGATGTTTTCCCTGTTAACATGCTGTTTGTCAAAATCATAGGCAAACCGGGTATTCAGGTAGGCGATGATGCAGCAGGCCATGGAGATTCCGAGCCCCAGCACGTTGATGAAAACGTAAAGCTTGTTGCGACGCAGGTTTCGGACGGTGAGTTTGAGGTAGTTCTTAAACATGATGAGTCTTTGATGGAAATAAATTAAAGACGCCAAAATATGCCCGGGGTTGCATTGGCGCCTTGTATTTACTTTTTCGACCTTAGACGAAAGTGCTATTTTTTGGTGCGGCTTTTCCTGCTTATTTTATCCAATCAATTAAACCTATCACTATGAAGAGGATTCTACCAGTCGTTTTTCTTTTGTCGTTAGCCGTAACAGGCTTTGCCCAAAAAGACAAGGATAATATCATGCGCAACATTGATCAGAAAGAGGATTTATATAGCAAAACTGCTCTCGACATCTGGTCGTACGCTGAAGTTGGCTATCAGGAATACAAGAGCTCAGAGGCTTTGCAAAAAGTGTTGGCAGATGCAGGCTTTAAGGTCGAAAGCGGCGTTGCCGGCATTCCAACTGCTTTCACGGCTAGTTTCGGAAATGGCAAGCCCGTGATAGCCATACTTGGCGAATTTGATGCCCTGCCAGGACTTAGCCAGGCGGCTGTACCGGAGAAGTCTCCGATAGAGGGGGGAATAGCTGGCCATGCATGCGGGCATCATTTGTTTGGGGTGGCATCTGCCGCTGCCGCTATTTCTCTTAAAGATTGGCTGGCTTCCTCCAAGAACTCCGGCACCATCAGATTTTATGGTACGCCAGCCGAGGAGGGCGGCTCAGGAAAGGTGTACATGGTGAGAGAAGGCTTATTCAACGATGTGGATGCCGTCATTAACTGGCACCCCGCAAGTGTGAACAGCGCCAGCCCTGGTACATCATTGGCCAACAAAACTGGCAAGTTCAGATTTTATGGAATTGCCTCTCATGCGGCGGCGGCTCCCGAAAGAGGACGGTCAGCGTTGGACGCCGTGGAAGCTATGGACATGATGGTGAACATGATGAGAGAGCATATTAAAGAGGATGCAAGGATACATTACGTGATTACCAATGGTGGCACAGCGCCGAACGTTGTTCCTGACTTTGCGGAGGCCTACTATTATGTTCGCCATAAAGACAACGACGAAGTAAAGGACATGTGGAACCGCCTGGAAAACGCCGCTAAAGGGGCTGCCCTCGGCACAGATACAAGGGTCGAAATAGAAGTAACCGGAGGTGTTTACAGCCTGTTGCCCAACGAAACGCTGGCCAAAATCATGCAGACTAACCTGGAAAAAGTAGGAGGCTACACCTACTCTGCCGAGGAAAAAGCTTTTGCTGAAAAACTATCTACTACGCTTGGCAAGAGTGCCATGCCGCTGGATTACACACAAAAAATCATGCCCTATGAGATGAGGGCTGGAAGCGCTTCTACCGATGTAGGCGATGTTAGCTGGAACGTGCCCACCGTAGGCCTTGCCGCAGCTACCTGGGTGCCGGGCACTGCGGCTCATAGTTGGCAGGCAGTTGCCAGTGGCGGCACGTCAATCGGTGTTAAGGGAATGATGGTGGCTGCAAAGGCGATGGCCATAACAGGCTACGATCTGTTCAAATCCCCTAAAGTACTTGAGCAGGCCAAGGCAGAGTTTAACACTAAAAGAGGCACTGACTTTGTTTACGACCCTTTGTTGGGCAACAGGCCGCCAGCCCTTGATTACAGAAAATAACTCTTGAATGGGTCGTTTTCCTATCGATTATTACCTCTTCTCACTTCCTGAGAATTAGCAAAGATGAAAGGGAAATGGAACGGAGAATCTTCCTGAAGAAACTGAATGGCGTCGGCTACAGTTTCCTCAGGAATTTCTTCCATAGGAACGTGACCGGCATTCTCATAAATCTTTACAACTGAGTGAGAAATACTTGTAGCAAAGGAGTCAGCTACGTTGTACGGAATCCATTTGTCGTGCTTTCCCCATTGAATCAAGGTTTTCTGTTTTATTTTCGAAAGCTCATCGCTTCTGTCTATATGTGCAGTATTCATTCGGTATATGAAAGCCCGGCGATTGCCTTCTCTGCGGCAAAGGGATTGGTACCTTTCCACAAGGTCTTCATCAATTTTCGAGTCGTCATAGTACACCTCTTCGAGATTGTTTCTCACCATAAACCTTGGCGTTGAAAACCTCAGAAATGTATTGAAGCCTGGTGCCTTGGCGAGCCTGAAAATAAATGGTGGGGGGGCATCATTTGGATAGCCGGCTGCATCGATCAGAATCAGCTTTTCAACTCTTTCGGGATAATCGATGGTAAAATTCCACGCAATTTCCCCGCCGAGAGAGTTACCAGCAATATAGCAACGACCCAACCCCACAGTGCTAATGAATTTCTCCAGAAACTCACTGTAGTGTTTCATGGAATAGTCATTGTCCGGGAATGGGCCTGTTAGTCCAAAACCAGGGAGATCGATGCGCACCACCTGATAATACTGCGAAAGCTCCTGCGACCACTTGTCCCAGGTTTGCAGCGATGAGGCAGTGCCATGAAGAAGAATGATTGGAAATCCTTTTCCTTCCGATTTATAGTGAATAGGCTGGCCATCAATTTTCACGAATCGGGACGTTCTTCCTGCATACTTTATCGATAGGTCTTCAAGCGACAAGTCGGCACGGAAAAGCGCCATGAAAACGCCTATCGTGAATAGTACCAGCGAAACTAAGGTCTTTTTAAACATACCGTGATCCTTTACTTATCCCTCTCTGCACTAATAATGCCAAATTAATTCATTCGAAAACGAATCGTAGGAAGCAGGTAGATTTTCATCAAAAATACTCGAAAACAAGTATAGCTGGTCAAATATTGGTTCAAATGTAATCAAAAATATAATGCTGCTAACGGTTAAAACTTAATCATACCCTGTTTGTACTGGTAATTAGGGTGTTTTTCATGACCTAAAAGCAACTCTTTTCTCCACAGCCCGCCGCCAAATCCAACCAACTTTTGATCTGTTCCAATCACCCTATGGCAAGGAATAACGATTGGCAAAGGGTTTTTTCCGTTGGCACTTGCTGCTGCTCTGATACACTTCGCATCTCCCAAAAAAGTAGCTTGCTGAAGATAAGACCAGCTGGTACCGTAAGGTATCTTTCCCAATGCCTCCCAAACCCGCAACTGAAAATCAGTTCCGATAGGCTTCAGCGGCAGATCAAAAAACTCAAGCTTACCATTAAAATAGGCTTGAAGCTGCTTAACAGACTCTTTTAACAGAGAATCGGTTGGAAGAGAACAAACTTCCTGCTCATTAATAAAGTCAATCCGCAATAGGTAACCCCCAGCAGCAGAAAGCTTTAGTTGACCAACCGGGCTTTGAATGACGCATTGATTCAATAAACTACAGGATTATTGGGCTAAACTCAGTGAATGACCCTTCCGGAACAGTCTCCAAAACGCTTATCTCAGTGATTTGTCGCTGACCTCTGTCACCGGATAGAAGAATTTTACCATAGGGCTTGTAGTTGACCCATGGAAGCACAAAGTTAGGCTCGTCCTGATAGGCATCTTTGTAGTAAGCCCATTGAGTTATCAGGCTTTGTTCCATATCAACATATACTTTGTAGCCGTTGTCGGGCGTCACACCCACTCCTTTAAACAGCAGGCTTAGCACATGGGCGTTGCGGCCATCCATTGTTGTGTCTTCGCCAACGTATTGCAGAGTTACGCCGCTGTCTTTTAGCTTAAATGGCATGAAAAGCCAGTAGGAGTCATTGATCCACCAGGACTTGCCTCTCTCAAGATATTTTGAAAGGGAGTCGGGGCTGGTAAACTCCTGGCCTTTCTTCATTACCCGGCCTGTCATGGTATTGATGTTCATTAAAATAATGGTGGAGTCTCTTGGTGCCTCAATTCTCACATCACCAGTTTGCTTGTCCCATAGGTGCTTGCGGGCACCAAAGAAATTCCATGCAAGGAACCGGGTGGCGTCCCAGTTGTTTCGCCCTCCCATGCTGGTCATCACATCATCGGCAAGTTTAATGGCAACAGGATCTGAGTTTTTTTCATCGAAGCCTTCAGCAGGTGGGTTCTCGACAAACTCACTTTGGCCGTCATTGGTCTCTTTTGTTGAAGGAGTGCAGCTGGTGATGTACCCAATGACAACAGCTGAAAATAAGGCAAGCTTAATTGTGTTTTTCATTTCGTGACGTGCTTAGTCGGTGGTTCGAATTCCTAAATTTCATTTAAGATAGCCCAAAATCCAATGGCACTGAAAACTTTGATATAAAAATGAATAATCGAATTGAACGGTTGGCTACAAACATTCTCCGGTTGGCTACATAGCCGTTTACTTTCGTCGGTCATTTACCGTTCATTGTATCATCAACTCAAAATGAATTTCCAAGAATTGCTTCCTGTCAGAACGTTTGGATAGTGAAGCTTAAAAAGGACAAACTTATGAAAACGCTAATGATGAAAATTTTTGCAACGGTGGCAGTATTCTGCTTTGCTGTTGTGGCGGTCCAGGCTGCCGGGGAGGACTCCCTCAAAACGAAGACCTACAGAAATGACTTCAAAATTGTTGGGAACGCTTCCAGCCTGGAGATAAAAGTAAGGGGCTCAGTCAAAGTAAATGATGCCGATACCGAAGTGACGGCCATTACGCCCGGTGGCTATCTAACAATAAGAAAAACAACTTTTGGCAACAAAAAGGAACTCACGATCAGCAGCAACGATGCAGGGCAGCTGTCTTACGAGTTTTATGATAACAGAACCCAAATCAACTTCGAGCCGGAAGGAAGAAAATGGCTGGCTGATGTTCTCCTCGATGTGATTCACTCCACCGGCGTGGCGGCTGAAGACAGGGTAAGGAGGTTCTACAGGAAGGGCGGCGTTGATGCTGTGATTGACGAAATAGAGGAGATCAACAGCTCAAGCGGTAAGGGAGAATACTTTTCGTTCCTGTTGGAAACCAATGGGCTCTCTGAAGCCGGGCTGTCTAAAATTGCTCTCGCCATTGGCAGAGATATTCCCTCCAGTTCAACCAGAGGCGAGCTGCTCAGGGAATATGACTACAAGTTTTTTTCGAACAGCAAGAGTGCCGCCGCTTATTTCGAGGCAGTTAACAATATCCCGTCGAGTTCAGAGTCGGCATATACATTGCGCCATGCGTTACAAAAGCATAAACTGGAAACGTCTACCAAAATTGCATTGCTCGATGCGGTGGATCACATTCCATCGAGCTCAGAACGGGGGTCTGTGTTAAGACTGTACAACAGGCAGTTTGATAAGGATCAGCGCATACAGGATAAATACTTTGACGTGGTCGATGATATTCCTTCGAGTTCGGAAAGGGGAAGTGTTTTGAGAGATCTGATGAGGGACGAGAACCTGGAAGCTTATACTTTTAGCAAAGTGCTGTCATCTGTCAGGCAGATTCCTTCCAGCTCCGAACAGGGAGAAGTGCTTAAATACGCTATTGATAACTCCAGCCAACTTTCAAATGAGCTGTTTGGTGAACTCGCTTCTACCATCAGCCGAATTGCCAGTAGCTCCACACAGGGCGAAGTTTTGAAGTTCGCTATTATCGAAAAAGAACCAACACCGTCGCAGCTGGTGCCATTGATCAAAGCCGTGCAGAGCATTGCCAGCAGTTCTACTCAGGGCGAGGTTTTAAGAGCTGCGTCGGCCAAAATGCGCAACGACCCCCAGCTCAGCGATCTTATTTTTGAAACAGTCACAAGGATACCAAGCTCTTCGGAACAAGGAAATGTTTTGCTAACTTTCATGAAAGACGGTAACGTACATCCCGATTTTCTTATGAAAGTAATTGACGCATCTGAACATATCGCTTCCTCGTCGTCGAGAGGAGACGTGCTGGTGAAAGTAGCTGAAGTTATGCCAAGAAATGACACATTCAGAAAAGCTGTATCGGAATCTGCCTCTAAAATACCTTCGAGCAGCGAGTACCGCAGGGTGATGGAGAAACTTTATTAAGCACCATAGCCAGCCATGAGAAAATGGTTATTGAAATCATCAGGAATGGCATTTATCGCAGTAGGGATATTCAACTATCTCTACTACGGTAAAACCGGAGAGCTTCCCGACCTTACAGCCCACCTTGCTACCTATTTGTTGGTAGTGGCCATGGGCGCTGTGGCTGGCATTTCAATAGTCTACTCCAACATCAGGTTAAATGCAGTCATTTCCTGGAGGAAGTCGCTGGGCGTCCGGTTTCTTGCAGGTTCACTTGTGCAGGCTGCAATATTGGCTGGTATTGTCCTGCTGGGCCTTGAGCTGTCCAAAGGGCTTTTTCCTGAACCGGTTTCTTTCGAAACGCTGAAGCCTGAAATGATCAAATTAGCGCTGCTTCTTTTTGTCCTGATCATCGTCAATGGAGTTTTTGACCTGTCGTACTTTAGTTTCAGCGAATACTCTAAAGGTCGGCTCAACCAGCTCAAGCACGAAAGAGAGCAGCTTGAGCTTCAGTACGAGCTTCTGAAAACACAGCTTAGTCCCCACTATCTGTTTAACAGTCTCAACACCATCTCCTCCCTGCTCGACGACTCTTCAGAACAAGCCGAGCAGTTCATTCGACGGCTGGTGCAGTCTTACCAGTATCTTATTGCTTCTCAGGATAAAAAGCTGGTAACTGTAGAGGAGGAACTGGCTTTTGTAAGGGCCTATCTGTTTCTCCAAAAAGTACGATTCGGCAATGCGCTTACCCACACAATTTCAATCGGGGCCAATAAGTTTTCGGCTAACATACCGCCGCTTACGGTACAACTGCTGGTCGAAAACGCTATCAAACACAACGACTTTTCGGAGCTGGATCCGATGGAGATAGTGATTCAGGAAGCGGAGGGTAACTACATCTGTGTGACCAATGAAAACCGGGGCATCGTGGATGAAGCAGAGTCGCTACAGGTGGGTTTGGCCAATATCCAAAAGCGATATGTTTTTTTTACCGATTTACCAGTTCGGATTGTAAACGACAAGCTGTTTAGCGTCTCCGTTCCTTTACTTCCTCATTTATGAAGCGTAAACTTTTTTATAATCACTTGATATCACGATTGTTTGCCCCTCTCCCATTGGGTATGCTTATTTACATGCTTGTGCTGCTGGTGTTTGATAACCTGGGCTCACTTGGTGAGGTGTTTTTCGAAAAGGAAGCTTTGTTGTGCATAGGAATTACCTATTTGGTTGCTGAATTGCTGCGGGCCATTGCAAATGGCTTTGTGCCACGAATTGAAAGCAGTGACTTTATTAAGCTCTCGTTTGGCTTATTATTTCTTGCAGGATTGCTGGTGACCCTGCTTGTGGTGTTCGGCAGCATCAGCGCTTACTTTGTGGGGGTGATAGGCTATAGCTTTGGTACCTTCACCACCGAATTATCCACCTTTCTATCCATCTACGGCTTTATTTATGCTCTCTACTTTATAGTGCTCGCCTCTGTCATCTTGTTTACACTTGAAACAAATAGGGCATTAGATAAAGAAGGGGTATTGAAAAAGAATATAGACCTGAAGCTGAGAATCTTTAGTAGGGTCATTAACCCGGAATTTCTTTACAAATCGCTCGAAACCCTGATTTCTATTCTTTATAAAAAGGACAAAGCCGCCGACAAGTTTATCCAGAAGCTTTCGCATGTGTATAGAAGTGTGCTTGACAGCCGGCACGAAGATCTTTCGGAAATGAAGTCTGAATTGACGATCGCTGAAAGCATAGTGTATCTTTATAACCAGCAGTATGATGGAAATATTCATTGGCAGCCGGAGAGCGAAGCTATCGAAGAAGAGGCGTACCTTTTGCCGGGAAGCATGATGATTGTAATGGAGTGGATCATCGCTTCGAACATGATCAACCAAAGTCGGCCTTTGAAGATATTTGTCAGGCGAGAGGAGGACTATTTAACCATTGAATACTCCCTGTGGGAAAGGCTGATGCCAACGGTGGAGGGCAAAGAAAAAATGATGGAATTGCTCCAGTCGTTTGAGCACTTCACCGAGAGGCCCCTGCTGATAGTGAAAGCCGACAATAAGGGATTTGTAAAACTACCTCTTCTAAAACTCGAGAAAGCAGCATGAAAGCCATTATTATAGAAGACGAAAAACCAGCATCAGACAAGCTCAAGAAAATATTGGCGGAAATAGCTCCGGAAATTGAACTGATAGGCGAAGCGACTACTGTGGTGGCTATGTTGGAGTTGCTCGAAGCCAAAGAAGACGAGATAGAACTGATATTAACGGATATTAAGTTGAAAGACGGGTTAAGCCTGGAGGCATTCAAAAAGCACCCCGTCAATGTACCGGTCATTTTCATCACCGCCTACGACAATTATGCTTTGGAGGCTTTTCGCTCGAACGGAGTGGACTACCTGCTCAAGCCCATCGACAGAGGTGCAGTGGAGCAAAGCATTGAGAAGTTAAGGCTCCTGAAGAAAGGGGCCGCCGTGCAGCCTGCAAATGCCATTGAAAACGTACTCAAAAGCTACCTTCAAAAAGACTTCAAAAACAGGTTTATGGTGAAGGTTGGCGAACATATCCGATCCGTGAAAACCGAAGACGTGGCCTTCTTTTACGCCGAGGGGAGAAATGGCTTTATCGTTACCAATACCAAGGCGAGATATGTGATCGACTATAAAATGGAGACCTTGGAGGAGATACTTAACCCGAAATCCTTCTTCCGGGCCAACCGCACTTATATCATCAATATCGATGCCATCAAAGATGTGCTGATCTACTCCGTTACCAGGCTTAGAATAGTGCCGACGGTGGATTGGCCTGAAGAGATTGTGGTGAGCCGGGAGAAGGTAAGTGCTTTCAAAGACTGGTTCAATGATGCTAGCTGATCCGGCTCCAGTTTGTCACTGATTTTTTGAGCGAAGAAATGTGTGATTTGATCACCCGGTGTTTGTCCAGAGCCAGCTTAGGGTCATTGTCAATGATTTGCTGTGCTTCCTCCCTTGCTGCCTGAAGTATTTTCCCGTCTTGCACCAGGTCAGCCACCAAAAGATCCATCACACCACTTTGTTGGGTGCCCATTAAGTCGCCGGGGCCTCTCAGTTTTAAATCGACCCTGGCAATTTCAAACCCGTCGTTGGTGCCCACCATGGTTTGAATACGGGTTCTGGCCTCCTGGCTTAGCTTGTCTTTTGTCATCAGAATGCAATACGACTGGTCGGCACCCCGGCCTACTCTGCCCCTGAGCTGATGCAGCTGGGCCAGCCCAAATCTCTCCGCATTTTCTATCACCATCATACTGGCATTGGGCACGTTGATGCCTACCTCAATCACAGTTGTTGCCACCATTATATGTGTAACGCCCTCCACAAACCGCTGCATCTCAAAGTCTTTGGCCTCGGGTTTCATTTTGCCGTGCACAATGCTGAGCTGGAAGTCCGGAAAAGCCCTTGCAATGCTTTCGTAGCCATCCATCAGGTCTTTGAGGTCGAGCGATGCCGACTCCTCTATGAGCGGATAAACAATGTAAGCTTGCCGCCCCAACTGAATTTGTTCCCTGATGAACCCAAACACTTGCAGCCTGGCGGCGTCAGTTCTATGAATCGTTTTGATGGGCTTCCGGCCGGCGGGCATTTCATCAATCGTGCTGGTATCCAGGTCGCCGTATACCGTCATGGCCAGCGTGCGGGGAATGGGTGTGGCCGTCATCACCAGCACGTGAGGATAAAACTCTTCGTTTTTCTGCCAAAGCTGGGCCCGTTGTGCTACGCCAAAGCGGTGTTGCTCATCAGTGATGGCCAGTCCGAGGCTTTTGAATTGCACAGGCTCTTCCAGTAACGCATGAGTGCCTACCAGTATGTGAATATCACCGGAAAGCAGTTCTGCCAGAATCCTTGTCCTCTCCTTCTTTTTGGTGGAGCCGGTAAGTTTGGCAATGCTTAGACCCATTTTGTCGGCGTACTCTTTGAGCCCGGTGTAGTGCTGACCGGCCAGAATTTCAGTCGGTGCCATAAGTGTTGCCTGGCTGCCACTGCCAATGGCCAGCAGCATGCAAATAAAGGCCACCATGGTTTTTCCACTTCCCACATCGCCCTGCAAAAGGCGGTTCATTTGCTTGCCCGACCGCATGTCGAGGTAAATTTCCCTGATCACCCTTTTTTGGGCGCCAGTCAGCTCAAACGGCAAATGGTCATTGTAAAAAGTGGTGAGCAGAGAGGTGTCTGCCAGCACCAGGCCTTTGTACAAGTCTTTTCGGGAGCCCTTAAGGCTTACTAACCTGAGTTGAATGTAGAAAAGCTCTTCAAACTTCAACCGCTTTCTCGCCCTTTCTAACCATTCACTACTCTTCGGAAAGTGGGCATTCACCATGGCCTCTTTTTTGCTCACCAGGCCAAATTTCTGCAGCAAAAAGTCGGGAAGCGTTTCGTGGATATACGGCAAAGCAACCAGCAATAGCTGCTCCTGAAACTTTGAGATCACTTTGCTGTCGATAAAGCGGGCCTTAAGCTTTTCGCTGGTGTGGTAAATGGGTTGCAGATACCCACCTTTTCTGTTATCAACCGTCAGTGGTTCAATTTCCGGGTGGGCGATGTTGAACTTGCTGCCAAAAGCGGACGGCTTGCCATAAACAAGGTAGGGTGTATTTACCCGGAGCTTCTTAGAAATCCAGGCAGCCCCCTGGAACCAAACCAACTCCATTTCTCCGGTTTCGTCATAGAAGTTGGCCACGAGCCTTTTTTTTCCGCCGATGCCAACAGTTTCCATTGATCGGATTTTTCCAATCACCTGCACAAAGGATTCCTCGTCTCTTATGTCTCTGATTTTGTGAAAGGTTGTCCGGTCTTCGTACCTGAACGGATAGTGCTGGAGTAAGTCACCGTAGGTAAAAATAGACAGCTCTTTGTTTAGCAGCTCCGCTCTTTGAGGGCCAACGCCTTTCAGGAACTCTATTCTGGTTTCAAAAAAGCCGGACATGCGATGGGTAATGGTTCTCTACTGTATGCCTATTTCCACTCAAGGGTGTTGAGCATGTGGATGATATCGAACTTAATGTACTCAATAACGGGCTTTAAAGAGTCGTTTTTTGTGGAAGTCTCAAAATAGAGTGCTCCCCGAATAAAGTGATTGGCAGAATCAGTGGCGTGAAACTGAAATTGGCTGGGCACTTCTCCGGTCAACTCCGACACTACAGCCCACCCACCATTTGGTATAACCAAATCCATCTGCTCAATGGAATACGCTTTGATATTGTGCTTGGAAGTGAGTTTGTAGGAGTCTTCAAAATACTCTCCGAGCAAAGCGGTGTCGTGCCTCACAGGCTTATAGGTCACCTGCACCAATGCCTCCATTGTCGGGTAGTACAAATCAATCCAATACCTTTCGGCCATCCACGAAGAGTCCTTTAGAAGCTTTGCGTGAGCAGAATACTGAAACTGATAAGGAAAGGAGTCTGGCAGAGCAACATACTCACTTGGCGGAAGGTCAATCCGGTTGTATCCCTTGGGCTTGGGTAGGTAGGTGCCTTCGCAGGCAACACTCAAAGCAAGAATGACCGGGAAGAATAAGAGAAAGAATTTAAGCTTCATGCCCTTAAATTACTTATCCTTTTGGAGACTTTCCGCCTGGAACGAGGGGTTTATGAAAACCCGCACTCTTTTGATCCGCTTGTTGTCTGCCGACACTACTGTGAAAACGAACCGCTCAAAGCGTATTTTTTCTCCAACATTGGGAAGCTTAGAATTGATCTCGAGAATCAGCCCTCCAAGAGATTCGCTGTCGCCTCTCACCGTGTCAAAGATGTTGCCTTCAACACTCACTACTTTGCAAAAGTCGTTCAGCGAGATCTTGCCTTCAAACACGTAAGTATTGCTGTCGAGTTTGTTGTAAGCGATCTCGTCTTCGTTGTCAAACTCATCGTTGATCTCCCCAACGATTTCTTCGATCAAATCTTCCAGGGTCACAAGCCCGGAGGTGCCACCATATTCGTCGACAACGATGGCCATATGCACCCGCTTCTCCTGAAAGTCTTTAAATAGCGCATCAACTCTTTTGCTTTCGGGCACAAAAAATGCCGGGCGCATCAGGTTCTGCCACAGAAAGTTTTCGTCTTTGTCCACAAAAGGGAGCAGGTCTTTGATGTAAAGAACCCCTTCTATTTTGTCGACGGTTTCTTTATATATAGGAATCCTGGAGTAGCCTGTCTTATTGATCTGATCCATCAGCTCATGGAAGTCGGTCTCGAAATCGATAGCCGTGATGTCTACCCTGGATCGCATTACCTGGGTCACTGTGAGTGTGCCGAAATTTACGATCCCCTTCAATATGCCCTTTTCCTCCTCCGTGGCTTCAGTTTCAGCGGTCAGCTCCAGCGCATGATTGAGCTCATCAATCGACACGTTGTAGCCCTTTCTTTCTACTCTTTTTTCAACGATTGAGCTGATCGACAGCAGCAACCACGACACCGGCCTGAAAATAGTATCGGCTACATTCAGCAAACCCGACGTGCTCCTGGCAAAGCTCAGGTTGTTTTGATTGGCATATACTTTTGGCACCACCTCTCCAAAAAAGACAATAGCCAGTGTGGTGATTACAGTCAGCACAGCCACAATGTATCCGTCGGCTGATTTCGAACCCACTATCTCCCAGGTGACATATGTCGCCAATGTCACAATGGTGATGTTGACCAGGTTATTCATGATCAAAATGGTGGCCAAAAGGCGCTGCGGCCCCTGGAGCAGGCTTATAATTCGCTTGTCCTGAGAATTGGCCGAAGTGCGGCACGTGGCAAGATCACCGTGATTTAGGGAAAAGAAAGCTACTTCCGACCCTGAAATAAGGGCAGAAAGATAGAGCAGCAGCGCAAATAGAACGCCGCTAAAAATGTAAAAGGAGACATAAGTGATACCTAAGTCTCCAATTAATGTCAAGTATATACTGGGGTATGGGTCTTCCATTGATGGATAAAAGCTGCAATATAGTGCTAAAACGGCAAATCATCCAGATCGGTTGGCTCTGCTGCCACTGGAGCTGGCTGAGCGGATCCACTACTTTGTTGTTCGGACGGGCCGCCACCGCCGTCTGGCCTTCCTCCAACAAGGGTCATTTCCCTTCCCACCACTTCCGTAATGTATCGCTTGTTTCCGTCTTTGTCGTCGTAGGAACGGGTTGTGATTTTTCCTTCGATATAAACCTGATTTCCTTTTTTCAGATACTTTTCAGCTACTTCTGCAAGAGGCGTCCACAAAACTACGTTGTGCCACTCGGTGTTAGTTACCTTGTTGCCTTCTTTGTTTTTGTAAACTTCGCTGGTAGCCAATGTGAAGTTTGTCACGGCCCGTCCGTTCTCGAGGTGCCGTATTTCCGGGTCTTTTCCAAGGTTTCCAAGCAGAATCACTTTATTTACTCCTGACATAAAGATTTGTTTTTTGTGATGTTTTGATAGATAGGGATATTAAAAATAATTTAAAATAAGGTATCATTCAAATAATTAGCGATTAAGACTGGTTTAGAGATACCAGCTGTGTCACTAATACTGATTGTATTCAACCCCAGCCTCTCGCTCAATAGCCTAAAGTCTTCATGCATCAAAATCCTCACCCTGAAAAAACGGGCATAAATGATGCGATGAGTCAACACATGTTTATAAGTTGCTGAAATATCTATTAGTTCCCAACTTTCCGGCGAAATCAAACGCTTGACTTCCCCCAGCGCCGCATCCTCATCCAGCAATTCGTCTTTTTCCCGGATGAAGAAGTCGTGAAGGCCGAGCCAGATATCCTTATCTTTTCTTGACCCCATAAGTACCTCCTCACCGAATTGGAAAACAAAGTAGTTAAAATACCGGTTGAGCACCTTCACTTTTTTTGTCTTTACTGGTAAGTTGGCCACCTCGTTGTTTCTGAATGCGAAACACGAGTGACTGAAAACACAATTTTTGCAGTCGGGTGCAGATGGTGTGCAATGAAGCGCACCAAACTCCATGATGGCCTGGTTGAATTCGCCCGGCGTATCGGATGGAATGAGAGAAACGAGCCGCCCCTCAAATACCTTTCTAGTGGAAGCATTAGAAATATCGTCGTGTAACCCAAACACTCTGGAAACCACCCGATAAACGTTTCCATCGACTACGGGTACTGCTTCGTTAAAGGCGAAGGAGGCAATGGCGGCGGCAGTGTAGGCACCTACGCCTTTCAGTTGCAGAAGCTCTTTGTAGGTGTTCGGGAACTTGCCGTCGTATTGCGAAGCCACCATTTGAGCACATGCATGGAGGTTTCTTGCTCTTGAGTAATAGCCTAGCCCCTGCCATAAGGCCAGCACTTCTTCCTGGCTTGCTTGAGCCAGTGAGCCGACAGCGGGAAACCTGGCAATAAATTTCTGAAAATAAGGAAGGCCCTGAGCAACACGTGTTTGCTGAAGGATGATCTCCGAAAGCCAGATAGCATACGGGTCTTTCGTTTCACGCCACGGAAGATCCCTTTTATGCCTTTCGTACCATCTTATTAAAATGTTTGAAAATGCCTGATTACTTTCGGCCACGATGAGAGAAATACTTTCGTTGAGGGCACAAAATAAGCGCTTTTATTTAACTCTTTCTTTTTTATTTCTACCCCGCTCATTTAAATTTGTGCCCATTAAAAAAATCGAGTAGCAAAGCATAATTAAAATATAGAAGAGGTGACTAAAGCAGACGTAATAAACGAAATTGCAGAGAAAACGGGGATTGATAAAGCAGATGTGCAAACTAGCGTAGAAGCTTTTTTCACTGTGGTAAAAAGTTCGATGGCAGATGGCAGTAATATTTACGTTCGTGGTTTCGGAAGTTTTGTAAACAAGAAAAGAGCCAAGAAGATTGCCAGAAATATTTCTAAGAACACGGCTATCGTCATCGATGAGCACTATGTGCCTAGCTTTAAGCCGTCGAAGGTTTTTATTGAGAAGGTAAAAAGCAGCAACAAACTGAAATAGGAAGTCCTATTTCCAGCAAACAAACTTCATGTCAAAACAGCAAATTGTCTTAACCATATTAGGGGTTGGGCTGATCGTCGTTCTTTTCAGTCTTCCCAAGGTAGTCGTAGACAATGACGGTGATATGGCTGAAGTACCATCAGCCACGCAGGAAGAAAATGCAGGAGCTGAAGAAATACCAGGAGCCCACGAGGTAGAACTGTCTGATTCTGACCAGCAAAAGATACAATATTTCAAGGAGCAGTTAAAAAATCCAAACAATTCAGCTATCTTTGCAGACTCTTTGGCAAACACCTTCCTTTTGGTACAACAATTGGACAGTGTTGCTAAGTACGCTGACATCCTTGCGGAGGTCGATCCGTCGATAGAGGCAAAGGAGAAAGCGGGTAATTATTATTACGAAGCGTTCGGTTTTGCGGCGGATGATGCCAGGGCCAGAAAGCTCGGAACTAAGGTTCAGGAATTGCTTGGGGAGGTTTTAAAAGCTGATCCCGACAATTTAAGTGCTAAGTCAAAAATAGCCATGACCTACATCTCTTCACCGAATCCCATGCAGGGAATTCTGATGTTGAGAGAAATTCTGGAGAAGGATCCTGACAACAAAGAGGCCCTGTACAACATGGGCATTCTTTCGATGCAGTCGGCACAGTACGATAAGGCGGTGGAGAGACTTGAAAAGCTCTTGACAATTGACCCTGAGAACATCCAGGCCATGTTTTATCTTGGTGTTAGTTATAAGGAGTTAGGTGACAAGCAGAAAGCTAAAGCCTGGCTTATCAAAGCGAAGGAAACGGAAAACGATCCGGCAGTAAGCGCCGCTGTTGACTCTTACCTTCAGGAATTGAATTAAAAAAATTGTTTAACAAATAAAGACATTCGCATATGCCTTGCGGAAAGAAAAGAAAGAGACATAAGATCGCTACTCACAAGAGAAAGAAAAGACTCAGAAAGAACAGGCACAAGAAGAAGTAATTTACTTTTTAAAACGGAATCAGTGTGAGCAATGAATTAATAATAAATTCGACTCCACAGGGATCCCGGATTGCCTTACTAAGAGACAAGCGATTGGTAGAGTATCATCAGGAAAGTGATGATCATCAATTTAATGTTGGAGATATTTATTTAGGCACTGTAAAGAAAATCGTACAGGGCCTAAATGCTGCTTTTATTGATGTCGGCTACGAGAAAGATGCGTTTTTGCACTATCTCGATTTAGGCCCGCAAGTGCAGTCGTTGAATAAGTTCACACGGCTTGTACTTACAAACAAAAATATAAGCCACAAACTGGCAGGCTTTAAACCCGAAAAAGATATTGATAAGCTTGGCAAAATCAGCCAGGTGCTCGTCAAGGGTCAAAAGATACTTGTACAGGTTGTAAAAGAACCAATCTCCACAAAAGGCCCCCGGCTTTCTTGTGAATTGTCCCTGGCGGGACGGTACTTAGTTCTTGTACCATTCTCAAATACTGTCAATGTTTCTAAGAAAATTGACAGCAGCGATGAGCGCAAACGACTTGTTCGTTTGGTGTCGTCTATTAAATCCGAAAACTTTGGTGTTATCATCAGGACTGTCGCTCAGGGCAAAGATGTTGCTGAGCTCGACAAGGACTTAAGAAACCTTGTTTCCATTTGGGAGGAAGGGATGAAAAACCTGAAGACAGCACAATCGAAGGACAAGATCATCGGCGAAATGAGCCGGACAAACTCTATTCTGAGAGATGTCCTCAACGAGTCGTTCGATGCTATCCACATCGATGACAAAAAGACCTTTGCAGATGTCCGAGCCTACGTTAACAAGATAGCTCCCGACAAAGAAAAAATCCTCAGACAATACACCGGTAAGGTTAAAATATTTGAGCATTTCCATGTAGAAAAACAGCTCAAGATGTCATTTGGCCGTTCCGTAAGTGTAGCCGGAGGAGGCTATTTGATCATTGAGCATACCGAAGCGCTTCACGTAATTGACGTTAACAGCGGCAACAAGTCAAACGCCGAAGAAGACCAGGAGTCGACGGCTTTGCGTGTAAACATGGACGCTGCATCGGAAATAGCCAGACAGCTCCGGCTGAGGGACATGGGTGGTATCATCGTAATCGACTTCATTGACCTCAAAAAGCAGGACAATCGTAAGAAGGTTTATGAACGGATGAAGCAGGAGATGAGCACCGATCGCTCAAAGTATACAGTGCTTCCCCTATCAAAGTTTGGGCTGATGCAAATTACCCGGCAGCGGGTAAGGCCTGAGATGAATATAGCTACCAGGGAGGTTTGCCCTACCTGCAACGGGACGGGTAAAATTACCGCTTCAGTGATTGTAGCTGACCAAATAGAAAAGAATATCGAACACATTTTTGGCAAGCAAAATGAGAAGAAGCTTACCATAAGTCTTCATCCTTATTTGTTTGCGTACTTCACTAAAGGCATTTACTCGAAGAGAGTGCAGTGGTTCATGAAGTACTATAAATGGGTTCATTTGATTGAGGACTCATCACTAGGCCTGACGGATTTCCACTTTGTTAATTCTACAGGAGAAGAAATAGAGCTGGTCTAAAACTTTAGGCCGAGCTCCAATTGGAAGTAATCGCTCTTGACAATAGGTTTTGCGTCAAGAGCGATTGTTTTTGAGGCCATGTTGGTCAGCCCCCGGTTGTAGCTCAAGCCCCCAAACACAATAGTGGATATTCCAAGTTCCACTTCTGTACCAACCCCCAGCACTGCCGACGCATCCACTGGCAGAAACTTTTCCACAAAAATGTAGTCATTGTTTTCAGGCGAGTCAAATATCTTGACGTCGATCATGGCCCCCACATGAAAGTAAATTCTACTGCCCGGCAGGTAGTCATCCGTGTACAATTTCAGCAATGCAGGAATCTGGAGATATTGTATTTTATATTCTTCGGTGGTATTGGCATATGAGCCGCCGTTTTCTCCGGCAAAATTGATTCCAACACTTTTTGGTGCAAAAGCGAGCCCTGTTGTGAAACTGTAGGTATCCGTAAAGGCAAACTCTGTTACCACACCCAGCACCATTTTGAAACTCCCTTGCTGTGGCGACAGAATCAAAGTGTCGGACAGGCTGGATGCCCTGTTAATATTATAAGAGGGAGAAAACCTGAGCCCGATTTTTACCTGGGAAAAGGCAACGCCAGAAATGAGGCAAAAAATGGAAAGGATAAAAATTCTTTTCATAAATGATCGTTTCTTTACGCAAAGGGGCAAAGCCGCTGACCTTGCTGAAAAATAGTTTAATTCAATGTATCCCAGTTTTTTCAAAGAGGGATAATCTATAGTTTTAGTCCAAAGTTGATACTATGAATCGAAATTATGCATTTCTACTCATTTTCTTTGCCTTCGCTGCTTGCGAAAACAAGGAATGTGAGATCGATCCTGAAATAGCTGCGATACCCATGGAGGTTTCTATTGAAAGGAAGGAAGTTCCACTTTTTAAGTCGACTACTTCTGCTGATGTGAGGGCGTTTCTTGAAGACAATCCAACGTTAGCAGACTACTTTTTGGATGCCAATCAGTATCCGTCCGACAGCGTGCTGGCCAATCAAATGATCAACCTAATTCCTCACCTCGATTCATTGCAAATGGAGGTAGACGGGAAATTTGGGGATATAAGTTGGCTGGAGTCGCAGTATGCTTCTGCGTTTCAGCACCTCAAGTATTACTACCCAACCGCTAAAACGCCGAAGGTACAAACCATGGTCACGGGTTTTTATAGGGACATCTATTTTTCGGACAGCCTACTGGTCATCGGGCTGGACTTCTTCATCGGCGAAGACTCGAAGTACAAACCCAATAATGTACCAGCCTACATTGCCCGTCGCTTTAAGCCTGATTATATCGTGCCAGCTTCTTTCTTCTTTTTGTCCGACTATTACAACAAAGTTGACTACGGCGATAACACGCTGCTGAATGAGATGATAACCGCTGGTAAGACTTACTATTTTACAGAGCGAATGGTGCCTTGCGCACCCGATTCTATTATCATAGGGTTTTCTGAGGAAGAGCTGAGAGAAGTGCACAAGAATGAGGACGTGGTCTGGGCGAATTTTGTACAAAACCAGTTGTTGTATGAAACTGAGCCCAAGCTCATCAACAAGTTCATGGGCGAGCGACCAAATGTGTATGAGATAGGAGAGAAATGCCCCGGACGGATTGGCGCTTGGGTGGGTTGGGAAATAGTAAGGTCTTATATGGAGAACAACCCGAAGGTCACCCTGCAGGAACTAATGGAGGAAGATGACCCGAAGAAGATTTTCACGCTGTCTAAATACAGGCCGAACCCACATTAGCGGCAAAGAAACGTTAGCCACTTCGGGATTTGTTTGGCAAGCGTGTAGCTCCCTTTCGCAAGGGTTAGCGCATTTTGACCCATGCTTTCAAGTATATCTTCCGTTTGTAGTGATGGCCAGTGCTTGTCAAAAAACGATTGAGGATTAAAAGGGCTGTAAACAACTCCGCATTTTTTGTCTGTGATTTCATCACCGATCCATCCGCCGAAATTGCAGAGAATGGGTTTTCCAATCGCCAGCGCATCAAAATACTTGTTCGGACTGCCCGTCCATAGCTTGTCATATGGTCCAAAAGACAAATAGGCCATCGAAGCACTTTTGAGCACACTGATGGCCGCCTCCTTACTGGAGTGTGGCAAAAGCGAAACATTAGAAAGCCCTTTTTCGGCGATCATTTTTTTGAGCAAAGGCTCCTCCGCACCTTCCCCCATAAGAATGCACCGGAAATTCTTCAAGCCCCTTTTTTGAGCTTCCTCAGCCAAATCAATCAGATAGCTGAGATGGTTTGCTTTGCCCAAAGTGCCCACGTAGGCTACAGTAAAACGGTCTGTCGGTTCTCTCTCATGCGAGGGGGTGCTGGAAAGAGAAAGGTCAGAAAAATTGGTAACGCAAGTGGTTTTACTGCCGTAGCCCAGGTCATTGAAATAGTCTACCATCGCAGGACTCATGGCCACAATGCCCTTCGCTGATTTGTAGATGGAAAGCTCCAGGCTCTTAAGGATTCGAATTAATAGCGGATTGCGCAAATATCCCATTTGTACCGGCACATCGGGCCAAAGGTCGCCAACTTCGAAGAAATACGGCAGGTTCTTTCTCCATCGGATCCACTTGGCCAGCGCACCGATGCTCAACGGGGTGCTGATAGCGTAAATGAAGTCCGGTCGGGATAATGAGTTCACTTTCTTGTAGGCAGCAATAAAGAAGGCAGTGAAGGACCGAATCCGCCTAAAAAAACCCAGGTCGTTAGAGTAATGGACGGAAAGATAGTGAACAGGGTAGCCGTCGATCAACAGCGTTTTGTTCTCTTTTTTATTCCAGGCAGTCACTACCTCCACCTCATGACCAGCTTCTGTTAAGGCCCGGCACAGGTACCACGAACGAATGCCTCCGCCTTCTTCTGGCGTTTTATAGTACTGATGAAGAAGGACCACCCTCATGGATCAACGCTGCTTCAGCGAGTTTTCATAGTAGCTGCAAAAGGACGTGATGGCACACACTTCGCATTTCGGAGTTCGTGCCAGGCATGTATACCTGCCATGCAGGATCAGCCAATGGTGGGCTTTGGGTATATGCTCCTCGGGGATGTATTTTACAAGCTGTTTTTCTACCTCCAGTGGTGTATTGGCGGTTTTTGTTACCAATCCAAGCCGTTTCGATACCCGAAAAACATGGGTGTCTACGGCCATTGTGGGCTGATTGTATATCACCGATGCAATTACGTTGGCAGTCTTTCTCCCCACGCCGGGCAGGGTTTGAAGATCCTCAATTGTGCCCGGAACTTCGGAATTGAAGTTTTCTACCAGCTTTTTGCCCAGCCCAATCAGGTGCTTGGTCTTGTTATTGGGGTAAGACACACTTCTGATATACGGAAAAAGCACATCGAAAGTGGTGGCCGCCAAGTGAGCAGGTGTCGGGAAATCCTTAAATAAGGCAGGCGTTACCAGGTTGATCCTTTTATCTGTGCACTGGGCACTCAGAACCACTGCCACCAGCAATTCAAAAGGGTTGCCATAGTGCAACTCCGTTTCTGGTTCAGGAAAGTGCTCAGCAAAGAAATTTATAAAAGCCTCGTAGCGCTCTTTGCGTGTCATCAGTCTCTCACTATTTAGCGATAGACTGCAAATTTAGTTCTTTGGCTTTATCAAGGATATTTTTCACCGAGTTTTCAGAAGGAAAATAGTCGACGCAGCTAAGCTGCTGAGTGATCTCAATCAGCTGAGCAAACTGCTCCTGCACTTCGCTATCGCATAGCAAAGCACTTTCGATTTCGTTATTTTCTATTTCTGAAGTCTCTCCATATACATACCGTATCAGGTCATTTTCTGTAAATGTTTTTGTCATAGGCTATACTTGTTTGCTGCATTCTCTTCCTCAGATTAATGAGAGCATACCGCATTCGGCCCAGAGCGGTGTTGATACTAACACCTGTTGAATCAGCAATGTCCTGAAAGCTCATCTGCATGTAGTGACGCATAATCAATACTTCCTTCTGAGCCTCGGGCAACTCCTGTATCAACTGCCTGAGCATTTGATGGGTTTCCATCTTAATCTGTTTATTTTCGATCGGATCTTCAGCAAACTCAAGGGTGTTGAATACCTTGGAGCCATCCTCCATCACTACCACAGGGTAGCGCTTCTCCTTTCGAAAATAATCTATGGCCAAATTATGGGCTATTCGAAGTATCCATGGCAGGAACTTTCCTTCTTCATTATACCGGCCAGACTTAATCGTCTTAACGGCCTTTATGAATGAATCCTGCAATAAATCTTCAGCCACATAACGGTCTTTTACAATTAAATAAATCGTTGTATAAACTCTGTTCTTGTGCCTGTTTAACAGTGTACTAAAGGCTTCTTCGTCCCCGTTTCTGTACAGCGTTACTAATTGGCTGTCACTAATTTCATTCTTGCTCATCAAACTTCACTTTTAGTAACGTAGAGGTTTATGCCATATTGTAACAGTTAGAGGTTTAAAGTGGTTAATTCTATGTGCTTCGTGCACTATTATTTCTATGTTAAGATGTGAATTTTAGTCATTCATTTCCGCACATAAAAATTTTTCGCACAAAAGTTTTGTATAGATAATAATGTGTGGATAACCTTCGTTTATCTTGGTTTACCTTAAATGAAACAATTGAACTGCAATTCACCATTATAGACTTAAGTTTGCGTTGTAATACCCCCCGGAATAAATGGAAGTAAGCATATTGAATGACAAGGCAGTGGCCTTTGATGACCTTGACCCACGTAAGTATATCATCATAAAGGGTGCCAAAGTAAATAACCTGAAGAATGTTAGCGTCGCCATTCCGAGAAACAAGCTCGTGGTGATCACAGGCCTGTCCGGCTCGGGCAAGTCTTCTCTGGCATTTGATACCCTTTTTGCAGAAGGTCAAAGAAAATACGTGGAGAGCCTTAGTTCCTATGCCCGTCAGTTTCTGGGGCGCATGGAGAAACCCGAAGTGGAGTACATAAAAGGAGTTTCCCCGGCGATTGCTATCGAACAAAAGGTAAATACCCGTAATCCAAGGTCGACTGTTGGCACAACAACAGAAATTTACGACTACATGAAACTGTTGTTCGCCAGGATAGGTGTGACCTATTCGCCGGTAAGTGGTGAGGTGGTTCGAAGAGATTCGGTTACCGACGTAGTGGACTGGATATATAGTCACAAGGCTGGGGCGAAGCTGGTAATCACTTGCCCGTTGCGTTTGAAGTCTGAGAGGACGCTGGACGATGAGTTTCGGATTTTACTTAGTAAAGGCTACACCCGATTAGTTCTCGATGGAGAGATACTTCAAATAGAAGATTTGGTGGAGAAAAAAGAAGGTCTGGAAAAACCCGAGAATCTTGAAATACTTATAGACCGGGCATCGGCACAGCCCGAAGATGAAGATAACCAGTACAGGCTTTCAGATTCAATACAAACAGCTTTTTTCGAAGGAGAAGGCACCTGCTATGTGGATGTGCTGGGAGTGGGGAGGCGTGAATTTTCAGATAAGTTTGAGCTTGATGGTATCCGATTTGAAGAACCTAGTGTTAATCTGTTCAGCTTCAATAACCCATACGGAGCCTGTAGAACCTGCGAAGGTTTCGGGAAAATCCTTGGCATCGACGAAGACCTGGTAATTCCAGACAAAAGTCTGTCTGTGTATGAAGGGGCGGTGGCCCCGTGGCGTGGCGAAACCATGCAAGCCTGGGCACAACCCCTTTTAAAAAATGGAATTAGGTTTGACTACCCCATCCATAGGGCCGTTAACGAGTTGACGCCCGAGCAGTATCAGTTGCTGTGGACCGGCAACAAATACTTTGAAGGCCTTCATGCTTTTTTTAAATACCTGGAGGGCCAGACTCACAAGATTCAGTACAGGGTGATGCTCAGCCGCTACAGAGGCAGAACTGTGTGTCCTGACTGCAGAGGTACTAGGTTGCGGAAAGATGCGGCCTATGTGAGAATCGACGGCCACTCTATCACCGACCTCGTGCTAATGCCTGTTTCTCAGGTGCTGCAGGTTTTGCAGGGCCTTGAGCTTACCGAGCACGACAGAAAGGTGAGCAAGCGCATATTAACGGAGATAATCAACAGGCTAACGTATCTCGATCAGGTAGGCCTTGGTTATTTGACTCTAAACCGCTTAACCAGCACACTTTCGGGGGGCGAATTTCAACGAATAAAGCTGGCCACCTCACTCGGCAGTGCACTGGTGGGTTCCATGTATATTTTGGATGAACCGAGCATCGGCCTGCACCCCAGAGACACCTCAAGGCTTATTGAAGTGCTGCTAACCCTTCGTAATCTGGGCAATTCGGTAATAGTAGTAGAACACGAGGAGGAGGTGATGAAAGCCGCCGACCAGATCATTGATATTGGGCCCGGAGCTGGCAGCCATGGAGGCGAGCTTGTGTTTCAGGGCGACTGGGCTCAGATACTTACGGAAGATGTGTCTCATACCGCCCGCTTTCTGAACGGCAGAGATGTGATTGAGGTGCCCAAGAAGAGACGAAAGTGGAATGAGTCGGTATTGATTTCCGGAGCCAGAGAGAATAACCTCAAGAATGTGAAGATGGAGCTGCCGCTGGGCGTGATGACGGTGGTGACTGGGGTGAGCGGCTCAGGCAAGTCTACGCTGGTAAAAAGGATTCTTTACCCGGCGATAGGGAAGATACTCGGCACTGTGAACGAGGCCACCGGCAAGTTTGACAAGCTTGAGGGTGACTACAAGCGCATTACACAAATAGAGTTCGTAGACCAGAACCCCATCGGCAAGTCGTCACGATCCAATCCGGTGACTTACGTGAAAGCGTACGACGTGATCCGACAATTGTTCTCAGAGCAACCACTGGCTAAGCAACGAGGTCTGAAACCCGCAAGCTTCTCTTTCAATGTGGAAGGTGGCCGTTGCGAAACCTGCCAGGGTGAGGGTGAAGTAAAAATTGAAATGCAGTTTATGGCAGATATCCGACTATTGTGTGATACCTGCCACGGCAAGCGCTTCAAAGACGAGGTGCTGGAAGTAAAATATAAAGACAAGGACATCGCCGAAGTGCTTGACCTGACGGTGGAAGAAAGCATAGGTTTTTTCTCAGACAAACCAGGAATAATTAACAAAATGAAACCATTGCTTGAAGTTGGACTTGGCTATGTGAAGCTCGGTCAGTCTTCTAACTCACTGTCTGGCGGTGAAGCACAGCGAGTGAAGCTGGCTTCTTTCATCGGAAAGCGAAATGCCGGCAGTAGCGAGCACATTCTCTTCATTTTTGACGAACCCACCACTGGCCTTCACTTTCATGACATCAAAAAACTACTGGATGCTCTCAATGCTTTGGTGAACCAGGGGAATTCAGTGTTGATTATCGAGCACAACATGGAGATTGTGAAAAATGCCGATTGGATCATAGATATTGGCCCGGAGGGTGGAATTGATGGAGGCACCATTGGCTTCGCTGGTTTGCCGGAAGACATGGTAAAGTTGAAGGGTAACCACACGGCTCAATATTTGAAGGAAAAGCTTAACTAAGAGTCTGATGAAAGCCATCACATTTCAGGGAAAGGAGAAGCTGAGCTTTGAAACGGTTACGGATCCATCGATCATTCAACCAACAGATGTGATTGTAAAAGTAGCGCTAACCGCTATTTGTGGCTCTGATTTGCATGTCTATCGGGAACATGAAAAGGGGCTGGACTACGGAACTGTCATGGGCCATGAGTTTTTCGGGGAGGTGGTGGAGATTGGAAGTGCTGTCACTGGCCTTAAAAAAGGCGACAGGGTGGTAAGCCCTTTCACAACGAGTTGCGGTGTATGTTATTTCTGCAAAATCGGTCTTACATGCAGATGTCAGCAAGGGCAGCTTTATGGTTGGGTAGAGCATGGCCATGGTCTTCATGGCGCACAGGCTGAGTACGTTAGAGTGCCACTTGCCGATAGTACGTTGGTTAAGTCCCCCGAAGGTCTTAGCGAAGAACAGGTACTGCTCACCGGTGACATCTTCAGTACAGGTTATTTTTGTGCTGAAAACGCTGGCGTCAGGCCAGGTGGAAGATATGTGGTGCTGGGGTGTGGCCCGGTTGGGCTGATGGCTATTCTGGCAGCAAAAATACAGGGAGCTGACGAAATTTGGGCGGTGGACAGCGTGCCCGAGCGCATGGCTATCGCTCAAAGGTATGGCGCCGTAGTGGTGGACTTGTCAAAAACGGATGCTAAGCAGTTTATTCTTGAGCAAACCAATGGAATTGGTGCCGACGCTGTGATGGAAGTCGTAGGAAATCCCTCTGCGCAACAATTGGCTTTCGATGTGGTGCGCCCCGGCGGAATTATTTCATCCGTGGGTGTGCATACCGCTAACAACTTCACCTTTTCGCCCGTTGATGCTTACAACAAGAACATCACGTATAAAACCGGAAGATGCCCTGCCAGGCACTACATGTCAAAACTGCTTCCTTTGCTTGGCGATCAGCAAATTGACCTGTCAGCAATTATCTCTCACAGGCTCCCCTTAGCGCAAGGCGTGGAAGGATATAGAATTTTTGATCAGAAGCTGGATAAGAGCTTAAAGATCATTCTGCACAATTGATTATCTGGTGAGATCCAGAAAAATGTCACCCATCAGTACCAACTGGATATGGTCATCGGACTTCTCTTTCATTAAGTAGGCAATGCCGTGTACGTCGCCTTCATTCAACAGCTCCAGCGTATCGTTTCTTATAGCCCATTTTTGCGAGTGCTCAAGTGTGTCGGCCGAAAATATGCAGCCAGGGTAACCATAGGCCGTGATAGTTACTTCGTCAGCATTGAATTCAATCCACCCTTCCATGGTCATGGCGATGTCATCGCTAACATCAGGGAAGGCTTCTTTGCTCGTTGTCCAGTTAGCTTTCCATTTTCCCTGAAGTGCCTTTTGGGTTTTGTCACCTTCAGAGCAGAAGGTAAGGGTAAGGGCAACAAGTACGACAGAGCATTTTAAAAGAGTGCGCATATAGTTTTGGTCACAATTGGATGAACGAAATTATAAAAATGGAATTGCTTTTGCACGCATCTATTTTAGTCCCTGGGCAGTGTGATGGGCAAGAGCCATGATGCTCAGCATGGGGTTCACGCCACTAGCCGACGGGAAAGCTGACCCATCGCCGATGTAGATGTTGGGCACTTCATAAAGGCTACCGTCAGGTGCTGTTGGGTGCGTCTTTTTATCTTCCCCCATTCGGCAGGTGCCCATTTGATGCGCACTGTACAGCGAAAATTGATTTGGGCGCCATCCCCAGACCGGCAGGTTGTGGATAAACTTCTCAAGATCGGCTCTTTTGCCGGTGTTATTAAAGCGATGATTACCGAAATGCGGATAGATAATCTGCTCGCAATCATTGACAAAATGGAGCCGGCTCGCTTCTTCCATCCCGTTAATAAGGTGCTTCAAGTCGAATCCGTGAAGTTTGTAATGCACAATGGGTTGGCCTTCCTTGTCGATAGTGATGTATCCCGGAAACTTGTCTCTTACAATGGCTATGAAAGAAGCAATGTGCGATGCCTTCAACATGTCTTCTTTGAATTGGCGGGCACCGGACCAGGGAAGAGACATGGCAATGAGGCCGGGATGTGTGGGCGGCGTTTCAAGCTTGAAACCGTAGTTGCCATCCAACCGGGCGAATTGATCATTGACAACAGACATCATTGGCCCAAACCAGGCTTCTGATTTTTGAGTGTAGGTGGCGCTAATACCTACGGTAGGGTGAAGGTGGAGGTGTTTTCCTATGTGGTCATGCTTGAGTCCACTTCTTTTCAGCAACGCTGGTGTCTGAATAGCCCCAGCGGCTACGACGATTTTTTCTGCTTGTATAAAAACCTTTTTCTTGTGGCCCTTTGGTGAATAGCAAACCGCTTCGGCACCTGTTGCTCTTCCATTTTTAATGGCTATCTTTTCAATTTGGCACTGCGAAAGAAGGCGGGCACCAGTAGTTGTCGCTTTTCGAATATACGTTTGAGCAGTGCCTTGTTTGATCCCATACCTGTCGCCCAGGCTGCTGAAGCCCAGCTTTTGAAAGTCTTCTGCGCCAGGCTTTCGTTCATTTCTTGGAATGAGTTCAACTTGCTGACCTAGTTTCCTGGAGCCGTCCAACAGAAGTTGATTTTGCAGGTTGTGAAGCGAGTAGTTGGTGTTGACACCTATTTCTGCAACTACAGCATTTAAGCTGTCCTGAAATGATTGGGAAGCTAGGAAAGGCACGCCATGTTCGCTGGCCCATTCCTGAAGAACATAGTCAGGTGTTCTGAAGCTACCAGCCCAGTTGACTGTGGTGCCGCCACCTACGCAGCTACCAGCAAAAATGCTCACCTGCCCGTCGGAAGACGTGATAGCGCCCTTTCCGTCATACAACGTCTCAATCATCTTTCCTTCTTCCTGAGTGAAGTCAGCGCCGTGGAGGTAAGGGCCTTTGTCGGCGATGATAACGTCTTTGCCTGAGCCTGCCAGCTCACCGGCTATCACACCACCCCCCGCACCGCTACCGATCACGAGTACTTCGCAGCTAAAGACACTATCGTTGTCAATCTGCAATTCAGAAAGTCGGGGGAGTTTGTCCGCATCGCCCAACAGTGGGCCGGGATACTGAATGGCCTTGAAGTCGGGGTGGTAACCGCCTTCAGTCGAGCTGAAATAGATGAAAGTTGAAAGTTTTTTGAGAGACGAAAATGCCTTCCGGAGCTTTTTTACAGGGCTATTGGACCAGGTGACGAAAAGTTTTTCTCTTTGTTGAAAAGTCAGATCCAGAAACTTCTTCATAGGCCCCGCCCAGGTCATGCCGAGCAGGTTGCTGTCCAGTATTTTCAGCAGTTGGGTAAATTCCTCACGTGCAGGCCGGGGCTGGGAGGCAATCACCTCTGCAACTTTGACTGGGGCAACCCTGTCAGCTCCTTTCGAGGCCCAAAAACCTTTGTGCTCGCCATTGGTGGTGTCGGGAGCGATGAAAGTGTTGGCCACTTCCTCCAAAATGTTGCACTGTCTTTCTGTAAGCTTCATTTCAGAAATACTTCATAAGGATATTGAGAATCCGTTTTTTTGCGGCACTATAAGGCGGGTAAAGCAATTTGGCTGAGGTGAAACCGACCCTCTGTTTCAACCAGGCTTTTTCATTTGAAAAGGCCAGAAACCCAAAATGTCCATGAGACTTACCGATGCCACTTTCGTTCACTCCACCGAAGGGAAGGTGTGGCTGCTGGAATTGGACTACCACGTCATTCACACAGGCTGTTCCTGACGAGGTTTCCAGTCGGTATCTTTTTTGAATGCGCTTATCGTTCGAAAACAGATAAAGCGATAAGGCCTTGGGTCGTCCGTTTATGTATTGGATGACCTCGTCGTGGTTTTTAAACGTATTAACCGGAAGTATCGGGCCGAAAATTTCTTCTTTCATTAGGGTGGTGTGGAGAGGCACGTTGTCGAGGACTGTGGGAGAAATGAAGTTTTCGGTTTCATCAACGTCGCCACCGTAAACCAGGCTGGCACCGTCTTCTATGGCCGTGCTCAAAGCCTGACAGAGCCGCTGATAGTGCTTTTTATTGATGATCCGGGCGTAGTTAGGCGTTTCTTTAAAATTTTCGCCTGGCTGTTTGAATAGCGTCTCCAGAAAGTATTTCAGGTGTTCCATAAATGACTCTCTCACACTTTCGTGAATGAACAGGTAGTCAGGTGACACACACGTCTGGCCACAATTAAGAAGTTTTCCCCAGACGATTTTTTCAGCAGCATCTTTCAAGTTTGCCGTTTTGTCGATAATGACGGGCGACTTGCCCCCAAGTTCAAGGGTAACGGAGCTTAGGTTTTTGGCTGCTGCCTCCATCACTATTTTGCCTACTGCCGAGCTTCCTGTAAAGAAAATGTGGTTAAAGGGAAGCTGAAGCAGTCGTTGGGTTATTTTAGGCCCACCCTGATACACGGCTACCTCCTCCTGCGGAAACAGCTCGCCTACCATTTGCGCAATAAGCTGCGAGGTGTTGGGAGTCAATTCAGATGGTTTTATGATGGCGGTGTTGCCCGCAGCAATAGCTGAAACCAACGGCCCTATGCATAAATTGAAAGGATAATTCCAGGGAGAGATAATCAGGCAAACGCCTTTCGGCTCATATTGAACAAAAGCAGAGGAACCAAAATAAGTAAGCCCGGCGGGCACCGATTTCGGTTTCGTCCATTTTTTTAGGCTTTTCAGGGCGAGATTGATGTCTGCCAACACAACAAAGGTTTCGGAGAGGTCGGCTTCAAACTCAGGCTTTTTGAAGTCGCTGTATACGGCATCACGAATTTTCGTCGTGTTGGCAAGAACCCAGGCCTTGAGTTTTTTGAGTCGCTCAATTCTCAGCCCGTAGCTTTCCTGCCTGAGCAAAAGGGCCTTCTGTGATTGTCGCAAAAAGAGTTCGGACAGATCAGCGTCAAGTGCCTTTGTTTGTTGTTTCTCGTCTATCAATTTCGGGCGTTCTTAATCCTTAATAACAAATTACCACAAATAAGCCTCATTATCTACCGGAAGATAATCAAAAACTGTTAGTGGTAACATTAGGGTAACATTGAGTGATGTGTGGCATCAGATCAAAGCACATATACCCGCTAAAGGCACGAATTCGTCGAAAAAGACTGAGAGAGGCATACGTTATATTAATTTAATGTTAACTTTATATTACGCAACTTCGTAAAGTAGATAGCACTAGTAAGCAAGCGGCAGATGATAAACAGATTTTACATATTGATTTTTCTTACTGCAAAGGCTTTTTTAGGCTTTGGGCAGGAGGTCAATATGTCTGATTTGCGTTTTCATTCTGAGCTCGAAAAAGCGGTTCTAGTTAACACTTCCAGTCAACCAACTTTGAGTTTATTGCTGGTAGCTGATGAGTCGCTTGACCAGGAGCGAGCCAAATCGGCCTTGAGTACCTATCAGGCCAACCTTGCTTTCTATCAAAACCAACAGAGTAAGTACAGGAGCGAAGAACAATTCTTGAAATTCTTCTTCTACAGGGTTCACAGAAAGGAGTTGAAAAGTTATGAGCAGTATGTTAGTCTGGCGAGCCAGTTCGAGACGGGACAATATGATTGTCTCACTGCTACATCGCTCTACTACTTGTACCTCACGGATTTGGGCTATAAGGTGAATCTGGTAGAAACAGACTATCACATTTACTTGAAGGTTAATGCGGGCGAAAGAAGCTTCTTGTTTGAGTCTACCGACCCTATCGCAGGATTCATCTCTTCGGAGATTGAAATTTCCGAGAAGGAAAAAGAATACCTCAGTGCACAGCGCCAGAACTTATCGGGCATTTCTTCAAACACGACTGACGGGCAGAAAAGCTATATCCTGAACGACAAGTTAACCAAAAGGGAACTGGCCGGACTTAACTACTACAACCGGGCTATCGCCGCCTGGAATGCCAAAGACATCCTTAAGGCGGTTGCCCTCGTAGACAAGTCGTATTTTCTTTACCCGTCTGATCGTATTTCGAATGTAAGAGATTACTTTCGGGGCCAAAGCGAATTGCTTGCTAGTAAGTAACCTGCCCTTGCAAAGCTGAGCACCCCTGCTTTAGTCGACCCCCCTTTATTGCCTCTTAAGCCTCCCTGCATTAGGAAATTTCGCTCTTCTCTATCGGGACAATGTGCGTCTATGGCCGCATTTTTTAAAACGGCCAAGTCTTGGATCAAGCGAAAAATCTGGGGGATTACCCTTCAACCCCAATGTTCCGAGCGGTCATAAAAAAGCAAAAGGTCCAAGCCTAACCGACTGGAGAAGCCCGGCCGGGCGAGACGCATTGAACCAGTTTTGCTTTTTTATTTAACCACAAACGAAACATTCAATCCCGAGAAATACAGATTGATCCGAAGTCTTGGTAGGATTTGAAGAGCTCCCAGAAGCAGGTTTGCGGAAAGGTAGACTTCAGGTTGGGTCCCAGCGAAGATGCTTTTCACCATTGCGGCTTTTGCCAGAGTTTGCGGGAGGTGTTAAATAAAAATGCCCGGACAAAGCCGGGCACTTCTTATTTTTAAAGTTGGGCAAAAAACTGATTTACTCCATGATCTTAAACTCTACCCTTCTGTTCTTTTCACGGTTCTCTCTTGTGTCGTTGGGTACTTTGGGCTTCGTCTCACCATAGCCTATAACTGTCAACCGTGCCTTATCAATACCATTGTTGATAAAGTAATTATAAACCGCTCTGGCACGAAGTTCGGATAGTCGCTGATTGTAATCTTCCGGGCCTGAAGTGTCGGTGTGTCCAGAAATTTCAATCTTTCCAATTTTTTGAGCTTCAAGCATTTCTTTTATTCTTTCGAGCTCGGGGTAAGAAGCGGTCTTCAGCTCGTATTTTTCAAGATCGAAAAAGATGTTGTTGAACGATATTTCCGCACCTTTTTCCAGCTTAACCATATAAAGATCAAGTTGCCTTGTTTTTTCTTCAGGGTTTGGTTGATTAAGGTCAAGGTTTCTATCGAGAGAAATATAACCGGCAGCCTCAGTGATTACACCATAGTGGGCACCGCCCCTTAGGCTAAAGTGAAACTCACCTGTTTCAGGATTGGTCTTCACTGCGCCAATGTCTACACCATCAGGGAGCCTTTCTATCATAATAGTAGCGATAACAGGCTTTTGTGTTTTCTCATCAAGCACTCTACCATTCAATGCAATGACAACATCCCTTGGATTTATTTTGAGGTTTTTATTCTTAGCACCATCTAGGTCGGTAGTAGCCAAAAGCTTGTCGGATTCGATGAAAAACTCCTGTATTTCGAACCTGTAAATATCAGTATCCTCATTTTCAACTCCTCTGGAGAAATAGGCATGCTTGCCTGAGGTGGGCATATTGAAATAGATGTCGTCACTTGCTGTGTTTATGCCAGCACCAAGGTTTTCGGGCTCCGACCAGTTTTGCCATGTGTCATCCAGCCTTGTAGTCACAAAGATGTCGGCACCACCATATCCACTTATGCCTTTTGTAGAGAAGTAGAGTGTTTTATTGTCGTTGGTAAGGAAAGGGGCCTGCTCATCTGAAGCGTTGTTGATATCACCACCAAGGTTTTTGGGCTCTGACCAGGTGCCATTCCCTTTTTTGAATGATACATAGAGATCTCTCCCGCCGTAGGTGTCGTCCCTCTCTGATGAGATAATCATTGCTTTACCGTCTGCTGAGAGCGAATAGTCTACTCTGGAATTGTAATTATAGTCATTCTCAATCTCGATGTTTTCAGGTTCAGCCCATTCACCATTGACAAGCTTGCTCATTGAAGCGCCGGCAAACATTTTGCCCTTTTTACCATATTGGTTGCCCAATAAAAGTATCATTTCTCCATTTTCCTGAGTAATTGAAGAAACAAAGTTTGGGCCTTTTGTATTCAACGGAGGGCCCGCATTCTTAGCAATATTCCATTCTTGCTTTTCCTCATTCCATTCCGAATACCAGATGTCTTCGGCATCATCCACGCCTCCAACATTTTGTGGGTGGTACTGACGACTAAAAAAGAGGTATTTTCCGTCGGGAGATATAATCGGACTGTGTTCTACGTAGGAGCTGTTTACGTTTTCGCCCAATTTCTCCACCGTTTCCAGGTTTTGGTTTACATTCTGAGCGATGTTGACCAATACTGTAATAGGAATGTTTGAGTCGCTTATTCCGATGGCGTCAATACTATTTGGCCCTTTAATAGAACGACCATCAATCACTAGTCTGATACCAGCAATTTCATAACTCGTTCTTTCGAAGAAAAGGTTAAGCAGTCTGCTCTCTATGGGAATCGCTCTGGGGGTCAACTCAAACAACAGAAACTCATTGAAAGACGCATCGTAGGCATATACCTGTGAAATGGCGCCCGGGTTTTGCGACTCTGCAATTGCAATTTGTTGTGCTCTAATGGGCTTCTCGAAAGCTACAGTGATAAATTCAGTTCTATCGGCCTTATTGGGAGTCCAGGCATTGGGATTATCGCCTCCATTGGGCAACACATTGGGCTTGTGAAGCACCTGCATTGCCGAGTATTCCAGTGGGGACATCTCAGACGAAACTTCAATGACTCTACTGGCCCAGCTAACAGATTCTTGTGCTTTCAGGCTTATGCCTATTGCAAAAGAACATAATACAAGTAGAATTCTTTTCATATCAAGCCGATTCAATAAGGTTTAGGATTAGGGATAAATTATTCTCGAATGACTCGTACCTCAACACGGCGATTCCTTCGTTTATCTTCATCAGTTCTTTCAAGCGTAAGCGGTTGAGTGCCCCCGAAAGCCTTTGTTTGCACTCTGTTCTTTTTTATGTTTTTAGAAACAAGATAATCTTTTACTGCATTTACTCTTTCTAACGACAGCTCCATATTGGCGGCATCGCTTCCCTCAAAGTCTGTGTGGCCTTCAAGCTGAATAACCATGTTGGGCCTCTCGTTGAGCCAGTCCACTAAACGATCCAACTCTTCAAAAGAGCTTGAGCTGATCTTTGATCTGCCTCTTTCAAAAATAAGATTTTCGAGAGTGATCATTTGATTAGCCCGGTCAGGGGTAAGACGGAACTCCAAATTAAAGGCAGAATCGCCTGGTTGAAGTTCAACCTTGAATTCTCTATCAACAGCATCATACCCATTTGCCTTAATTTTCATGGTGTAGGAAGTGTTGTTGAATAGGAATAGCTCAAAGGAGCCATCTTGCTGCTTGCTCTTATTTGATCCCATATCATCATAGTACGGGAGCTTTTCATAGAAAACAGAGGTGACAATAGGTTCTCCGGTTTTATCATCCACAACTTTTCCGGATACTTTGACTAAGGAATCCTTCTGCTGATAAAACCCTGCTGTTGGTAAAAAACTAGCATTAGCTTTAAGCTGCCACGCACTTGCTATAAAAAACAGGGCAAAATATGCTGCCGATGTTATTTTCATGGTAAGGTCGATAGTAATTTTTCCAATAAAAGTAAGCTTTTTCGAAGCTAATAAAAAAAATTATTGAATTAATCAAAGGCTCGCTGATTGAACAGCAAGTAGCCCAAATGAAACAAGACTCCCCATTTTTGTTCTTCGTCATCATAGTAGTTAGCGGCGAAAGCAATAGGACCTATTGGGCTTTGAAAGACTACTCCGGCTGATGCAGCAAAAAATATCTTCTTCGTGTTCTGCTGGTATACGGGCATTTCATCTGGTGATTTCTCAAGCAGCTGCAATGGGGCAAAAAAATGACCCTCCATTCTGAAATGAAGGTTGTCACGAACAAAAAACATCTGTTTCAGACCGCCGGCGGCAAACTTATTGGATCTGAAGTTTTCCAAAATGAGTGTGCGGCTGTCCTGAAATGGATAATATCCACCACCAGCAATTTGTGTTCCCCGGTAGCTGCTCAGGAGAGGAAATGTTGAGAAATGACCAACTATCTGGTAGCCAATACCATACCAGTTAAGCAATCTGTTGTATTTTTCGTAGGAAACCTTCGCTGTCAGCCAGGAGTGGCTGGCCTCTCTGTAAGCAAGCTCGGAAGTGCTTCCCGGAAAATATTTTTCTGACCCATGGTATCCGCCAACAGAGGCCTCGAAGGCCTCGCCTTTGGTTGGATACTGATAGAAGTTGAGATTGCTTTGACTCACCTTTATTTTCGCCGCAAATCCTTTTAACCGTAGTTCGTCGAGTACATCGCTGGTATTTACTTCAGGTATAGCGGCAAAATTATCTCGGGTATAGAACAGGCCAGGGCTGAATGTCAGTTTGTGGTGAGTGCCCAGGGGTGTGCTGACGTTGAATGTGAAATTTCTGTCTACCTGATTGACTATAGTGGGAGCCTTGTCTTTCAACAGTATTTCAGTAGAATTGATGAAGTCCCACTTGTTGAAAACATATTTAGGCTCCAGGTAGAAGGGGATATACGTTGGAAAGTAGAGCCTGGCACTGGCTTTGGCCGATTGGTAAAACCTGCCTGCATTGACCGCACCGTCGAAGTGAGTGAAGACCTGGCCAAGCCGCTTGTATTGTGCGCCAACCAGCAGGTTAGAGGTACTTCGGCTGGTCATTGTTCCCCCCAAAACCATTTTCACCTTCCTGTAAGGTGATCCTGTCAGCTTTAGTTTGTAGTTCTCACTTGTTTCGCTCTTTGTGATTTGAGGGTACATACTTCTGAAGTAATCTTCAGAAACGATTTTGTAATAGCCTGATTTTATCTTTTCCAGCTCAACGATTTTGTTCTTTTTCTCCAGTAGGTTATCGAGGTACTTTGTTTGCCTGGAATTAAATCCCTCTACCTCCACTTCACTAAAGTCGAGTGGAACAAAATCTGATTGGAATAGACTTCTGGCAGCGGTGACTTCCTCCTCCCCAACTCGACGTCCTATTTTCGATTTGATAAACTCCATTTGCCTCATTGCTGCCACATAGCCGCTATCGGTGATGCTTTTGGCTCTGGCAAAATCGGTGGAACTGAGCCCCTCCAGATTGGGCTCGATGTAGATGTTACCTTCAAGCCTGGTTGGGTCAGACTTATCAAGCATAAGAAAGAGCAATTGCTCATTTACAAGGTGGTCTGCTTCTTTGGTCGGGTACTCTTTGTACACTTTTGAGGCTACGTTGACGCCAATGATGATGTCAGGCTTAAACTCCTCAATGGCAATGTCCACGGGAAAGTTGTTATAAATGCCTCCATCGAAAAGATACTTTCCATCAAACTTTATAGGGCGGAAAAAGAAGGGGACAGTCATTGAAGCCCTGAGTGCATCCGACAAGTTTCCATCTTTCAGCAGTACTGCCTGCTGAGTGAATACCTCGGCCGCAGTGGCCCTGAACGGCACGAAAAGGCTGTCAAAATTGTAAACTGACTTTCGGGATGCCTGTGCCAGGTGTTCGGCGAGGGCGAAGTTAAGCGCATGATCCTCAGCTATATTGGCGTTAAAAGAAGCAGTGAAGGAAGAGTCAAGTGACAATTCGACTGACATCCATCGGGAGTCAGGGTCTTTCTGGGTGTAGTAGTAATTATAGTCATCCCTAATCACTCCCTTTACCCAATCTTGAATGTCCTGAGAAAGAGCTATTTCCATGATTTGGTCTGCACTGTATCCGGCGGCATAGAACCCACCAACAATACTGCCCATGGAAGTGCCCACTATGTAGTCGATTGGGATGTTGTTCTCCTCGAGAGCTTTGATTACCCCAGCATGTGCCAGCCCCTTGGCTCCGCCACCGCTTAATACAAGCGCCACTTTTTGGGAAAAGCTGCAACAGTAAATAAATGACATTGAAAGGAGCAAAGTCAGCCGCTTCCTCATATTTGTCTGTTTTGAAAAAATTTTGCGAGAATATACTTCCTAAACTGTTGCCAACAAATTAAAGTATTCCCGGAGAGTGCGTCAATCTACAGAAGCATTAAGAACCGGCTTTTCGGTTAGGAAAGTGATGGTGTCTATAGCCGAAAGGATTTTGTCCCTTTCTTTGAAATAGGCCTCTTTGTGTGCGTCAGCAATCGGCTGAGAAGGTGGAATTTCTACTGAGAAAGGGTCTACCTGAACGCCATTGCGCCAGAACCGGAAGCAGACATGAGGCCCCGTAGCCAGACCGGTGCTTCCTACGTAACCAATAACCTCCCCCTGCTTAACAGCCTTGCCAGGCCGCATGCCGCTGGCTATTTTGCTCATGTGCAGGTACTGGGTTGTATAAGTAGCGTTGTGCCGTATTTTCACATAGTTCCCGTTTCCTGAATTGTAGGTGGCCTCAGTAACGACACCGTCTCCAACGGTATAAATCGGTGTGCCTTTTTGTGCTACGTAGTCTGTTCCAAGGTGAGACCTGTACCTTTTCAGCACGGGATGAAAGCGCCTACCAGAATATCGGGAGCTTATCCGACTAAAATTAACCGGGGCTTTAAGAAAAGCTTTTCGGAGACTATTTCCCTCCTCATCGAAGTAATCCAGCCCGTCTCCCTGATTGTAGTAAACCGAGTAAAAATCACGGCCAGCGTGATAGAAATAAGCTCCCACTACCCTTGGGATGTTTACCACCTCTCCGTCGATTACCTCTTCTTCAAATATGACTTTGAAGTAATCGTTGGCATCGATATGAAAAAAATCGATTTGCCAGGCGTACATATCAACCAGCTTCGAAACCAGCATGGGGGAAACATTGGCGTTGATGAGCGTTTCATAAAGTGAAGACTCGATTTTAGCGGCAATAGCCCGAACCTGAAGCACTTTTTCCTTTTGCACTCGTTCTGTATAAACGGAGTCGGACATGTGGAAGACCACAAATTCAGTTTTGTTCGGCTCGTAAGCCATGGCTACTACGCTAGCCGCTGAGTCTTTTGTGGTGAAAACGGTGTAGTTTTTTCTGTAGCCAATTTTTCTTACATCGAAGACTTTTCTTGAGCTAGTGGCCACCTCATAAATTTTGGCGGGATCAATATTATAGGTCTTGAGAATATCTGACAGTGTTTGATTTCTTTTAACAATGTCTTCATGAACGTTAAAAGAATCCAAATTAAAACCGTAAAGTCTTTCGGGTTCGTAGACGGTGGTAACTGTGTCTACCGTCACCAATTCGGTTTCGCCGGTATACTCGGGTTGGTAGGTAGCTTGCTGGTGTTTATATGCGAGGAAAAATAAACAAGAGATAATTACTAAGATGGTTCCTGCCAGAACGTATTTCTTCATCAAGTCGAATCAGGGATTTATGGTCGAAAAAACGGGCTTGTTCTTCTTCATAGAAGAACTCGCCTCATCCAGAAACGTTACAAAGTTAGCAATATTGAGGTCATAGGCCTTCGGATCGGTCAAAAGGTTCTCATTTGGGTCCAAAATCACGTAAAAAGGTTGCGCATTGTTGTTAAACCTGGTGATTTGTAGGTCAGCATTTTGCTTCCCGATAGTTTTTTTGATTTTCCCATCATATTCCGACTCATACCACTGTGATTCGGGCAGCTCGGTCTTTTCGTCTACGTAAAGCGCCACTAATACAAAGTCATTTCTAAGCCTTTCGAGCACCTTGGGATCCGACCACACCCTTGCCTCCATTTCCCTGCAGTTCACGCAGCCATGTCCGGTAAAATCAATAAAAAGCGGCTTCTGTTGTTCACGTGCGCAGGCAATGGCCTGGTCATAGTCGAAATAGCCAGTGAGACCATGAGGGAAGTGAAGCATGTCGGCGTATTTTGGCGGTTCGCAGATGCTGTTGGATGCTGTGCCTGAATTGGAAGAAGCTCCCTGCTGACGAACAATGCCAGGTAAGTCAAAATCCATCGTGGATTGCGGAGGTAAATATCCGGCAAGGGCTTTCAGGGGGGCACCGAACATCCCTGGGATCATATACACTACGAATATAAAAGTGATTACTGCGAGAATTAGCCTTGGCACCGGCAGTTTCTCCATTTTGCTGTCGCCAGGCAGCTGTATTTTGCCTAGCAGATAAAAACCCAATAAGGTAAACACCACAATCCAGATAGCCAGGTAGATTTCTCTGTCGAGGATATTCCAGTGATAGGCCTGGTCGGCAATGCTCAAAAATTTGAATGCCAAAGCGAGTTCCAGAAAACCCAGCACCACTTTAACGGAATTGAGCCACCCGCCGGACTTTGGCAATGTGCTCAGCCAGTTCGGGAAAAAGGCAAACAACGTAAATGGCACTGCAAAAGCCATTGAAAACGCCGCCATACCCAAAATCGGTTTCAAGATCATTCCTCCGGCAGACTCGACAAGGATACTTCCGACTATGGGGCCGGTGCAGGAGAAAGAAACCAACACCAGCGTAAAGGCCATGAAAAATACGCCGATCATACCGCCCTTGTCGGCGTTTCGATCCATGGCATTGACCCACTTATGCGGCAGGGTGATTTCAAAAAGCCCGAGAAAGGACAGGGCAAAAACAATGAAGACCAAAAAGAAAATGACATTGGGCACCCAGCCGGTGGCCAGGTCATTAGCAATTTCCGGCCCCATAAACGGCGCAACCAGCGATCCAATAAGGGTATAAATAAGCACGATACTGAAGCCATAAAACAAGGCCATTCCCTTACCACTTTTCTTATCACCTTTTCCAGTGAAAAAGGTGACGGTCATGGGAATCATTGGAAACACACAGGGCGTAAGCAGCGCCGCCAGTCCGGCTAAAAAGGCAACTACCATAAAACCCCAGAGCGAATAGGCATCTGTGGAATCTCTTTTGTTCAGGACAGCCGTTTCGGTATCATTTGATCCTTTTTTTACTTCAACAGCGCTTTTCTTAGAATCACCAGAGAAGGTGGCGTATGTGAAGTCTTCATCTAAGTTGATGCACTTGCCATCTACATCGGTGCAAACCTGATAGAAAAAGCTGCCTGAAAGGTTAACCGGCAGGCTATTGACGAGAATGGTCTGACGAAATTCAGCATGCTCTCTAAAATAGGTGTATTCCCCTTCCCACAGGTCGTCGTATTTTCTTTTTGCGCCAATAGGTCTTATGCTATCAATTGCTTCGTAAGAAGGATCGCCCACGAAGTCAAACTCTGCCACAATAGGGCCCAGATCAGGGTCAAAATCTGACGAATACAGATACCAGGTGTTATCTATTTTAGCTTTGAAAACGAGGCTAAGGGTATCGCCTACTTTGGGGTCTTTTTTACTTAATTCGTAAGTCCATGATATTGGTCTTTGCACCTGCCCATAGGACACAAAAATGGTAAAAACTCCAAACAGACCTAGTAGTATTTTTTTCATCAGTTTCTTCTTTTTCCGGAAAGAGAAAGGGCCAAATTTGACTCCTTAACGTATTCCCTTCGCAGAGAGTTTGTTTGCTTGTTTTTATTTCGCTTTGCTCAAAGTGGCAAAGTGTTTATAAAATAGCGTGATGGTTTCAATTCCTTTGATGTAGTTAAATATGCCATAACTCTCATTGGGAGAATGGATGGCGTCTTCATCAAGCCCGAAACCCATTAGCAAAGAGTCGAGGCCTAATACTTTTTGAAACAGTGCCACGATCGGGATGCTCCCCCCTTCCCTGGTGGGTATCGGGGCTTTTCCCCAGGCTTCTTCCACCGCCAATGCCGCAGCCTGGTAGGCCGTGGATTTGGTAGATACCATCGCAGGTTCGCCGCCATGATGGGGCGTTACTTTGACCTTAACTGTTTTAGGGGCCACGCTCAGAAAATAGTCGGTAAACATTTTTGTGATTTCATCAGAGTTCTGATTTGGCACCAGTCTCATGCTTATTTTGGCGTAGGCTTTGGAGGGGAGCACCGTTTTGGCACCCTCACCAATGTATCCACCCCAAATGCCGTTGACGTCGAAGGTCGGCCGAATCCCTGTCCTTTCTATCGTGGAAAAGCCTTTTTCTCCAAATACATCGGCTATGTCGAGGTCTTTTTTATATTTCTCCAGAGAAAAGGGCTGCTTCGCCATTGCCTCCCGGTCTGCATTTGACAGTTCGACGACTTTGTCGTAAAACCCAGGAATAGTGATGTGACCATTTTCATCCTTCATTTTATGAATCATCTCACAGAGCACATTGATGGGGTTTTCTACAGCGCCACCGTACATGCCGGAATGAAGGTCTCTGTTGGGCCCTGTCACTTCTACCTCCACGTAGGTGAGCCCACGCAAGCCCACCGTGATCGAGGGATGTTCGTTGCTGATGATGCCTGTGTCAGAAATCATGATCATGTCGGCCTTCAGCTTCTCTTTGTTGGCTTCAGTGAAAATGCCCAGATTGTTGGAGCCCACCTCTTCCTCACCTTCGATCATGAACTTTACATTGCAGGTGAGTGAGTTGGTCTGCATCATTGTTTCAAAGGCCTTAATGTGCATGTACATTTGGCCTTTGTCGTCGGCAGATCCCCTGGCATAGATTTTCTCGTTTCTGATAGTAGGTTCAAACGGAGGTGTTTCCCAAAGCTCGTACGGATCGGCAGGCTGCACATCGTAGTGCCCGTATACAAGAACAGTTGGAAGTGCGGGGTCAATTATTTTTTCTCCATAAACAATGGGATGACCAGCGGTACGGCAGATTTCAGCTTTATCGACACCGGCTTCAACTAGTTTTGTTTTTATAAACTCCGCCGCTTTTTTTACATCATCCCTGAACTTCTTGTCGGCACTCACCGATGGAATTCTCAACAGCTCAAAAAGCTCATCTAAAAACCGTTGTTGGTTTTGCTCGATGTACGGAATCTTGGTTTTTACACTCATGAAATTTTAATTTATCAGGCTAATGTTTTCCTGGATGCTATCCTGTATTTCTTCGGAAAGAAGCACCCGTGGTTTCATCGGGTAAAAGTAAGGAATATTACCAAGACGCTGCAAAGGCAAATCTGCTATGTATCAATGGCATTTGTCAATGGTGGCGTGGAAAAGACGTTGCAACCAGATCGAACTTTAGGAATAGGCTTGCTTATCTTGACAGTTGTAGGTACTAGAAGCCGTCCTTGTCTTTTTCTATCGTATCGAAGCTGTCCTTCCCAAAGGCAGGGTCAGTAGCGAACTGTAACTTGAACGGCTTGTCAATGTTGTAATAGTTTTTGCGAAAGTTGTTGATGAAAGTCATCGTTTCAGCCTCTTCTCCAAGCCCAAGAGCAAAAGCACCAAGCCCAGCTTTTTCTAATGTGGATGAACCTCTTATGGCCTCATTAAACGGCTGGTTGGAAGAGAGAATCAGGAGCCTGTTTTGGTCGAACCTGAAGTGATACCACGTGGCCTCTGAAAACATGATGAAAATATTTACAATGTCTCCGAGGGGGTCTCTCTTGATTTCAACAAAGCCATCAGCTACTGCGTTTATGTCATTTCTGAAAATGTTTGAAATGCCAATCTTTCCATCGTTGTACCAGGCCTTGTGAGTAGCATTCCACTGCAAGTTTACCTCCGAGAGAGACAGCGCTTTTTGAAGCTCTGGTGAAATAGACACCAATGGCACGTAATTTTTCAAAGAGTTGTTTTCATAGCTCTTGGCAATTTGATCACTGGTGAGATTGGCGAGGAGATAAACCAAGTCACCCTGTATGCTATTGGCTTGTGGAGCCCCGAGGCGCTCAATAATGTCAACCAGATCCTTTGTCATTATGTCGGTTGCGGCAGGGCTAATTTTGAAATCGGCCGTTAAAAAAGCCGTCATTTTAAAGTAAGAGGAGTCGAGTCGGCCAATACCTTTTGCAGATGCCTTTAATGTAAAATCCGGGCTGTTCTTTATAAAGGTTACGGGGCCTTCAAAGATCACGCTGTTGGTGCTTTCGGAGTAAATGAATGTGCTGCCAGCGTAGGAATTCCCGTCTGACTTGGCTTTGTCCTCTATTTTGTAGAAATCGCCTTCGAGATTATAAGAAAGGATGCCATGAGGCGTGAAAAGGTCAAAGTCCGCCGGGTCGTTTTTGTCGTTAATGTAGGTCAGGTATATAATGTCATCAAATGAATCGTAGTGTAGACCGGCGACTAGCTTTTGGCCCGCTTCAGCCGTCGAGGCATCAAAGTTGACAAGCACTTCAGGATTTTCAGTTTTGTTAGTATAGCTGATCCACTGAGAGTCCCTTTCTTTTTTCCAGTCGAGCTTCACCCCGCCAATCAGCTCAAGCGCCCTCCTGTCTGCATACATTTTAGCCCGACCTTTGTACAGGAACCCTGGCGACATCACAAAATCCTGGTCTTCCAGCACTTCGCCTTCCGACACCGTCATCGTCTTGAACCTGTTCTTGGCTATGGGCACATTCTGAAGCTCAAATTGATTGAACTTGATCGTAAAAGTGTCCTGCGCCGCATTGACGAGCTGATACAGAGCGCTGCCAGTGAATTTATTTCTGTCGACAATGGTGATGAGTCCGTTGGTCAGGGTATGGTAACGATTGGCAGTGTCAATCCTGACAATAGCATTTTTAAGCTCCTGCAGTGTTGAGTTCTCAAGGATCGTAATCTCTTCGTTTTCCGGCGTGATTTCCGCATCCGCCACTGTGATGTACGGAATGCCTTGCAGGTTCAACTCGTAGCGGTTGATGTCGTAAATACCCGCTGTTGCGTTAAACGCCAGCGAATCCAGATCTGGTCGGGTTGAGTAGAAGTAGGAGTCTTCGATGGCAACATTAGCCGGCTTGCTCATCGTAATCTTTTGGTCGTTTAGGTTCCAAATAGCGTTGGTAATTGACGTTTTCATTTGTGCATAAGGGAAGCCAATAGCCGCCACACCAGCCTTTTCAGGGTGAACGTCTGCCACATTTGCTGCAAGGTCAAAATTCAACGCAATGTCCTCGCCAGCCATGGCTGGTTTCTCAGGGTTGTCAGTCAAAATTTCAAACGCTCCGTGGCGGGCGCTGAATTTTGTTTCCGAAAAACTAAACTGCTTCGACTTTACCCTCGATCCTCGTGTCTCCAGCGTACCAAGCCCAAAGGCCCCTTTGGCAGTAATGTTCGCAGCCCCCTGAAGCTTGGCCGTGCCATTGTACAGCTCAATGGGGTCACCGATGTTTTTGAGAAACATGCTGTCTTTTTTGGGCAGCCATTTCATTCTCAGGGCTCCCATTATACCTTGTGGGAAGGAGGCCGACCCTAAGTTGCCCGGTCTGATTTCGCCATTTTGAGCGATGGCTGAAGTAGAATCTAAGTAGAAAATAAAGTCGTTGGAGTATACGGTGGTCGTTAAGTAGTCAATCTTTCCATTTGACCTCAAGCCCTGGTAGCTCAGGCTTAGGTTGTTGTAGAGTGTTCCGGTGCCCCCATACAGCTTGTAACCGCTCTCAGGTATTTTATGCTCAAAGCCCAGCGACTTATCAGGTTGAATAACAAGCTTCTCCTCAAACGGCTCCAATATGTCTCCTGCATAGAAGGTGCCCTCAAAACTTATACTTGCTCCATCACTTCTGTTGGAGCTGTCTATTTCGAATGGCGGTATCACAAACCTGACTGTCTTGTTATAAGCCCCTTTAAGAATCTCCTTAGAGTCGAAGAAAACAACGGCTTCGGAATCGGAAGTAAAGTAAGGATACTGGAGGTTTTGCTTTTTTCCTGACTTGTTATCGGGGCTTTCTACAAAGAGGGTTCCGGAGGTGAGTTCGAGATGGTTGTGCAAGGCTGTCTTTTCTTCACCGCCTTCAACCTTGAGTGAGTCAGGCACCGGTATCTGAATCCTGATAGAGTCAATAGTCGGCATGGCGAAGAGGTTGTCGGCATACTGAAACTGAAAGTCCTTTCCTTTGTAAACGAAATCTCCGGCATTCACCATTCCATTAAATAACAAATCTCTACCCTCGAGAATTTTTACCACGCCACTGTCTGGCTCCATGTAAACCTTCAGGTCAGTAGTGATATACACCCTGTCTACACCTCTAACCGTGAGCTCTTTGGTGCCAAAGTTGAGGGTGCCGTTCGGATACCGCTCAGTAAGAGAAGGCAAGATTAGATTATCGTAGTCTTTCTTATTCTGATTAGATAGAATATAGTGAAAAGATTTGTCCTTCACCTTTATGAAGCCTGTTTCAGGCTGGAAATTGATGAAGCCATTTTGGTAAAGGAAATTCATTGCTGCCAGCGCCTGGTTGTAGTCGAGCTTATAGGCAGTTGTCATGTCGCGGAGGTAAAACTCACTTGCTCCTGAATTCCTTGCATACCGAACCACAGCCATGATGGGGTGATAACCAAACAAACCCGGGTACATTGAGAACCGCTTTTCACTAAAATAGTCTTGAGACTCGAAAACCGCAGGAATACGGTTTCGGGCATTCATAATAGAGATATCGAGGCTGTCGGTCTTCAAATCCCAACTGATTTTATCAGCACTGAAGTCCATCAGGAAAAACGATGACGAATAGGGTGTGCCTTTGAATTTATTCTGGTCTCTGTATAAGGTGAGCAGGTTTTTGCCCTCGTCAAAAACCAGTTTATTCTGAGGGTGGAAGATCGAATCACCGTTGTGGTAAATGGTGACCATTGCCCTGTCCGACGTTATCAGGGAGTCCTCGAAGGCGTACTTGACGCCCCTTGCTGTGAAAGAACGGCCGAAGTCGTCTCTGATATTGAGCACAGACTGTCGCTTAAGGGCGGATGTGCCGTAAAATTTATTTCCTATGATGGAAAATCCCCCGGTATATGTAGCATTTGGGGCTTTAAGTTTTAAAGTGATGTCGGCATAGTAGGAAGTAAACTGAGGAAAATACAGCTCCTCTTTGTCGGTTCTCTGATAGCTCTTAAAGTCGAAAATTCCCTCTGCTTCTCCATCAAACCAGGCAGGGAAGCTGAGGCTGACCTTCTCCGCACTTATTCTTGGTTTCGTGATTTCAAAGCTGTAATCAGTAAAGGTAACTGAGGCGGCTTCCGCACCATTTGCTTCGCCGGGCCAGTTAAATTTACCCCCGGTGCCCACAAACACTTTGTCGTGGATGACAACCGAGCCCGACGTGTTTTGGATGCCGACGGAGTCATAGGGTGTTACTAACCTGAAATTCACATTGTTGAGTTTTATCACAGGCCCACTCACTTCGGGAAGTAGTGCTTGACTAACTACCTCTGCCACAAAAGCATCAGCAACCGGCTCAGGCTCGGCTACCGGGTCGTTACCCCATCCTGAGTCATTGCCCCATCCGCTATTAGAGGGTGTGCCCCAACCATCGTTGCTGCTGTCGGACGTTCCCCAGCCGCTATCTGCCGGGATTTCCTCTTCGATCGGGGGCTCCTCAGCAGGCAATACATAGGCCGGCTCTGCCTCGTCCAATTCAAAGCCATAAGTGCCTCCCTCGGCATATAGTTTGAAGTATTTGGTGTAGTACAAAGCCCTTCGGGCAAAAAATTGATTGAGCATGAGCAAAAACTCGCTGTACTCCTTGTTGCGATAGGTGTCGACTACCTGATTGTTGATCTTGAGAAGATTTGTGAGCTCGGTGGAGCTGATATTTTCCTTTTGAATGGCGTAGGCTATGTAGGCACCGAAGAACTCGAAATATGGGTAGGTGCGCATTCTCCGATCCCGCATTTTGACGGCGATATCAATAATAATTTTCTTCTGGTCGGCATTGATCTGACCCGAATTCCACACGGTGACAAAGTCAGCGGCGATCTTGGCCGCACCTTCATTGTCAATCTGTCTTATACCGTTTGATAAATCTTGCCCGAATGTGTTAGGGTCAGTGGAAAAGGTAAACTGTTGAGCCCATAGATGTGAGGACAGCAATAGCAATATTGCTAAGAATCTCATTTTTAGAGATAACCGTTCCCTTAAAAACACCTGCATAACTTCAAAGGTAACGAAAAATGAGGGCCTGTTACTATCTATTCAACCGCCTTTTTTTCGAAAGCAGCAGCCACCCACTTCTCTCGCACCCTATGGGTGGTCTTGCTGAGGCCAAGTGACGAGGCTTTTTCCTCAATTACTGGTAGGTCAGTTTCGTAGAAGCCGCTTAGGTACAGCTTGCTGCCTTCCGGAAGCACAGCGGCATAGTCTGACATTTCTTCCAGCAACACATTTCGATTGATATTGGCGATGGCCAGGTCGTAAGAAGGGTTCTTTTTTACTTCCTTTACAGTGCCTAGCTGGATTTTGATATTACTGCAATCGTTAATAGCGATGTTTTCCATGCCGTTTTCTATACACCATTCGTCGATGTCGCTGGCGTCGATGTGCGCAGCACCGAGTTTGGCCGCTAAAATGGCCAATATGCCGGTGCCAGTACCAAAATCAAACACCGACTTTCCCTTTAGGTCGCTATCAAGAAGCAACTCCATCATGAGATAGGTGGTGGAATGGTGCCCTGTGCCGAACGACATTTTTGGGTTGATAACGATTTCCAACGGAAAAGATGGGTCGGGTTTATGAAAAGAAGCCCTGACCCTGCAGCGACTTGGGATTTCGATGGGGTGGTAGTTTGTTTCCCAGCTTTGGTTCCAATTCTCCTTTGGAATCTTTACAGTTTCGTAGCTGGCGATGCCAAGGAAAGAATACTTCTGAATAATTTCTTTGACGTCAGCCTCTTGGAAGCTCCCTTCCAAAATGTAGGCATTAAACCCCTCGTCAGTTTCCTCAAAGGTGTCAAAGCCAATTTCTCCCAGCTCGGCTATGAGGATATCTGCAAGATCCCTGGAGGTCTTAATTTGCAATTCGATAAAGTCCATAGTTGACCTGGATTAGGGTGGTTAACTGCCTATCTGCAGCCGGCAAATGATTCGGTATCAGTGAAATTAACAGAAAAGTGTTGCTGGCCTTTTTCTTTGACATAATATATCGTGAAGTCGGCCAGGCCCCGGTTTTTGGTGAAGTACCAAATCCCCTGCCTGTCAGCAAAAACCCTGCTGCTCTCCTTGAAAATCAATATGTCGGCAAAAGCTTCGTTTTCATCTTCAAAAACCAGGTAGTCAGCCCTTCTTCTGTCTGTTTCCACGTATATGGCACCATAAACACCACAGAAATCCTGATCTGCAGCAACCATTGGTTCGTCAACGGAAGAAAGGCTTAGACTAATTAAACCGAGGAAAACGAAAATGTTCATTTACTTCATTGCTTTTACAATGTCGACAAAGTCACGTGACTTCAGAGAAGCGCCACCGATCAGTCCGCCATCCACGTCGGGCTGGGCAAAAATCTCGACTGCATTGTCCGGCTTCACACTGCCGCCGTATTGTATAGTAATCTCTTCGGCAACATTCTTGCCATATTTTCCAGCCAGGTGAGCCCTGATTTCAGCATGCATTTCCTGCGCTTGTGCAGAGGAGGCTGTTTTACCGGTTCCGATAGCCCAAACAGGCTCATAGGCAATCACTACTTTTTGAAGAGCATCTGCTGAAAGATGAAAAAGCGCTTCTGATACCTGCGCAGTTACCAATTTAATATGATCGTTGGCTTCACGCACTTCCAGCTTCTCTCCGCAGCAGTAAATAGGAGTCATGCCAGCTGCAAGCACCGCATCAACCTTTTTTGCAAAAAGAGCATCTGTTTCTCCAAAGTATTCTCTTCGCTCGCTGTGGCCTATGATGACAAACTGAGTGCCGACAGACTTGAGCATCGAAACAGACGTTTCGCCTGTGTAAGCACCTGACGCATGTTCGCTACAGTTTTGGGCACCAAGCATTACGTTTTTACTTCCTGTCAAAAGTTTGCTGATAGAGTTTAAATGAACAAAAGGGGTACATAAAACCACCTGCACGTCGCTGGTCACTTCATCCTTCACCATGTTAACCACCTCGGAAGTTAGCTGATGTCCTTCTTCCAGGTTCTTATTCATTTTCCAGTTTCCTGCTACAATCTTCTTTCTCATGATTTTCATTTTAATCGGGCCCAAATATAGCTGAATATGAATATTTAGAAGACCGCATTTGAGTTAATTGTCAGGAGAGCACAAAATAAAATGCTTCATTTTCGAGGCTATACCTTCAAAATCAGCGCTCAGGAAATTTTCTACAAAATGTTTGGAAACATAATTCGCCGTATCTACGTTTGTGCCTTCAAGTCAATTCTTAGCAATTGATTTATAAAGAAGCGTGGAGAGACAGGCTCTATGAAGCGCTAGCAACCGGCCACTCAAGGTGGTAAGGTGCTAAATCCTGATCCGCCGGTTGGCGGAGAATATAAATTGAGAGCAAAATGAAAAATCAGGAATCTCTTCTAGCGACAGTCGCTATCTCATCGCACGGCCGGTCATCGGCTCACACATTTCATGTATTAAATTTTTCAATCAGGGCGGCTTTTGCCTGCTGTTGTTGCTGTATGTGCTGCTAGGCGCTTTTGCCTTTGTCGCTTAGCAGCAAACGACGGACTATTGGCCAGGGAGCCAACCCGTTACAGGCAATTTTTTAATTCAACTTCAATTTAAAAACACCATATAATATGTCACAATTAAGATTTGAAACACTGCAATTACATGCAGGTCAGGAAGTAGATTCAGCCACACAGTCGAGGGCGGTGCCTATTTATCAAACCACCTCCTATACATTCAAAAACTCTGAGCATGGTGCCAACCTGTTTGCCCTGAAAGAATTTGGGAACATCTACACACGGATCATGAATCCGACAACGGATGTTTTCGAGAAGAGAATAGCGGCCCTCGAAGGTGGTGTTGCTGCAGTGGCAACAGCATCGGGCCAGGCCGCACAGCTTTTGGCCTTGCACAACATTTTGGAAGCAGGCCAAAACCTGGTATCTACCAACCACTTGTACGGAGGCACTTATAATCAGTTCAAAGTTGCCTTCAAGAGGTTGGGGATTGACGTGAGGTTTGTAGAAAATGACTCACCGGCCGAGTTTGAAAAGCTAATCGACAAAAATACCAGAGCCCTCTACCTTGAAACGATAGGCAATCCGGAATTCAATATCCCTGATTTTGAAGCGATAGCAGCAGTAGCGAAGAAGCATAATATTCCTTTGGTGGTTGACAACACCTTTGGCGCCGGTGGCTATCTGTTTCGACCGTTGGAGCACGGAGCGAACGTGGTGGTTGAATCTGCCACCAAGTGGATAGGCGGTCATGGCACAAGTATAGGAGGAATCATCGTTGACGGAGGAAACTTCAACTGGGGCAATGGAAAGTTCAAGCAGTTTTCGGAGCCATCTGAAGGGTATCATGGGTTGAACTTCTGGGAAGTGTTTGGTGAAGGAAACCCACTGGGGCTGCCCAACATTGCCTTTGCTATCCGAACCAGGGTGGAAGGTTTACGTGACCTCGGCCCGGCCATAAGCCCATTCAATTCTTTCCTTTTGCTCCAGGGCATTGAGACACTTTCTCTAAGACTAGACAGAACCGTGCAGAACGCCCTTGAGTTGGCGCAATGGCTGGAGAAACATCCTCTGGTTGAAAGCGTGAACTACCCGGGACTTGCTAGCAGCAAATACCACGCATTGGCCAAGAAATACCTGAAAAGAGGCTTTGGTGGTGTGTTGTCATTCAAAGTCAAAGGAGGTAAGGCCAACGCAGAAAAGTTTGTCGATTCATTGAAACTCGTGAGCCACCTGGCCAACGTGGGTGACTCGAAAACCCTGATTATTCACCCGGCGTCGACGACGCACCAACAGTTGAGCGAGCAGGAGCAGCTAAAAGCTGGGGTTGACCCTAATTTGTTGCGACTGTCGGCTGGTACCGAGCATGTAGATGACATTAAAGCAGACTTGATACAGGCTTTTGACCAGCTTAAAAAGTAAATTTTAGTTAATTATATATACAGGTTAATTGATGACTTACCTCCCGGCTATACATCCAATGGCCGGGAGGAATTTTAACCCAAAAGAAGAGGACTTAGTGAAAATAACCGAGGAATTATACAGATCGACCCAGCCATTGAAACTTGAGTCCGGTCGGGAATTGACAGAGTACCATTTGCACTATACGACATTTGGTAAGCTAAACCCCGAAAGGAACAACGTTGTGTGGGTATGTCATGCACTTACGGGCAATTCTAATCCTTCAGAGTGGTGGCCAGGGTTGTTTGGGCCCGGTAAAGTGTATGATCCTGAGAAGTTTTTTGTGATATGTGCCAATATGCTGGGGAGTTGCTACGGCTCAACCAATGCACTCGATAAAAACCCTTCGACAGCCAAGCCCTACTTTCACGATTTTCCCACGCCCACCAATAGAGACATAGTTGGCGCTTTTATTCAATTAAGAAAATCCCTCGGCTTTGAAAAAGTCCACACCCTCATTGGCGGCTCTATGGGAGGGCAGCAAGCACTGGAGTGGGCCATTATTGAGCCTGACGTGTTCGAGAACCTCATCGGGGTTTCCACCAACGCCCACCATTCACCCTGGGGCATTGCTTTCAACGAGTCGCAGAGGATGGCGATTGCGAACGACGCTACCTTTAAAGAAAGTAAACCGGATGCAGGACTTGAGGGAATGAAGACTGCCAGAACAATCGCCCTGCTTTCGTACAGGCACTACCTCACCTACCAAAGAACCCAGGAGGAGGACACAACAGAGAAAACGGATGACTATTTGGCGTCGAGTTATCAGCAGTACCAGGGAGAAAAGCTGAAGAAGCGTTTCAATGCCTATAGCTACTGGAGGCTATCAAAAGCGATGGATTCACATAACGTAGGCAGAGGCAGAGGCAGCATAGAGAAAGCACTTTCACAGATAAAAGCCAACTCACACTTTGTTGGCATCAGGTCCGACATTTTGTTTCCAATAGATGAGCAGGTGTTTTTGGCCTCTCATGTCGACGATGCCTCGCTGGATATCATCGATTCGCTCTATGGGCACGATGGCTTTCTTATAGAATGGGAAGCCATTGGCGCTTCTATTGAGAAGTTTTATAAGAGGGTGATGGTGGCGGTGTAGCTATGCTTCTCCTGCCTCTATCAAAAGCTGCCTGACGACGTGTGTGGAAAATCGGAATTTGTGTTCTGAAAGCTGATCCACCATCTCACGCACACTTGGAATAATCTTTTTATCTTTTGCGAGGAGGAGGACTCTTATTGATCCTATAATTTCCAGGCCCAGGTCGGTGGCAACTTTCCTTCCTTTCCGCTCGTCAAGGATTAGAATTGAACCAGGTGTTTTTAGAGCAAGCGAAATTGAACTTGCTTCTCCCAAATCGAGCGTTTCAAGAATGCTATGACTAAACGGGGGCGGCGCTGATTTGACCTTTATCCATTCAGGTACAGCATAGCCAAACTCTGAGAGAACCTGCTCAGTAATGATCACCTCATGAAATAACTTTTGAAGGATGTCTAGCCTGTCAATTCGTTGATAAGCAATTAGACAGCTTGTGTCGGAGATAATAATCTCAGCCATTGGGAAACGGCTTCTTCAGGTCATCTGCTGTTTCTCCGAAAATCGACACTCCGTAGTTGCCAACGGTTTCAATAAATTCTCGTTTGGAGATGCCAACAAAGGTGGCAGCCTGGCCAGATGACAATATCCCTTTTTCGAAGAGTGATGAAGCAACGATCATTTTGACTTCTTTCTCGTCGGTTTCTTCCGGAAGATTGAGCGTAATTGTTTTCATGTAAGACAAATATAATGCAAAATCGACTAAACGGATCTCAACAGTGCCTTCTCCCCCAATTCTCTCAGTACCATCAGTAAAAAGTCAATATCGGCTTTTGTCCTTCTGTAATTATTGCAGTTGATGCGCAAAGCGGGCCTGTTATCAATACGGGTACCAGCAAAAAAGATACGCCCATCTTCTTCAATCAGTTCAAGTATCCGCTCGTTTACTGCGTCAACTCTTGCCTGGTTACTTTTTATTCCATCGTTCTCCGACACATAACGGAAGGTAGCTATCGACAAATTGGCCGGCCCCAGCATTTCGAAATCTTCGGAGGCATTCACTAGCCCCTGGAAATACCTCACTACCGCAATATCATTCTCGATTGCTAGTCGCAATTTTTTCGCCCCGTAGGCTTTGAACGTCATCCATACCTTGAGCGCTTTAAAATCTTTGGTGAGCTGTAGCGTCAAATCCATCAGGTCTTCTCGCTCCGTTTTTTTCGAACCGCCCCGAAGGTAGTCGGGCACCAGGCTGAAGGTGTTTTTGAGGTGCTCTTTTTTTCTCACAATAACAGCGGCCACCTGGAAGGGCACATAGAGCCATTTATGTGGGTTCACAAGAACGGCATCAGCCTCGCTCATGCCCCTGAAAAGATGACCAGCAACAGCGGTGCCAGCCGCAGGGCCGCCGTAGGCAGCGTCTACCATGTACCACAATTTATATTTTTTGGCAAGTGTTGCGAGTTCATTGAGCTTGTCGATGGCGCCATTGTTGGTGGAGCCCGCAATGCCAATTACACCAATAGGCAATAAGCCTTCGTTCAGGTCTTTCTGAACGGCTTCTTCCATCAAATCAACCCTTACCTGAAACTGATCGTCGACGGGGATTTTCCGAAGGTATTCTTTTCCCATGCCCAGCAGGTCCATGGCCTTGTCGAAGCTGGAGTGACCCTGATTAGAAACATAGACCGTCATAGGTTTTTGGCCATAAAGGCCCTTCTCAGAAAGAGAAGCAGGCCCCATCACTTTTCGCATCACAGCCAGGTGCAGGAAGTTACCTTCCGAACCTCCACTCACCAGCACGCCTGCGCTGTCATCAGGATAACCCATGAACTGGCAGAGCCATTTGATGACTATTTTCTCCATTTCGGAGTTGGCGGGGGCGTTGTGCCACTTCAGGTTGTTTTGGTTCAACCCAGCTTTTAGAAATTCAGCAAGCATGCCAACCTGATTGCCTCCGCCTGTGATGTACCCGTAGTAGTTGGGGCTCGGGTTGAAGTTCGACATCTCGAAAACGTCGGAGCCAACACTGGCCAGCAGCGACTCCATAGGCGTTTCTTCCTCTGGCAGCGTTTCATTGAATCGCTCCTGAATTTGCGCTGGTGTATAGTTGTGATAGATTTTGGAAGCTCGGAGGTGCTTTAACCAGTCGAAGTAAATGGATACCGCTTGCTCGGTGTATTGGCGGAATTCTTTTTCCTGAAAGTCTAGATTCATTTGATGTAGAGAGTTTTCAACAGGCTTAGTTTAAGCGGATAACGTCCTCCTCTTTGAAATAAATGATTACAGGCCGGGACGCAACTTTATTGAGAAGCGGCAAGAGAATTTTGTAAGCCATTTCCTCTGCCTCCTCAAGGATACCACCCTCGAGGGCAGATTTCATCATCTGAGCCTCTGCCTGAGCGTAAGCAGTGTCAATAAACTGGTTGAACTCTTTGTCTTCCAGACCAATGCCCCTTTTTAAGTCGTAAAACCTGCTTTTGCTGTGGTCAATTTTGTGGTAGCAAAGCTCCGGTTTTGGTAGTTGAATCACCAGCGTGTCTCCGTCGATAATGTCCGATGTCGTCACTTTCAAAAGATCGATGCATGCTACTGCCTCTCCGGCGGCAATCAGCACCGCCCTTGAGTCGCCACCGTCCTGAATTCTGAAAATGCCCAGATCCAGGTAGCGCTTGCTAAGCCTCTCTATTTCCACTACATCCTGCATCCGGTACTTCACCAGCTCCAGCTTGCCCAAAGCTTCGATTTCTTTCAGCAGCAACTGGTGTCGCTGGTTCACTGTGGTTGGCTCAACAAACAACCCACTGTTGAACCACAGTACTACCCCGCCGACCAGCAAGAGCGCCCATAGCAGTATTCTGAAGATTATTTTGGGTGTAAAGATCATTGTTTGCGAAAATTATAAAATCAATAGATGCTGATGCATAAACATCATAAATAAATCATCCCCTCGTTATTATCATTCAGCATTCTAAATTGTTAATTTGCATCTAATTACTTCAAACGAAAACGTAATATATACGGGTAATTGTCCTTTCCGAATTTAAAATCACTCAGCCATGAAAAAGTTTCTATTGATTGTTGGTGGATTCATTGTAGTCGTGCTTTTGGCGGCAGCCATACTGCCGGTCATCTATAAAGATGATATTAAGGCGGCGCTCGACGATGCAATTGCAGAGAATGTTAACGCCAAAGTGTATTTTGATGAGTCACGGTTCGGCCTTACACTTTTTAAAAACTTTCCCAATTTAACTGTAACACTCGGTGGCCTGGGGGTGGTTGGCATTGATGAGTTTAAGAAGGACACTCTTGCTGCAGTTGACCAGGTCGACGTGGTGGTCAACATCATGTCTGTGATCAACGGCAACTACCGTATCAGCGGCTTGTACCTCAACGAGCCAAATATTTACGTGAAGGTGCTGGCCAATGGCAAAGCCAATTATGATATCGCCAAGCCCTCTGAGGAACCAGTTGCCGAAGAAGCTCCAACAGAAAGTGGCGATGTTCAGTTTGGCATCGACAAATGGGAAATCAAAAATGGCAACATCGTTTATGATGACGCCACGATACCTTTCTACATGGCAATGAAAGGAATGAACCACACTGGAAGCGGCGACTTTACGCTGGAGGTGTTTGATATGGGCACCTACACAGAAATAGAAAATTTAGTTGTTTCCTACGACGGCGTAGAATATATGTCTGATAAAAGGCTCAAAGCCGACATGGCGCTGAATATGGACTTGGGCCAAATGAAATTTACCTTCAAAGACAACGTGGTGTCGCTCAACGATTTCGGACTCAACTTTGACGGGTATTTTGCCATGCCAGAGGAGGGATACGACATGGACATTAGTTTTTCGTCGCCTGAGAACAGCTTCAAGTCGTTGTTGTCGCTTGTGCCTGGTATGTACAGTGATAGCTTCACCGGGCTGACAGCCTCTGGCGACACCCAGTTCAGCGGGTTTGTTAAAGGCATCTACAACGACACTCAAATGCCAGCATTCAACTTCGGCATGAAGGTAATCGACGGTAATTTCAAATATCCCGAACTGCCCTCAGCAGTCAGCAATGTGAATGTTGATATGTTGATCGACTGTGCTGATGGCAACATAGACAATACGCTGGTTGACATCAAGCAATTTCATCTTGACTTCGGCAATAATCCCGTTGATGCTAAACTGACTATCAAAAACCTGGTGAACTATGACATGGTAGCCGACATTCAGGCAAAACTGAATCTAGGTGAGCTGGCCACTATGTTCCCTATGGAAGGTCTTGAGATGAAGGGTATTTTTAGTATGAATGCCAAATCTCAGGGCGTTTATGACAGCATTGCCAACACGATTCCGACAATTGATATGGAAATGGGGCTGGCCGATGGTTTCATCAAATATGCGGAGTATCCGATACCGATGGAACAGATGAATATGCATACTACCATCAAAAACGAAAGCGGCAAGATGGCTGAAACGGTGGTGCTGATGGACAAATTCACTATGTTGGTAGATGGCGAAAAGCTTGAATCAACACTAAGGTTTGAAAACCTGGATGACTATACCTGGGATTTGGCAGTAAATGGCGGTATTGACCTAGAGAAAATCATGCAAATCTTTCCAATGGAGGGCATGGAGCTGAAAGGCAAAATCGCTGCCAACATGCAGACGAAAGGTAAAATGTCGGATGTAGATGCCGAGAGATACGACAAGCTGGCCACCAGCGGAGGGATGACCGTAAGCAACTTCTACTATGCCGACGCTGACCTGCCCCAGGGCTTTGCCATTTCTGAGTCTGAACTGAGCTTCAATCCAAAAGAAGTTCGCCTGAGTAAGTTCAACGCTACGCTTGGTCGCAGCGACATGGCCATGACCGGCGCCATTACCAACTACATGGCCTATGCGCTGAACGATGAAACCATCAAAGGCGAGCTGAACTTTTCTTCCAACTCGTTTGACCTGAACGAGTGGATGACCGACGAAGACACCACTGCCACTGTGGAGGCCGACACGGCTGCACTTGAAGTAGTGGAAGTGCCAAAGAATATCGACTTCATTCTTAGGTCAAGTATTACCAGTCTGTTGTATGACAACATGGAGATCAAAAACATGAAGGGCAATATCATTGTGAAAGATGGTGTGGTAAAACTTGACAATGGTAAGTTCAATTTGATGGATGGTCTGTTTGCTATGGACGGGGAGTACGATAGCCGTGACCTGGAAAAGCCCGTGTTTGCCTTTGACTTTTCAATCACCGATATGTCAATCAAAGCAGCGTATAATACATTCACAACAGTTCAACAACTGGCGCCAATAGCTGAGAAGATGGAAGGCAAGTTCTCAACAGACTTTGTTATGGCGGGCGCTTTGGGTCAGGATATGATGCCTGTGATGGAGTCTATCCTGGGCCAGGGTGTGGTGAAAGTCGCTGAGGGCAAAGTAAATGACCTTAAAGTGCTGACCTCTTTGTCGTCTGTTTCAAAACTTGGTGATGACTCAGGGACATTGAGTTTGAAAGACGTGATTATGCAAGCCGAAATTAGGGACGGAAGAGTGTGGCTGAAGCCTTTCGATGTGAATGTAGGCAAATATAAAACCACGATTGCCGGAAGTAATGGTATAGATGGCACAATGGACTACGTAATGGCCATGAACGTGCCTGCCGGTGCCGCATCTGCCGCAGCCAATCAGGCCATAGCGTCTGTCACAGGAGTGAGTTCTGCTATCTCCTCCAATATTGTGATGAACTTCGGCGTTGGTGGCACTTATGATGATCCAAAAGTGACACTGAAAAGCGTAGATGCGGGCGAGGGTGGCAAATCCGCCACAGATGCTGCCAAGGCTAAGATAGCTTCAGAAATGGATGCAAAGAAACAAGAAGCTGCAAAAAAAGCAGAGGAGGCAAAAGCAGAGGCTGTCAAAGCGGCTGAAGAAAAGAAAGAAGCCGTTGTAAAAGAGGTAGAGGAGAAAAAAGAGGCAGCTAAGGAAGAAGTGAAAGAACAAGTCGAAGAGAAGAAAGAAGAAGTGAAAGAGGAGGCTGCCGACAAACTGAAGGGGCTGCTTAAAAAGAAAAAAGGAGGAGGAGAATAATTCCCACCCTCACGAGACGTTTCAAACCCTCGGGATGTTTATTGTCCTGAGGGTTTTTTTGTATAATTATATCCAATTAAACAGCCCCAGATATGGCAAAGCAATCATATGTCGGAAGAAAAGTAGTAGTAGTTGACGGCACCCGAACGCCTTTTCTGAAGTCGGGCACAGGCTATCGGGATCTTATGGCCTATCAACTGGGTGCAGTAGCAATTTCTGGCCTTTTGAAAAAAACGTCTCTTGATGCGGCACAGGTTGAAAGGGTGATCATGGGCACGGTCGTCCACAATATTGTGACATCCAATGTGGCCAGAGAGTGCGCCCTCACTGGCGGTATTCCTTTTACCACACCGGCACATACCGTTTCCCAGGCTTGCATTTCCGCCAACCAGGCTATTGCCCAGGGAGCTGACCTGATCAGGCTTAGTCATGCCGATGTGGTTGTTGCGGGTGGAACCGACTGCGTGTCGGATATTCCGATAGGCTTTCCCAAGAAAATGAGAACCAAGCTCTTCGCTTCTCAGAAGATTCGCTCGACCGGTGAATGGCTGAAGTTTGTGTTGTCTCTCCGTCCGTCAGATTTCAAACCAGAGGTACCCCAAATCGCAGAATACTCCACCGGGCGCACTATGGGTCAGGACTGCGAACTGATGGGCACCCGATTTGGTGTTACCCGGGAAGAGCAGGATGAATTTGCAGCCCGGTCGCACCAGTTAGCTGCAAGAGCCGCTGAGGAAGGGATATTGGCCAGTGAGATTACTCCCGCAGAGTTTCCGCCATCGTTTGAGGCAATTAAGGAAGACAATACCTATCGGGCAGATACAACGGTTGAGAAGCTAGCAAAGCTGCGACCAGCTTTCGACAAAAAGAACGGAACAATAACGGCCGGCAATGCTTCCTTCCTCACAGATGGTGCCGCAGTTGTGTTGCTCATGAGCGAAGAAAAAGCCAAAGCCCTGGGCTACGACACATCGGTTCAAATCAGAGACTATCTGTTCACTGGTCAGGACCCCAATGAAGAGCTTCTGCTTGGCCCGGCATATGCCACCTACAAACTGCTGCACCGACAGAACCTCACCTTGAAAGACTTGGATGTTATAGAGTTTCACGAGGCCTTTGCGTCTCAGATTGTCACCAATCTCAAAGCATTGAATTCCGACCAATTTGCAAAGGAGAAGATGGGGTTGACTGCAAAAGCTGGCGAGATAAACATGGATAAATTTAATATTCACGGAGGCTCACTATCTTTGGGTCACCCTTTTGGTGCCACTGGAGCGAGATTGGTAACTACTGCCATGAACAGATTGAAGAGGGAGGAAGGCAAACTGGCCTTGCTGGCGGCATGCGCTGCCGGAGCGCATGGTCATGGGATGATTCTAGAGAAGATCTAATGCATATCTTAAAATGCCTCGCCGTTACCGTCGCTTTGGCTTTGGCCCTTGCTTCCTGCAAGAAAGCAAAAACCGACGCTCCGGAAAGAACAACACTCGACTCAACGCTTGCTCCGCCGGTTTCAAGACTGACCATCCCTCTCAGCTTTAGCCTGGATAAGGTAGAAGCCCTTATCAACGAAAAAATCGATGGCACCTTTCTGAGAAAGAGGGTAGCGGTCAATACAAACGACAGTCTTTACTTTGAGCTTACTAAGCAACAGCCTATAATATTGACCTGGAAAGCACCAGACCTTCGCTATCGGGCTCATCTGAAAGTTTCAGGTCAATACATGAAGAATATTTTGGGTGTGAAAATCCAAAATCAAACGCCGATAGAATTTGAATTGGAACTACTCTTTAAGACGGAGCTTGGTTTTGAAAAAGACTGGAGCATCAGGCCCAAAACTGTTATTGACGAGATAGTCTGGAAAAGCGACCCAGTGATGAATCTCGGGATTGCGACCATCAATTTCCGAAAACCTGTCGAGAAAGCGCTGAACGACCACCAAGACAGCCTTACACTGAAGCTGGATGGTTTTATGAAAGAGACCATTGACACAAGGAAAATCATTGAAAAAATCTGGAGCGACTTGCAGCAACCGATCCGACTAAAAAAGGATGAGCCAAGGATTTGGCTGCTGGCCAAAGCCGAGACGCTGAAAGCAAGGTGGACCCGTGGCCCTGAACGACAAATTACTGCCCAAGCGGAATTAACGGCTCAAATATCAACCCTCGTGGAAGGAGATGACCTGACAGTTTCGCCTGTGCCATTACCTGAGTTTAGTTTTCAAACAGACCATCAGGATAGCCTGGTGGCAAGCGTACTGTGTACGCTTCCGTTTGACCTGGTCAACAAATACAGCAGAAAAAAGCTGGTGGGGCTGAGGATCGATTCGGCAGGTTATTCTGCGCAAATCAAGGATGTAGAGGTATACGGCACGAAGGATGGCTTGGCCGTGAAGCTGGGGTTGACAGGCGATGTGAGGGGCGATGTCTATCTTCAGGGAAAGCCAGTGATTGACAGAACATCGAAAAGTTTTAAGATAGAAGACTTTGACTTTGTGGTAGATTCTGATGATGCCGTTCTGGCTTCTGCTGATTGGCTTCTCCATAGCTCCATAAAGACGATGGTTGAAAAGCAGCTTACCTATGAACTCCAGCCTTATGCCGACATGATCCCCATGCTCATCACAAGCGGGATAGAAAAGGGAAAGCTGGCAGAAAAACTGGAGGTATATATTGATTCATGGGAGATTATGCCAATAGCTACTCTTATCACTTCCAAAGACCTTCAAATGATTATTCAGGTGAGGGGCATGGCCGAAATAAGGCTGCAGGAAATACGAAAAGATAGCACGCAACAAAAGGCGATCAGCCAATAGAGAACTTCGTGTTTATTTGCCTTACATAATCCTAAATAATCGCCTATATTTACTCTGCATGCATACTAAAGCTCTGGGAGCGTTTCCAGGCGATTATTAATTCACTTTATCATGGCCTCAAAAGCACAAAACTCCTTTCTGACTCTTGAAAAACACGACGAAGTAGGCGTGATCTGGATGGATTTGCCCGGAGAAGAGTGGAACAAGATATCGATTGACACTGAAGCGCAGTTTCGGGAGGTAATGCAGCAGATTGAGGCAGACACAGAGCTTAAAGTCTCTGTGCTGATAAGCCGGAAGAAGGGTTTTATGGCTGGTGCTGACATAGAGAAGTTTTTGCAAATGAAGCCTGGTGAATCGAAAGCAACAGCGCAGGCAGGCCATGCTATGCTGCGTGATCTGGAAGACTCCAAAAAACCTTGTGTGGCTGCCATTCATGGTGCATGCATGGGTGGGGGCCTGGAAATCAGCCTGGCTTGCGCCGGACGAGTGGCAAGTAATCACAGCAGCACTATGATGGCTTTGCCAGAAGTGAAGCTAGGATTGCTTCCCGGCCTGGGAGGCACTTACCGACTCCCAAAACTCGTAGGTGTGCAGAATGCCCTTAGTATCATTCTGACAGGAAGAAATGTCTACGCCTTTCCGGCATTGAAAATGGGACTGGTTGATGAGCTGGTCTTTCAACCGAAGCTGCTGGATGCGGCGATCAAACTCGCAAGAAAGTTGGCTGCAGGCCAGTTCAGGAGGAAAATCAAAGTGCCCCTGGCTTCCAAAATTCTGGAAAGCAATCCGCTGACCAGGGGCATCATTTTCAGCCAGGCAACAAAAATGATGCTTCGCCAAACTAACGGCAACTACCCTGCTCCTTATAAAATACTCGAGGCAGTTAAATACGGATTGAGCCATACCCGGGAGCAGGCTGCCGAAAAAGAGACTGAACTGTTTGATCAACTGCTTCAGTCGCCCGAGGCATTTCAGCTGATCAACATTTTCTTTGCCATGAATGCGCTGCGCAAAAACCCGATGAAAGAGCTTGCCAGGCCAGTGAAAACTTTAGGAGTTTTGGGCGCTGGCCTCATGGGCGAAGGCATAGCGGAAGTCACCGTTCAAAACGGCACCGATATTTTGTTGAAAGACTTACAGGAGCCAGCATTGGCCCAGGCCAAAAAGAACATCTGGTTGGTGCTGATGAAAAAGGTGAAAACAAGAGCCATCACCAAAGCGGACGCCGAAACTATCATCAACAAAGTACACACCACGACTACTTACGAGGGTTTCCACAAGGCGGATGTGATCATTGAGGCGGTTTTTGAAGACATTAACATCAAACACAAAGTGCTGAAAGAGACCGAAGCCACTCTGCGCAAGGAATGTGTCTTCGCTTCGAATACGTCGGCATTGCCTATTACTAAAATCGCAGAGGCCTCCTCCCGGCCGGAGACAGTCATTGGCATGCATTACTTTTCCCCAGTGCCTAAAATGCCCCTGCTGGAGATAGTTGTTACGGGTAAAACAGCTGATTGGGTAACTGCCACAGCGCTGGAAGTAGGTGTGAAGCAGGGCAAAACCTGTATCGTAGTGAAAGACGGCCCAGGCTTCTACACTACCCGAATCCTGGCGCCATTCATCAATGAAGCGCTGTTGCTCATGCAGGAAGGGGCCGATCCTTTGCAGATGGACAAGGCAATGAAAAAATTCGGGTTTCCCGTTGGGCCGATCACCTTGATTGATGAAGTAGGGATTGACGTTGGCGCTCATATCAATAAAGGCGATTTGGAAGCTTTCTTCAACAAGCGGGGAGCGAAGAGCTCCAACCTACTGAACAAACTTGCCGAAGCAGGCTTTAAGGGCCGCAAGAACCGAAAGGGTTTTTTACAGTACGATGAAAAGACAGGTAAGAAACTGAGGGGCAAAGTGAATGAGGAGGCGTTGCGGTTCATAGAAAGCCGGGGAAGCAAAGCCTTTAAAGATTCCGAAATACAGGATAGGTTGTCATTGATTATGATCAATGAGGCGATTTATTGCCTGCAGGAAGGCATATTGAAAGAGCCAAGAGATGGAGACATCGGAGCGGTTTTTGGATTAGGCTTCCCGCCTTTTCTGGGTGGTCCGTTCCGGTACATCGACGCCAAAGGAGCCAAAACTATTGTTGAGAAGATGACTCAGCTGGAGAAAGAAATAGGAGCCAGGTTTAAGCCGGCCGAATTGCTGGTGAAGCAGGCTGGGAACGGGAAGAAGTTCTATTAGCAGATACGGCAGATTGTTCAAGCGTCTCGCTTAGACTATAGAAGTCTTATTAAAAACCCTCCAAGGGTTCAAAACCCCTTGGAGGGTTGGAAAAAAGGCTTGCGGCGGAAGCCAAGCTGGTGGCACGAAAGACAGAGATTTCAGCGGACGCTGGTGCCGATAAGGTTCAAGCGGACGCTTGAACCATTGGAGAGAATTTATATAAGAAAGACAAATAGCATTAGATACCTACAAGAAACCATGGAAACCAAACCAGAGATAGCACGGGAAATAGTTTTGTCATTGCAGGATCGCTTCAGGCCTGAAAAATTGGAGGAAGGATTTGAAACGATATTTCATTTTGATATCGAAGGAAAGAACGGCGGGCAATTTACCGCTGTGATCGAGAAAGGTTCCTGCCGTGTAAGTCAGGGATTGGAGGGCGAGGCAAAATGCACAATAAAAACAAGCGACGTAGTGTATGAAGAAATTGAGCTGGGCAAACGTAGCGCCGAAATGGCCTTTATGATGGGCAAAATCAAAGTGAGCGACCTGAACGAGATGCTGAAGTTTACGAAGCTGTTTAAGAGGTTGTTTTAAAGGAAGTTTAATGCCTTGTACCAAAAGAGAATAGGCTCTGGCGTTTTTGAATGGAAAATCATAACCCAGAGCCTGGTTAGACAAGAGTCACTCAACCAAAACCCCTATCAGTCTATAGGTGTGTCTTCACACCTTTCTGAAATATGTCTACTGAGAAAATAAGGGCTATTTCCCGTTTGATGTTCTTTCAAAAACTTACACATTAACCTATACTGAGCACCGCCTCCTCCTAACCTGTTTGATTTCCACAGCCCTTTCTACTTCGGCATTTCGAACTTTCCCAAATAAATCTTTTTCCCTCCTGTAACCTTCCGTACCTTTTTTGGTAACCAAACCAAATCGATCGGAAAAGCTTGCAAAATCGCCTGACCAAAACTGTGGAGATGATAACGGACGAGTGGCTGATGATTCAGGTGCAAAACGATGACCTGGACTATCTGAAGGACCTGTTTGAGCGGTATCAGGTGAGGCTGTACAATTTCTTTCTCCGCATGACATTCGATCAGGATGTAAGTGACGATTTGGTGCAGAACGTGTTCATACGGCTGATGAAATACCGCAAGTCGTTTAACCCCGAGTACAAATTCAAAACCTGGGTGTATCAAATGGCCCGCAATGTGCACCACGATCACTACCGAAAGAACAAGCAGCTCACCGACGACTTTAAGAAAGTGGAGAATGTCGCCGACCTGCATCATAGCGATGAGGAAGACGAAATAACCAGGGAGCGGGAGTCGGTACTTTTCCAGGCGCTCGACAAAATGCCGGAGGAAAAAAGGGAGCTGATAGTGCTCGGTAAACTGGAAGGAATGAAGTACGAAGAGATAGCAGAAATAAGAAATACGACGGTTGGCAATATCAAAGTGCAAATGCACCGGGCCATCCAGCAACTGAGAGAAATATATTTCAATCATGCAGAAAACTAAGAAACATATAGAGGAGCTTTTGCCGGAATACATCGGCGGAATGCTTTCAAAAAATCACGAGGAGGCAGTGAAGCTTCACCTTGATGAGTGTGCAAGTTGTAGACAGGCCTATGAGCAGGAATTGCAGCTGGAGCAAGAATTTTCTCTGGTGAAGCCAGCTCAACCGGGCCAAAAACTCAAAAAGGATGTGTTTGCCATGATTGAGGAGGAGAAGAAAGGCTTGCATTCAAGTCCGAAAGCAAGGCAGGTCTTTTTCTTCTCCTGGCAAGCCATTTCGAGGGTAGCGGCGGCGGTAATGCTGCTGGCAGTTGGTTATTGGTGGGGCAACAAAGGCGATTCTCCGGTTGCCGACAACAACCAGGTAGCCGAAATGAAGGAGGAGATTAGCGAAATAAAAGAAATGCTCATGCTGGCGAACCTAAAGGCGCAATATCCAAGCGAACGGATACAAGCCGTAAGCCAGGTGGAAAGCTACAACAAAGTTGACCCGAAGCTGATTGAAGCTCTGGTAACCACACTGAATACTGATGCCAGCCCCAATGTGCGGCTTGCGGCAGCCAATGCTTTGCAGAAGTTTGCGACTGTCAACAGCACCGTGAGAGCCGAGCTGGTGCGCTCCCTGGAATTTCAGACGGAGCCGATTGTTCAAATTTCCCTCATCAACATGATGGTGGAACTCGAAGAAAAGAGTGCGGTGAACAAGTTGAAATCGCTGATTGACAACACAGAGACGCTACCTGAAGTGAGAAAACAAGCCCAGTTGGGCATAGAAGTTTTGATATAAAGCATTCAATAATTGATAAGCGTAAAACATAAAGGACAATGAAAACAATCAAATTATTTACAGCAGCACTGGCTCTGACGATGGTTAGCCAGCTTCCGGCAAAATCTCAGGAACTGGCGAGGTTAGCCAAGGTTGACAGAAGAGACATGAATCGATTCGGTGAAAGGGAAGGCCAAACCAAGGAATTCAAATTTAAGGTTCCTGGCTCTCCAGAGCAGTACACCCTAAAAGTGTCAAACCTTCAAACCGATATTACTTTTGAGGCTTATTCCGGCACGGAACTGGTCATTACAGCCCTTGACTATGAAGGGATTCCTGAAAAAGCGAAAGGACTGAAGCCGCTTTCAGCTACCGGGCCCGACAACACGGAGATAGGGTTAAATATTAAGACAGAAGGAAATGTTATCTCGCTTTCAGGGGCAGGCAAGGCGGCCAGCGACTCTGATTACATCATAAAAATGCCAACGGCGATGGGGCTCTCCTATGAGCAAGAATCATGGCACGGAGGAGGTGACTTTGTAGTCAAAGGCCTTAGTGGCGAAATCAACGTACAGTCGAAAAACTCTGACATTATCCTGAGTGATGTGTCAGGCCCTATAGTGGCAAACACGGTAAGTGGAGACATAAACGTTGTTTTCGGCAAGCTGAATGCCACCAAACCCACTTCACTGGCAGCCACGAGCGGCGATATTGATATTACCATGCCCTCGGATGCCAAAGTTAACTTTAAGCTAAGCGTGGTTTCCGGTGAAATCTATACTGACCTGGATTTGAAGTTTGCTGAAAAGGAAGGTCTCAAGTCGTGGGGAGGCATGAATGCCAACCCAACCTTCAACGGTGGCGGCGTGGAGATATCGCTCAGGGCAGTAAGTGGTGATATTTTTCTAAGGAAAAAATAATTCAGCCATGAAAGCCATAGCAATGGGTTTGGTCATGCTTCTGGGAAGCGTGACCTCCCTCCTGGCCCAATACACCACCGAGGCAAGTAGCCCGGTGAAGGCTGGCCAGAAGATATACCTGGAGTTTGATTTCTCGTCGGTGATCAAGATTAATCACTGGGATCAACAGGAGGCAAAAGCAGTTTTGAGCGTGGAGGAAAAGGAAGACTGGCCCACCCCGGAGTTTACAATTAGTGTGGACAATACTACCTCGGCGGTGAGCATCTACATGAAGAAACAACAGTTTGAAGACTACTGGAAAAAGCAAAGAGGCGGTCGTGAAAACTGCTACTGCTCCACCCCCACTATGACAGTGGAGGTGTGGTTACCAAAAGGGGTCGATATTGGTGTGAAAAGCATCAGCGCCGACATTGAAACCACTTTCGACGGTGGTGAGCTGTCTCTTGAGACCATTTCCGGCGATGTGGACATTAAGCTGCCAGCGTCTCAAAACATTTCGTTGAAGGCGTCAACCATTTCTGGCGACATCTATAGCGACCTGACGTTCGAATACCTTGATGGTGGGAAAGGGTTGAAAGAGATTGTCGGCGTAAAGCTGGACGCCAAACTGAACAACGGAGGGAAGAATCTTCAGCTCAAGTCGATCAGTGGAGACATACTTCTTCGAAGATTGTAACACATTTACATTGATAAGCATTGATAGAGGGCCTTCATGGCCCTTTATTGGTTTATGGGGGTTTTCATCTTGTTTTCGGGAAACCTTCAATTATCTTTGTGCCTCAATTCTATACTAACCCAATAGAGAATATAGTTAATTCATTTTTCCGGCTTCAAATATGTCTGCTGATTCCGTTTCAGAAAATATAATTCCGCACAAGCACAGTATCACTCATGTTGACAGAGTAGAGCGAAATGGCTACCGACCCGTGCTGGTTTGGTTGACTGGTTTGTCAGGTTCCGGCAAATCAACGCTGGCAAGTGAGGTAGAGAAGGCCTTATTTACCCAGGGGCTCAACACTTATATTCTCGACGGTGACAATATTCGGTCGGGTCTAAACAAAGACCTGGATTTTGGTGATGAGGCTCGGAAGGAGAACATCCGCCGCATTGGTGAGGTGTCGAAGCTTTTCATCGATTCGGGCACTATTGTACTCACGGCATTCATCTCGCCGTTTATTGATGACCGAAAGCAAGCTAAAGACTTGGCTGGGGCGGATAACTTTATAGAAGTGTTTGTCGACTGCCCTCTGGAGGTGTGTGAGCAAAGAGATGTGAAAGGGCTTTACAAAAAGGCCAGGGAAGGGAAGATTAAAAATTTTACCGGGATCGACTCGCCTTTCGAGCAGCCCAAAAATGCAGATGTAGTAGTAAAAACCAACGAAGAGTCGTTGGAAGTGTGCACAAAAAAGATTTTGGAAGTAGTTTTGAAAAAAATTAAAAATTAATGGCGAGGTACAATCTTACTCACCTGAAGGAACTGGAAGCAGAATCCATCTTTATCATCAGAGAGGTTTTTGCTCAATTTGAAAACCCCGGGATTCTTTTCTCCGGAGGGAAAGACTCCATAGTGGTTACCCATTTGGCCAGGAAGGCTTTCTGGCCGGCCAAAATCCCATTTCCCCTCGTTCACATCGACACGGGTCACAATTTCCCAGAAACGATTGACTTTAGGGACAACCTTGTAAAAGAGCTGGGGGTCAATTTAGTTGTGGCTTCAGTGCAAAAGTCTATAGATGCTGGTCGGGTTCGTGAAGAAACCGGAAAAAATGCTAGCCGCAACTGGCTGCAGATTACAACTCTGCTGGACTCCATCGAGGAAAATAAGTTTGATGCCCTGATGGGAGGTGCCAGAAGAGATGAGGAAAAGGCCCGTGCCAAGGAGCGTTTCTTCTCACATAGAGATGAATTTGGTCAGTGGGATCCGAAAAATCAACGCCCGGAACTTTGGAACCTCTTCAACGGCAAGAAAAACCAGGGAGAGCACTTCAGGGTGTTCCCTATAAGCAACTGGACTGAAATGGACGTTTGGCAATATATTTTGTCAGAAAACATCGATATACCGTCGCTCTACATTGCCCATGAAAGAGAGGTAATAAGACGTGACGGCACCTGGTTGCCCAAGTCAGAGTTCACGCAGCTTCGTGAAGGGGAAAAAATTGAAAAGAAGAAGATCAGGTTCAGAACGCTGGGCGATATCACTATCACCGGCGGCATAGAATCTGATGCTGACACGCTGGAGAAGATCGTATTTGAGGTGTCGGCGCTAAGGCAAACAGAAAGAGGCAACAGATCGGATGACAAACGATCTGAAACCGCTATGGAAGACAGAAAGAAAGAAGGCTATTTTTAATTAGAAGATAATGTCAGACGGATATTTGGACATGGAACTGCTCCGGTTTACTACAGCCGGAAGTGTGGACGACGGGAAAAGTACCTTGATCGGAAGGCTGCTTTTTGACTCAAAATCAATTTTTGAAGACCAGCTGCTTTCAGTGGAGAACTCCAGCAAGAAAAAGGGACTTGGTCACGTGGATCTTTCGCTTTTGACCGACGGCTTGAAGGACGAAAGAGAGCAGGGAATCACGATAGACGTAGCCTACAGGTACTTTGCTACACCAAAAAGGAAATTTATTATTGCCGACACGCCTGGGCATATTCAGTACACCCGTAACATGGTGACTGGTGCGTCTACCGCCAACCTGGCGCTTATTCTGGTGGATGCCCGAAAAGGGGTGATTGAGCAAACCTGCCGCCACAGCTTCATTGCTTCCCTCCTGCAAATCCCCCACATTATTGTGTGTGTGAACAAAATGGATCTCGTCGACTACTCTGAGGAAGCCTACGACAAGGTAGTGAAGCAGTATGAAGACTTTGCGGCCAAACTTGATGTGAAAGACATCAGGTTTATTCCCATTAGTGCCCTCCATGGCGACAACGTGGTGAACAAGTCAGAGAAAACGCCCTGGTTCCAGGGTGGCACGTTGCTTCATGAACTTGAAACCATCCACATCGCCAGCGATGAAAATCATATTGACTGCCGTTTCCCTGTGCAAACAGTTATCCGTCCCCATTCTGACGAGTATCATGACTACAGGGGCTATGCGGGCAGGGTATCTGGTGGTATTTTCAAACCTGGCGACTCAGTGACAGTCTTGCCTTCAGGCCTCACCTCAAAAATCAAATCTATCGACACGGCAGATGGCCCAATCGCAGAAGCGTTTCCTCCAATGTCGGTAACCATCACTCTTGAAGATGAAATTGATATCAGCAGGGGAGATATGATCGTTCGGGACAACAATCAACCCAAGGCGGTGCAGGACATAGATGTAATGCTTTGCTGGATGAACAATAAAGGACCTCTGCCAAGGGCCAAATATACTTTGTTCCACACCAGCAATGAGGTAAAGGCCATCATCAAAGAGGTGCAATACAAGGTTAATATCAGTAACCTGCACCGCATCGAAGATGATAAGGACATCAAAATGAATGAAATAGCGAGGGTGCAGTTAAGAACAACAAAGCCGCTTCTGGTGGATTCATACAGAAGGAACAGAAATACTGGTAGTATCATTTTGGTTGACGAGGCTACCAACGAAACTGTCGCAGCGGGGATGATTATCTGATGGAGCAAACTAAAATTAAGAACCTGATAGGTTTAGCAAAAGAAGCTGCGATAGAAGGCGGAAAGGCTATTCTCAAAATTTACGACACAGAGGATTTTGGCGTAGAAACCAAAGGGGACAATTCTCCACTGACTAAGGCCGACAAGGCAGCTCATGACGTGATCATGAAACACCTTGAGAACACCGGCATCCCGGTGTTGAGTGAAGAAGGCAAAGGGATAGATTTCAGCGAAAGATCAGGCTGGGAGTATTTCTGGCTGGTTGATCCTCTCGATGGCACAAAGGAGTTCATAAAGAGAAACGGTGAATTTACAGTCAACATAGCCCTTGTTAACAGAACGGAGCTAGTGGCTGGCGTGGTGTACACACCTGTGCAGGAGAAGTTGCATTGGGGTATTATTGGCCAGGGAGCTTTTCTGGAAGAAAAAGGCCAGACAACTCAGCTTGATGGAGGAAAATCGTCTGTATACTCCGGCCCCGTACGAGTAGTGGCCAGCCGTTCTCACATGAGCGACGAAACGCTTGAGTTTATCAACCAATACGATAAGCCTGAGATAGTATCAATGGGCAGCTCGCTGAAGTTTATGGTGTTGGCGGAAGGCGGTGCCGACGTTTATCCACGTTTCGGCCCTACCATGGAATGGGACACAGCCGCAGCGCAGGCAGTACTGGAAGCAGCAGGAGGCTCGGTGATAGACAACAAGACAAACGAGCCCCTCAGGTATAACAAAGAGGTATTGCTCAATCACTTTTTCATAGCAAGAGCAAAAAAAGAGGACTAACAGGTTCTCTTTTTTATTTTCGTAGTACACCAACTATCCTGTCGCCTTCGTTGTCAGGGCTGTATTCCTATTTAGTAAGCTAATTAATTATCCTATCTTGCGCTTTATTTCTCGAAACCAGACTAAGCAAAAGGGTATCATGACCTTTTCGAACGCAAAATACCGTCTCCTGGCAATTTTCTTTTTGCTGGCCTCTGTAGGCAGTTATCAACCAGCCAGCTCGCAGGCTATTCCCGACTTCACCACTGTTAAAGTTGATGAGCTTTCCGACTCACAAATTATGGATCTGATGAGTCGAGGGAGTTCAATGGGTTATACGCCCGATCAGATGATTCAACTAGCACAGTCGCAGGGTATGCCGTCATCAGAGATTACCAAACTTACCCAACGTGTTGGCAAAGCTAATTCTGCTCGTGTGACCGGAGGCTCCTCTTATCCCGGAAGTCAGGTAAGAGGACAAAATGATTGGGAAAAAATCAGCCGACCCGTCCGTGATGCCGTTGAGCCAGAGCTTCCCTTGGAAGACAGAATCTTCGGTTTCACCCTTTTCAACAATAAGAACCCACAATTAACATTTGAGCCAAGCCTTAACCTGCCAACTCCCCGTAACTATGTGATAGGTCCCGGCGATGTTTTATTTATTGACATATATGGCGCAGCTGAGCAATATTTTGAAGCTAGGGTAAACGCAGAGGGTAGATTGTTGATAGCTAATTTTGGCCCACTACCTGTCAATGGTTTGACGATTGAGCAAGCCACGGAGCGAATAAAGGATAAGTTGGCCACCGCCTACAAAGGGATGAATGGTTCGACACCCAACACTTTTTTAAACGTGTCTTTGGGGTCTGTGAGAACTATAAAAGTGAACATGGTTGGCGAAGTTAGGATGCCGGGTACTTATACTATCAGCTCATTAGCAACGGTATTCAATGCACTCTACGCAGCTGGGGGTGTTACCACCAATGGGACTTTGCGAAAAATCAAAGTTTTTCGTTCGAATAAGCTTGTAAAAGAAGTAGACGCCTATGATTTTCTAATTGGCGGAAAATCTGAAATCAACATTCGGTTGGAGGATCAGGACGTTGTGATCGTGGATCCGTATTTGGCAAGAGTGGAAGTGAAGGGAGAAGTGAAGCGGCCGGCAGTGTTTGAGCTGAGAGGCGGTGAAAGTTTTGCTGATGTTCTGGCCTATGCAGGTGGCTTTACAGATGAGAGCTATAAGGATCGGGTAAACGTGACCAGGAATACGGATTCAGAAAAGACGGTTGCAGATATTTTTGGTGACCAGTTCTCCCTGTTTACGGCTAAAAGCGGCGATGTTTTTCGTGTAGGGAAAATCCTGAACAGGTATGCCAATCGAGTGCAAATAAAAGGCGCTGTATTCCGCCCGGGCAATTATTCGCTTACTGACGGACTTACGGTCAGAGAGCTTGTTAAAAGAGCTGAGGGGCTCTCTGGTGACGCACATTTGGCGAGGGCCATTATTACACGAACAAAAAGTGATCTTTCCACTGAAACAATTTCTTTTGATCTTTCTGACCTTTTGACCGAAAAAACAGAAGACATAGCATTAAGGCAAGAAGATGTAGTAACCATATTTTCAAGGTATGACTTGAAGGAAGAGTATTATGTAACTATTACCGGAGAGGTTAACCAGGCAGGTAATTTTCCATATTCTGAGGGCCTGACCGTAGAAGATCTGATTGCCCAAGCCAGCGGATTGAGAGAGGCAGCTTCAGAATCAAATATAGAAATCACAAGAAGAGTAAAAGATCAAAACTCCCGGGACATATCTGACATACTTTTAGTGGGTATTAATAAGGATTTGAGTCTTTCAGCGTCGGGCTCTGAAATTGATCTTGAGCCTTTTGACCACATTGTTGTCAGGCGAAATCCGAACTACCGGGTGGAGAGATTCATACAAGTTGACGGAGAAGTGTTATACCCGGGCAAATATGCCATTCGAAATGTCAATGAGAAAATATCCGACGTAGTGGAGCGAGCTGGCGGGCTGAGCGAGTTTGCTTATCCTAAAGGTGCTACGTTAATTAGAAGAACAGAGTTTTTCGAGAATGAGCCAGAACTAGCAAGAAAAATAGCGAGCCTGCAAGGGGTTAAAGAAAACATTGAATTGACCTCGCAGAGCCCTACAGAATCAGAGACATTGCGTACTGAAAAGGTTGAGGATGAAGTTTATCAGAAGGCTAGTGATCTCTCAGCCAATGAAGATTTAAGTAGCCTCGCTAAGCGGGAACGCTTGACAGAGATGGGTCTGAATAACCCCCTAATTTCTGCCGGAGGAAATAAAGGTACTGAGATTATAGGGATCAATTTGGAGGAAATTATGGCCAAGCCCGGATCCAAATACGATCTTATTCTGGAGGAAGGCGATATTATTAGTATTCCCAAACAGCTTCAAACAGTCAGGCTTAAGGGACGGGTTTTGTATCCCACTACAGTTCGTTATGAGAGTGGTAAATCAGCCAAATACTTTATTAATCATGCTGGGGGCTTTGATAGCAGGGCGAAGAGAAACAGAACGTACGTAGTTTATGCCAATGGCGAAGTGGCCCGAACAAGGGGATTGCTTTTTATTCGTGCCTACCCGTCTGTAGAACCCGGTGCAGAAGTAATTGTGCCTGTCAAGCCTTTCAAAATACCTTTGAAACCAAGTGAGATTATTGGCTTTACCAGCGGATTGGCTACTCTTGCGCTTCTAATCACCCAGATAAAATTCTAAAACCTGAGTCGACGTATGACAAATCAACACCAACCATACATTCAGGAAGATAAGATCTCGCTAAGGGAGCTTTTGTTGCGAATAACAGCTTTGGTTAACTATCTGCTGCGCAAATGGAAAATCATCGCCATGGTTGTTTTGGTCGGGGGTGTTTTTGGCTATCTGTATACACTGCGTAAGCCGACTTATACAGCACAAACAACCTTCGCACTTGAGGAGTCCAGTAGTTTAAGCCAAGTGTCAGGGCTAGCTTCTTCGCTTGGGCTAAGCCTTGGGTCTCTCGGAGGAGATGAAGAAGGGCTATTTAAGGGAGAGAATATTTTGGAGCTCTACAAGTCGAAGCGGATGTTAATAGAAACGCTTCTGACCGAGGTAGACCATAATGGAAGCAAGGAAAGGCTGATCAATACATTTGCAAGGGAGTCCAAATTGGAAAAAGTTTGGCAGTCAAAGAGTCACCTGAAGGGGTTGTCGTTCGATGTAGACCCCTCGCAATTTACCGCCAGTCATGACAGTATTTTAATTGAGGTAGTTGAGAAGTTGCAGAAAAGCTATCTAGCGGTCAACAAACCGTCAAGAAGGCTCAACATTATTAGTGTGCAGGTTAATTCTAAAGATCCTTTTTTTTCGGCAGCCTTTGATACGACTTTGGTAAAGAAAGTGAGTGAGTTCTACCTTTATAGTAAAACGAGAAAGACGACCGAGACTGTCGCTACGCTTCAGCATCAGGCAGACAGCGTAAAAAAGGTGCTTGATAGTTCGGTTTTTGATATTGCAACAGATCTCGAGAGAACCCTGAATTATAATGCCTTGAACCGAACGCAGAATGTGCCCATTCAGCAAAAGCAGATGGACTTACAATCGTCACTCGCTGCATATTCAGAAATTGTGAAGAATCTCGAACTGGCAAAATTAAATCACTTAGATCGGCAACCACTTATTCAAATAATTGACAGGCCTATGAGGTACCTCGAAAACAACAAATGGCGTTGGTATAAAGGCATCGTGATAGGCATGTTCGTATTTGGAATACTTTCGACAGGATTTTTTGTGGTCAAGTTCTTCTTTGCTCATGCGTTGGAAGCTAAGTAGACTTCTCATAGAGGACTTTGAATATGGTCTTGGATGAAAGATAGAGCGACCACGCCTTTTAAAACAGGAGTTAATAAGCAATGATGTTATTTCTGTTGTTTTTCTCAGCCGCACTATTGGCCATTGCCTATTCATCTTATAAAATCCTTTTTAAGGGTAATAGTGAGTATGTGATTGTTTTTATGTGTCTATACCTGCCAGCCTATATTACCATTTTAAGTTTAGTGTACAAGCAAACCGGATCAACGGTAGCTGTTGTTGTTTTCCAATACGCAAAAGAGCTCATTGTCCTGTTTGCATTTCTTGCCTTTATTTTTTTTAAGAGGGATTTCTTTACCTGGAGTTATAAGCTTTTAAGCATCGACGTAGTATTTATTTCCTTTCTTCTACTTGCTTTTGCATACGCTATTTTGCCACTTGGAGCTGCTGGGATTCCGGAAAAGCTGGCATATTTTAAAAACATTCTTATGCTTGGAATCATGTACTTTTTCGGGAGAAACTTCTCGAAAAGTGGGCGTGATACTACCATAGTTACTAACGTCATACTTTCCGTGGCGTTCATAGCATTCTTTTTTGTTGCGGCGGAAGCTGCGAGGGGGACGCACTTTCATAGTTCTACGGGGTATGCTCAGTATAATAAAGCCTTAAATGAAATTGAACCAACTGGTGAATACATGCTTTCATGGACTTTTGAAACTGCAGCTGGACATAAAAGGTATTCCTCTTTTTTTTCTACCCCGCTTGAGCTCGCAAGTGCAGTAGTACTTGCCTTCCCACTTTCGGTCATCTTACTGTTAAATGCGACGGACACTCTGTCAAGGGCAAAATATGTCGCATTAATAGTTTTGCTTCTGATTACACTTGCACTAACATTTTCACGGGCCTCTATGGCGTCGCTCTTTGTCGAGCTCGTATTTATTACGATCATATTTCGGTATTACAGAATGATTTTAGTGGGAGTTGGGTTGTTGGCATTTGCTGGCTTGTATTTCTATTTCTGGGCTCCAAAGGATACAGTCGATCTCGTATACGATACAATTACTTTTCAAGAACCGTCCACCCTGGGTCACGCCATTGAATGGTTTGAGGGAATTGACAGCATGATTGCATCACCCCAGGGAATAGGTCTGGCTATGAGTGGTAATGCTCGGGGTGTCGTGGAGGGACTTCGTGTTGGCGGCGAAAACCAATTCATCATATTTGGGGTTCAGTTAGGTGTTTTAGGGCTTTTTCTTTACTGTTTATTGCTTTTTATGTCGGTACGGTATTCATTTAAGGCTTATAGGCTGGCAAATTATAAAGAAGATCGAGTAATCCCGTTTACAGCCGCTACAGTGAAAGTGGGTTTGTTTTTGCCGCTTTTTACTTCTAATGCCGAGATATATCTTTTTGTCGCCTTTGTATCGTGGTGGATGGTGGGATATAGTGTTTCAGTTTATCAGATCAACAGAAGGCCCTTACTTCGACCCAAGTTAAACACCATATGAAACAAGCTTCCTGTCCTTTGTGTTCAACCAAGCCAGATGCGTTGGTATTGGAGAACGGAATGAAGATTTCAGAAGATTTCACAATAGTGACATGCAGAATATGCGATCACAAGTACACCTATTTTCTTGTGAATGTTTCTGAAGAAGGAATCTATAGGGATGAGCGGTATAGAGTGATTGACAATCGAAATTCGATATTTGACAAAATGCTTTCTTTTGAGTACAATCGAGTGGTTGGCAAGATTAAGAAGAGGTATGGTTCGGAACCCGCAGTACTTGATTTTGGAAGTGGGAAGGGTAAATTCCTCTCCTTGTGTAAGGAGGCTGGTTTCAGGACAAACGGAGTGGAAACGTCGGAACCAAGAGCTGACTTTGCCAGGAAATTTTATCACTTAGAAATAGATTCAAACTATTATTCCAAAGGCAAACTTCTGGGCGCTCCTTTTGATGTGATAAGTTTATTCCACGTTTTAGAGCACTTAAGCAAACCCAAAGACCTCTTCACGAATCTTATAGGTGATAATTTGGGTAGAGAAGGACTGGTAGTTGTGGAAGTGCCGAATATAGATAGCTGGCAATCAAGGTGGGCTGGCAAAAACTGGCTGCAATTGGACGTTCCTCGTCATATAAATCATTTTAGCCAAGACTCTATCATCTCCTTAATTGAGTCTTGTGGTCTTCATCCTGTTGAAATTAGCTACTTCTCTTCCCATGTGGGCCTCTTGGGAATGTTGCGTACCTGCCTGGGCTTGGTGGGCTACAAGGGAGACCTTATTCACAGTCTGAAAAACGAGAAAAGTATTCTTCTTTATCTCTTAATTGGAGTGTTGCTACCGGTGTCAACGGTTTTGGAGACGGTGGCAAGCTTATTTCATCGAGGCGGAATTATAAGGATTTATGCCAGCAACCCACATGCGGGGGAGAATAATGTTGATTCATAGGCTCTGAATAGCTCTTATTACGGCCTCTGGGCCTAGTTCAAACATGCATTTTGCATAGTCATTAACTTGAATATCACACTTTACGTGGGTGAGTTGATCGCACCTGCATTCACCACTATCCACTACTATTGAAAACTTGGAGTAAGGCCTGTATTCACAGGATCGTGTTGGCCCAAAAATAGCTACGATCGGAGTGTCAAAACAAGATGCTATGTGCAGAACGCCGGTGTCAACTCCAATAACAAGTGTAGATATCGAGGTCATCCAAGCCAGCTCAGTAAGGCTTGTTTTACCCGCCAAAGAGTACACTTTTGAAGGAAAAGAACTCGCAAGAGATGCAGAATTCTCCTGGTCTTCCCTTGTTCCAACGATAACAACTTTATAACCGAGGGTTAACAGGTGCTTGATAACGACTTCAAAGTAAGGAAGCGGCCACGACTTGATATCTTTTGAGGAGAACGGAGCGATTATAGCAAGTTTTTTTAGTGAGCTTGTGTCCAGAAGCTCCTCTAAATGTTTGGTTGCCAGAAGCTTCGCTTCTTCTGAAAGAAATATCTCAGGGTGACTCACTACAGGAACCTCTCCGAAGCAGGCGAGTACATCTAAAGTCCTCTCCAGTTCGTGTTTTGAGGCATCATATTCCGATGCGTAGTCCAGCATGAATTTGTTGCCTGACCTTGAGTTACCCACCAGCACCTTTGCGCCTGTAAAGAGCCCGAATAGTAACCCAAATCTCATGTCTCCCCTAAAATCAACCATCAAATCAAATTCCTCCCTCCTTAGGCGAAAAACGAGGTCTAATAATTCTTTAAGTAACGAAAAGCTGAATCGGTTATTTGTTCTCAAATGTCCCCAGGGCCAATTAAAAGTATCGATTCTGTCAATCCTGGGGTCTTTATTAAAAAGCGCCTTGGCTGAAGGATTAGTTAATAGTGTGATTTTGGCGTTGGGAAACCGGTGCCTTATAAATGAAAAGGAGGGGCTGGTCATAACTACATCACCTATATAGTCTAGCCTTACCAAGAGAATTTTTTTTGCTGGCAAGGAATTAAACTTCACACTTTTGCCAAACACCTTCTTAGGCAGAAAAAGTAGCCACAGAACAGCATTAAGTGGATATAGCAGTAGCCTTTTCTTCTTGTTATGTATCAGCGCTGACATCTGTTTTATTCAAAAAGGATGTGATTTTTGCTAACACTTTTGAGCCGAATGTTTCCCACGTAAACTCCTTCACCCTCTCAGTACCGGCGGTGGTTAGCACCTGGCGAAGTACCTCATCGAAAAGTAGCCTTTCTAGTTTGCTGCTGATATCGTCTATTTCGTATGGATCTATCAACAGGGCTGCGCCTCCAGCTATTTCTGGCATTGAACACAGATTGGAGGTTAATACAGGTACATTGCTTGCAAACGCTTCAATTATAGGGAGCCCGAACCCTTCATGCAAAGATGGAAACGCTACAGCCTTCGCATTTTGGTAAATTATCGGCAACTCAGCATCGGCCACATACCCACAAAATACTACGTCATTCGTCAGGTTTAGGCTCTTAATAAGTGATAGTATTTGCTTAGTGCTATCTGAATACTTGCCGGAAGCTGACTGCCCTACTATGGCCAACTTTAATTTTTGAAATGCTTCCGTGTGTTTGATTTTCAATATGCTAAAAGCTTCAAGAAGCCTTCCGATATTTTTTCTCGCTTCAAAGGTGCCAACGAAAAGAATATACTGGTTTGCAACAAGTCCACCGGGAAGCCTTGAATTGAGCTCCGGCGCACTTTTAAAAAACAGTTGATCGACCCCGTTATATACTACATGAACTTTCCTTTGGTCCAAACGCATTAAATCAACGATTTGCCTTTTAGCAAATTGAGAAACGGTGAATATCAAGTCAGCTCTTCTGATGGCTACTTCTATAAATGGAACATAGTAGAAATAGAACCATAAAGTGCTGGTAAACTCTCGCTGAGCCCGCATGTGTGCATCGTGGGCAATTACAGCCCGTGGACAAGGGCAAAACATAGGTGTGTTGAACTCAGGAGATAGTAAAAAGTCAGCTTTAGAAGTGTAGCATTTGAAAGGTAAATGAATATAAACCCAAAAGAACCGCAAAAAATGACCTTTGAGCTTGCCTGCGAGACTTGCTCCTTTTTTTAAAGAATAGCCGGGCTGAAGTTCTATCAATTCAATTCCTGGAGTTCTTTTTAGCTCAGCGAGCAAATTGATAGTTACCCTCTTTGTGCCGGCATTCTCTAACATCAAATGGTGAGTGTCAACTACTAATTTCATAAATTCTGTATTGCTTCAAAGCTATTCTAAACCGAGATGTATTGAGTTAATATTCACGGAATCTTTTTGATACCCGTCAAGCGAAATAGAACCAATTCTATTTTGCTCCTAAAACTATCGAAAAATAGCTTTTGAGTAGAGGCTTGAGTTGACTACCCATATTGCCTTTGGTAAACTGAACAACAATCTGGAGCAGGAAAATTAGCTTAAATAAGGGAAGGGATGATTTTGACCACCATTTTCGATAGTAATAGATCTTACTCGCCAGGAGCATTTCAAATTTGGCATGGTTAAACTTTTCTGTCGCCAAAGAATTTACAGCCCCACCTTCAAGGTGTATGATCTGAGCATCAGGAACAATATAAGAATCCAGTCTCTTTTTTGAAAGTCGATAAAACAAGTCAGTTTCCTCGTAGTACATAAAGAAGCATTCATCAAATCCATTAAGGTCATTAAAGGCATCAGCATAAATAAATATATCGGCACCAACGATGTAAGGTACTTTTGTCGGAGTGGTCTGATAGACGGCGGCGTTGATTGCCAAATGCCTTTTGTAATAGCCGCCAAGGATGAAACTTAACCCTAGCCCGATATTTCCCAACTCCTGGAATATTCCGGGTAAATTTCCGTAGGAAGAAGTAGGCTTTTTGTCCGCTGTGAGGAGGGAGCCACCACAAGCAATTATTTTAGGCCCTGATGACTCCAGAAAATCAAAAAGTATTCTTACAACGTCGTTGCAAATCAGCGTATCTGGATTGAGAAAAAACAAATATTTACCTATGGCTTTGGTAGCCCCAAGATTATTTGCCCTACCAAAACCAAGGTTCTCACCAGCGTAAATGATTTGAATATTGTTCCAATTCCTTTCCATTCTCAAAGAGTCCAATTTTAGCTTTTCTTCAACTTTGGAAGCATTGTCGACAATTATTACTTCAAAAGGAACATCTTTGCACTGAGCTGTCAGTGAATCAATGGAGTCAACAATAAGTGCCGAACTATTGTAATTTACATAAACGATTGATACAACAGTGTTCATTTTTCGTAGTGACACAACTTAAGAGTAAATGGGTGGGTCTTTGGAAACAAATGTAAAAAATTACTTCATCAGGCTCTGCCCCAATGAGAACGTTAAGAATATTGGTTTTGATATCAGAGGAAGGGAAGTTGATTGGTTAACGGAATGAAAATAGCGATTATTGGCTCCAGGGGATATCCTTATGTATACAGCGGGTACGAAACGCTGGTAAAGGAACTGTCGGAACGACTTGTTGAACGAGGGATTGAAGTAACAGTCTATTGTCATAAGGCGCTGTTTCAGGATCGACCGAAGCAGGTTAATGGTGTGAAGTTAGTGTACCTTCCTTCGATAGAAACGAAGGTACTTAGTCAGTTCATACACTCTTTTTTTTCAATGATACATGCCTGCTTTAGCAAAGTTGATGTCATCTTCGTTGTTAATTCTGCCAATGGGCCTTTTGGAGTGATATCGAAAATATTTGGAAAAAAAACAGCCATTAATGTGGATGGGATGGAGTGGCTTCGCCCAAAATGGAAGGGATTAGGTGCCCGATACTTTTATTTTGCTTCCTGGTTGTCAACCAAGCTTTACGATCAGATAATCAATGACTCGGAAGAGATGAGGAACATTTACCTCAAACTTTTCAAAAGGGATTCAATTGTGATTGCCTATGGCGCTACTATCCGACAGACTCAAGACGCATCAAAAATCAAAAAGTGGGGACTAGAGCCCAGTGGATATTACTTGATAGTGGGGCGTCTTATCCCTGACAATAATGCAGACTTAATAATCAAGGGATTCATGCAGTCTAAATCTTTGAGAAAACTCGTCATTATTGGCGATGTTCCATACAAAGATGAGTACTCCGAGAATATTAAACTGATGGGGAAAGAGGATAGCAGGGTTTTATTCACTGGCTATGTCACAGATCCTGAGGAGCTTGCGGAATTGTATCACAATGCCTATGTGTATTTGCATGGACATGAGTTTGGCGGCACAAATCCAACCATGCTGAAAGCAATGGCCTATGGTAGTTGTATATTGGCGCTTAATACCAAGTTCAATCAAGAGATGTTGCAAGGAGGAAAATTCGGTTTGTTTTTTGAGAAACAGCCGGGATCAGTGTGCGAGGTTATTGAGAACATGGAAGGCCATCCCAGTTTAGCACAGGCGATGAAGGAATCTTCGGTGGACGGCATAAATGAAAAGTATAGCTGGGATTATGTGACAAATAGGTATATTCAAGTCTTTGAACAATTGATGTAAACACGCTGTATTACTGATGGTTATAGCAGGCAGAAGATTTTGTTCATCTCTATTAAGTTTGGTTATTTCTTTTGGTTTGTCCTGTGAGCAGGCCGTAGTCTTAGACTCTGTACTTTATTTCAACGATTTTGAGACAACGGATTTGGACAACATTACTGGAGGCGAGGTGACGAAGTTCAATGGAAGCAAAGTAATAGGTAATTTTTTTAGGTCCGGTTTTACTTTGGAACTTGATGGAATACCGGACCATGATTATTTGCAAATCACATTTGACCTTTTGATACACGATTCCTGGGATGGTAATATTACCGGTGAGTACGGACCTGACTTGTGGTTTATGCATATCGATGGGCAAAAAGTAGTTTATACTTCTTTTGCAAATGGTCTATGCAACTCTGCTTATTGTCCCCAACAAACATATCCTGAGAATGGATGGCGATTTAATAATCCTGGGACTGGAGCGACTAGAAAAGATTTGCCAGCGTGGTGCACGCATACACAGTTCAGTAATAACAGCACTCTCTACAAAATTGCCCGGACAGTTGGGCATACGTCCTCAAAAGCTGATCTCAGGTTTTTTGACGAACTGACCCACCCAACAAATGACAAGTGTGACGAAAGCTGGTCGCTTGACAACCTTAAAATCACTCTTTTAAGAACAAACTAGTCGTCATATGTTCCTACGAGTGAATCTGCTGTTACTGATCATCCTACTTGGCTACTTCCTACGTGTGGAGGGTCAGTCGTTGCCTATGGGCTTCAGTCCACAGCATGAATTTTTGAGAAGGGAACAATTAAAAGGACATGTGGATTCGACACTTTCATTCAACCTGAGACCAATTTACTTGGACAGATTGACTGCTGATTCGGCTGTCCTTCGAGTGCTGAGCGGAAACTCCTTCCGAAAAGAGTTTGGAAAGGGGAAGGGAAGGGTTGAACTTCTACCGGTACAGTTTACCAATCAACTCAATACGTCAACACCCTATGGTTGGAACGATGGCCTCATGATTCCAGCCAGGGGATATCAGACTTATTTGACTGCTGGTTTTTTTTTCAAATACGGTATTTTCCAGGCACAATTTCGCCCAGAAGCTGTTTGGGCGGCCAATTTGAAATACGAAGGTTTTCCGACTGACAACGCAAGTTTGTTGACACGTTATTATAGTTATCAATACAACAGAATAGATCAGCCTGATCGATTTGGCAATGGGAATTATGCCAGATTTGCCCTTGGCCAATCTTTTGCAGGTATTAATGCCAAGGGGCTATTTCTGGGCCTATCTTCGGAAAATCTCAATTGGGGGCCAGGGAGGTACAACTCCCTATTATTAAGTAATAATGCCCCTGGCTTTGTCCATTTGGCCTTAAAGACGGTCAAACCGATCAATATTGGAATCGGAACGCTGGAAAGTGAAGCATTTGTCGGAAAACTTGTTTCTTCGGGCGTTGGTTCAGGATACTTTAGCTCTAAGTACTATAATCCTCCAACTGACGACTGGAGATATTTCAGCGGATTGCTAGTCAACTACCATCCTAAATGGGTACCCGGTCTTTCGGTTGGTATTGCGAAGGTGGCGCAACAATATTTCAGCGATACAAAGAAGCTTGGGCAATATTTTCCTGTATTTGGCAACTTATTCCGGAAGAAAGACAACTTCGCAGATGATTTGTATAATAGGGATTTTCTGTTGTCGATTTTTGGAAGGTGGGTTTGGAAGAAAGCCAACGCCGAAGTCTACTTTGAGTTTGGTAGAAATGATGCTCCCTATAATCCAAGGGCTTTGTTAGTTTCCCTTGATCACTCAAGAGCATTCCTATATGGATTTTCTAAACTGATAGACTTCCCAATTATAAACGACAGTAATATTCAATTTAACTTTGAAGTCACACAGCTTGAACAAAGTGTGAACTACGTGATAATTGATGCTCTCAATTGGTATACCCACTATCAGGTTCGACAGGGCTATACTAATAAGGGTCAGGTCATTGGGGCTGGTATTGGCCCTGGCAGTGACTCGCAATCTCTAGAGGTGAGCTGGGTAAGGGCACTGGACAAGGTGGGCCTATTGATCACCCGAAAGGTCAATAACAACGGCTTTTATAGACGACTTGCCAATGCTGATGCCAACCGCCGTCCATGGATCGATTTGTCATTTGGTTTGCTTTTTAACAAGCAAGTCGGCAGTCGTTTGCTAATCTCAAGCAATATGTCATTCGTTAATTCCCTGAATTACCAATGGAAGTACTCGTTCACCTCGCCAGACCGGGTGTTGCCAGCCGGTGAATACAAATTCAACCTTTTTTCAAACGTGCAATTATTCTACACCATTCCTTCGCAATCAAATGAAAAGTAGGAGTTTCTTTCAACTGGTAGCGTATTTGCTGCTCACGAAATTGTCGTTTGGACAAACGCTGCCTGCTTCCGGGTTTGAACCTTTTGAGGAATTGTTACGTCGGGAGCAGCTTGCCGGCAATGCGGAAATTGACTTGTCGTTTGCCAGCCGGCCGATAGATTCGCGTTATCTCGATTCATTAAACTTACCATTCGATAACTCGCTGCGTTTAAATGGCTCTAGCGCTCCAGGTCATTTGCAGATCAGTCTCCTTCCGCTTTTAAACAGGTTTTCGTACAATTCCTTTACACCCTACAGCAGAAATGACGGAACAATGCTCCCTGCCGTCGGAGCACAGAATATTATCAGCGCAGGGGTGTTCTTAAAATATCGGGGATTTAGTATGCAACTTCGCCCTGAATGGCAGTATGCGGCAAATAAGAATTACCAAGGCTATCCAGACATCCAGTACGACATTAACTGGGTGAGGAGGTATGTTTGGTGGAACAAAATCGATCAGCCGGAAGTGATTGGGCCAGCGAAGTACAAGAGTTTACTACCGGGGCAGTCCAACGTTCAATATAGTTTTGGAAAGTTGGCTGTTGCGGTTTCTACAGAAAATCTTTGGTGGGGCCCTTCAAAGCGCAATGCGCTTATCATGAGTAATAATGCCAGGGGATTTGCACACCTAACGCTTCGCACAAGCTCGCCTGTTAAAACAAAAATAGGTGGACTGGAAGGCCAGCTCATAGCTGGAAACCTTATAAACAGCGGAGGAACTCCCCCCGAGCCTGAACGAAAGTATCTTTCCAATCAACTTTATTACCCCAAAAAAAACAAATGGCGTTACTTGTCCGGCATCAACTTTGTGTGGCAACCAATTTGGGTCAAAGGTTTATTCGTCGGGTTCAGCAAAACCAAGCAGTTGTACTATTCCGATTTGAAGCAATTGGTAGATTACGTGCCCTTTTTTGTCCCGAAAGATGACCCGATAGCTTCAGTGCAAATTGGCCGATCTCCCTCCCAGCAGCAATCTTCCGGGTATGTGAGGTGGGTGTTTAATAAAGAACATGCGGAGGTTTACGCTGAATTTGGCTCCCATGGGAAAAGGAAAACTTTGCGGCAATGGCTTGAGCAGCCGGAAAAGAACAGAGGCGTCACTGTTGGCTTATCAAAAATGTTTTTGAAAGAGAAAGACGTTTATTGGCAAGTTGATGTGGAGCTCACTCAACTTGAGCAAACGCAAAAAGCCGGCATTTTTCAGGCGCAAAGTTGGTATTTGGGCGACTATGTGCGCCAGGGGTATACGCAGAGGGGTGAACTACTTGGGGCGACGATTGGACCCGGGAGCAATTCGCAGTATTTGCAAATAGCAAGGGGTAGATCTCTAAACCGTGTGGCGCTTTTCATGGAGCGCCTCGTGAATAATAATGATTACTATATTTTTGACTATTCTGACTATGGAGACTTTAGACGGCACTGGGTAGACTATACTATAGGGCTGGATGCGTCGTGGAGGCTCAGCAGCTTCGTGCTCGCAGGCCAGGTGGTGTACACACGCTCCCTCAACTACCAGTGGCAATTGGTAAACACCCCTGGTGGACCATGGTTTATAGCCGGGAGAGATGTTAATAATTTGCATGCCAGCATATCTTGTACTTACCTTTTCAAACATCAGAAAAACTAGGTCAACCAGTATTTTCTGAAAGCTTTATGTAGTCCCCATTTCTTTTCGATAAAAAGCCGTCCGGATAGTTTTTTAAACTTCCCGACTGCTATGAGTTGTTCCTTGCTAAGGAGCTCACCAAAAACGTTTTCAAATAGCTTTGCCATTTCAATTTCCTGGTGCATATAATCATCTCGCTGAAACAGCTTTTTGAGGTTGTTCATCCTTCTCTCTAGTTTCGTCAGGCGTCGATGATCGGGGGCATATGATACATTGTTTCCATGTTTCCTATAAAGAACCAGTGGCTTTTTTACGGCAGACACCCGTCCAAAAGAATACGCGATCAGTGCTAACCAATAGTCATGAGAGAGTGCGTGGTCAGGAGTTTCAACAAATAGCCTTCGCATTACTTGATTCATGAGTACGGTACATCCATGCACAAAATTTCCGAATAACAACGTTTCAAAACATCTGTGATAAGTGTCAGAGGACAATTCATTCCAAACGGAAGTGTTGATAATGTTTTTCTCTGAATCCATCACGATCATATCGGAGTAGACGATCGTTGGCTCTTTTCCTTCGTCAATCTTTTCGAGTTCGTCGATAAGTGATTTGAGCTTGTTTGGCAGCCAGACATCATCCTGATCAGAGAGAGCCAGGTAGTTTTGGGGGTTAACAAGGGACGCCGCTTTTTTGAAATTAGCAGTAACACCAAGATTCTGATCATTCACGAAATACTTCACGAGACCTAACTTTTGAAACGACTCCAGAATTTCCGCGGTGTCATCGGTGGACCGATCATCGCAAACAATGATTTCTTCGGGCTTCACTTCCTGATCGAGAATTGATTGAATTTGTTCCCGGAGAAATTTACCGCCATTGAAAGTGGCTATTGCCACTGAAATACCAACTTTTGGGTGTGGATTGTGTGTCATTTCAAACTAAAGGAAACGTTGTTTAAGACTATGTATGCCGTTTGTAATTAGACGATCCTTAAAAAGGATAAGTTGGCACAGCAAATAAAAGAAGGCACAGCATGCGACGGCGATGACCAATGTAATCGGGAGGTCAAGTTCCAATGAATTGATATAATTCACAATCGGAATAAACGCTAGCGATATAGCAAAAGATTTCAAATAAAGTATCCACTCAAAAGACAGAGAAAAATGTTTCCTTATGAAGTAAAAGTAGGAACAAGTAACAGCAAGCTCAGTACAAACATTGGCTACCGCAGCGCCTAGTTCTGACATCGAAGGAACCAAAAGAAAATTTAAAAGGAAACAAATGGCCACTCCAAGGCTCATAGAATAAAATGCCTCCTTATGATAACCGGCTGGCACTAGAATTACAAACACGAATAGGTGGCCCAACCCAACGAAAACGGGTAATAGAGCTAGAACCTGCATGCTTGAGACGGCGGGTAGGAAGTCCCTGCCTGAAAAGGCCTCGATGAATTGTGGCGCTAATAGACATAAGCCCATAGCAATGGGGATGGTAAAAAGAGCGACAAAATGAAAATCTTTTTTTATCAGCAGATTAGCCTCGGAGAGCTTTTGTTCGCTAAAATTTCTGGCGATTTGTGGAATAAGTACGACACCCAAAGACGTTATAATTGGCAAAGTGATTCTATTGAGTTTCACAGCGGCCGTATAAAACCCGACAGATGAATCGTCAGCCAAAAAACCCAGCAGAACGGTGTCAAGTATGGTATACATACTGCCAGCTATTGTGGTGCTGAAGATGTAGGTTAAAGGTTTGAGGTGTTTTTTTAGCTGAAGGCCCTTGAGAGTGAGCCCAGTCCTGCCGGATGCCAAAATGACATTGAAAAAGTGACTGCCTTGAATTGTGAACAGCACCACCAGCAGATAGCTCAAATAGTCATCTTTCGTTTTTACAAAAGCAAACAAAAGAACAAGCGACAATAACTTTATTGACAAAGAGCGGATAGCTATGGTCTTAAATTCTTCCAGCCCCGAGTAGAGCCATTCAATAGAAGTAAAGTTTAGCAAAATTATTATCCCGGCAAAAAGAAATAGGTTGATGTTCTCTTCAAAAAATGAAAAGGAAAATATAACTATAAGGTAGGTGATGCTCAGAATGAAGCCTGTAAGTAAAGAAATAACCGTCAGCTCTGAGAAGACCTTTGTGAGTTGCGCTTGGTCATTTTTGGCAGCAGCAATCGCCTGAATCCCATAAATGGGGATTCCTAAGGCAGCCATTAAAGTAAAATATTGGGCAAAGGAAACCACAAATTGAACTTTTCCGATACCCTCAGGGCCTAATACCCGAGACACATATGGAAAGGTAATGACAGGGAACAGTATATTAGATAAGGAAAAAAGAAGGTTGTAAAGGTAATTCCTTTTCATGGCAGAATTATGCTTCAAACAGTTATGCTAGTTGACGACAAATAACGTTTTTTAGCGGTCAATACCTTCACTATTCTTTTCAGTTGAAACTTTTGAATAAGTATTGAAGCTACAGATTTTTAGTTTGTTGAAAAATATAAATTAGCTTGGTCTTACTCAGATGATAACGATCAAAAAGGCCTTTGACAACTCGGCCAATTGGCCACGCAGTTGTTCTTGCTAGGTTTAATTCCATATATTTGCAACTTCAAATGCCGCCATGGAAGTAAAAATATTTCAACATCGACAAATATCCACAAAAAAAGCTTTAGAGAACATATGAGTACTAGTATTGTCACAGCGATGTTGAGAAAGCATTTTATATCTGTCCTTTTTTGCCTTTTGACTCTTTTGATAAGCGGTCAGCCAGCCGAGGCACAGTCGCTGCAAAATATTGCGACAGTGAAAGTTGATCAATTGACAGACGCTCAAATTCGCCAATTGCTCAGTAAAGCACAGGCTTCAGGTGTATCCGAACAACAGCTATATACGCTGGCTCAGCAAAAAGGAATGCCAGCAATAGAGGTCAATAAGCTTCGCCAAAGAATAAGCCAGTTGGGGACTTTATATCAATCTCAAACGCAAAATAGTGGGGCAGTTGTTCAAGGCAGCCAATTGAGGCAATCCAGCCCATCCCAGGGCGAGGGGCTATTCGAGTCAATAGGGGCGAGAGATTCATTGCGATTAGGTTTAACAGACATCGAAAGAAAAATATTTGGCTACTCTACCTTCCATAACAAGAGCCTGAACTTCTCGCCTAATTTCAATATGGCAACTCCACACAATTATGTAGTTGGCCCTAGTGATCAGTTGATTATTCAAGTATACGGAGTAGCGCAGGAGAGCTATACGTTAACTATATCGCCAGAGGGTAAGATCAATATTCCCACGATTGGGCTCATCCATGTTGGAGGCTTTTCAATAGATGCTGTTTCTGCCTTGTTGAAAGAACAGCTAAGCAAAAGGTTTTCTGGCCTGCGAGGCTCACAACCTAATACTTTTCTTTCCGTTACTATCGGGAATATTCGTACGATTAAAGTGAATATTGTTGGTGAATTGCAAAATCCGGGAACTTACACGCTGCCTTCTTTTGCCACAGTCTTCAATGCTTTATATGCCGCGGGGGGACCAACAACGAAAGGAACCTTCCGAAATATTCATATTTACAGATCCGGCAAACTGGTGTCGGATGTTGATATTTACGAATTTCTGACAAATGGTGAGGAAAGCAAAAACGTCATGCTACAAGACAATGATGTGATTCTCGTCAGGCCCATTGATAGGCGGGTTGAAATAATAGGAGAGGTCAGAACACCAGGTCTTTTTGAGGTAAAGAAAGGGGAGTCTTTAAGTAGTGTGCTTTATTTTGCAGGGGGCTTTACTAACAAGGCTTATCAACAGCTTATTTCGGTGAGACGAAATACAGCGATCCAGAGGAAAGTAGAAACGATACTTCAGCCCGACTACCGCAGTTTTCAACCCTTGGATGGTGACGAGTATCTGATTGGCGAAATTATAGATCGTTTCAGCAACAGGGTACAGGTTTCCGGGTCTGTGATCAGGCCTGGCGAGTACGAGCTTATCGAATCAATGACTCTAACGGAGCTGATCAACACCGCAGGAGGCATCCAAGGTGACGCATTTCTTTCTCGGGCTACTATTTACAGAACCTCTCAAGACTTTACACTTGAAGCCCAGGCCATTGACTTAAAAGCTGTATTGGACGGTAGTGCTCCTGATGTTGTGCTCAGAAATGAGGATATCATTAACATCCCGAGTCGGTATGACGTTCGTCAGGAGTTTTATGTGCAAATTTCTGGTGAGGTTAACCATACCGGAGTTTTTCCTTATGCAGTCGGTCTTACGGTTGGAGACTTAATTTTGAGAGCAGGTGGATTTAAAGAAGCTGCTTCAAGTGCGTCAATCGAGATTGCCCGAAGAGTGAAGGACGACCAGACAGGTAAAATAGCGCAAATTTTTACGTTATCTATACCGAAGAACCTGGAGCTTTCAGACGAGGATCAGTCGGTCATCCTTCAACCGTTTGATCATATCTTTGTCAGGAGGAGCCCAGGTTATCGTGAACAAAAACTTGTGTCTATCGACGGTGAGGTCAATTACCCTGGAACCTATGCGCTGGAAAATGCGACGATGAGGATATCTGACCTGGTGAAAAGGGCTGGAGGATTGAATCAATTTGCCTATCCACGCGGTGGCACCTTAGTGAGGCGAACCGAGTTTTATAACAAACCAAACCCGGATGAAGAAGTTGTCGAAAGCCTGCTCGAATTGAAGACTAATACTGAAAGGGCGGGGATTGATAATCCAGCATCAGAGAAACTTCTTTTGGAGAGGATCGATCAGAAAATTAAGGATGGGCAAGAAGAAATTGCTAAGCAACAGTTAGAGGGAACTGAGGCAGAGGCAACGCAATTTAAGCTTGATTTATTATCTGATGTATCGCAAACCAATGCGAAAACAATAAAAGAAACCGAGCTTGTGGGGATAAACCTTGATCAAATAATGGCCAGTCCGGGCTCCAAATTTGATCTGATCCTTCAGGAAGGAGACGTCATTGCAGTGCCGAAAGAGCTTCAAACGGTGCGCTTGCGAGGTGAGGTTCTCTATCCTACGACGACAAGATTTGACAAAAGGAGAGGATTCAAAGACTATATTACCAATGCTGGGGGCTTTTCGGATCAAGCCAGCAAAAGAAAATCTTATGTTATTTATGCTAATGGCAATGTAAAAAGAACCAGAAGTTTTTTGTTCGTACCTAACTACCCAACCATTGAGCCAGGTGCAGAAATAATTGTGCCTCTGGCACCACAGCGACAAAGGTTGAGTTACGGCGAGTTAATAACGCTAATGACGAGCGCCGTCTCGCTTTATATTCTTCTTTCTAATAAAGTTTTTTAAGTGATGTCAACAGACACGTCGAAAAGTAAAAGCGCAAAAGAGATTTTTTCGGAAGAAGAAATATCACTTCTGGATTTGGTGCGGCTTTTTACCGACCGAAAGACATTCATGTTTGTATCGTTAGGTGTTTTTTTTCTGATAGGAGTATTAATAGTGATCACCTCTCCTGTTGAATATGAGGCCGAGGTACAGATTCTTTCGGAAGATAATTCTTCGGGACGTTCCGGGTTGAGTGGTTTGGGAGGTTTAGCCGGTTTGGCTGGCATTTCCCTGCCGGAAAGCGGAGCCGCCCAGGGTCTTGGCCCTGCGATGTATCCAACGATTGTTAGTAGTCAACCATTTTTGTTGGGTCTTATGGACGAGCGCTTTTACTTTCAGGAAAAGGCGGCCGAACTTTCCCTGTTTGAGTATTTTTCGGAGGAACGACCAGGCCATATTTTCACAAAAACTTTTGATCTTTTGATAGGATTTCCGGGGAGATTTTTTTCGCTTTTCGAAAAAAAAAAGGAATGGGCGCTACCGGAAGATGTGGTTCCCATAGCTCGCTTCCAGAAAGACTCTGTTGCCGATTTGAAGGCCTTGCCCATTCTTAGTATTTCAAGAAATCAGGAATATGTCATGAAGGAACTGGCTTCCAGAATAACGATTGAGCCAGTAGGTAAGATTATCACAATAAAAGTGAAAATGCCTGAGCCTTATATCGCTGCCCAACTGAACAATATAGTTAGGATGAAGATTATTGACTATGTTACTGGCTATAAAACTGATAAGCAACGACAGAATCTTGAATTTGTGGAAGAAAGAGCAAAAGAAGCTGAGGACAAATTCAAAAGTGCACAGCTTCGGTTAGCCTCATTTAGGGACTCCAACCAAGGTATGGTAACCCAAACCGCTAGGACAAAAGAGGAGCAACTACAGGCAGAGTATAGCTTGGCGTTTTCAATATATAGCAAACTTGCCCAAGAATTGGAACAAAAGAAAATTCAACTGAAGGATGAGAGCCCTATATTCACTGAGTTCCAACCAGTGTCGGTGCCTTTTAAAAACTCCGATCCGAATGTGGCCAAAATTCTCACCATCTACATCGCGCTTGGAATCCTAGTTGGAGGAATAATTGTTTTCTTTTCCATTGTTACATCCTATTTCAAAGAAGCTAGCTAGGGACAGCTGCCGAAAACTCAAATAACTTTGATGTAACATCTAGTTTGAGTAATTTTGTTACTCGGAGTTGGGTTTTTTCCTTAAAACTACCTTGAGTCTCGTACTTGGCTATTTTATCGTTATTAGCTAAGTGTTTTGGGACTGAAGAGGCGAAGCTGTATCCTTGTTATCTACGAGGCTGCGTATTAATAAGTCTTTATGTTAGATACGCTTATCACATCTAAAACTCGCCTCAGATTGCTATTAAAGTTTTTTAGCAACTCAAACACACAGGCATACCTTCGCAGCCTGTCTGAAGAGTTTGGTGAGTCTACTAATGCCGTCAGGGTCGAACTAAACAGACTCTCAGAAGCTGGATTTTTAGAGAGTCACGTGCGGGGAAATACGATTGTTTATAGGGCCAATAAAATGCATCCTCTCTTCCCAGAAATAACCGGGATAGTATCGAAGTACCTTGGATTGGATCGGTTAATAGATCAGGTCATTTTAAAAATTGGAGATTTGGACGGTGCATGGGTGGTAGGTGATTATGCCAAAGGTAAGGACTCAGGACTTATTGACTTAATAGTAGTAGGTTCCATTGACAAATTGTACTTGGACGGTCTTGTCGAGAAAGCCGAGCGTTTGATACAAAGAAAAATACGGACGTTAATTCTTACTTTTGAGGAATTGCCAAAATTTGAAAAAGAACTGGAATTGGAAAATAGTATAATTTTGTATTCCAAAGGATAAGAGAAGAGATGAAAATTGCATTGATTACCGGCATCACTGGCCAGGACGGCGCATACTTAGCTGAACTTCTGCTGAGTAAAGGGTATAAAGTTCACGGCATTAAAAGAAGGGCGTCACTATTCAATACTGACAGAATAGATCATTTATATGAAGATCCTCATGTGGACGATCCACGCTTGGTATTGCATTATGGAGACATGACTGATTCGATGAATCTAACTCGAATTATTAAGGAAACGCAGCCGGATGAAATTTACAACCTGGCAGCCATGAGCCATGTAAAAGTGAGCTTCGATACACCTGAGTACACCGCCAATGCCGATGGAATAGGTACTTTAAGGATATTGGAAGCTGTACGCTTACTTGGTTTGGAAACAAAAACCAAGATTTACCAGGCGTCGACGTCAGAGCTGTATGGCCTGGTACAAGAGGTGCCTCAGTCGGAAACAACTCCTTTTTACCCAAGATCTCCTTACGCCGTTGCAAAGTTGTACGGATATTGGATCACGGTCAACTATAGGGAAGCTTATAACATGTTTGCATGTAATGGCATTCTATTTAATCATGAATCTCCATTGAGGGGTGAGACGTTTGTCACAAGAAAGATTACGAGAGCTGTGGCGAAGATCGCTTTGGGTTTACAAAAAGAACTCTACGTAGGTAATCTTGACGCCCGGCGAGATTGGGGTCATGCCAAAGACTATGTGGAGGCGATGTGGCTCATCCTACAACAGGACAAACCTGAAGACTTTGTGATCGCCACTGGCGTGACAACAAAAGTGAGGGATTTTATAAAAATGGCCTTTCAGGAAGTGGGGCTTCAGCTTCGTTTTAAGAACGCTGAAGAGGAGGAGATAGGGATACTTGATTCGATAAATGAGAATGTTTATTCGAAGAATATACATCAGAATTTATCGCGCCCAAAGGTAGGGGATGTACTTGTAAAGGTTGACCCTCGTTATTTCAGACCTACGGAAGTGGATCTTTTAATTGGAGACCCCGCTAAATCCAACACAAAGTTAGGTTGGAAACCTAAATATACCCTCGATATGCTCGTAAAAGAGATGGTGGAGTCTGACGTAAAATTGTTTGAGAGAGATTTGCATTTGATGAAGGCTGGTCATAAAGTGTTGAACCAGGCGGAGTAAAAAGGGAAATATGAGTTCTTTAATAATTGAAAAAGAAGAGAAATGGGATTTGGTCATTGAACCACAATCTGGCCTGCTAGATTTGAAATTAAGGGACGTATGGAGATATCGAGACCTCCTGAAAATGTTTGTAAAACGCGACTTTATTTCGTTCTATAAACAGACTATTTTAGGGCCTCTTTGGTTCTTCATTCAGCCGCTGTTTACCGTGGCTACTTACACCATCATTTTTGGTGGAGTGGCTGGAATAGCTACCGATGGATTACCTAAACCTTTGTTTTACTTGGCAGGTATTACAGCCTGGACTTATTTTGCTGATTGCTTAACAAAAACTTCAACCGTATTTACTGTTAATGCAAAAATATTCGGCAAAGTGTACTTTCCCAGATTGGTAATGCCCCTCAGCATTATTATCTCTAATCTTGTTAGGTTTGGCGTGCAACTTGGCTTGTTTCTGTTAATGTATCTTGGGTACTATGTATTTGGCACACAACTAGAACCAACGATATATTTAGTCATTTTTCCGGTTTTGGTTTTGATAATGGCTTCATTCGGAATGGGACTAGGCATGATAGTCTCTTCCTTGACTACGAAATACAGAGACATGGCTCTGTTAGTGCAATTTGGCACTCAATTGCTCATGTACTCTACAACGGTTGTTTATCCACTTTCTCGAGTCCCGGAAAGATACAAAGTTTTTTTCGAGTGGAACCCGATTGTGCAGGTCATTGAAGGATTCCGTTTAGGCTTTTTGGGAAAAGGTGAATTCAATTTTCAGACTATGTTGATAGCATTAATTATTTCTTTAGGCACTCTCTTTATTGGTGTCGTATTTTTCAATAGAGTTGAGAAGAACTTTGTAGACACCATCTGATGAGTTTAGCTATAAAAGTAGAAAACCTTTCTAAAGCGTACCAGCTAGGGCAATTCAGTACCGGTACCTTGTCTAAAGATATTCATCGCTGGTGGATGCTGATACGGGGCAAGGAGGATCCATTTTTGAAAATTGGTGAAACTAATGATAGAGCTTCAAAAGGAGCAAGCGATATTGTATGGAGCTTAAAGAACATTAATTTTGAGGTTGAACAAGGCGAGGTTGTGGGCCTTATCGGGCGCAATGGTGCTGGGAAAAGTACTTTGTTGAAAGTCCTTTCTCAGGTAACTTCCCCGACTTCGGGAAAGGTGAAAATTAATGGCCGTGTGGCGAGTTTGCTGGAAGTTGGGACTGGATTTCACCCAGAGCTTACAGGTCGGGAAAACATTTTCCTGAATGGCGCTATTCTTGGTATGAGGAAAAAAGAGATTTTGAGAAAGTTTGACGAGATTGTCAATTTTTCTGGGGTTGAGCGGTATATAGATACGCCGGTAAAACGGTATTCTTCAGGAATGTATGTGCGACTGGCTTTCGCCGTGGCGGCGCATTTGGAGTCCGAAACATTAATAGTAGACGAAGTCTTGGCGGTTGGCGATGCAGAGTTTCAAAAGAAATGCCTCAGTAAAATGGGTGATGTGAGCCAAGGTGAGGGAAGGACGGTGTTGTTTGTTAGTCACAACATGGCTGCTGTAAGCGCTCTTTGCGAGAGAGGAATAGTAATGAGAGATGGATTAGCTGAATTTGATGGAACTGCCTCTGCAGCATTGTCGTACTACAGCTCATTCAACAGGAACAATGCTGGTAGTAAAATCCTGCAAAGAGAGAATATTGAAAAAGACATTCAAGTTTTAGATTTACGTGTTTTGGACGATGGAGGTAGCGAAATAGATAAGGTACTTTCAGGCGACGATATATTCATTGAGCTGACCTATAAAAATAGAGCATCAAAAAAAGTCAGCATAGCTTTGGCAGTGTACGATTATTTCGATAGTCCAATGTTTCTCTGCAATAGTTTAGCTAAGAAGGCTTTTTTTAGTCAGCAAGGAGATAATCTTGTCGTTCGCTTGAAAATAGAAAGATTTCCTCTGATCGAGGGTCGCTATTACTTTAATGTTGCTTTGACCTCCTCAGATGGGATGATAAGAGCCCATTATGCCCAAGCATGCTCAATTGATGTTGAAAGAGGTGATTTTTACCGTACTGGCGTAATGGTAAACTGGCAGAGAGGTTTTCTGGTCGACTTTGAATGGATAGAAACTATAACGTAATTTATTGATGATAAGGATTTTAAGGGTAATAAAGGAAATCGCTTTCAACCTCAAAGGGCTTTCTTCCTTTTTTGAAGAATGGAGAATGCATCGTATTCAAAGCAAAATGCAATTGAACGATATCTATGCTCTCGCCCTTTTGCGGCCTCTTCAGAATGATATTAATAAGTATGAAACTTTTACATCTTTTAGCATAGCACCATCGGTAATTGTGCATGTCTTAAATGATATTGTGATCAATGAAAGAAAGAGCATTATCGAGTTTGGAACAGGTAATTCAACGATTTATATAGCTAGATTAATTCACTCTCAGCAGCTACCAATAGAGTTTATTTCGGTCGATCAAGATGGAGATTGGCAAGAAAGTGTAAAGCAAACGCTTATTAGAGAGGGAATTACGAACGTTGTTAAGTTTGTTCATGCACCAATAGAAGAATGTGGCTACCAATTTAAGTCACAAACGCAATGGTACGGCTTAGACAAATTGGCGAATCAGATTGCAGGGAAAAAGTTCGACCTGGTTATAGTGGACGGCCCTGTAGCATCCAAGGTGCCCCATGCAAGATATCCTGCCGTTCCGTTCTTGAAAACCTATTTCAATGAAGAGATCTCAATATATTTAGATGATGCCGGCAGGAAAGGCGAGATAGAAATTATGGAAGAATGGGAAAAACTGCTTACGGTCAAGTTTCAAAAAACAGATCGATATAGTCACTTTTCTCGTGGAACGACAATGAGCTTTGTTCCGGTTTTTTATCGAAGATAATGACGTTGCAAATATCAGTAGTTATACCAGTTTATAATGCCGCAAGGTTTATCAAAATAGCGGTTGAATCTGCACTAGCACAACCAGAGGTCGCTGAAATCATCTTGGTCGAAGATGGTAGTGAAGATCAGTCTTTGATACAGTGTAAGCATTTGGTACAAATCTATGATAGAGTCGTGCTCTATACACATCCCAATAACGTCAACAAGGGAGCGGGTGCTAGTAGAAATTTGGGGATTAAAAATTCGTCGTTTGATTATATTGCCTTTTTGGATGCAGACGATTATTATTTACCAGGTCGGTTCGAGGCTGAGAACAGAATATTTGAAGAGCACAAGGATGTAGATGGAGTATATGGAGCACTAGGAAGCGAGTTGCTAGATGACTTTGCACGAGATAAGAAAGAAGAGACTGTGACAACCGTATCTGGAAATGTACCGCCTGAACGACTATTTTACGAGATGGCACCAATTGGCCAGTCTGGATGGTTTAGTGGCGTTGCATTAACGGTAAAAAAAAATGCATTTCAGCGTACCGGCCTTTTCGATGTCGAACTCAGACTGTCGCAAGATACCCATATGTGGATTAAGATGGCCCTAAAGCTTAAACTTGTTCCAGGAGAATGCGGCATTCCAGTTGCGGTTCGTGGGATTCATCAGGGAAACAGAGTGCACAACTCTAGCAAGATAATGGAGTACAGGCCTACGCTCTTTAGAAAGCTCCTTGAATGGTATAGTCAAGATCGGGGTTGTGATGACAAAACATTAATTCTTTGGGACAACTATTTAAAATACTATTTAATTGTACATAACCCAGGCCGGACTGGAAAAGTCTTTTTTTTAATCAGAGCAGTCATTCAATTTCCATTTTTAGCATCCAATCGATGTTTTTGGCAGCAATGGCCCTTATTAGGAAGGATATGGAAACAGCACCAATAGTCCTTTTCGCATACAATCGTCCTTGGCATACCGAGCAAACGTTGGAAGCGTTGTCAAAAAACGAGCTAGCTTTGGAGTCGAAACTGTTTATTTACGCAGATGGCCCGAAAGAAAACATCAGTATTGAGGACCTTTCTAAAATAGAGCAAACCAGGAGGATTCTTAACAAGAAAAAGTGGTGTAAAGAAGTCTATATCAAAGAGAGTGATACCAACAAGGGCCTGGCGGATTCTATAGTCGCAGGAGTCACTGAAGTCGTCAATAAATATGGAAAGGTCATTGTCCTGGAAGATGATATTGTGACGTCAGCAGGTTTTCTGAAGTATATGAATGATGCTTTAAGACTTTATGAAAAGGATAAAGACGTAATGCATATTTCCGGATATATGTATCCGCATGATGAAACGTTGCCCGAAACATTTTTTTTCAATGTGCCACTTTGTTGGGGTTGGGGAACGTGGAAACGAGCTTGGGTAAACTTTAATGGAAATAGCGCTTACTTGTGGAAGGAAATAGCGTTAAAACGAGGCTGGGATAGCTTTAATAAAGTAGGGGGCGACTATTTACAAAAACAACTTGCGGGTAACATAACGGGGACAATGAAAACATGGTTTATCAAGTGGCATGCGTCATTGTACTTGTTAGATGGAATGTCTCTTTACCCAAATCGAAGTCTGGTACAGAACATCGGTTTTGACAGAACTGGAGAACACAAAGAAAGCAACAATTTCGCCTACAAAGTTGAACTATCGAATGGTGTGCGAGTTGATAGAATTTCTTTGAAAGAAGATGAGAAGGCAAAAGAAATAATATTGACGTTTTACAAAAACACCTATTACTCCTCCAAGCCGAGCCAAGCAAGATATATTAGTTGGTTTAACAAGCTTATACCTTACAGAAAACGAATAAAAATTATTCTAGACCTGTTGAAAAGTAAATCCCAGGAAAAAGGAACCGTTAAAAAAAGCTATCTCGGTAAGTCAGTTAAGATATATCCGGGCACAGAAATCTATAATTCCATAGTAGGGAACTATTCTTATGTAGCTCACAACTCGTTTATTAATAATACGGTAATACAAAAATTCTGTTCAATTGGCCCAAATTTTATGTGTGGCCGCGGAATTCATCCTATTTATGGAATATCTACATCTCCAATGTTTTATTCTACAATGAAACAAAATGGTGTTAGCCTAACTAAAGCAAATAAGGTAGACGAGTTTAAGACGACAACTATTGGGAACGACGTATTTATAGGCGCAAATGCTACAGTTTTGGATGGTATAACCATCGGAGATGGAGCTGTAATAGGCGCAGGTGCTGTTGTAAGTAAGGATATTCCTGCCTACGCCATTGCATTGGGGAACCCTATACAAATAAAAGGTTATCGTTTCAGCGATGATATTATTGGAGCGTTGTTGAGTGTAAAATGGTGGGACAAAGAAGAGGCATCATTGCAAGTACTAGAGCGTGACTTTCATGACGTAAAAAAAGTTATTGAATTCTTTAACCAAAATGAAAAATCTGATTTTCGAGATATTGGGGCTAGTTGAAAGAATTTATCACTTTTATGTTCAGAGAAAGAGTAGGGTGGACATAAAGAAGTTCAAAGAAATGCTAGTTAGTGAAGGTATTCTAGCAAACGATCATATTTTGAACATTCGATCGATTCCATTCTTCAAGAAGCAAAAAGGCTCTACAATCACAATTGGGAACAATTGTAGCATCGTTAACACAACATCCGAAAATGTTGCTGGAATACCTAATATCACCTCATTCGTTACCAGTACAGCCTCGGCCAAGTTAGTGATTGGGCATGATGTTGGCTTTTCTGGCAATTCAATTTGTTGCGTTAATTGTATTGTTATAGGAAACTACGTTAATGTAGGAGCAGGCGCAAGGATCTATGACACAGATTTTCATCCAATTGATTACCTAGAGAGGCGAAAGAATCCGGGATTCGATTTGAATAAAATTCCCCACGCTCCAGTTATGATTGGTGATGATGTTTGGATTGGAGCCAATGCTGTTATATTAAAAGGAGTTTCTCTCGGAAATAGAGTTATTGTGGGGGCAGGCAGTGTCGTTACGAAAAGTTTTCCTGCCGATACCGTCATTGGGGGAAATCCTGCTAAGATAATTAAGTCCCTAAAGTAAATAACCCAATGCCTTTCTTTTCAATTATAATCCCGACTTATAATTCCTCGGCTACAATAAAGGCTACTATTGAAAGCATCCTTTTTCAAAGCTTTGGGGATTTTGAGGTCTTGATAATGGATGGGTTATCAACAGATGCGACAGTTGAAATTGCAAGTTCGTTTGATGACAGACGAATAAAAATCATTTCTGAAAAAGACAACGGGATCTATGATGCGATGAACAAAGGGATAAAAATGGCTATTGGGAGTTGGTTATATTTTTTAGGGAGCGATGACGAGCTGTATAACAATAGGGTATTTGAAGAAGTTGCGAAAGAGATACAGAACAGCTCACCAGACATATTGTACGGTGACGCTTTTTATACAAATAGCAGGAGAGTTTACGGCGGAGAGTTTTCACTTTTAGTTTTGTTAAAAGTGAGAAACATTTGTCATCAGACAGTTTTTTATTCGAAAGGTGTCTTTAGAAACCTTGGAAGCTATAATTTGAAATATAAAGTTCTGGCGGACTATGATATGAACATTAGGTGCTTTTCACATCCTGACCTGAAGATTGTCTATCGGAATATTTTGATAGCCAAATATGATGAGCGAAATGGAATAAGCTCAAAGATACCCGATTTAGCTTTTAATGACACACACCCGAGGTTTTACTTACGAGAATGGAAAAAGTTGCTTGTTAAGTATAATTCAATCGACTACAAAGTCGGCAGAACTCTGTTAAGACCGTTAAGAATGATAAAAAAAGGTTTTGGAAAATGAAAGTTTATTCAATTGTTGTTACATACAACGGAATGCAATGCAATTGGATTAAAAAGTGCCTTGATTCTCTGATATATTCTTCCATCCCGACAAACATTGTTCTAGTTGATAATGGCTCGGTGGATGAGACGGTAGCTTTTGTCAGGCAAAATTACCCCGATGTGAATTTAACTATATCTGAAAAAAATCAAGGATTCGGCAGGGCAAATAATGTTGGGATTAGGGAAGCAATTGACAACGGAGCAGACTATGTTTTCTTGCTTAACCAAGATGCGTGGGTTGAAGAGAATACATTAGAGCTACTCGTCCGTGCTGCTGCTGACAATCCTGAGTATGGAATATTGTCACCCGTGCATTTAAACGGCTCGTCTACAGCCCTGGACTACGACTTCTCTCGCTATATCATTCCAGAAAAGTGTCCTAATATCATCTCAGACGTTTATTTAAATCAAATTGACAACAAGATCTATGGTATCGATTTTGTCAATGCGGCCGCATGGCTAATTAGCAGAAAATGCATAGAAACTGTTGGAGGATTTAATAGTCTTTTCTACCACTATGGGGAAGATATAAACTATCTTCATCGAGCTAAGTACCATGGTTACAAGGTAGGCTTGATGCCTGCTGCTACAATTTGCCACGACCGAGAAAGTCGACAGAAAAGTATATACAAGTCTGACTTTTACGAAACGACCAAAAGGTGGGCATTAATTTATTCCTGTAACCCTAGTAGTCGCGGATATGAGGTGTATCAATATTTCATACTGCGGTGGGCTGATTCCATCGCCCACCCGTCAATTTTTAGAATGCTGATGCTTTTTAAAGCCCTTGCCTACTTGATATTTAATACAAGAAGTTTTAGGGGAAATCGTGAGTTATCGAAAAGTACAGGTACCACTTTTCTAAAATAGGACATTATGGAGCGGTCATTCATTTTGAGAATTACAAATGCTTTTATGATCCTCTACGGTCTGCAGTTATTAAAGATGCTCAAAATTTTGTAGTGCGGTGCTATTTAATTCTCTCGAATTCCTCATTTTCTTTCCCACATTTTTTCTAGCCTACTGGTTTGTTTTTAATAAATCCCTGAAGCTCCAGAACCTTCTTATTGTTGCCGGCAGCTATCTATTCTACGGTTGGTGGGATTACCGGTTTCTATCTCTTATAATTTTTTCGACAATTGTAGACTATCTTGCAGGCATTCTAATCGGTCACAGTCAAGAGCAGAGACTAAAAAAACTGTGGCTAGGTGTAAGTATTATCGTTAATATTGGGATTCTGGGTTTTTTTAAGTATACCAATTTTTTCGTTAATTCTTTTGTTGACTTTGCCCATTTTTTAGGTTTCCAGGCAAGCCCCCACACCCTTCAGATCATTCTTCCCGTTGGTATATCCTTCTACACGTTCCAAACAATGTCATATTCAATTGATGTTTACCGGAATCAGCTCAAGCCTACCACAGACTTTATATCATTTGCTGCCTATGTCTCGTTTTTTCCGCAGCTTGTCGCTGGTCCTATTGAACGAGCCTCTAATCTGCTTCCTCAGATTCTCGGGAAAAGAAATTTCAACTACCAGCAAAGTGTGGAGGGCCTTCGATTAATACTATGGGGACTGTTTAAAAAGATTGTAATTGCAGACTCCCTTGCACCGGTTGTAGATGACATATTCCTGAATTATAGCACACACTCGGGGGGAACTTTAGTTGTAGGGGCTGTTTTTTTTGCTTTTCAAATCTATGGTGATTTTAGCGGATATTCAGATATAGCAATTGGAACATCAAAGCTGTTTGGGTTTGAGTTGATGTCTAACTTCAGGTTTCCCTACTTCTCAAGGGATATACCTGAGTTCTGGAGAAGGTGGCACATAAGCCTTTCAACATGGTTTAGGGACTACGTCTATATACCACTTGGGGGCTCGAAAGCGGGTAAGGTCAAGGCAATTCGAAATGTATTTGTTATTTTTCTGGTAAGCGGATTCTGGCATGGGGCCAATTGGACCTTCATTGCTTGGGGATTAATACACGCACTCCTTTTCATACCAAGTTTTTTGATGGGCAGCAATAGAAAATACAGCGGACAAATCGCAGGAGCTTCAGACCCCTTTCCTTCTTTGAAAGAGACAATCCAAATTGCCACCACATTTTGCATGGTTACCGTCGGCTGGGTTTTCTTTCGATCACCTAGTATAAAAAACGCTTTTGACTACCTGGCTCATTTTGACCTATCAATTCCCGAAATCCCCTGGGTAAGGTATCTCTTTATAATTGTAGCATTTGTTGGGGCAGAGTGGTTTCTTAGAAACGATGAGCGCAACTTGAAGGTACCGACAAGCAGATGGTTAAGAGGGGCTTTATACTTATTGATCGCAATTTTGATTGTGGTTTATTCAGGAACGGAAAGTGAGAGAGATTTTATTTATTTCCAATTTTGATAATGGTATTGTTCTTAAGGAAGACCGGGATATATTGTCTGTCATTAATTTTCGCTTTAATCGTCTTTGTTCTTTTGCAAGACTCTCGAGCCTATATGGACCAAAAATGGTTTTACTACCTAAACAATGGGCAGGAATACAACACCATTATATTGGGCAGCAGCAGGGCTGAGTATCACGTGAATCCTGATTACTTTGAATTGTCAAGTTTTAATTTAGGCCTTTCCGGAGTTGGAATTTCTACAACGAAAATGCTTTTGCAAGAAACGATCAAGTTGAAAAAGCCTAAAAGGGTTCTTTTGAATGTTGATATGGGGTATTTGAATGAAAACAACTTCACAAAAGCTCACCGGCCTCAATATTTAGCAAGCTTCTCTGACAACCCCGAAGTAAAGCAATATATAAAAGACCAATATGGGTTTTGGGGCTTCGTTATGTCGATAGAGCCGAGACTATACTCCATATTTATAAAAAAGGATGAGAAAGAACTTCTGAAAGGTTTGTTATTAAGGGTTTTGCCTGACACCTATATGCACCAGTTTGCTGAAAGGCATAATAATCTTAATGGGTTTAAACCACTAAAAAAACAACAAACAAGAAGTGACTGTCATGTTAAGCCAATAACTGTCGACTCCACCTCAATCCAAGCTATAGAAAGCCTTATTTCTTTATGTAAAAAAAATGACGTGCAAGTGATATTGTTTACAGCGCCCACACTGTACGAAAACGATGACTCATTTTATAGAAAACTCGCAAATGAACATGGAGTTTACTACCTAAACTATATGGACCTTTTTGATGACCCAAAATATTTCAATGATTGTCATCATTTGTACGATAGTACGGCAAGGATATTCTCAAAAAGGTTGGCCGAGGACATCGGAAGAATCCCACAGAGGACCTATTAAATGACCACGAAAAGAGTTTTCTTGTCACTCTCAGCAGCGTTGTCGTTAACATTATTTACGTCTACGGCAAATAAGAAATTGGTTTTTGACAAAAGCATTTTGATTAATGGGAGATCAACGATGACATTCGTTGATCAGGACAACCAACTGATTCTCAATGACCAAGTTGAAAAGTTAATACACGAGAAGTTGGTTGCTGACTCGCTTGTAAGCACATACTATGAGTTTCTTATTTTTAATGCAGACTCTATTCTAAAGTCCCCATTGCTGGAAAGAAGGATCAGCAGTGGAAATATGCTACGTACCTCTTGGGAGGGAATGAGGAGACTCACGACCTTAGCTTTAGTTTTTAGGGTATCACATGACAATAAATATTTACGTCGCTTAGAAGACGAGATAGAAAAGATTGTGGACTTTTCTGATTGGCATCCGAATCATTTTCTGGATGTAGGCGAGATGTCGTTAGGCGTCGCTCTGGCATTGAACTGGTGTGGACAATATTTTGACGAGAACCTCAGGAAAAAAATCAAGGAGAAATTGAGGTATCATGTTGACTTAACATTTAAACCTGGGCCAGGAAGTGGTTGGCTTTCAAAAGGTAATAATTGGAATCAGGTATGTCAGGCTGGAATAGTGGGTGCTGCCCTTGCAGTTAATGATAGTAGTTTTGTTAAGAAGGTGGTGTCTAGAGGGGTTGGTAATCTCTCTCAATCAATGAAAAGTTATGCCCCTGAAGGGGCCTTTTTAGAAGGGCCAGTTTATTGGGGCTATGGAACGGTCTTCACAGCTTTCTTAGTCTCAATGCTTGAATCTCGTTTCGACCATGACTTTGGTCTGTCCAAATATCCTGGTTTTTTTGAGAGCGCCGCTTATCGTCTGATGATGAACGGGACGTCTGGAAGGGTTTTTAACTATTCAGACACAGATCCTTCTGGGTTCGGTCTAAGTTCGAGAGAAGTATTTTTTTTCTTTGCTCTAAAAACCGGTGATAGTTTGTTCCTCAACAAAAAGGAGGTCTTATCGCTCGTCAAACAGGACTTGCGCAGTGGAAGGGCCTCCTCAAGATATGCACCCATTGCGTTTTTGTGGTTGGTACAGTTCGAACCAAAAGGAAGTTCAGAACTTCCTGTACTTTGGGTGGCTAAGGGGGAGAATAGTGTTGGAGTGATCAAAGACTCAGTATTTTATTTGGGAGTCAAAGGCGGGAAGGCCAGTCTGCCCCATGGTCATATGGATGCCGGTTCTTTTGTTTTTGAAACCAAGGGTATAAGGTGGTCAATTGACATGGGCAATCAAAGCTATTTCAAGGCGAGCAGTGTGAGCAAAATCGACCAGTGGAATTATGAACAATCTTCCACACGGTGGGATGTGCTAAGCAAAAGTAATTATGGCCATAGTACGATTACTATTAATGGAAGCAAGCATTCCGCTACAGGAAATGGAGTTGTTGAGGGGCGCTTCCTTAGTGAATCGATTCCTTCGATTTCTGCAGACATGACTAACGTACTTGCGGAAGACGTTAATCTTGCGCTCAGGTATTTTGTGAAACTTGGCCCTAAGAAGTTGGTAATCAAGGATTCTGTTGAATTTAGGAAAAGTGAGTATGAGTTCCGATGGCAGATGATGGTGGACGCTGAAGTTGAGGTGAAAGGAAATGAGGCTATTCTTAAAAAAGGGGGACAGCAATTGAATGTTAGAATACTTTCTCCCGACAATGTGGTTTTTGACGTCGTTAACCTGAATCCTCCCCCACATACCTACGACAAAGCTATGAAGGGGCTGAAACGGCTTGAGATAAATATATCGGCCGACCGACTTGGCAAGAACAAAAATTTAGAGTGCCTGGTTGAGCTGATCTCCATATAATCAGAACGAAGTTTGGTTTTATCTTACAAAAGGGGAATTATGCATCGAGTTTTTAGCAGTGTGGTTACCAGGAAGTAATACCCTAAAAGGCTAGAAACATCGAAAGTAAACTTCCTTGCATAGCAATTTACCAGATTGTGAGGTCACAAAATTAATTTTACTATCTGTCTAATAAATAATAATAAGATTTTGACTTTGCTAGTAGCATTAAAATGAGAGCATTTTGCACGATAATTACTAAGAGTCACTTACCATGGGCAGCGGCGCTAAATAGATCTTTAGAGAAATTTGACCCAAAAATGAGGGTAGTTGTTTTGGTTGTTGATTCAACAGGTCCGTTCGAAGAATATCGAATTAAGTTTCCGAACACATCATTTATCTGTTTAGATGAAATAGCTAACGACAAGGTAGCCGAACGCATTTTGGTTAAGTATAAGAATGATTTAGATCTTTTGAGGTGGACGTTAAAACCAGTTTTGTTGAAATACTTACTACTTCACTACTCTAAAGTCATTTATGTTGATAGTGATCTTTTTTTCTTTGGAGACTATAATTTTCTGTTCGGCTACCTTGACGATTCAAGCATCATTTTAACACCCCATTGGAGAGCGTCTCGTCTGCGTGATGATAGAAAAAACTTTTATCTGAACTTTGAGGAAGGCCTTTATAATGCAGGGTTTATCGGGGTCAATCGTAATTCAATGCCGGCTCTTGACTTTTGGGCTGAAAGTTGCTTAGATTCTTGCACTAGGAATTCATTTAGAGGACAACTCCATGATCAATCGTATTTGAATCTATTTCCTATTTTTTTTGATAAGGTGCAGATTGTGAAGCATCGAGGTTGTAATGTTGCAAACTGGAATATTTTAGAATGCAAAAGAACATTGAGCGCTTCTGGGACCGTAGTAATAAATGACGAGTTCCCGATAGTTTTTATTCATTTTACTCAAAGCACAATTACCGGAATTTTTGCAGGCAATGACGTACTTTTATCGGATTGTTTGAGCGAATATATAGATGTATTGAAAGAGTTTCGTGGCGATAAGGAAATTGATATGACCAAGAAAAGATCCTTGTTCAAGATCTTGAATAGAGTGTTTGAAAGTATCCATAACTTTTTAAGAAGTCTATAGTATCCATGTTGTCTGTTATTGTTCCTGTTTACAAAGATTGGGATGGACTAAAAAGTTGTTTGAGCGCTTTAGAGGCTCAAACAGTTGACAAGTCCACCTTTGAGGTAATCGTGGTTAACAATTGTATTGACTATCCTCCTCCGCCTAATTTTGCAGCGTCTTTTGCAACACTTAATCTTCAAATAACTAACGAACTTAAGACGGGATCGTATGCTGCCAGGAACAAGGGAATCAACTTGGCTTCTGGTAATATAATTGCGTTTACCGATTCTGACTGTATTCCGGCAAATGATTGGTTGGAAAGAGGCATAAGTCATTTTGAAATTGAACAAGATTTATTTCGAATATCTGGACACGTTAATCTATTTTATTCTGGTAAACGAAGAACAGCAGCAGAAGTCTTTGAATCCCTCTTTGCTTTCGAACAAGAGAAAAATGCGGCTAAGGGAACCTCTGTTACCGCCAATATGCTTGCAAGAAAAGCAGTATTTGATGAAATTGGGCTATTCAATGAAAGCTTACTCTCAGGAGGTGATCACGAATGGGGTTTCCGAGCATATAAATCAGACTTTCTTATTCGATACAAGAATGATGTTGTCGTATCTCACCCAGCGAGACAAACCTTTAAAGAACTTGCTAGTAAGCGACGACGTGTTGCAGGAGGAACTCACAACGGGAACAAATCTACATTTTATTATCTTTTTAGACTCTTGGTCAATTTTAAACCACCTATTAAAACCTTCCTGTATATTCAAAGGCATAACGAGTATAATTTGCCAGACAAAATGAAAATTGTGTTTGTGTTCTATTTGCTGAGGATTGTAGAAGCGGTTGAACATTTATCACTTTCATTATGGGCTAAACCTCGAAGGCAATGACATATGGCATCAAAAGTAATATTATTATATATTAATTCGCTAGCCCTTGGAGGGGCTCAAAGAGTAACTTGCAATCTGTCGGCCTACCTTGCTGAACGTGGATATTCTGTTTTTTTAGCCTGTCGTGATTCACCATCTCAGGATTTTTACCCCACACCGAGAAATGTTGTAAGAATAACAATTGGTAAATGGAAAGAGAGTAACTGGGTAACCAGAAAATTTCTGGTCCTTAGAGATATTTTTGCTCTCAGGAAAGTACTAAGAAAGAACAATGTTGATGTAGCAATTGGCATGATGACAGAGCCTTCACTGACATTGCTGCTGGCTTCTTTAAAATTAAAAACCAAAATAATTCTTTCTGAAAGAAATCATCCTCCATACGAAAACCCATCATTTATTTGGAGGGGTCTTCGTAGGTATCTATATCGATATGCGGATAGCTCCGTTACCCTGACACAGTCAACTGCAACTTGGGTGATGAAGAATACTAAACTTAAAAAAGTCAATGTAATTCCGGTTTCCATTGATTGGCCTTTACTCTCTTTTGATCCCTTTGTTGATCCAAACCTGTTTTTTGATCCCAAAAAGCAATATTTTTTGAGTGTTGGTCGATTAGATGACCAAAAGGGATTTGATAACTTAATAAAGATATTTTCAACAATAGCAGGAAAAATACCTAATTGGGATTTGATTATTGCCGGTGAGGGTAAAGAAAGGGAGAACCTGGAACAGTTGGTTCTTGAAAATGGGTTGGAAGGGCGCATTAAGCTGCCTGGTCGGGTAGGTAATATTCTCGATTGGTACAAAATGTGTGACATATTCGTTTTTTCGTCAAGGTTTGAAGGCTTTGGCAATGTCTTACTCGAAGCGATGTCTGCGGGTTGTCCGGTCATTAGCTTTGATTGTGAAGTAGGCCCATCTGAAATAATAGAAGATGGACACAACGGGATATTGGTTGATAATCAGTCATACAAAGCTATGGCAATTGCTATGGAAAGTTTAGCTGGTAATCAATCTCTTAAGCAGAAGTATGGACAAAATGCCACAGAAGTCAGGGAAATCTATTCAAACAAAAATGTACTAAATAAATGGGTGTCCGTAATAGAGCAATGCGACCAATGATGTTTGCTCTGCGAGGACACGAAATCGTACTTATGAGGAGAAGTCAGCTAAATAATAGTTCTACGAATTTTTAATAGTGGGACGCATCCAGAAATTCCTTTTGATTGATAGAACGGACTCAACCAAAGTCAGTGCCTTTTTTATTATAGCAATGTTTTCGTTGTTTGCTCCTCCTTTTTATGATCGCTTGGGTAGTGCTGGTGTTTTAGCTATAATTGTTTGCACGATAATGCTGTGTTGGCTCTCCATCTCTTTTTTTCTAAGAGGCACTCTTCCCCTCAACACCACTGAAAGGAAAGCGATTTTTGGAGTTTTTGCCGCTTATTTCATTTACTTCCTCCTACTACCGGTCTCCTCTATAATTGGCTTTATTTTCAACGATTTCTCTATTACAATTAGGGATTTATCGGATATATACAGGCCTGTGCTATACGCCTCTGTTTTTTTACTAACATTTTATTCATTCAACAGCAAAGAAAGTTTTATAAGTCTTGAAAAGGGGCTACTTATTGTCTTCACCGGATTTGTCCTTTTAAGCGTCGCTCATCTTGTAGGTTTTTTTGATCCTCTCATCGCTTGGTTCACGAAAGCTCATAATGTCAAATCTCGGAGGGTTTGTGCGCCTTTTATAAACCCATACGATTATGCGTTTGTGATGAGTTTCTACATTTATTACTTCTTTTTGAAGTTTTTATACAAGTCATGGAAATTTATATTTCTGCTCCTACTCGCTTTGTTAATGTTTGTATCTACTCAGTCGAGGTCCATAGCTGTGGGCATGCTTTTTGGCCTGGTTATAATAACGCCTGCCATGATGGTGTTGGTCAATTTTAGGAGCCTTCGAGAATTTAAATTACCTAAAACACTGATCAAGTATAATCTATTGCTGGTGCTATCAATCATTTTTTTCATTGCTTCAGTTGGATACCTCATTGAGAACTATCAATATCTGACCTACGAATTTGTAAAAATTTGGAATAATAGAGGGCAGGAGATTAGTGCAGGCTCAACACGGCTTGAGCAGCTTAATATGGCAATCGAGTATGCGACTGCTAGTCCACTGAATTTCTTTTTCGGCAATGGTCCTGCCAAAGATGTCATGGAGTACGTTGAAAGTATTTATACCTTCTTCTTCTTTCGTTATGGTGTTGTTGGGTTATTCACCATCTTCATTATTCCTTATTTAATAGCCCTGTATTCGTTAATTAAGATTTTACGAAAGTTATCGCCAGCCCATCCTTTGTTTGTTTTCTTTCTTGCAGCCGTCATATGGTTACTTGCATTACCAGTATGTGCAATTGGCAATAATCTTACCGAGCAGTTTAGAACTTCGTTTTTATATAACGCTTTCTTAGCAATAGTTATCCGGGGAAGGCTTTTGTTTACTTCCAATGAGACATAAAATGAAAGTAGGGTATGTACTAATGCAATTTCCTGTGCCTTCCGAGGTGTTTGTTTCGAATGACATAAAAGAATTAGCCCGGAAGAAGATAGACGTAAGTGTTTTTGCGTTGAAAGGCTATCATAAAGACCACTCGAAGCTGATAAAGGAAAGAGGGTTGGAGGGTATCGACCAAAGTACGTTTCACTCAAGAGCTATTGTAAGTGGGTGTTGGGAAATGATTTTGAATCTTGATCTTACGATAGTCCTGCTTGGCAAGGTAATACGAAACAGTATGGGGGACTTTAAAAATATGTTTAAGTGCCTTGTCTTGCTCCCTCCAAGTTTTTTCGTTTTTCGGGAGATAAGAAAACAGAAAATAGATATTGTCCACCTCTATTGGGGTCATTTTCCTTCTCTTGTTGGCCTTCTTATCAAGCAGAAATCTCCTTGGACAGTTGTTACCATATCTCTAAGTGCATATGATCTCGTAATGGCGCTCGGGATTAGCAAGAAAATGGTACTTGTCGCTGACAGGGTATTTACCTGGGCAAGACAGAATATCAATGACATCAAGTCTTGGGGAGTAAAAGAAAACAGGATTACTTTAGTGTACCAGTCTCTTGATTTGTCCAAGATTCCTTTTGCCCCGCATCATTTGAATGAAGCAAACAGTTTTAAAATTCTATCCGCTGGAAGACTTATTCAAGAGAAATCTTTCGAAGATGTTATGAGGGTTTTTTCGATTCTTTCAGAAAAATTTCCGACTGCTCAATTGTCTGTAGCTGGTGACGGACCTGATAGAGGTCGCCTCGAAGAACTGGCCGGACAACTCACCCTATCAGAAAACGTTGTTTTTTTGGGACATATCAGTCATTCGACGTTACTTGAGAAATTGAAGGATTCTCCGGTTTTCCTATTTATGTCTTCGTATAAAGGAGAAAGACTGCCAAATGTTGTGAAAGAGGCAATGGCTAACGGCTGCTTTTGTGTTTCTACAAACACTAAAGGGATGGAAGAACTTATCCAGGATGGCCAAAATGGGTTTCTGGTTGAATATCATGATTACGAAAAAGCTGCTACTATTCTGACGCAGTTTTTTATTAATCCTGAGAAGTTCATTGGGATTCGTAAGCAAGCCAGAAAGACAATAGAGAATAATTTTGATATCGAAAAATCTATGCAGTTGATGATTGATACGTGGAATCAATTAAAAAACTCGCAATGTTAATCGATAGATGCAGTAAATCGGTGTCTATTATCACACCCCTTTTTAATGCTGAGCTATTTATTGCTAACGCGATTAACTCAGTTGTCAAACAAACTTTTCATGATTGGGAGATGATTGTGGTTGATGATGGCTCTACTGACGGAAGTGTAGAAATTGTAAGGAGCTTTGCAAAAAAAGATAGTCGGATAATACTTCTTCTAAATAATGAAAACAAAGGCCCTGCCTTTGCGAGAAATTGCGCCATTGAAAAGGCACAGGGTAAGTACGTTGCTTTTTTAGATGCTGATGATCAGTGGCTTCCACAAAAACTGCAACAACAGATAGCCTTTATGAAGCAATCCAAAGCAGTTTTTTGTTTTTCAGACTATTCTACAATTTCTGAAGAAGGCGATATTTTGAAGAAAGGAAATGATTTACCAAAAAGACTGAATTACAGTAAATTGCTGAGGACGAATTATATTGGATGCTTGACAGCCATATATGATGCAGAGGCGTTGGGGAAGATGTATATGCCTCAGATTAAAAAGAGGCAGGATTATGGACTTTGGCTAAGTATTTTGAAGAAGACATCTTACGCATATTGTGTAGGTGATCAGCCGCTCGCACTTTACACTCAGCGAAGTATGTCTGTCTCCAGCAATAAAATTAAGCTGCTTAAGTATAATTGGAAACTTTTTTATGAAGTGGAACGCTTGTCTTTTTTAAAATCTTGTTATTTTCTATTTTGGAATGTAGTTATTAAAGTTTTTAAATGATCGCACTTATTGGAGGTTCGGGTTTTATAGGTTCCAGGCTTGCTGCCAGATTGAAAGAAAAAGGGGATGATTTTGTTATACTTGACGTAGAAAAAAGCTCCGCCTTCCCTGAGCATTGGAAGTGGTGTGATGTAAGAGACAACAGGAGCCTCTTAAGCGGCCTAGATGGCTGCCATACGATCATCAACCTTGCAGCAGAGCATAAAGATAATGTAACACCCCTCTCCCTTTATGACGAAGTCAATGTAGATGGTGCCAGAAATGTGGCTTTGGTGGCAGACGAATTAGGCATAAAGAAAATTATTTTCACTAGTTCGGTAGCGGTCTATGGCTTGCCGAAAAACGAAACGGACGAAACGGGGGAATTCAACCACTTTAATGACTATGGACGGACTAAGCTACTGGCGGAAAAGGAATACGAAAAGTGGTTTGAAAGCAGTGAGGGTAAATCATTGTTGGTGATTCGTCCAACTGTGGTTTTTGGGGAAGGCAACCGGGGCAACGTATACAACCTGCTGGCTCAGATCGTATCCGGAAGGTTTCTTATGATTGGCAATGGCAACAATCGTAAGTCAATGATTTATATCGAAAACGTCGTTGCCCTACTCGTGGCACTTATTGACCAAAAAGGCTATATGGTGATGAATGCTGTAGACAAGCCTGACTACACAATGAACGAACTTGTGAGGGAGGTGAATATCACCATAGGCAGGAGTGAAGATGCAGGCCGTAAAGTTCGTATTCCTTACTGGATTGGGTATTTGGGAGGTATGGGCTTTGATGTGTTAGCGGCGATTACCGGGAAAAAGCTTCCTATTAGTAGTGTTAGGGTAAAAAAATTCTGCGCTACTACTCAATTCAAAAGTAACAATATCAGCCAGCTTAACTTTACTCCTCCTGTGCCACTTAAAACAGGTTTGCAGAGGACTTTGAAAGCGGAGTTCCTTCAAAACCATAGGATAGTTCTTTAGGAGTTCATTGGTTAAGGATTCTGTGAATCCTTTTGGGTGCCCTACACTCAGTCTCTTACCAATAGGTATTTCACTTTTCGAGCGAATTCCTTGCTTGATTTACTAGGAAAAATCATAAAATTTGAAAATTTTACATTTTTCTTCTTAACAATTAAGCCATATAAATTGGCAGGTTAATTGTTAAGAACTATCTTTGACATCCGATTTCGATATGGAAAAGATACTTTTTGCACTTACGTCTTTTTTAATCTGCTTTATCCTGACGCCGGCGGTGATCTATTTTTTTGTTAAAAATAGTATTACAGACACTCCAGGAGGACGGAAAATCCATAAGGGTAATACACCGTCAATGGGTGGAATACCCATCATGATAGGTGTATTGTTCGCTACATTATTGTGGTTTACATTTGGCGAGCTGAACCAGAGCAGGAGTTTATTGTTTGCTGTCAGCATTATGTTTATGGTAGGCTTACGGGACGATCTGGTTAATATGTCCGCTCTACATAAGTTGATAGGGCAGTTGGCGGCAGCACTTTTGGTTGTATTTTTTGGTGGAGTACAGCTAACATCTCTTTATGGGTTGTTTGGGGTATATGACCTTCCAACATATGTTGGCGTTCCTATTTCTATTTTCACAATAATTGTACTTACCAATGCGTTCAACCTAATTGACGGAGTCGACGGCTTGGCAGGGGCAATTAGCTTGTTAGCGTTAACTTTTTTTGGCGTTTGGTTTGAGTTGAATGGGCAGCACCTTTATGCAGGTATAGCGGCCACGTTTGCTGGAGGAATTGTTGGATTCTTGATGTTTAACTGGTCACCTGCGAAGATTTTTATGGGAGATACGGGTGCTTTGGCAATTGGTTTGCTGCTGGCATCGTTCGCCGTTTTATTTATCGAAAGCAATTTCGCACTTAATGCAAGCTCTCCAATAAAGTTTAGTGGTTCGGTGGCCACAGGAGTGGCGGTAATGATTTTGCCTATTTTTGACACTGCCCGTATTTTTGTAAAAAGGGTGAGAAAAGGAAAGTCTCCGCTTTCGCCTGATAAGAGTCACGTGCATCATTTCATAATGCGGATGGGGTTTGAACATCGTCATATCACGCTTATATTAACATCTATTAACTTCATGTTCGTAGCGATTGCTATCGTTGGAAAGAGCTATTCAGACTCAATAATGCTTCCAATTGTAATTGGTACGGCTATTTTTCTCGGCCTTTCGTTGGACTATCTTGTTTTGCGATCTGTGAAAAATAAAGTCAGAAAAAGTCCTAAATTACTAGTCAATAAAAAATTCCCTGGAGCTAAAGTACCTACTAATCACCCTGTTGTAGAAAAGACCCTTATTGAAACCGAAAACATTTTGCAGAATTAACTATACTCTGTAACGCATTTTAAAATGCCTAAAAGGTTTTATAAACTATTCCCTGCCCTTTTCATCTTTGGAGAGTTAGTGGTCATATCAATACCTTTCCTGCTTTCCTATTATTTTATTAATGGTAGCTTTCAACTTGAGCCAGTATACCGGTGGGCCTTCGGGTTTTACCTGGGCATCTGGTTGTCGGTTTCGGTTGTTGCCGAAGATTTTAAAATTGGCAGGTCTACCAATTATTATGTAACACTAAAGAGGGCATTTTTTACACTTTTCATATCACTGTCACTGATTTCTTTCTTCTGGGTGCTCTTCGAGGCTTATGAGCTGAACCGGGAGTTTCTGGTGCTCATTTTTGTTCAGCTTTTTATTGCTGTTGGCTTCTACAGAGTTTTTGTCCACATAGTTCTCAATAAGTATCGGAAGTTCGGCGGTAATGTTAGAAGCGCCATTATCATAGGGTTCGATAGCCAGGGGGTTCGTCTGTACAACTTATTTAGAAGGAAGCCTGAATATGGAATAAGGTGTGTGGGTTTTTACGATGATACCTACTCGGGGGCGTCTCAAAAGGACGGGATACCTATCCTTGGAGGAATAGACGACTTTATTAGAAACGGAATCAACCAGACTGAATTTATCTATGTGAGTGAGGGTGTTAACAGGTTCGCTCTTAGTCAGATTGTCAATGCCGCCGATGCTCAGCTAAAGAAGGTCAAGCTAATACCTCATTTTAACACGGAGCTCTTTAAGACCTATTCTCTTACCAGATTTGACGACATCTCTATTGTCGATATCAACGACCTCCCACTCGATGGCATCTTGAATCGGGTTGTTAAACGATCATTTGACATTGTTTTCTCCCTTCTTATAGTTACGCTAGTATTGAGCTGGCTTTATCCTATCCTTGGTTTGTTGATAAAGCTGGAGTCAAATGGTCCGGTTCTTTTCCGCCAGCTTCGTCACGGTAAGGGCAACTCCCCATTTGTTTGCTATAAGTTCAGGACGATGGTGATCAACAACGTAGCAGATACCAAATGGGCTTCCAGAAATGATCCCAGAATAACCAGGGTCGGGACTTTCCTCAGAAGGACAAGTCTTGATGAACTTCCTCAGTTCTTAAATGTACTGATAGGCAATATGTCGATAGTTGGGCCGAGGCCTCACCCAATTCCCCTCAACGAGTCGTACCAAAATCGGGTCCATAAATTCACTCAACGCCATGCTTCCAAACCTGGTATCACGGGCTTAGCACAGGCTATGGGCTACAGGGGCGAAATACAAAAGTTCCACCAAATGAGCTCTCGGGTGAAACTAGACAGATTCTATCTTCAGAATTGGTCTTTTATTCTTGACCTGAAAATCATAGTTTTGACTGTTTATTCAATCGTATTCAATAGGGAAAATGCCTATTAGAATTGTCTTTAAAATGTTCTAGCAAGTGCATAAAGAATCAAAAGTGTTTATTGCCGGCCATAGGGGAATGGTCGGCTCTGCTATTTTAAGGGGCTTACAAAAGAGGGGTTTCTCGAATTTTGTTTTGAAGACTTCGGCGGAATGTGATTTGCGCCGCCAAGCTGATGTGGAGAGCCTGTTCGAGGTGGAGAGACCAGATTATGTCTTTCTGGCCGCTGCCAAGGTCGGAGGAATTAATGCCAACAACACCTATCGGGCAGAATTTCTACACGACAATCTGATGATCCAGAATAATGTCATTCACTCGGCCTGGAAATACCAATCTACCAAATTGATGTTTCTTGGCTCTTCTTGCATTTACCCTAAACTTGCTCCTCAGCCACTTAAAGAAGACTATTTGCTTACAGGACTTTTGGAAGAGACAAATGAACCCTATGCAATAGCTAAGATAGCTGGCATCAAAATGTGTGAGGCCTACAGAGATCAATATGGTTGTAACTTTGTGTCAGTAATGCCCACTAACCTCTATGGCCCTAATGATAATTATGATTTGAAAAACTCCCACGTGTTGCCGGCGCTGATCAGGAAATTTCATGACGCAAAGGTGAGCGGCGCAAGTGAGGTGGAAGTATGGGGTACCGGCTCCCCCAAAAGGGAATTTCTTCATGTCGACGACATGGCAGAAGCGTGTATTTATCTGATGGAAAAATTCGATGCCAAGCCACATTCAAAGGACCCGTCATTTTTGAATATCGGTTGGGGAGAGGATATTAGCATAAAAGACCTGGGGCTGTTAATAAAAGATATTGTTGGTTTTCAGGGAACCTTAAAGTTCGACACTTCAAAGCCCGATGGCACACCAAGAAAGCTCATGGACACATGCCGTCTCTCGGCGATGGGTTTCAAGCCAACTATCACTTTGGAACAAGGAATTGGAAGTGTTTACCGTGAGTTTGTGAAAACATATAGTTCGAGCAGCATACGACTTTAAGTTTGGCTTGATCCGAATCCGATGGAAACCAGCTTTTTGATTACAGGGTGAGTTCCTTACTTTTGTTAAAATTTTCTTTCATGATCGAACGAATTGAAGAGTTAAAGGAAGAGGTGCAGAAATTTGTTGCTGAGAAGGAGGCTGATCTTGAATCGTTCAGGATGAAGTTTGTAAGCAGAAAGAGCGTTCTTACAGATTTGTTTGATGCCTTCAAGGATGTTCCGCCAGCTCAAAAGAAAGATTACGGAGTAGCTCTGAACCAACTAAAAGTGCTGGTACAGGATCGCTTCAAGGAGCTGGTGTCTGGCCTGGAAGAGCGTAGAGAGGCAACCATAGAAACAAAGGATTTAACACTTCCAGCCGCAACGGACCAAATAGGAGGCATTCACCCTTTGACCGCCCTCAGAGCAAGAATCATAGAGATTTTCGAAAGAATAGGGTTTTCGGTGGCCGACGGGCCTGAAATTGAGACTGACTGGTATAACTTCACTGCGCTTAACTTTCCTGAAAACCATCCTGCAAGGGAAATGCAGGATACATTTTTCATTGAGAAAGATCCTGATGTATTGTTGAGAACGCATACATCTTCCGTACAAGTAAGGTTAATGGAAAGCGGGAAGCCACCTTTCAGGGCTATTATGCCGGGAAGAGTTTTTAGGAACGAAGCCATTACCGCACGGGCTCATTGCATTTTTCACCAGGTAGAGGGCCTGTATATAGATGAAGGAGTGAGCTTTGCAGATCTGAAGGACACCCTGTATCATTTCGCCAAGGAAATGTTCCATAAAGACGTCAAAATAAGGTTCAGGCCGTCCTATTTCCCATTCACAGAGCCTAGCGCAGAGATTGACATCTCCTGTCTTATTTGCAACGGAGAAGGTTGTAACATATGCAAGTATACAGGGTGGGTGGAGATAGCCGGCTCTGGTATGGTCGACCCAAATGTGCTGGAGAACTGTGGTATTGACTCGGAGAAATATACAGGCTTTGCTTTTGGAATGGGAATAGAGAGAATGGCCTTGTTGAAGTATCAGGTGAGGGATCTTCGTCTCTTTACCGAAAATGATGTTCGCTTCTTGAAACAATTTTCCTCCATTCTTTGAGCAGGCTGGCTAGTGTCTTTGGAGTTTTAGCAGTGGTGTTGATTTTTGCTCAATGCAGTGAATCGAACACTGGCCCTAATATCCCTCCAAAAATTGTCAACATCGAAATAAACCTATCCAACCTTCAATATCAGTCACTTCGGCAGGTTGGAGGCTTTGTGTACTTATCGGGCGGAAACAAAGGTCTGATTGTTTACCGGCAATCTCAATCAGAGTATAGGGTGTGGGATCGAATCTGCACCTACGGGCCGGACAAAGAATGTGAAGTAGTCACGATGAATAGCTCTGGCTTTTACATGGAAGACCTTTGCTGCAAATCGACCTTCGATCTTGACGGGTACCCTACGGCTGGCCCTGCAAAATATCCTTTGGTTGAATACAGGGCAGTGTCGGACGGCACGTTCCTCTACATTTCTAACTAGCTCTAAAGGAGTCGGGTGATGATCTGCTCTTCGGTTATTCCCTCCGATTCTGCTTTGAAGTTACGCACTATCCTGTGTCTGAGGATGGGCTCCGCTACGGATTGGACATCTTCGATGTCCGGAGAATACTTGCCGTTCATAAGTGCATTGCATTTTGCACCAAGCACAAGAAACTGAGACGCCCTTGGGCCTGCCCCCCATTCCAGGTACTGTTTGGCAAGCTCATCCCCTCCGTCGTTCGGTCTGGTTTTATGAACAAGCTTAACGGCATACTCAATCACGTTGTCTGCCACGGGAACCCTTCTCACCAACTGCTGATAGAACTTGATCTCATCCGCAGTCATCACCTGATCCACAGATTGCTCCCGCTCTGAGGTAGTATTCTTCACAATTTCAATTTCGGAGGCCAGCGTAGGATAGTCCAGGTTAATATTGAACATAAACCGATCCAACTGAGCTTCGGGGAGAGGGTAGGTGCCTTCTTGTTCGATAGGGTTTTGCGTAGCCAAAACGAAGAAAGGCTTTTCAAGAGGGTGGTTCTTTCCGCCTATTGTCACTGAGTATTCCTGCATCGCCTCTAGCAAAGCAGACTGCGTTTTTGGAGGGGTTCTGTTTATTTCGTCGGCGAGAATGATATTGGCGAAAATGGGGCCCAGGATGAACTTGAAATTTCGTTCCTTGTCCAGGGTTTCTGCCCCTAAAATATCAGAAGGCATCAAGTCAGGAGTAAACTGTATCCTGTTAAACTTCAAATGCAGCGCTGACGCCATTGTGTGAATGAGCAAGGTCTTAGCCAGGCCCGGCACACCTACCAAAAGGGAGTGCCCCTGACAGAAAATAGACGAAATTAATAGCTTGACTACCCTGTCCTGACCAACTATTACTTTCGAAACTTCTTTTGTTAACTGTAGATATGACTGGTGAAAAGCATCAGCGGCCTCTTTGTCGTTTTTAAACTGAACCATTGTTTATCAGTAATTCTCTTTTAAAAGATTGCAGAAGTCGAATTCCGGATCAACGTCAATGTACACATCTCCCTGTGCTTTACGAAACCACTCAGATAGAATCTTGTTTTTTTTGGCGCTAAGTGTTGCCTGATAAATCTTCTGGAAATCTTGCTCCAGATTTGCCTGGTGAGGTGGAACCTTGTCTTTATAGTAGATCAGTCTCAAAGCTTGCGTCCCGTCATCTAGCCTGTAGTCAATGGGTGCAGTAATGTTACCAACCTTCATCGTATCCAAAGTAAAGAAAAGCACGGGGTCTATTTCCTCAACGGAAACTCTCGGTGCGCCTGTGCCATCGAGCAAAAAGCCGCCATCGGAAGCTGTCGCCTTGTCATCGCTATATTCTTTTGCTGCCTTTTCGAACGTTATCGTTTTTGCTTCAATTTGCGTTTTTAGGCTGTCCAGATAGTCCCGGGAGGCTTTGATGTCAGCAGGGGATGGCACCGGAATCATCAAGATGTGTCGACTGTTGTAGGTGTTTCCTCTTCTTTCTACAAGTTGTATAATATGAAAGCCAAAGTCGGTTTCGACGGGCATCGAAATCTCTCCAGGCTGCGTGCTAAGCGCAGTTGCTTCAAACTCAGGCGCTAAATCTCCTCGTCTGAAAAACCCGAGCTCGCCATTGTTTCTCCTCACACTCGGATCCATCGAATACTGCTGGGCAAGGGTAGCCATACTTTCGCCGGCCAGAATTTTATTTCTGATAGCAATTAACTGTGTGCGAATTTTTTCTTTTTCAACTTCACCAGGCTCAGGAATTTTTACGATTTGGCCAATAGTTACTTCGGTTGAAAAGAACGGCAGAGAGTCCGATGGAATGGTTTTGAAGAACTTCTTCACTTCTGCAGGTGTCACAGTTAAATCTTTGGTGATAGTTCCCTGCATTTTTTCCACAACCATCTGTTCCTTTACGCTCTCACGAAGCTCGTCCTTGAACTGATCGATGGTTTTTCCGTAAAATTCCTCCAGCCGCTCCTCGGAGCCGACCTGATTGATGAAGAACTGTAGTCGGCGATCCAGATTACTTTCCACATCGCCATCTTCCACCATTACGGAGTCTATTTCTGCTTTAGCAACAAGCATTTTATTGATAACCAACGTTTCCAGGGCATCGCACCTGGTGATACCAGTAATGTCATTTCTCGATAGCATTTCCAGGTAGGATTTTTCCATGTCCGACCTAAGGATGATATAGTTATCGACTTTAGCGATGATCTCATCCAACACCATTGTTTGTTGTCCCAATACTTTCAGGGACGCCATCATGATAAAAGCCAGTGAGAGTGCGAATATTCTAGTTCCTGTAAATTTCAAATTCATCGTTTTGTTGCGCCTCGTTTATGATCTCTTCTTCCAGTTTCTTAGCGAGCTCAATTTTACGCTTATTAAGAATAATATTAACTATGTCTTCCCTGATAAACTCCAACGGAGAAACCTGATCAGAGATTTTGTATTCAAGTAGTTTTATGAAGTAAATAAATTTGTCGTCCGACGATTCTACGAAAGAATTATCCCGCAAAAACTGAACTTTGTTGGGTATGGTGGCTAGCGGAGTGCTTTTCACCACCTCGTCAAAGTTGAGCCAGGCGTTGTCCTCAAGGGAGGAAGATATGGCAAACCTGAAGCAATAAGACTTGATTTCTTCCATGTCGGAGTCGGGGTAACTTCTTAACAGACCCCTGATTCGTGAAATTCGTGGGGCCTCCTTGGGAATTTTGACAAACAGGCACTTGATAATGTTCTGCTTTAGAAGAAAGTTCTCAAACTTATCGTCGTAATAGGTTTGTATTTCTTGCTCGGAAACCTCTTTGTTAAGGCGCCTGCCGATCTCATATTTTTCAAACTCATGCACCATGAGGGCATACTTATAGTCAAGCACCTTGCGTTCGATTTCTGCTTCGTTGAACTCTATCTTCGAAGACGCCTTGGCAATCATGAGTTGCTTTTTTATCCAACTATCAACGTACTTCTCAACCAGCTTGACACTGTCTTCAGGGGACAAATTTTCAGGGGCAATACCAGTGAGGTCAGCTTTATAGAGGTACGTGTCGAAGACACGTGCTACGGGAATTTCCTGAACATTGGCTTCTTCTCCTGATTTTAGCTTTATAAACTCGCAGCTATGCAACAGAGAAAGGATGAGTACGAGAGGAAGGTATTTACTTTTCATTAAGTTGTTTTACTACATTTTTCCAAGCCCTGGCGTTCACTTTTACGCTATACTTGGCCTTCAGCTCATTTAGCCACGTGGTTTCCAGAAATTCCTGATAGTCTGAAACCACTTTGCCTTTGACCTCTCCGAGCTCTTTTCGGGCAGGTTGCTGTATATTTTTTATATACAGAATTTTCGAGAAGGCACCGTCGTTGACGAAATGAATCCCCGCCTTCCAGTATTCTTTGGGAACGAGGTTATTATCTTTTTCAAGCAGAGTACTTGAAACCTTCAAAGATAGCGTATCCAGACCATTGAAATATTTTTCTAACACACTTTTTGATTGGGTAAGTAATTCAATTTGAGATGAGTTGATCTCATCTTTGATAAAACGAACCCTTGAGGCCTCATCGGGAAATGCTGTTTTTATTTCCTGAACCGATTTTTCATTTGCATAAATAGATAGTCCCAGGGAGTCAATCGAATTGAATACCTCTGCAAGGCCCGCCTTGGCCGCTCCCCATTCTGATGAGGTGCCAACTGTGTATTTTCTTAGAAGGAACAAGGTGTCGATGGAAGAGTCCATCAGGCTTTTCAGCACTTTATTTTCGCCTTCAATGCTTAACACTTCTGCCCGTTCATTCCATGTATAATCATCCCGGTGCTCTGAGAAAAAGCTGCTCAAACCCACAGTATCCGTGTTGGCCATCTGCCACACCTTTTCGTTCATTACCTCAAACAGCAGGGTGCCATCAAAATACTCGTTGTATAAAAACCTGTAAGCGGAGTTAGTAGCATAGAGTTGCTGTAGCTCGATGCCTTCTAGCTTCTCCAGCAAGAAGCTGTTCCAAAGCTCATCAGCATACTTTTCAGCTGTTAGGTTGCTGCCCTTCTTTTGGTTTATCTCCACATACCGCAAGAAATCTTCTATTGTTAGTTGGCTATTGGCAGCGTTAACCAACACTTTTTTCAATTCTGAGCCTTTGGAGTCGTAAGACCAATTGCCTTCAATGATCCTGCCGTCTATCAATGAAAAGGTGGCCCTTTTCGGTTCAAGAAAAATCTTCACATTTAGTCGGCTGATCAAACTATCAATAGTTTGATCATTTCTACTGGAGGAGCGGTCATCGCCCGAAATGCGTGATTCAATCATTGTCCTTACCTCTTCCAAAGGCGGCACGGGCTTCTTCTCTACCAGTTTGATGATGTGCCACCCATTTTGCGCCTTGAGAGGATGAGAGATGTCGCCGGGTTTATCCAAACCACTTGCTGCAGTATAAAATGACGCTGGCAGTTGCCTGAATGTTAACCAGGGCAGCTCCCCGCCTTTGTTTTTATTAGAACCTTCATCACTGTATTGCGCCACCAGGCTGTTCCAGACTTCACCTTTGTCAAGTTTTGCCTTTACCTCTGCAGCTTTAGTGTACGCCAATGTTGAGTCGGCATTCATTTTGAAAAAAATATGTGCCAGCTTAATAGACCCCAGGGCTTTTCGCTTCGCATGGACATAAACAATGTGATAGCCAAACGACGTTTTGAAGGGGTCAGATACTTTACCGGCGGCAGTTTTGAAGGCTGCATTTTCGAATGGGTACACCATTTGGAAGGCGCCGAAATAGCCCAGATAGCCATTGTTTTGTGCGGCCGACGGATCCTGCGAATACTGTTTGGCCAATGTGGCAAATGATTCACCGTTGCCTACCCTTTTTTTGATTTCAAGAAGAAGGTTGTAGGCTTTGAGGGTATCTTCAGGTGAGGCATTCGCTGGAATTTCTATGAGGATATGGGAAGCCTCCACCTCCTCCAGAGTGCGGCTGTAAGCTTCTCTGACCAGCTCCTCGTTAATGAGGTTTTCGGTCAGGTAAGGTTTTGCCAATTGTTTTTTGTAACCAGCCATTTCCTCCACGAAAGCTGGCTTTTTATCATAACCAAGTGCTTTTGCCTCTTTTACCTTAAGCCGAAAGTTCACATAGAGTTTGAAGTAGTCGTCAAGCTCTTGCTCTGTAAAAGAACCAGAAGTTGCCTGCCGGTTTTTGTTGAAGGCATAGAGGAATTCTTCCGTAGAAAAAGCTTCATCCCCAATCGTAAAAAGGGGATCTTCTTTTTGGGAGAAGGCTGGGTTTGATAGGCCAAACGAAAAAATGAAAAGGACGAAGAGGGCTCCCTGGGGCTTCATTATTCAGCTAGAAGTATTTGTTATTGCTTTTTAAAATCCTTGGTGAGCCGGCAAACATTGTAACCATTGGACTGATAGAATTCGATTTTATCCATGATTCTGTTTACCAGCATAAGACCAATGCCTCCCTTTTTCTTGGTTCTGATAATATCTGACAAAGAAGGTTCTTTGTACTGAGCCATGTTGAACGCTTCACCGTGGTCTTTTATTTCGAAAACTGTTGTTTTGTCTGCTTTGAATTCAACCGAGATTTCAATGGATTCGTTGGCATCGCAACCATGCGAGTGAATGATAAGGTTGGCGCACACCTCATCCACAGCAAGCACAACCTTGTGACTTTCCACATCGGAAAGGCCATGCTGCCTCAGCAAATCGTCAATAAATTGACGGATCTCCTGAAGTTTATCAGTACTGCACGATGCCTTATAATTATATAACATTTAATAAACCCTTAGCGGACTTTTCATCATCAACAATTTTTAAAAGCTGATCGAGACCTAAAATTTGAAAAACATGGAAAACCTTATCCTGTAAGCCGAAAATAACCATGTTAATCTCCTTTATTTCCAGCTCTTGTATGTAAGACATAAAGACTCCCAGCCCTGCAGAAGAAATATAATTAAGCCCAGAGCAGTCGATCATTATTTTTTTATACCCATCAGATACTGCGTTCTGAATTGTTGTGTCGAGTTGAATAGATGAGCTCGCATCTACTTCGCCTCCAACACTAATGCATACATATTCTTTGTCTTCTGCTGTAGAGATTTCAATCATTTTTTAGTTTTTACGGATTCAACACTTTTAACGTTTTCATGCCCAGAGAACTTTACGATAAGCATGGTATAATCATCGTCCAACGACCGCTTTCCACAGAAATCGTATAAATCATCAATGATCCCGTCCTTTATTTTGTCGGGTGATAGGTTAGCATGCTTAAGTAGAGAGGTGCGGAGGCGATCGTACCCAAATTCCTCCTGGTGCTGGTTAGTGGCTTCCGTAATACCGTCGGTGTATAATACGAACACATCCTCCGGCTTGTAGTAGAACTCATTAACCTGAACATAGTCTTCGAAGGAAGAGTTTCGCAATATTCCCAGCCCTAGCCCCTTGTTTTTGAAGAAGCTGGTCTCCCTTGTACGGCCATCGAGGTATAAGGTTGGGCAGTGGCCTGCTCTGGTGAACCTTACTACTTTACTTTTTGTGTCGATTATGAAGTAGGAAGCCGTAATGAATGAGGTTTTCTCAAGGCACCGGCTTAAGGCGCTATTGGCCTGCACCATAAATTCTTTTGGCTCCAGATCCAGCTGTGCAAGGCTATGGAAAATTCCCTTCATCTGGCTCATATGGAAGGCCGCTGACGTGCCTTTGCCAGAAACGTCGGCGATGATAAGGGCTACTTTATTGTCGTTGATGCGGAAGGTGTCATAGTAATCGCCCCCTACTTCGTCGGCAGCCATAGAAAATGCCGTGATGTTGTAGTCGTGGTTTTTGTCAAGGGTTTGTGGTAAAAGACTTTTTTGAACCCGTGAGGCAATTTTCAGCTCTTCCTTGTACCGCTCGTTTTCCAGCGCTTCCGTTAGCAGCCGGAAATTTTCAATCGAAATGCTCGCCTGGTTGACGTAAGTGTTGATGATGTCGATCATTTCCTTGTTGAAGGAGTCGTCGACCTCTTTCAGCAAGGCAAGAGTGCCGATTTGTTCATTTTTAACAATAATGGGGTACACCAGAATCGACTTGAACGGCACTTTTTTAAGCGTAGCCGTCAGTTTTTGGCTGGTGGGGTTTCTTTCCAGCTCAGAGTTGAGAATTCGCTTCAACGTGCTGTTTTGCGCAGCCTCCTTTATTTTGTCTATAAGGTCAGGGTTCAGGTTCCTTACCAATAGTTCCTGCTTGCCGGCCTTTGTGTCCGTGATCTCCAGCCAGGCAGCGTCTGCAAACACCGCACTTACAGCGCTATCAAGTAATATTTCGAAGACTTGCTCTTCTTTTTGTCCGGTTGGGATGGTTTGGCTCAACCGCTGGAAATTGATGACCTCTTCCAGTTTGCTCTCAAAAACGGAGGAAGTGGGGAGGTTGAACAGGATAACAAGGACAGAAAAAACGGAGTAAATGAAGATGAAGGCGAAGACTGCCAGCACGAACACATTGTTGAGGAGGTCGGTGATCAGCACGGACTCATTGGAATAACCAACCAGGCTCATGAAGAAGTACCACAGATAAATGATGACCAGCAGTAGAAACAAGATGCTTTTCCACTTTTGCTTAAAATTGAGATAGGCGACCCATTTTAAGTTGACAGACAAGATCAGCCCAATGCCAACGAGCAAGAGAATTACCGTGTTAAAAGGAACGTCGAACAACTTGTAGCCGGAAAACTCAAAGCCAAGGCTCAGAAAAAGGAAATATTCGAAGAACTGCCAGGTGCGCAGAAGCTTCTTGGATTTTTGATAGAGGATCAGCCTTTTCCAAACGATGAAGGTGGAAATCAAAAACGATAGAATGAGCCCCAGGTTGACCAGGTAAAAGAAGTTGATCAACAGAATGTTTTTGGTGAGCATGGAGCCTCCAAAAACGTAGAAAAAGAACTTGATCGACAGTGAAACGATGGTAGTAAGAAGGCCGGTTACAAATACACGCCACAACAAATCGATAAAATTGATGCTCTCTGCTTTACCAATGCTGTAGCGATAATAAACCCCAACAGACAAGATAAAAAGGATGAGAAAAGCGTGGGGCAGGAACTGCGGTATGCCCAGTGAGGCGTTGTTCTTCTGATCGAAAAGGATCGACAGGTTGGTCAATAGCAGCAACGTCCAGAATATAATTCCGAAGGCTATGCTAAGTCTGACGATGCTTTTGTTCGACAACATCCAATAGTGTTACACCTGTTTGACAGGGCAATTTAAATAAATCACTAATTACTGTAAAAATATAAAAGCTGCCCAAAGACAGCTTTTATTATACCATGTTGATAACTGTTATCTCGACGAATAATTGGGAGCCTCTCTGGTAACGGCGATGTCGTGCGGGTGACTTTCACGAACACCAGCGGCTGTAATTTTAACAAATTGGGCTTTCTGCAAGTCTTCGATGCCAGCAGCTCCGCAATAACCCATCCCGGCTTTCAGTCCGCCCACGAGTTGGTACAGCACTTCCGAAACCAGGCCCTTGAATGGAACCCGCCCCACAATGCCTTCCGGCACCAGCTTTTTCACGTCGTCCTCAGCGTCCTGGAAGTAGCGGTCTTTAGAGCCACTTTCCATTGCTTCCACTGAGCCCATGCCGCGGTATGTCTTAAACTTTCTTCCTTCGTAAATAATGATCTCGCCAGGTGCCTCCTCTGTTCCAGCCAGTAGCGACCCGATCATGATGCTGCTGGCACCACCTGCAATAGCTTTCACAAGGTCGCCAGAGAAGCGCACACCACCATCGGCTATAACGGGCACTCCGCTGCCTTTGATGGCCTCTGCGGACTCTACCACTGCTGACAGCTGAGGTACGCCCACGCCAGCTATGATTCTGGTGGTGCAGATACTGCCCGGGCCAACGCCTACTTTCACAGCGTCGGCACCTGCATCAACAAGCGCTTTGGCCGCTTCGCCAGTAGCAATGTTTCCAACAATCATGTCGAGGTCGGGATAGGCCTTCTTCACCCTTTTGGCGGTGTCAATAACTCCTTTGGAATGACCGTGTGCGGTGTCAATACTGATTACGTCCACGCCAGCTTTTATCAACAAATCAACCCGATCCAAAATGTCTTCGGTAACGCCTACCGCAGCGCCCACTCTAAGCCTGCCAAACTCATCCTTACATGCGTAGGGACGATCTTTTTTCTTTAAAATGTCTTTATAAGTAATTAAGCCACTCAGCCTGCCTGACTTGTCAACGATGGGAAGTTTCTCAATTTTAAACTCCTGCAAAATGTCCTCTGCCTGCGCCAGGTCGATGCCCACATCTGCTGTAATCAGCTTACCGGTGGTCATCACGTCCTTTACAGGTACGTTCATTTTTTTCTGAAAGCGCAAATCCCGGTTGGTAATGATGCCTACCAGTTTTCTGTCACCATCAATGACCGGGATGCCACCAATCTTGAATTCACGCATGATGGCGACGGCATCGCCTACAGTCGAGTTCACATCAAGTGTGATGGGATCGAGGATCATGCCACTTTGAGAGCGCTTCACTTTTCGAACCTGCTCTGCCTGGGCCTCTATCGACATGTTTTTGTGAATGAAACCAAGACCACCTTCCAAAGCCATAGCAATGGCAAGAGAATATTCGGTGACCGTGTCCATAGCCGCAGACACCAGAGGCACATTAAGTCTGATATTTCTGGTAAGTTGCGTCGAAGTATCAGTCTGGCGTGGAAGTACTTCAGAATACGCTGGGAGTAATAGTACGTCGTCGTAAGTGAGCGCTTCGTACTTGAACTTGGAGTTGTTGAGGGCCATTTGCAAATAATAATTTACGTGATATTATTTGCGGGGCAAAATTAAAGATATTAAAGATTATTCGGAACGGTTAGTTCGAAATTAATTTTAACGAAAGAATATTTGGGCATGGAGTGGTTTCTGGAAGGATTGAAAATTGGCGTGCAACAAATGACCTGGCTGGAAGCAATAGCCGTATTCTTTGGGCTTTTGAGCGTCTGGTATTCCATGCGGCGAGACATTTTGGTTTTCCCTACCGGAATAGTAAGTACCATCATTTTTGTCTATATCTGCTTTCCGGCCAAGCTTTATGCCGACATGGCCATCAATGTTTATTACACTGCCATGAGCGTGTATGGATGGATTCTCTGGAGTAAAAAGACTCCCGGTGAAGAAGCCCTTCCTGTTAGCTATAACAGCCAAAGAGAAAATGTAATTACAGCCTTTTTCCTGATTGGATCATTTGCCTTCTGGTATTACATTCTTACCCAACATACCGATAGTGACGTGCCCTTGTGGGACTCTTTGACCACGGCCATTTTCATAGTGGGCATGTGGCTCATGGCAAAAAAGAAGGTGGAAAACTGGGTGGCATGGATTGTAGGCGACTTGATTTCCGTGCCACTTTACTTCTACAAAGGACTATTACTGGCCAGCTTTCAGTTTTTCATTTTTACAATAATTGCAGTGATAGGACTTGTTGCATGGATAAATGATGTGAAGCAGCAAACGAAGGAGGCCGTATGACCAAAAGGATTGGCATTATAGGCCCCGAATCAACTGGCAAGTCAACTTTGAGCCTCCAGCTGGCAGCCCATTTTCAAACACAGTGGGTACCCGAGTTTGCCAGGCAATACCTTATAGACATTAATCGACCGTACGAGGAAAGTGATTTGTTGACCATTGCAAAAGGTCAGAAAGCGAAAGAGGAGCAATTATTTCGAGGCGCCAACAACTTTTTGTTTTGCGACACCACACTTATCGTCGTTAAAGTGTGGAGCGAACACAGCTATGGCCGATGTGATCCCTGGATTGCAGAGCAGGTTGATCATATGAAATATGATTATTTTTTCCTTACCGATATCGACATGCCCTGGGTGGAGGATCCACTGAGGGAACATCCACACATGCGGGATTATTTTTTTGACATTTATAAAAGCTATCTCGAAAAGGAAGGCTTTCCCTACTCGTTAGTGAGTGGTAATGAGGAAGAAAGGCTCCAATTGGCCATTGCGAAAGTAGGCTCGTTGATTGTCTGAAATAGGTTTCATTTCAGGGCTGTCGGCTCCATCGATTTGATTCCTATCTAAATTCTTCCTTACCTTAGCAGCGTAATTTTACCAGGGGTGCCCTATCTGCCAGTAGGCGGAATAAGTTCGGGCTGAGATTATACCCTTTGAACCTGATCCGGGTAATGCCGGCGCAAGGGAAAGGAGGTGAAACGTTAAGGTGGCAGAAACCCCTTGATGCCACTGATGTTTAACCGAAAAATTTAAGGTACATGTTTAACAAAAAAATGTTGGGCGTCAGCTTATGGCTGGCACTGACGGGTGTGTTCGCAGGAGCGAATGCCGATGCCCAGTCGCTTTCAGGCAAAGTGACTGACGCAGAAACGAATGAGGCCCTACCGGGGGCTAATGTGGTCATTGTAGGGAGTGGAAAAGGAGTTTCCACCAATAATTTGGGTAACTACTACCTGACAGGACTGCCCACAGGGCAGGTGACTATCAAAGTGTCTTTTGTAGGGTATGAAACGGTTGAGAAAGCAATTTCACTTGGTACAGATGAAGTCATGAACTTTAGTCTTTCCAAAGACCTGCTGCTCGATGAGGGCATCATTGTGTCCTCAACACGGGCCAATGAGAAAACGCCGATGACATTTTCCACTATTTCCAACAAGGAAATAAAGGCGCAAAACCTTGGCCAGGACATGCCGATGTTGGTCAACTGGTCGCCATCGGTGGTGACAACTTCCGATGCAGGTGCTGGAGTTGGTTACACCGGCATCCGGATCAGAGGAAGCGATGCTACCCGGATCAATGTGACCATTAACGGTGTTCCGCTCAATGATTCAGAGTCGCATGGCACTTTCTGGGTCAATACGCCTGACCTTGCCTCGTCTACCAACAATATTCAGATCCAGCGGGGTGTGGGTGCTTCGACCAATGGAGCGGGTGCGTTTGGTGCCACCATCAACCTCCAAACTTCCATGCCCTCCACCGAAGGTTTTGGCGAGATCAACAACTCTTTTGGCTCTTACGGAACAAGAAAACACAACATTGTGTACAACACCGGTCTCATCAAGGACCACTGGTCGTTTGAAGGCAGGCTGTCAAAAATTGCTTCCGACGGTTATATCGACAGGGCGTCGTCAGATTTACAATCTTATTTCCTTTCCGGAGGCTATTACGGCAAGAAAACCATTGTGAAAGCGCTTGTGTTTGGAGGCAAAGAAGTTACCTACCAGTCGTGGTGGGGTACGCCTGAAGCGAGACTCAACAACGACGAGGAGGGCATGCAGGAGGTGATCGCCAACAACGGGTATTCGCAGGCTCAGGCAGACAACTTGCTGAACTCAGGCCGCACTTTCAACTACTATCAGTACGACAACGAGGTTGATAACTACCAGCAAGACCACTACCAGCTTCACCTGACGCATCAGCTGAGCAAAGAGTGGTCGGTTAACGGTGCATTGCATTACACTTATGGCCGTGGCTACTATGAGCAGTACCGGGAGGGCGACGACTTTTCTGACTACGGGCTCGACCCGATCGTGATAGAAAACACTACCGTTGAGACCACAGATTTGATTCGCCGTCGCTGGCTTGACAATGATTTCTACGGGTTTACCTATAGCATCAACTACAGTGGCGAGAAGTGGCAGACAACGTTGGGCGGAGGCCTCAATGTGTACGATGGAGATCACTTTGGCGAGATCATCTGGGCCAGATATGCAAGCAATTCCGAAATCAGAGACAGGTATTACGAAAGCAATGCGCTGAAGAAGGACTTCAATAGCTACCTGAAAGCCAACTATCAACTTACCGACAGGCTGAATGCCTACGGCGATCTGCAAATCCGTACGATTGGCTACACTACCGAAGGGGTTGACAGCGACCAGGCCGCTATTGATGTGGACGAGAATTTCTTCTTTTTCAATCCAAAGGCAGGCCTTACTTATGCCCTTGAAGGGACTTCCCAGCTTTACGCTTCTTACAGCGTTGCCCACAGAGAGCCTATCCGAAGCGACTTCATTGATGCTCCAGCTGGAAAAGTGCCGGCACCCGAAACGCTGGGTAACTGGGAAGCCGGATACAAAACGGCCGGTAAGCGCTACTCGGCTGGTGCCAACCTCTATCTGATGGACTACAAAGATCAGTTGGTATTGACTGGCGAGGTTAACGACGTTGGCTCCTCCGTCCGTACCAATGTGGCCGACAGCTACCGGGCTGGGCTCGAACTACAGGGCTCAGTACAGCTAACCAACCAGCTAACATGGAACGCCAACCTGACTTTGAGCAGAAACAAAATCAAAGAGTTCACTGAAGTGCTTTACGACTACGGCACCAACTTTGACGAATACAACGAGGTCAGAAATGTCTACAAAAACACTGACATCTCTTTCTCTCCCAATGTCGTTGCGGGGTCTCAGCTTTTCTACCGCCCGATTCCCGCCTTTGAAGCAGGGCTGCTTACCAAGTATGTTGGCCGTCAATACATGGACAACACGCAGATGGAATCCCGCTCTATCGATCCCTACTTTGTCAATGATCTCCGGTTTACCTATGAGTGGAAACCAGCATGGGTAGAAAGAATAGGCCTCAGCTTGTTGGTGAACAACGTATTCAGCACGCTGTACTCCTCTAATGGATATACCTTCGGATACTTCGGGGGCGCTTATGAGGTGCGAGAAAACTACTATTATCCTCAGGCAACGAGGAACTTTCTGGCAGCTTTATCTGTGAGGTTTTAATGGAATTCATTCCGTTTGCTGAAGCCAAAAAACTTGATCACCATCAGGTGATTGGAGTAGACTGCTTCCTTCCTGGCAGGCTCAATTTGAGCCACTGGAGGGGAGCGGGCCCTCCTGCTGAACTTGCCGAGGACACCAGTGCTGCCATTGCCATCAACGCTTTGGTGAAGGGCGCTGTGCCGGAGGCGGCCAGGTTTGTCACGAATAACCACTTCGACGTAGACGGGTTTATCGGCATTTGGTCTCTGCTGAATCCAGAGCTGGCGCTAAAGCACCAGCATTTGTTGAAGGCAATGGCTTTGCTGGGAGATTTCAGGGAGCTCCCGGAAGACGCAGCGCTCGCTGACCAGGCGCTGAAACTTGTGGCGTGGCTGAATAGTGTAGAAAAGAAAAAGTTTTATGCCCCTTTCGGAAAAGCCTACCTGGAAGAAGAGGCCTGCGTAGAAAAGTACACCTTCTTTTTGCCGGCGTTTGAAAAGGCTTTGAATGACCCTGAGGTGTTTCGCAAAGATTGGGAAGAGGAATATCAACTGGCCAATCAACACTTATCGCTGTTGGCCAGCCAGGGCAGTGTGGAGTTCTATGAAGACATACGGCTTCTTGTGGTTCATGCTCCAATGCCTCTTCATTATTATGCGCTTTTCGGGAAATCGGCGCAGACAGATATGGTGCTGACCATTTACCCGGGAAACCAGTTTGAGTTAGAGTATAAATACACGACATGGGTAGACGCCTACGGCCGAAACCCTTACCCCAGGATTAACTTTCAGCCGCTTATAGATAAGCTAAATGGCCTGGAAACTTCCGGTGAGAAGTGGACAGGTGCCGATGTGACAGACACCGGGCCTATTCTTCGGCTTGGCCCTTCTATTAAAGACAAGGAAATACGTTTTGATCACCCTTTTAACAGGCGGTTCTACTCATCATCCATTGCTCCGGAGTTGCTGGAAAATACTGTCATTTCTTTTTACCGCAAGGCTTATCAGTCGACAAAGCCAAAGGAAATATGGACCTGGGCGGAGATTCGACAAGTGAACGACAACCTTATGAAAACGTGGAAGAAATAGTCATCTTCGTGTTTTTGTAAATCACTGCTAATGTCTTCACACCATATCGTTCGAGATGAGCAGGAACCAGCTTTGCTGGCGCTGAATGCCGCATGGCTTCGCAACGAAACGCTGGCAAGCTTGCTGGAGTGGAGCCCGACGATTGTGGTGCCCGCCGGAGAGGTGGAGGTGTTAACCACCCTGGGAATCAAGCCCGATGTAGTGGTGGCGACCCATGAAGAAAAAATTCAACACGCCGCCGTCTGGGAAGCTTTCGCCCCCTTGACCATTTTGGAAAGAATAAGTGAACAGAATGATGTCATTGCTGCCCTTCATTACCTTTTGGCAAAGAGATACAAGGCGGTTAATATTTTTGCCTCTGCTTTTGATTTATCCCTTTCGGAGTTAGCACTCTTTTTCGCCAATATGGACATTGTTTTCTATTGTGAAACGAGCCGTTGGCTGTGGATCCGACAAGGGAAATACAGCAAATGGCAGCCAGCAGGCACCCAGCTCAGCGTAAAGTCGCTGGATGAGCCACAGGAGTTTATGTGGAGCGGGTTTACTGCAAAGCCATCCAAGCAACTTTTGGACAAGGCGACTCTTTCCGTTGAGAAGGATAGCTTGGTTTATATTCAATCCGGGCAGGCTTTTCTTCTTGAGGAACAGCTTTAGCCGACCTGCCCTCTGATCATCCGGTCTTTGCCATTGATGTCCTGCCGCAGTTCGATTTGAGAGTAACCCAATGAATCAAGCAAATCTTTCATTTCCGGGCCAAAAGCTTCGTTGATCTCGAAGCAGAGCCAGCCTTCCTTTTTCAAGCCTGTTTTGGCCAGCGTTGCAATTCTTTTGTAAAAAATAAGCGGATCATTGTCGCCGACAAACAGGGCCAGGCTGGGATCAAATGCCAAAACGTTTTTGCTCATTAAAGGCTTTTCGGAAACTCTGACATAAGGAGGGTTACTAACTATGATATCAAAAGCCCCTTTATCGATCGTTGCCTCAAGAATATTGACTTGTTTAAAATGTACCTCAGCTCTCAGCCGACCCGCATTCTTTCTGGCAACTGCCAAGGCTGGTTCGGAAACATCCCAGCCCTCACATTGAAAGGTTGGCATTTCCAGCTTAATGATGATGGGGATGCAGCCACTGCCTGTACCTATGTCCAGGAGGCTGATCTTGGTTGGCTTCTTTTGAGAATTGATAATCCAGTGAACCAACTCTTCTGTTTCGGGTCGGGGAATCAGCACATCTTTGTTCACAAAGAATTTTCTACCGTAGAACCATCCGTAGCCCACCACATGTTGTACTGGCTCTTCATTTTTGAGCCTTTTAACTGCTTCGTCAAGCCTAGCCCTATCATCCTCGGATAGCTCCAGTTGTTTTTTGGCTAGCCTGTCGCCGGCAGTTATTCCCAGCACTCCCTCCAGCAAGTAGCCGGTGATGCTTTGTGCTTCATTGGCGCCACAAATCAGGATCAGTTGATTGGCCACTTCGGTGAATAGTTTGTCGGCAGAAGTAATAGCGGGGATAGGCAAGGCAATAATTTTTTTGTCTCACAATTTATGTCAAATTTATGAGGCAAATAGCAATTGATTTGGAACAACACCAGGTATTCATGCGGCGGGCCATTGAACTGGCGCAGTTAGGTTTGGGTAGTGTGAGCCCTAATCCACTGGTTGGCTGTGTAATAGTGAAAGACGGCCTGGTCATTGGGGAAGGCTGGCATCGCAAATATGGAGAGGGCCATGCCGAAGTAAACGCTGTGAATGCCGTAAAACATCCTGAGCAGCTTAAAGGCGCTACTGTGTATGTCACGCTTGAGCCTTGCTTTCACTTTGGCAAAACACCACCATGTGCCGATCTTTTGATAGAAAAAAAAGTGGCAGAGGTGATAGTGGCTGTTGAAGACCCCAATCCGCAAGTGGCTGGCCGGGGTATCGCCAGACTGAAACAGGCAGGTATCCATGTGCAGGTGGGATTGCTGGCTGAGGAGGCCGAATGGATGAACAGGCGGTTTTTAACGGCCATGAAAGACCACAGGCCTTACATCATCCTGAAATGGGCGCAAACCATGGATGGTTTTGTTGCTCGGGAAAACCATGACTCGAAGTGGATCAGCAACGCCTATTCAAGAAAGCTGGTGCACAAATGGCGGACAGAAGAGGATGCTATTTTGGTCGGCAGCAATACCGTAGTTTACGACAATCCGCAGTTGACTGCCAGGGACTGGCCAGGCAAAAACCCTGTGCGGGTAGTGCTGGATCCGGGTGACGAGTTGGATGGTAACTACCATGTGCTTGACGGCTCCGTTTCGACGATCATCTATACAACCATACGAGAGTCGCTGGAGGCTAACCTTGAGCTTGTAAAGGTCGACGCACATCACTACTTGTCGGAGGTGCTGGCTGATTTGCATAGGAAAAATATCCGATCGGTGATTATAGAGGGTGGAGCCAAAACGCTGGAATCGTTTATAGAAATGAACCTTTGGGACGAGGCCAGGGTTTTTTATGCGCCCACGACATTTACCACGGGCATAAAGGCTCCGGTTTGCGGAGGCACTATTTTAAGTAAGGAAGATATTTTGGGTGATACATTGATTATTTATACAAGAGACTAATGGCTGAAACTCTTTTTATTCCGCAGGAAGCGACTAAGCAAGATAAATACCAATCACTTGTGCCTCAGATTGAAGCGTTGATTGCCGGCGAGCCAGATCTTACGGCCAACCTGGCCAATATTGCGGCGGCTCTGAAGTACGGGATGGGCTTTTTTTGGGTTGGTTTTTATATGGTCAAAGAAGACCAGCTGGTGCTTGGGCCGTTTCAGGGGCCAATCGCTTGTACCAGAATCAACCTGGGTAAAGGCGTGTGTGGCTCTTCATGGAAGGAGGCCAGAACCTTTATTGTGCCGGATGTTGATCAGTTTCCCGGTCATATAGCTTGCAGCGGCGATTCAAAATCGGAAATAGTGCTGCCAATCATTCGAGACGGAAAAGTGCTTGGCGTTCTTGATGTGGACAGCGACAGACTCAATGAGTTTGACGAGGTAGACCAGCGCTACCTCGAGCAAATCATTGATATGCTTCAAATCACTTCTTAACTACCAACGTGCTGGCAATCATATCATGAAGGCCTTGCTTCTTTTCTGTGAAGCCCGCCATGATATAACCAATGCCGAGGATCATCGAAGAAACAATCTTACCCAGGTTTCGGAGCAGGGCTTTTCCAAAATCGAGTTTGTTGCCTTCCATGTCGGTTACTTTTAGGCCAAGAGCTATTTTGCCCACGGTTGCCTGGTACTTACTTGACTCCATAAAAGAGTAATAGAGCACCTGAATAGTGAGAGTAATTAAGAAGGTAACGCTGGCAATGCTAGCGAGAGCGGCAAAAAGCCCTATCGCTTCTTCAGTGCTCATGGAATCGTCAAACAAGCCGGGTGTGGTGGCAAAGCCAAAACCCAGAGCGGCAAAAATTGGCAACAGAACAAAAGATTGGACTGTATAGACTATGATATAGTCAATAATGTAGGCCACAAAGCGTAGCCAAAATCCAGCATAATTAGTAGATGACATAGTATGTAAGGGTTGGTTTTTATGAAAAGATATAAATTTCTTTTCACTAAACCAGCGATCTGGAAGCGATATGCTTTAGGCCAGCCTGGCAATCACCGTTTTGCCGCCTGTAGTTTTGTCGTTGATGTTGACTTCAATTTTGGCGTCAAGCGGTAAAAACACGTCGACCCTGGAGCCGAACTTAATGAATCCGAACTCCTCACCCTGGGTCAGTTGGTCGCCCTCTTTCACATACCACTTGATGCGGCGGGCAACTGCTCCGGCTATCTGGCGGAAGAGCACTTTTACACCCTTGTCGTTTTCCATGACCACAGTCGTTCTTTCATTCTCGATGCTCGACTTCGGGTGCCAGGCAACAAGGTATTTTCCTGGGTGGTATTTAAAAAAGCTTACTTTTCCTTTGATTGGAGCCCTGTTGACATGTACGTTAAGAGGCGACATAAAAATAGAAATCTGTATGCGTTCGTCTTTCAGGCATTCGTCTTCGGTGGTTTTTTCAATCACCACCACTTTCCCTTCGGCGGGTGCGTAAACAGCTTTAGGGTCTTCGGGAGTCACGCATGTTGGAAGCCTGAAAAACTGAAGAACAAGAAGGTAGATCACAATGCTGGCAGCAAGCACCAGGGTATGAATAAGCGACATTGCCACATAGTTGAAAACTACGTAGTTCAAGCCGATGAAAATAATCGCCATCACCAGCAATAATGTTCTACCTTCTTTGTGTATTGTCATCTTTCTAAAATCTACCTCTGAATTTATAAGTTTTAGCTACTTTATCGATGGCTACAATATAAGCGGCAATCCTTAAAGAAACATTATACTCCTGAGAGGTTTTGAACACGTTGTTGAACGCATCCTTCATGATCCGGTCAGACCGCCGGCTCACCCTGTCTGCAGTCCACTTATAACCAAGGCGGTTTTGTACCCACTCGAAGTAGGATACAGTTACCCCGCCAGCGTTGGCCAGGATGTCAGGCACAGCCATGATGCCCTTGTCGTTCAGCAAAGCATCGGCTTTGGCTGAAGTTGGCCCATTGGCGCCTTCCACAATCAGCTTCGCCTTTATCTGGTCTGCGTTGTGCACGGTAATCACATCTTCTTTTGCTGCCGGCACCAAAACGTCGAGGTTAAGGGTGAGCAGATCATCGCCCGCAATTTTTTCGGCACCTTTAAAGCCCTCAAGTGAGCCGTTATTGGCATTCCGATACTCTATGGCTTTGTTAATGTCAATTCCGCTGTCGTTGTAGTAGGCTCCGGAAATATCGCTCACAGCAACGACCGAGGCACCTCTTTCTTCCAGAAGTGTAGCGGCCCATGATCCTACGTTACCAAACCCTTGAACAGCCACTTTCGCATGGTAAGGATTAATTTTCAATTTCTCCATTGCCGCCAGCGCAGTAATCATTACCCCACGACCTGTAGCCTCAGTACGGCCCAAAGAACCGCCCAAAACCAGGGGCTTGCCTGTAACAACCGCATTCACAGTCATGCCCTGAGCACGGGAGTATTCGTCCATCAACCAGGCCATTTCACGAGGGCCCGTACCCATATCGGGGGCGGGAATGTCTCTGTCAGGCCCGAAGATTTCGACAAGGGCACCTGTATAGGCCCTGGTCAACCGTTCGATTTCGCCCGGCGACATATTGCGTGGATTACAGATGATACCGCCTTTGGCACCACCATAGGGAATGTCCACCACGGCGCATTTCCACGTCATCCAGGCGGCCAATGCTTTTACTTCATCCAGGTGAACGTCCATGTCGTAGCGGATGCCACCTTTAGAAGGGCCAAGAATGTTGGAGTGAATTACCCGATAGCCTTCAAACACTTGTACGCTGCCATCATCCATGGTAATAGGAAGGTTCACTATTACCTGCTTAACAGGCGACTTCAGCACGTTGTACACCTCATCATCCAGTCCAAGACATTTTGCTGCAATGTCAAACCTGGACATCATCGATTCGAAAGGATTTTCTTTGTCCTTTATCGGTGCCGGTTCTATGTAAGCCATAAAAATATAATAGGGTTAATGTGTTGTATTCGGTGGCAAAGCTACTAAAAGCAATAGAAAGTTTGCTCAAAAAAGCTGAAATGTACATTTTTTAGCAAAGGTGTCAAGTATCTGTGAAATGGGAGCTTAGCACACTGGTAAAATCAGAGAAGCCTTAGAAAAACGATAATAAAAGGCACGGATAGCAACAATCCATCAAAACGATCCAAAAACCCGCCATGCCCTGGAATACTTTTGCCTGAATCTTTTATCTCCATGCTTCTTTTGAAAAGAGATTCTACGAGGTCACCATAGGTTCCAGCCACAATGATGATAACGGAGACTGACAGCCATTCCCAGAGAGGCAACACAGTAAAGTACATGGAAAGGCCATAGGCCATTGCCAGGGAGGTCAGGGCCCCTCCCACACTTCCTTCCCAGGACTTCTTTGGAGACACTCTTTCGAAAAGTTTGGTTTTGCCAAAATTGACTCCGGCAAAGTAGGCACCGGTGTCGCTTGCCCAAAGTATTAGTAGCAATCCGACTATTATCTCCCAATGATATTCGCCCCTCGAGAAGGCAATAAAGTTAAGGAGAGCAAAAGGCACGGCTACGTAAATGATCCCCAGAAAGGTAAAACCAATGTTGGTAAATGGGTTCTTTTCGTTTTTCTTGTAGAGCTTGATAAAAAAGATGGTGGCCAGCAAAGGAAAAATAAGAAAGGCGTATTTACCGTCAATCTCTCCTGTTTCCACAAAGAAGGTGAGACAAAATATAATCGCCCCTATAAAGCAACCCAGGAAGCGCAGCGGCAAAATGCCATGAAGCCGCACGAGGTTGTAAAACTCCATTTGGGTAAGAAGAGTCAGGATAAAAAAAATGGCAAAATACGTGTAGGGGCTGTAAATAATCAGAAAGAGCAAGATAGGGGCTCCTATAACTGCTGCGATAATTCTTTGGGTTAGGTTGTTGAACCTATTCAAAATGGATGTCATCGTTGATCATTTTCACAGCGCTGAGGACATTCTCAGATGAAACATACACCTCATAGTTGCCCAACTGATAGAGAGAATCTTTTTTGCTAACTACCACAGCGGAAATATCATTTTCCTCTAGTACTGCCTTCACAATCTCTGCTTTGTGCTGTTGGTTATTAGTAAACACCTTTTGCCAGTTATCCATCAGCGTTTTCCAGGTTCCTGTGAAACTTAATAAAGAGGTAAGTGAGGGCAGCACCAATAATAAAGAAAAACCCTACTGTTTCCAAAGGCACCGTCTCTGTATCGTCGATGTTGAAGTCGACCAGGTCATTTTTGTAAAGGTAAAGCATCACCAGGCTGAAGCCATTGTTGAAGAAGTGCGCCAGCATAGCTAGCACCAGGCTGCCCGACCAGTAGAAAATGTAGCCAAAAAGGGCACCAAGGAGCATTCGGGGAACAAAGCCATAGAACTGAAAATGAAATGCACTGAAGAATATAGCTGCTACCCAAATGGCGATATGCGGATTGCGTGTGAGCTGCTGAAGTCGGGTTTGGATGAGACCTCTGAAAAGAAGCTCTTCACCAATGCCGGGTATAATGGCCACAACAAGTAATGCAACCAGTAGTTCGCCAAAACCGGAGAAGTCAGTCAGATAGTCGGTAATGACCTTGAGTTGCTCCTCTTTCGCCTGCGCCCATTGCTCAAAGCCACTCATAAACTCCGGGAACTTCAGGTTGAGGTTCCATTCTATAAAAAGACTGTTGACAACCATGAAACAGAAAGTGATCAGGATGACATAAGTCAATGGCTGCCAATAGCGGGTGTCAACGGAAAAATAGGTGTTTACTTTTGTGCCTTGATAGAGTTTGATGTAGAACAGGGGCACTAGAATAAACGCTCCGAGCGATCCCACAGCCTGGGTGGTGTACAGCGCCACTTTGGATCGTGGGTCGCCCATGTCCGTCAGGAGCCTCATTGTTTCTTCAAACCCAGTATTAAAAAGCAGCATCAGCGGCAGTACGGAAATTATCTGAAACACGATCATTCCACCAAAACAAAATAAAACCAGCTGAAGCAGGCCAAGCCCCGGCCCCTTCAAATCTCTGATTTCAAGGAAACTATTGTACTTTTGCATCTTGTTAGATTAGCTGATGTAACACAACTGGTCACATTCGGCCCTAAAGGTAGACATACGGTGGTAAAAATAGGTAACATAGAACTGGGAGAATTCCCGCTTTTGCTCGCACCCATGGAGGATGTAAGTGATCCTCCGTTCCGTGCAGTGTGCAAAGACAACGGCGCTGACCTGATGTACACCGAGTTTATCAGCAGCGAAGGCCTCATCCGTGACGCCATAAAAAGCCGCAAGAAGCTCGATATTTTTCCTTACGAAAAACCTATTGGTATTCAGATTTTTGGTGGAGACGAGGAGGCCATGGCTATGTCGGCGAGAATAGTGGATGCCACACAGCCCGATATTTTGGATATCAACTACGGTTGCCCGGTGAAGAAAGTGGTCTGCAAAGGTGCGGGTGCCGGGGTGCTGCGGGATATTCCGTTGATGGTCAGGCTGACCCAGGCAGTGGTGAAATCTACAAGCTTGCCGGTGACAGTAAAAACCAGGCTTGGCTGGGATGACAGCAGCATCAACATAGAAGAGGTGGCAGAACGACTTCAGGACGTAGGGATAAAAGCCCTTAGCATACATGGTCGAACCAGAGCGCAGCTTTACAAGGGTGAAGCCGACTGGACACTGATCAGAAAAGTGAAGGAAAACCCCAGGATACAGATACCGATCTTTGGCAATGGCGACATTGACACTCCGGAAAAGGCGCTTGAATACAAGAACAGGTATGGAGTGGACGGCATCATGATAGGAAGGGCAGCAATTGGCTATCCATGGATTTTTAATGAGATCAAACATTTCATGAAAACCGGAGAAAAGCTGGCAGCGCCGAGCATGAAGCAAAGAATAGAGGTGGCCAGAAAGCACCTTAAGTTCTCTGTTGAATGGAAAGGTGAGAAGACAGGCATTCTGGAAATGCGCAGGCACTACACCAGTTATTTTAGAAATATCCCCAACATAAAGCCCTACAGGCAAAAGCTGGTAGAGTTCGACGCCTATGAACAGGTTGATGAACTGCTTTGTGAAATGGAGCAGGAATTCATGAACGCTTTCGTGGAGGCATAGACAATATGAGCAAGCCAGCCAGCCAGATGAGTGACAAAGCACTCGCATGGCTTTTACTGATTACACTTTCTTTCATTTGGGGTAGCAGTTTTATTCTGATCAAAAGGGGGCTCGAAGTCTATTCTCCATTGGAACTTGGTGCCCTTCGTATAGTGACAGCGGGCTTGTTCCTTCTGCCGGTGGCAGTAAGCCGGATTGGTAAACTTTCGAAGCGGAACTGGCAGATTCTTCTTCTTGCTGGTTTTGTAGGAAGCTTCGGGCCGGCTTTTTTGTTTGCCCTCGCACAAACGCATCTCGATAGCGGGCTGGCAGGGTCGCTCAACGCACTTACCCCTCTTTTCACCATTTTGATAGGGAGCTGGTTTTTTAGTTCCACTTTCACCAGAAGGAATGCTATTGGCATTGCCATTGGCTTTGTGGGTACAGTACTTTTGATATTTGCCGGGAGCGATGACGGTATCTCAGGCTTCAATTTTTATGCGTTGTTTGTAGTGCTTGCTACCATCATGTATGCTACCAACCTGAACATCATCAAGGCGTATCTCGCAGACCTGAAGCCGTTGACAATTACCAGTGTTTCGCTGCTTATGGTGCTGCCTCTCGCACTGGTTATTCTGGCAAGCGCCACCGACTTCAGCACAAAAATCATTTATACAAAAGGAGCCTGGGAGGCCCTCGGCTATATAAGTATTCTGGGCGTTGTCGGGACAGCGATAGCGTTAATCATATTCAATAAAACAGTGCAGATTTCAACACCCCTGTTCACCAGTTCTGTTACTTATATCATACCACTCATTGCCGTGATATGGGGTCTTCTGGACGGCGAAAGATTGCTTGTCACCCACTATATAAGCATGGCGCTTATTCTTGTGGGTGTTTTTATTGCCAACAGGAGGTAGTCCGCCTAAAACGGGTTCACTGACAAGTCGATACCGAGCACCAGCTCCATCAAAAAATAGACCGAAAGCGTGATCAGCACCGTGCTGGCGAGGTTCAGTGCAAAGCCTTTTCGAATCATATCTTTCATTTCCACATGACCAAAACTAAATACAATGGCATTTGGTGGAGTGGCAATAGGTAGCATAAAAGCGCAGGAGGCAGCGAGTGTAGCGGCGATCATTGGCCCAAACGGATGCACGCCAATCGACTGAGAAAGGGCAGCCAAAATCGGCAGCATGATAGAAGCCGTGGCTACATTGGAAGTGACCTCGGTTAAGAAGTTGAGCATGAGGGCGATTATGAAAATAAGAAGCAGGAGGTTAACACCTTCGAGCAACGACATTTGCTGGCCAATCCATTCAGCCAGGCCAGACTCCTGAAAGCCAGCTGCCAATGCCAGCCCGCCACCGAACAGAACAATTATCCCCCAGGGGAGCTTCACCGCCGACTCCCAGTCCATGACCATTTTGTTCGCTTCACTTTTAGCAGGCACCAGAAACAAAGCCAATGCACCGCTCATGGCAATGATGGTATCGTCAAGACCAGGAAGGAATTTTTTGAGAAGGAATGAGCTGGTTATCCAGGAAAAGGCAGTTAGGGTAAAGACAGCAAAGACGGCTTTTTCTTCCCAGCTCATTTTGCCCAGTTCTTTCAGGTCGTCCTCGATTTGCTTCCTGCCTCCTGCAAGGGGCTTTTTTGGCAGAGGGTAGGCCACCCTCACCATATACCACCAGAGGATTGTTAACAGAACGACAACAAGAGGCATCGCAAAAGCCATCCAAAGAGCAAAGGATATTTCGACATCGAAAAGCTGCTGAGCGATGGCGGAGAAGACTACGTTGGTAGGCGTGCCTATCAGTGTTCCCATGCCTCCAATGGAAGCCGCATAGGCAATGCTGAGCATGAGCGCCTTCCCTAAATTTGCCTTGAGCTTCACTTTGTCGGGCATGTCACTCTTGTCGATAATGCCTCCAAGCTGACTGATCAAAGCTATGCCAATCGTCACCATCATGAGCGAAGTGGCTGTGTTTGAAATCCACATGGAAAGAAACGCCGTAGCGATGATGAAGCCCAGCACGATACCCCGGCTGTTGGTGCCCACCCATGAAATAATGGTGAGAGCGATTCTTTTGTGCAGGTTCCACTTCTCCATGGCAATGGCGATAATAAAGCCTCCCATGTAGAGGAATAAAATTTTATTGCCATAAGCGGCTGTTACTGTGTCGATTTTGGCGCCGCCAGTTAACGGCAGTATCACAATCGGCAATAATGAAGTGGCAGCCATGGGAATGGCTTCGGTTGTCCACCACGTAGCTACCCAGAGTGTGCAGGCCAAAACCGACCGGCCCGATTCGCTCATCCCTTCGGGCTGTACTATAAACTGGAAGATAATGAAAAGGACTGGCCCCAGCACGAGTCCAATTTTAGAAGCCAGCGATTTGCTTTCCATTCAGCGGATATATTTAGGTAGGTGCCTGAAATTAGAAAATAGCACAGAAAAGCCCAATCCTTTGATCAAAAGTATGAACAATCAATAGTGGCTGGCAAATTTTTCCCCGGCCAATATTGCCACCTTCAACTTGTTTTGAGGGGGAGGAAGCGGACAAGTTGCAAAAGGTGTGTACACGCACGGTGGATTGTACCCCTTGTTAAAGTCCATCACCACTTCCCCACTGCTGTTTGGTTTTGTAGTATACATATAGCGGCCACCTCCGTACGTTTCTTCTCCCGTTGTTTCATCAGCATATGTCACAAAAAACTCATCACCTTCTTCTGTCACATCTAGCGCATATTCCTCGCCATCTTTTTCAAACACAAGCCTGCCCGGGCTTGGCTGGTCATAAGTGATGCCAAGGATGTTTTGGATTTTCAGCACTTTAGGGGGATCGTACGGCTCAAATTCAGCGGTGATCACCCAATTTACATCCACAGGGTAGGAATCGATCGATTGAAGAGAGTCTAATTTTGGGTTTTCAAAGTCCCGAAGGCGCACTGCCAGTTCATCACCTCTTTTAATGACAAACCAGGTAAGCGCCTCGTGGCTCATTTGCAGACTCATATGCATAGAGTCGTCGTAAACCAACTGTAGGGCTGGGGCTTCCCATATTGAGTCTTTTCCCTCTTCTTTCATCATGACCACAGGCTCAGAAGGGGCCTCATATAGTACAGATTTGGTATTAGTCACTCGCAGCTTGCCTAAAAAAGCGGGTGCTTTTTCAGGAAATACAATCTTGTTGGACGAATCTGACCCAAAGGTAGACAAGCCCTTGTTAAGGATGTAAAGGCCTGCAAGGTTGACATAGCCGTTGGGGGCCTTTAGTTTTTCGATTCGTTCCTGTTGCCATTTTTGATGGGCTACTTTGTAAGCTGCTACTTCTTCCTCCGACATTTTATGGTCGCAAGAGGTCAAAAGAAATGACGTGATAAGCGATAAAAAAGAAAGACGGATAATTATCGTTGAGACTTTCATGGCTGGATTGGTCGGTAGACTATGCTTTTCCTTTTACGAGATAGTAATATCTGACGAATTATCGAAGCGAGATGCTGTGGGTGGCAGTCTTTGCTTGAAAGGTAACTGAAGCTTCTTCGAAATCAGGGGGGCCAAGTACCCCCATGGAATCATTTCCAAAACCATAAGGTTCTTTTGGTATGCCGAAAAGGCCAGTGTCAAGCTTGCCGTTTTCATTCTCGTCGTGAAACACACTAATGGCATAAGAGCCAAAGGGAAGACTTGTGAATTGCACCCGGGCCGATTCTCCGCTTACCTTTTCTACCTTGCCTTTGTAAAGCTGATCCGTAAGAAAATTCTCTTTTAAATCGTAAAGGGCCACACGAATGTCGCCCTTTACGTTTTTTATCCCTTTGATCTCCACAGTAAGAGTGCCTGATGAATCGCTTTGGAGCCAATTCAAAAGAAGGCTTAGAACTACGACTATCACTTTTCCACTACACGGTCAAAGTCAAACTCGTCCATGAATTTCTGCGCCTCTTTAAGGTTTTGGAACTCGAAGGATTTAGATTCACCGTCTTTGGCATGAATCTCCACCTTGATCAGGATCACTTTTTTACCGGACAAAGGATCATCAACAAACGTGGCGTTCTCCGGTACGATAAACTGGCCGTCTTTTCTAACCAGCCCCAATTTTTTGTCTTTGTGCTTTATGCGGTTACAGTATGAGCATTTGTAGTGTTGAACAATTTTGCCTTCCTCTGTTTCCGTGGCCTCGCTGATGATTTCCTCGCTTTCAAGCTTCAGCGTTTGGAAACCACACCTGTCGCACTCTATCGCAATGAGGTTGCCCGGATACTTTTCAATCTTAGTTTCGCCTGTTTCCTGATCTATCCATACGTCGTAATCAACACTGAAGATGTTCTCTTCCGCCTGCATCCCCTCGTCAAGGTAAACGTCCTCCTCTTCTTCACTAAGCAGCTTCATTTTGTTGCCAGTTTTAGGATTGACCCGGGGAGTATATCTGAACTTTTTCAGCCTTTTCGATTGGGCCGTAGGGTAGTAGAATTTAAGGATGAGAAAAGCAACATAACCGTACAAAGTACCTATGGCAATGGTGATAAACAGCCTAACGAAGAACCACACAAAGTTCAGTTCGACTGTCTCGTCTTTGTAAGTGTTGGCATACCCTGTAATGGCCAGCGCAATGCACAAATGCATCACCCAGAGGAGCTTTGATTCATACTTGCTGGTAAAATCATACTTCTGCTTAAGCTCTTTAAAACTGGAAATGCGAAGCTTTGTAATGATGTATATAATAACTGCGAGAGCAATCAATATATAGGCTCCATTTTCCATGAAGTTGTGCCAAGCAAGAAGAAATCCCGACGCCTGTTCTTCCATAATTTTCGTTTTAATTAAGGTTCTAATTCAATATTACATAAATTTCATTTACCAAGTAAAATCAAGTTACCTGAACTCTAATAACACATCAAAATAATTATACCCCATGGCCTGGAAAAATATGTCGACCATTGCTCCCAGATACGCTGAGGCTGATAATGTTGCAGATGTTTTTAAGCCTGCGCTTCCTTTATCGACCCGTATTACTGTGGCTGGGGCGGGTGCCTTTGGCGGGTGGACAGCGCTGAATTTGCTTAGGCTTGGCTACAAAGTAACGCTGTTTGACCCATGGGGTGCAGGCAATTCCCTGTCAAGTTCCGGTGGAGAAACAAGGTTGATGAGGAGCGTATATGGAAACAATAGCTTTTATACGAAGCTGGCCAATGACTCGTACGATATGTGGCTGGAAACGGAAGCCTGGGAAGGCAGAAAATTGCTGCAAACCACAGGCAATTTGTGGATGGTGGGTGAAAATGACAATGAAATGCGGAGTGCTGTCGCCCAGATGGATGGTTTGAACCTTCCCTACAAGATTTTCAAAGCCAGTGAAGTACCAGATCGATTTTCGTATATCAATTGCTCCGACCTTTCGCACCTGATCCTGGAAGAAAAAGCTGGTGTGCTTAAAGCCAGGGAAAGCTGCCAGGCGGTGCTGGAAAAATTTGTCTCTGAGGGAGGGCAATATGTTGCAGAGGCGCTAAAGCCTGGCGTAGTCAAAAATGGTAAAATAGGAACCTGTGAAACTTCATCAGGGGACAGGCATGAAACAGACATCTACCTGTTCGCTGTTGGACCATGGCTTAAGTCGTTGTTTCCGGAGGTGCTTGGACAAAACCTGGCTGTTACCCGGCAGGAAGTGCATTACTTTGGTTTGCCTGCTGCAAAAGCTAGTTTTTTTGAAGCAAATTTACCCAGCTGGATTGACATGTCCCATGATGGCGGCTTTTATGGCATTCCCGGGGGCTTTCAAAGGGGCTTTAAGGTAGCGTCTGACAAGCGGGGTCGTGAAATTGATCCAACAACCCAGAGCCGGATGCCAGAACAGCCGGAAGTAGAAAGGGCAAGGGACTATGTGCATCACAGGTTTCCCGGCCTGGGAAGTTTGCCGCTGGCCGAGTCCAGGGTCTGCCAATACACAAATACGCCCGATGGCAGTTTTATTCTGGATACGCATCCCGAAGCTTCGAACGTTTGGTTGCTGGGCGGAGGATCGGGCCATGGTTTCAAGCATGGGCCTGGCTTGGGAAAAATGGCAGCAAGTATTATCGTCGGTCAGCAGGGCCTCCCTACTTTGCTCTCACTCAGCAGGTTTAAAAGTAGTGGTTTGATAGTATAACTATTGTTATAAATTGGCGTTCAAATGAAAATATTGATGTATTTAGCTAAAGATTTGTCTAATACTATTCTAATAAAAGAGAATTAATGAATACCTATCGCTGGGGGATTGTTGGACTGGGGCGAATTGCCCACAAATTTGCGGAAGCGTTAAAAGTGATCCCCACTGCCCAGCTGGTAGCGGTGGCCTCAAGAGACAGAAAAAATGCGGAAGCTTTTGCTGAACGTTTTGAAGCAAAGACGTTTTACGACAACTATGAAGACCTCATTCTCGACAAGGAAGTTGACATAGTTTACATTGCCACTACTCATCCGTCCCACGCATCTCTGGCCAAGGCCTGTCTGCGTTTTGGCAAGCCAGTTCTTTGCGAGAAACCCTTTGCCATGAATTACCAGCAGGCCAAAGAGGTATATGAGGTGGCCCGTGAGTCAGGTGTGTTTATAATGGAGGCTTTGTGGACACGGTTTCTTCCGTCGATGAAGCGGGTGATTGAGATAGTGAAAAAGGAAGAGATCGGTCATGTTGTTTCTATCCAGGCTGATTTTGGTTTCAAAGCTCCCTATGATCCTGGAGCCCGGCTTTTCAACAAAGAATTAGGCGGCGGGGCATTGCTCGACGTGGGTATTTACCCTGTTTTTCTCACGACAGCCCTTCTGGGTGAGCCGACAAAAATACAGGCCAGCGGAGTGATTGGGCCAACCGGGGTAGATGAGCAGTGTGCTATGCTGCTGGAGTATGACAATGGGGCAATTGCCAGCCTTTCGTCCTCCATTATTTCAAATAATACTCAGGTGGCCAGCATCAACGGGTCGAAGAGTCGTATCCAGATTGATCAGCCTTTTTGGGGACAAACCAATATCAATATTTTTACCGATTGGAAGCCCCGGGGGCTTGTGAAGTTTGACTACCCGAGCAATGGCCTCAACTATCAGATAGCGGAAGTGCACAAATGCCTGGATGAAGGCAAAACAGAGAGCGATCTTTGGAGCTATGGCGACAGCCTCCTTGTATTAAAGACCCTCGACAGAATCAGGGAAAAAATTGGGTTGAAGTATGAGGCGGATGTTTAATCCACCTAAATCAATTTCGAAAGATCCAGCCGGAAGCCAGGTAGCACGTTTTCGCCGTCCAGGAAAAAATCAAATGAGTCAACCTCTTTGACAGGCTGAGAAGGCTTGTAGATAAACGCTTTTTTCAGTTCCGGGTCGATCAGCCAGCCTAATTGCACTCCGTTGGCTATCCATTCCTCCATCTTTTTCTTCATGGCGGGGATAGAATCAGAAGGAGATTTAAACTCAACTACGAATTCCGGTGTAATTGGCGCAAACTTGTTTTTCTGTTCGCCGCTGATTTGACTCCATTTTTCTAATGACACCCAGGTTGCGGGAGCAGCTTTCATAGAGCCATCGGGCAAAATAAATCCGCCATTGGAAAAGGCTATTCCAAGGCTGGAATTTTTCTCTGCCCAGTTGCCCAGCTGTGCTAGAATTTTTAAGCCGAAGCGGCTTGTACGGCATCCCGCCAGTGAATCAATGATGAGATTTCCCTTTACGTCTCTTTCTATACGTAGTTCTTTGTTAGCCAGGCAGATTTCCAGCAATTCGTCATCCGAAAATCGGATTCTTTCAGGAAATTTTAAGAGAGTGGCTGCCATTTAGATAAACTGAAGTCTAATCAAATAAATCCTCTTCCCGCTCCAGCATCAAAATAGCCGACTGCGGCACAATGAAGTACTTTTCTCCCTTGTAGTGCACCTCGAAGGCAGCCTTTTGCAGGAAAATGGCCATGTCCCCTTCTTTTGCCTGAAGCGGCACATATTTCACTTTGTCCTCTTCAGCTTTCCAGGGTTCGTCGTCGTCGGCCTGCATAGGTATAGGGTAGCCAGGCCCCGCTTTCACGATGTATCCGCTTTGTATTTTTTCCTTCTCCTGCACTCCCGGAGGCAGGTAAAGCCCACTTTCGGTTTTCTCTGATTCCTTTTTTGGCTTGACCAATACCCTGTCGCCCACTATTACCAGCTTTTTAAGCTTATTGTCTGCCGTCAATTCCATTCTTTTTTCCTTCATCAGGTTTCAAAGTTACTCTTAAACCGAAAAACGTACAAAACAGTTTAGTCCATTGATCTGTCGATGAGCCTCTGGTCAAGTTGCTTGGTAGTTTTGGCTCCCAGCTCTCTCAACCGCTCGGTTTTGCGAACAAGGTTGTCCTTGCCATCTACCAGCTTATTCATTGCCGCATCGTAGTTTTCCTTGGTCTGCTTAAGGCTGTTGCCCACCTTAACCAAGTCGGCCACGAAACCATCGAACTTGTCGTAGAGTGCGCCAGCTTGCCTGGCAATCTCTTCAGCATTTTTGTTCTGCATGTCCTGTTTCCATATGTACGAAATAGTGCGCAGGGTGGCAAGCAGTGTGGTGGTAGACACCAGCACGATGTTTTTGTCCAGGCCCTTTTCATAGAGCGCATGATCCTCTTTGTAAGCAACAGTCAGTGCAGGTTCGTTTGCCACAAACATCATCACATAGTCGGGCTGGCTGATTTCGTAAAGATTTTGATAGTTGCGCTCGCTGAGCAACTTGATATGGCTGTAAATGCTATCAATATGCAGCTTCAGGAATTTCGCTTGTTCCAGGTCGTTTTCAGCATTGAAAAAATTAGTGTAGGCCGTTAGCGAAACTTTTGAATCGAGTACCAGGTACTTATCATCCGGAAGTTTGATGATGTAGTCGGGGCGCTGATTGGAGCCGTCCTCATTCTTAAAGTTCTTCTCTTTAAAGTAGTGGATGTCTTTCTGGAGCCCGGCTTTTTCCAGGATTGCCTCCAGCTGCATTTCCCCCCAGCTTCCCTGTGATTTGCTGTCGCCTTTCAAGGCTCGGGTGAGGTTCTCCGCTTCTTTGGTGATCTGCTGGTTCAGCTCCCGAAGGTTTTTGATTTGCTCGCTCAGGCTGCTGTTCCACTTCAGGCTTTCTTTGTTGGTGTCTTCCACCTTTTTTTCAAACTCAGCTATTTTCTCCCGTAGCGGATTGAGCACCTCGGCTATATTCGTCTTGTTTTGGTCAGTGAATTTTTTACTTTTTTCTTCAAAGATTTCCTGAGCAAGGTGCTTGAACTCTACAGTGAAACGCTGCTGAAGCTCTGCTACCTCTTTTTTGTGCTCTTCCAGCCTCTCCTGTAGATTTTTATAATTGGCTTCCAGCGTAGAGTTGCGTGTGCTCAGCTGAATTACCTTTTCCCTTTCTGCCTTAATCTCCTGCACATATCCGGCTGCTTCTTTCTCCACATCTTCCAACTTGCCCTTCAATAAGGCGTTTTGCGTATTCTGCTCATTGCTTTTTGCCTCGAACTCACGTTGCAAGCTTTGTTTGGTAGTCGACTGTCTGGCTAGCAGGACAAGTGCTGTAGCCACCAAGCCAATGGCCAATCCGATAAGGAGCGAAATCAAATCCATGGTTAACGTGTAAGAAATTTTATCGTCTGAAAATACGAATTCCCAGCCAAATCAGGGGCAAAAGTGCCAGCAGGGAAATCGTTGCAAAGTAAAGACTATCGAAGCTGCCCTGGTAGCCGATAGCCATAAAAATTGCCCGTGCCACCTGGTGAATGCCAAGGAAAAGCGTAACACCAACGATGAGAAGCCCTGCCACATTGGAAAAAGGGCCATTGATATGATTGACCATTAGCCTGGTGTTGTTGAGCACCAGCAGAAGGCCGGTGGCAGCTACCGGAAGCAATACTCCATTGATGGCCTGAGCTAGCAAGATAACAGGTACGGGGCGTAAGCCGAGCAGTCCAAACACCAGGCCAACGACGAGTATTCCACCCCACACAAGTCTATAATTTATTCCGGCGGCCTCCCAATTCTTTTCTCCCTTGCCCCAAATGCTTTGTGCGGTGATAGCGGAGGCTAATGGTGCTGTAATGGTACTGGTAAAGCCGGCGGCGAAGAGCCCAACGGCAAACAGGTATTTGCCGGGAAGGCCTACAGCTTTTTCCAACACAGTGGCCATGCCTTCGAAGGAAAAAGGAAGTGACGCCAGCGTGCCTGAGAGCAAGACCGCCATAGAAACAATGCCACCCAGACCAATGGCAATGATGAGGCCTAATCTCATTTCACCCAATTGCTGACCTTTGCCAAGGCCAGAGCCCAAAAACAAGTTGTAGGGCACGATGGTGGTGCCGACCAACCCAATGACCAGCAAAATATCGTCGGCGGGAATTTGTGGAATAAAAAGGCCTTTGGTGATGGCTAGCAGAGATTCGTTAATGAAAAAGGAAGTATACAGAAAGGCCACGCCCATTACTGCTACCAGCATGCCCACCGACTTGGCTATGGAACTCGCAGAGCCTCCCCATAAAAGAACGGCGGCAATGCCGGTAATGGCCAATGTAAAAACCCACGGCGGGAGAGGAAGCAACAGGCCCGCCCCCGATATGGCACCAACAATATTACCCGCCTCG